>Ga0182015_10000025_pt1 | contig 189624 bp, 159 predicted proteins | sample 712P3MmetaG_FD_120478 | JGI IMG/M metagenome (GOLD analysis project Ga0182015, IMG submission 120478) | Permafrost microbial communities from Stordalen Mire, Sweden - 712P3M metaG | ecosystem: Environmental > Terrestrial > Soil > Wetlands > Permafrost | place: Sweden: Stordalen | collected...
CGGATTGTTCTTCGATAATACTTTTGTGATCGCCGCCGTCGTGGTGGTCTTGCCGTGATCGATATGCCCGATCGTCCCGATATTCACATGCGGCTTATTACGCTCGAATTTCTCTTTCGCCATTTCTCTTTCAGCTCCTCGAATCAAACTGTTCTAATTGCTGAATCCTGGGCCAATGCTTACCTCTTCGGCTTGTCCCCGTTCGCGCCGCCGATAATTTCTTCCGCTATGTTCCCCGGAACTTGCTCGTAATGCGAAAAGTGCATGGTAAAGCTTCCACGGCCCTGCGTGCGGCTGCGAATCTCCGTGGCGTAACCGAACATCGCTGCCAGCGGCACGCGCACATTGATAATCTCGCTTCCGCCGCGCGATTCTCGACCCTGCATTTGGCCGCGCCGGGAATTTAAATCGGATATGACCGGTCCCATGTATTCTTCCGGCACCACCACTTCCACACGCATGATGGGTTCCAGCAATTTCGGACTGGCTCGCTTGCAAGCGTCCTTGAACGCCATGGACCCTGCGATCTTGAACGCCATTTCCGAGCTGTCCACATCGTGGTAGCTGCCGTCCGTTAACACCACTGCGGCATCCACCATTTCGTATCCAGCCAGAACGCCCGTCTCCATCGCTTCGCGCACACCCGCTTCGATCGGCGCGATGAATTCCTTGGGAATCGCGCCGCCCACAACTTTGTCAACGAACAGCAGGCGGTGTTCCTTGTCGAAATGCCACTTGCCGCCCTTCCCGCCGGCCACCTGCTTGGCAAGCTCATCAATCTCGTCGGTAGACATCTCGTGCATGTCTTCGTGATTCGAATTCGCAAGCGGATGCACGGTCAGCACGGCGTGGCCATACTGCCCGCGGCCACCGGTCTGCTTGATGTACTTTCCTTCGCCTTCGGCCATTCTCAAAATCGTCTCGCGGTAAGCCACTTGCGGCCGGCCCACATTGGCCTGCACCCCAAATTCGCGCATCATGCGGTCCACAATAATTTCCAGATGCAGCTCGCCCATTCCCGAAATCAAAGTCTGGTTGGTATCGTGATCGGTGTGAACGCGGAAAGTGGGATCCTCTTGCGCAAGTTTCCCCAGCGCAGTGCCCATCTTTTCCTGGTCTGCCTTGGTCTTGGGCTCGATAGCCACGGAGATAACCGGCGCCGGAAAATCGATGTTCTCCAGCACGACGGGCTTTTCTTCGTCGCACAACGTGTCGCCAGTGGTCACGTTCTTCAAACCGACACACGCCGCAATATCGCCCGCTTCAATAGACTCGATTTCTTCCCGCTTGTTGGCATGCATGCGCAACAGGCGCCCGATACGCTCGCGCGTCTTACGTGTCGAGTTATAAACGTTCTGCCCGGCCTTCAGCACGCCGGAATAAACACGGACATATGTCACATGCCCCACAAACGGGTCGGTCATAATTTTGAATGCCAGCGCGGCAAATGGCTGATCGTCGGAAGCCCGCCGCAAAATAGCTTCGTCGCCATTCGGATCGGTGCCTTCCACCGGCGGCACGTCGCTCGGAGACGGAAGATAATCCACCACCGCATCCAGCAACGGCTGAATGCCCTTGTTCTTGAACGCCGACCCTGCCAGCACAGGAACCAGCTTCAACGCGATCGTCGAGCGCCGAATCGATGCGCGCAACTCCGCCGGCTCCAGCTTATGCTGCTCGAGATACTTGGTCAGAATGGCGTCGTCATGCTCGGCGATGTACTCCACAACTTTCTCGCGATGCTCTTTGTAGAATTCAGGAGTGAGCGCGGAAGCCTTCAGCGCGGTCTCCAGCGCTGGATGCTCTTTCAGATATTCAGCGTCCCAAAGTTTTTCCAGCGCAATCGTTTCGTACTCCGCGCCCAGCGTTTCGTCCTTCCACACAATCGCGCGCTCTTCGATGAAATCAATCACGCCCAGGAAATTCTCTTCGCGTCCGATGGGAAATTGCAGAGGTACGGGATGCGCGGAAAGTCTCTGGCGCATCGAGCGAATCGAATGATCGAAATCAGCCCCGATGCGGTCCATCTTGTTAATGAACGCGATGCGCGGCACGCGATACTTGTCCGCCTGGCGCCACACAGTTTCCGACTGCGGCTGTACGCCCGCCACAGCATCGAAAATTGCCACCGCGCCGTCCAGCACGCGCAACGAACGTTCCACTTCTACAGTGAAATCCACGTGGCCCGGCGTATCGATGATATTGATACGGTACTTCTTGCCGAAACGAACCCAGGAAGCAGTCGTCGCAGCGGAAGTAATCGTAATTCCGCGCTCGCGTTCCTGCTCCATCCAGTCCATCACCGTGGTGCCTTCATGCACCTCGCCGATCTTATAGGTCACACCCGTATAGAAAAGGATCCGCTCCGTCGACGTGGTCTTTCCCGCGTCAATGTGCGCCATGATCCCGATATTTCGGGTCTGATCGATTTGTACCTGTCGTGGCACTTAAATCTGTAAGGGTGCTACCAGCGATAATGCGCAAAAGCTTTATTGGCTTCCGCCATGCGGTGCACATCCTCCTTCTTCTTTACTGCTCCACCGCGGCCATTCGCCGCGTCCAGAATTTCCTCAGCCAGCTTGTCCGTCATGGTCTTGCCGCTGCGAGTCCGCGAATACAGCACCAGCCAGTGAATCGCGAGCGACTGTTTGCGAAACGGATTCACTTCCACCGGGACCTGATAGTTCGCGCCGCCGACGCGCCGCGTCTTGACTTCCAGCACCGGCTTGCAATTCTCGATGGCCTTTTTGAACAACTTGAACGCGTCGTCGTTGGCCTTCTTCGCCACCTGGTCCATGGCGTTATAGAAAATGGCCTGTGCCGTCGCGCGCTTCCCGTCATACATCATGCTGGAAATAAACTTCTGCACCAGATCGCTGCCGTAAACCGGATCGCCCGGAATCTTTCGGCGTAAAACCCAACCTTTACGTGGCATCTATCCGCTCTCCTACTTTTGCGCGGCTTTAGGCCGCTTGGCGCCATACTTCGAGCGCGCTTGTTTTCGATTTTCAACGCCTGCTGCATCCAAAGTGCCGCGAATAATGTGGTAACGAACTCCCGGCAAATCCTTCACGCGCCCGCCGCGCACCAGCACGATCGAGTGCTCCTGCAAATTGTGGCCGATTCCTGGAATGTACGTCGTCACTTCGGCGCTGTTCGTCAAACGTGCGCGCGCCACTTTGCGAAGGGCCGAGTTTGGCTTCTTCGGCGTCTGCGTATACACACGCACGCACACCCCGCGCTTTTCAGGACATCCTTCCAGCGCAGGCGATTTCGTCTTCATCCGGATTTTTTCCCGGCCATTACGCACGAGCTGTGAAAACGTCGGCACGCTTTCCCCCATTTCAAAAACTGCTGCAAAAAGTAAATCCAAACTCGTTCAAATCTTCGGCCGTAAAACTCGCGAAAATATATCCCCGCGCAAAATTCCGCGCAAGGCAAATTAACCCGGGCAAAATTCCGCGAGTGAATGAACAGAAAAGGTCGCCAACCCGAAGGAATTACAGGTACTCCGCGAAAACGCTACTTCACCCCGAGGAGTGAACTGCATCTTCTACTTCTCCGCGGAGAGGCTCACACGGCTTTGCGGGGCTGGCGCCCCATTTCGGCCGCTCTTTCCTACCCCGTTCCGTCCTTCTTTGTTCCGGGATACGAAAGACTTCCCTAATCCACCGCTGGACCCTAGGGCCCTCAGACAACCGCCGAAGTATAGGAGAATCAACACCTCTTGTCAACTCGATTCAATTCAAAATAAACTTGATCGTTTGGTTCGTCCCGTGCCTCCGATACTTCCGTCTACCGAATCATCCACCGTACCAGTGAATTGCAACTCCTAATGCCATTTTGGCGCTGCTCTGCCACGAAGCCTGGAATCCTCTTGTGTGAGAAAAGTAATCGATTGCTCTCGACCACACGCTAATGGATACCATTCCAATTCTCAGATTATAAAGCATTTGCTGTACTATGACCGCGGCTCACTCTTCCCATTTGCGCCTCAGCTCAAAAAAACCTGTCATTCCGAACCGCGCCTCGTACGAACGCTTTTGAGGGATGTGCTTTGCTCATCTGTTACCCCCGCAAGCCTTACAGCAATCCGCCGACGCCCGCCCCCGTCGACGCAACGCACCGGCTGTGCCCTCTGAGACATTTCGTAAATACTCACTGCTTCCCTCGCCGGCGCTTTACCCAAATTGCGAACACCCCTAAACTAATTCGGTCGTAATTTGCCCCAGGAGCAGGGATGAAAAGTTTTTGCGCGGCTGTTCTATGTGTCTTCGGATTGGTGTCCGTCGCCGCGGCGCAGCAAAACTCCGCACCGCCGCCAACCGAGGCGCATGAATCCAGCACGCCCCCCGCGACCCAAAATCCCGGCGCCGCCGGCTACTCGCAGGAACCTATAGTCATCGAGCAGTACTTCACCAAAGTTCGATTCGAGAATGACGGCACCGGGGAGCGCGACCTGTCCGTCCGCGTCCGCGTGCAAAGCGACGCCGGTGTCAGGCAACTAGGCGAATTAGTTTTCGGCTACAACTCAGCCAACGAACAAATGGACGTGCCCACCATGCGTGTGCACAAGGCCGATGGTTCAGTCGTGAACGCCGGGCCTGACGCGGTAAAAGAAATGACGGGCACGGTCGAACGCGATGCGCCCGAATACACCGATTACAAAGAAAAACACATCACCGTCCCGTCGCTGCACTCAGGCGATACCATCGAATACGAAATCGTCACACGCATCGTCAAGCCGTTAGCCCCAAATCAATTCTGGTACGAACAGAATTTCCTCAATGACGCTATCGCCCTGGACGAGCGCCTGGAAGTAAGCACTCCTCAAGGACGCGGCCTGATCGTAAATTCCCCAGAATATTCAAATGTCACGGGCGAGGAAATTCGCAAAGTGAAACTTTTGTCCCGTGGCGGAGGCGTCGACGACGAAAATTCTCCATTTTCGAAACAGGATGCCGGCGGACGCACCGTCTACCGTTGGAAACACGCCAACCTGTCGCATAAACCCGACGATGATCTCAAGAAGGCAGCTCCGCCGCCCGCCAGAACTCCCGATGTGCAGCTGACGACCTTCAGAAGCTGGGACGAAGTCGCGGCATGGTATGCAAATCTGGAAAGGGGCCGCGCCGAACCCAGTCCCGAAATTCGCGCCCAAACTCAACAACTCATTCAAGGCCACACCGCTGACCTGGATAAAATGCAGGCCCTCTATACCTACGTGGCGCAAAATATTCGCTATGTGAGCCTTTCGTTCGGACTCGGACGCTATCAGCCGCATTCGGCCGCCCAGGTTTTCAAAAATCAGTACGGAGATTGCAAGGACAAGCACACGCTGCTGGCTGCCATGCTTGCCGCCGCGGATCTCCAATCCGACGCCGTACTGATTTCATTGACGCGTGCCCTTGATACCTCGGTTCCCTCGCCCGCTCAGTTCGACCACATCATCACGTCGGTGCCGCTCGGAAGCGATCTCATCTGGATGGACTCGACCGCTGAAGTTGCGCCGTTTCGTCTGCTTTCGCCGCGTCTGCGCGATAAATCGGCGCTGATGGTGCAGCCGGATGGCAACGGTAAGATTGTGCAAACGCCAATCGATCCGCCATTCCTTTCGACCCAGCGCGTGGAAATTACAGCGCAGATCAGCGAGCTCGGAAAACTTACGTCACATCTGCGCTATTTCCTCCGCGGCGACAATGAATTCGCGTTGCGTGTGGCTTTTCACGGCACTGCTCAAACCGAGTGGAAAGAGTTAGGCCAGACCATCGCTACGCTGGATGGCATTAAGGGCGTGGTTACAGACGTGAAGCCGAGCGATCCGCTGGATACCGCCAAGCCATTCGAGCTCGATCTGGAATTTTCCCAATTGAATTACCTGGATTGGTCCAGTAAGACTTCCAAAATTGGGGTGCCACTGCTCGCCATAGGACTACCTGATGCCGCATCCGATTCCGGCAATCCAATTCACCTTGGCAGTCCGCTCGACATCACCATGAACTTGAAACTGACTCTGCCCGCGGATTACGTTGCGCATCCGCCGGTAGCCATCTCGGTGGATCGCGACTATGCCGAATTTAAGTCCGCATATCGTTTCGAAAACCATGTGCTCACCGCCGAACGCACACTGAATTTTAAAATGCGCGATCTCCCTGCTTCCCGGCTCGGCGATTATCTTGCATTTATACATGCCGTGGAATCCGACGAAACACAGATTCTGCTCGTGGATAAACCCGCGGGCAGCCCACCCGCAATTCCCGCTACCGCGACGTCTGCTGAGCTGCTCGAAGCGGGCCTCGCCGCGCTCAATTCCGGAAATCCGCGACAAGCCATTCCTTTGCTCCAGCGCGCCACCGAACTCGATTCAAAAAGCAAGCAAGGATGGAATGATCTGGGTCTGGCGCATTTGCGTCTCGGCGAATTCAACGAAGCTGTCACAGCCTTTCGCAAACAGGTGGAAGTCAATCCATACGACGAACACGTCTACGACTACCTCGGCTTGACGCTGCAGCAACTGCAAAAATCGGACGAAGCAGCCGCCGCATTCCGCAAGCAGCTCGATCTCAATCCGCTGGACCCAATCGCGCACGCCGCGCTCGGCGCCCTCTTTCTGGAACAGCACAAATATGCCGAGGCCGTACCGGAATTGGATAAGGCTACAGTGCTGGCGCCCGGAAACGCCGAGCTTCAAGTAAGTCTGGGTCGGGCATTTTTGAATTTCGGACAAAAAGACAAAGCGCTGGAAGCATTCGAGAAAGGAATCGAACTCGCTCAGACCCCGGAGGTTTGGAATAACGTCGCTTACAATCTCGCCCAGCACAACATCGAATTGGATAAAGCGTCTCAATATGCCGAGTCGGCGGTTTCGGCCACAGCCGCAAACCTTCGCAACATCGATTTAGCTCATTTGTCGCTCCTCGACTTGGGTTTAGTTTCAAGTATTGGCGACTATTGGGACACCTTAGGTTTGGTTTACTTCGAGAAAGGCGATCTTGATAGGGCCGAGCGCTTCTTTCGCGCATCGTGGCTGCTGAACCAACACGGCGAAGTCGGCGATCATCTGGGACAAGTGTACGAGAAACGCGGTGACAAAGATCGAGCCGCTCTTCTTTACGCTGAGGCCATGATCGGAACTCGCGCGATACCAGAAACCCGCGAGCGGCTGCTAGCGCTATCTGCCGAAAATGCGAAAATCAATGGCCTCACCGCCGAAGCCAAAGTGAGGCTGGCAAAGGCCCGCACATTTCCCGCCGGGAAGCTGTTGAACGAAAACGCCCAGGCAGATTTTTACCTATTACTTTCCCCCGGCGCAAAAAATCCCAAAGTTGACGCAGTGAAATTCATCAGTGGCAGTCAGGACCTGCGGCCCATGGTAGATAAACTCCACGCCCTGGAATTTGGCCCAATGTTTCCAGACGCCTCGCCGGCGAAGCTGGTGCGCCGCGGCACACTAACCTGCGCGGCCACCACAGGAACTTGCACCTTCACCCTAATCCTTCCGGATGACGTCCGCACAGTAAACTAAAATCGACAGACCGCCGTTAACATCGCATCCATGCGGACGCTGCTTGCTGCACCCCAGTTAGCAACCATCTCGAACGGTCGGTTCCTTGAGATGAAAATAACACGGTGCCAAAATTCCGCCAGAGTGCCTTCATGCAAGCGCATCGCGCACAAGCGCCGTAGATGCAGAACAAGTGAGCCCCGCGCGGAGGCGTCGGGAAAGAACGGTCAAACATCTGCGGAGCGCCGTAGGTGCGACACTGAGCCCTGCTTACTTGATTTCGAGGACTTCCTTTTCCTTCGTGGCGGACAAATCTTCGATCTTCTTGGTTTCGGAGTGCGTCACCTTCTCCAGCTCTTCCAGCGAACGCTTCTTCTCGTCCTCGCTTATCTTCTTTTCCTTTTCCAGTTTCTCCACGCCTTCCTTGATGTCGCGCCGGATATTTCGTATTGCTGTGCGGTGATTTTCCAAAACTTTATGAATGTGCTTCACCAAATCTTTGCGACGATCTTCAGTGAGCGCCGGAATCGGAACGCGCACTACTTTGCCATCGTTCGTCGGATTCAATCCCAGATCGGTCGTGCGAATAGCCTTGTCGATTAACGGTACGGAGCCCGGATCCCAAGGCGAAATCACGATACTGGATGCATCCGGCACATTCAAAGTCGCCAGCTGATTCAGCGGCATCGGCGTCCCGTGATAATCCACACGAATGTGATCGAGCAGCGAGACGTTCGCGCGCCCGGTGCGCACGCTCCCCAATTCCTTGCGGAAATCCTCCACCGCTTTTTCCATCCGTGTCCTGGCCTGCGCCAGAGCGTCCTTACTTGTGGTAATCGCGCTCATCGAAAAAATTGCCTCCGCTGTTCGAATTTCACGCCGCTGTTACCACCGAGCCAACTTCATCCCCCAGCACTACGCGCTTCAAATTTCCCGGCACGTTCATATTGAACACCACGATCGGCATCTTGTTGTCCATGCACAGCGAAATGGCCGTCGAGTCCATCACCAGCAGCCCTTTCTGCAACACATCCAGGTAGGTGATCCGATCGAATTTCTTGGCGCCCTTCACTTTTTCCGGGTCTGCGTCGTAAACGCCGTCAACGCGTGTAGCCTTCAAAATCACTTGCGCTTTAATCTCCATGGCGCGTAAAGCCGCCGCCGTGTCGGTTGAAAAATAGGGATTCCCGGTGCCGGCCGCAAAAATCACCACCCGCCCCTTTTCCAGATGGCGTGTTGCGCGCCGCCGGATGAAAGGCTCAGCCACTTGATGCATCTCGATCGCGCTCAACAACCGCGTGTGGCATCCCGCTTTTTCCAGCGCATCCACCAATGCTAGGCCATTGATTACCGTGGCCAGCATTCCCATGTAATCGCCGGTTGCGCGGTCGATGTTAAGTTCTTTCTGCCGCGTCCCGCGGAAAAAATTCCCGCCGCCGACCACGATCGCCACTTGTACACCCAAGTTGCGGATTTCGTGTACTTCATGGGCGATGCCTTGAATAGTCTCGGGGTGAATGCCGGAATCATGCGGACCGGAAAGTGATTCCCCCGAGAGCTTGAGCACCAGCCTCTCGAAAACCGGCTTTCCTGGAGTTTCCACGCGGACCGCGGCGCCAGCACGCACTGCCGTCTGCACTTTCGTCCGCGCCACTTTGGCCATTGTCGCTGGGCCGCCCCCGGCCGCGTGCATTTTAGCAGAGATTCCCCGCAACCTCACGGAGCGATACAGAAACCGTTTCGGCGCTCGGCACCCGGAATGCGAACAAAAAAAAGCCGCCGCGAAACGCGGCGGATTCTAAATCGCACAAAAGACCAAACGATCTGCTTCACCTGCGCTATGCGATCGGCACTGCTGCCGCCGGGCCTGCGGCTTCATCGCCGGCGCGTTGCCCGTCCAATTCGCCCACCTTAAATCGCGAAAAGCGTCTGACAGCGATATTTTCACCGATCTTAGCGATAATATGATCGATCAGTTCCTTCACCGTCATGCTTTCGTCCTTGATGAAGTGCTGCTCATACAGGCAATTCTCTTCGTAAAATTTCTCCATCTTGCCGCTGACGATCTTCTCGATCACCACCTCCGGCTTCCCGGTGGCCTTAGCCTGCTCTTTGTAAATCTCGCGTTCGCGGTCCAGGGTTTCTTGCGTCACTTCCTCACGCCGCAAGAACCGCGGATCAAGCGCGGCAATATGCATGGCCACGTCATGGCATAGCTTTTGAAAATCGTCGGTGCGCGCCACGAAATCGCTCTCGCAGTTCACTTCCACCAGCACGCCAATTTTCCCGCCCGCGTGAATGTAAGAACTCACCAGCCCTTCGGACGTGGCACGCTGTGCTTTCTTAGCTGCCGTGGCTTGCCCTTTCTTCCGCAAAATATCGATCGCTTTTTCAATGTCGCCTCCGGTTTCCACCAGCGCCTCGCGACACGCCGAGAATCCTACTCCCGTCCTTTCACGCAGCTCTTTTACTTGCTGCGCGGATACATTGGGCTTTCCTTCAGGTGTTACCATAGTTGTGCCTAATTCCTTCATATAATACGGGATTTAGCGCCGATTAGGTCGGCCAGCTTCACCACCAGCACAAGCTGGCATGGAGACAGCCAAGCGGATCGTAATCCGATTCTGACTATCGTGTCTGTTGTGTTTCGTCTTCGGTTGGAACCGTAGCCGCCGTTTCTTCGCTCGCCACCAGACCGCCCGGCTCGCCTTCCACAAAATCGCCTTCCTGCTTCTCGTACACTTCATAGGCGCTGGTGTCCACGTAATCCACGCCTTCTTCACCGCCGCCCTCGATTGATTTCTGGTCGGCAATCTGAGTTTGCTCGAAAGACTGATGCCCCACAATTACTGCATCGGAAATTTTCGAGGTGAACAAGCGAATCGCGCGCAACGCATCGTCATTGCCAGGAATCACCCAATCCACCAGGTCCGGGTCGCAATTGGTATCCACGATTGCCACCACCGGAATGCCCATCCTCCGCGCTTCGTGTACCGCAATCAGTTCCGCGTTCGGGTCGATCACGAACATCGCGTCCGGCAGCGTAGTCATGTTTTCCACGCCGGAAAAATTCTGCTGCAGATGCTTCAACTCGCGTTCCAGGCGCGCCGCTTCCTTCTTCGAAAACTGCGCCATGCGGCCGTCTTCGACCATGCCTTTCAGCAGCTTCAATCGCTTGATGGATTTCTGCAGAGTCACCCAATTGGTCATCGTGCCGCCCAGCCAGCGGTGATTCACGTAGAACATGCCGCAGCGGTTTGCTTCTTCGGCGATGGCTTCTTGCGCTTGGCGCTTGGTGCCCAGAAAAAGGATGCGTTTGCCTTGTCCCGCCAGTTCCGACACGTAACGAGCCGCGTCGCGGAACATTTTCAAGGTTTTCTGAAGGTCAATGATGTGGATTCCATTTCGCTCCCCGAAAATATATTCCTTCATTTTCGGGTTCCAACGTCGCGTCTGGTGGCCGAAGTGAACTCCAGCCTCCAGCAACTCTTTCATCGTTATTTCAACTCCCAAAGTTCCTCCTTGTATTAAGGGACGCTTTGACTCCGTTAGCCGGAGCAGCATCCTTTTCTGCCGGCCCTTGCCGGCCGTGAATTAATCCAGCCGCGTTTACTCGCTGCTAGTTCCTCCCCAACCAACTTGCCCGCCCGAGGTTCTTTACCGCTTGCTGAACTGGAATCTGCGTCGCGCGCCCTTCTGCCCGTACTTCTTGCGTTCCTTCATGCGCGGATCGCGCGTCAGAAAACCATTCTTGCGCAGCGCCGGCCGCAATTCAGGATTCAACCTCGAAAGAGCGCGCGAAAGCCCCATGCGCACGGCTCCCGACTGTCCTCCCACGCCGCCGCCCTTCACAATCGCTTTCACTTCCACCTGGTCAAGCATCTGGGTGAACTTCAGCGGCTCAACCGCAGCCGTATTCCACGCGACATTGCGGAAATATTCATCGACCGGCCGGCCATTCACCGTGAATCGCGCCGCGCCCTGCTTGATGTACACACGCGCTATCGATTCCCGCCGCCGTCCGGTGCCATAAAATTGTTTGACCTTGCCTTCCAACGAACTCGAAGCTGAACTCAAAGTGCCTCCTAAATTTGACCGCGGCATCGCAGCCGTTCGGCATTCCCATCTCAGCCGGACCGACTAGGGCCCTGACGGATTGCTCCGCCAAAAGGCAAAATTTTCAATTCCTGTGTATCGCGAGGCTAAAGCGAGAGTGGCTGAGGCTTTTGTCCGGTGTGGCGGGCGAGGCCTTCACTTCCGGCATAAACACGCAGCTTCTTTGCTCTTCGCGCGCGGAGCTTGTTCTTCGGCAACATTCCAAGCACCGCTTCGCGCACAACCTCTTCCGGCCGCCGTTGCAGCAAGGTACGGATCGGCACCTCTTTCAATCCGCCCGGCCAGCCGCTGTGATGTCGATACAGCTTCTGATCGATCTTGTTGCCCGTCAGCTTGATCTTTTCCGCGTTCACCACAACCACATGATCGCCGCAATCCAGATGCGGCGTGTACGTGGGCTTATCCTTACCGATCAAAAGGCGCGCCACACGCGTCGCTAGACGCCCCAGCACCACGCCCTCGGCGTCGATTACGAACCAGTTTTTCCCCACCATCAATTCTTCGGCCTCTCGGCCTCTTGGAACATACGTCGGCATCTGCTCAGTCACACCTTTCCCGTAGGGACAAACCGAAAGTCTAAAGTAGCGGAGCGCTTATGTCAACGAATCTCGCCAGGCTCCGCTTGCGCCTCCAAAAGAGTCTGCGGGTTTTTCTTTGCAATCGCCAGAAGCTTCAAATCCGCACCTTCAGGCCGCCTCGTTCCCTGCTCCCAACTCCTTACCGTGTTCGCGCTGGGTTCGATTACATCTCAAACAGGACTTGGCTCGTATTCAATGATTCGGATGGCGCGAATCTCTTTTGGCTATACCTGTTTAGGCCGAGGAGGAAACTCCGTCACACGCAGATAACGTTTGCGGCCGCATGTCCGCAATTCCTGCAAGCGCCGCGTGAAAACGTTAGCTTCATTACATACCACACAGGGTTATCTAACTCAGAGCGATACACGAGGGATACACGATGGCAAAACGGATTCAGCGGCGGACCACTTTGCAGCGGCCCGCCGTTCTGGCGGAGAGAGGCAAATCGATCGAATAAACCCTACGAAGTCGTTGTCGCGGCGGTGCTGCGGTTCGCGCGTGCAAACGAGCCCTTATCGGCATTGCTTCCTTCGCCGGCCTTATCGATTTCGATCGAGCCCTTGAAATAAGCGCCGTCCTCAATCGAAATTCGCGCGGTCGTAAGGTCGCCGACCACCGAACCGTCCTTCTTGATCTCAATCCGGTCGCGCGCCCGCAAATTGCCCTTCACGTTCCCGTAGATCACCACTTCGCGTGCGATCACGTCCGCGGTGACCTTGGCGCTTGCCCCAACTGTCAGCTTGCGGTCTTCCAGCTGCACCAATCCCTCGACGCTGCCGTCAATCAGCAGGTCTTCGTTGCCGGTGATCTCGCCCTTTACGTGCAGGCTCGAACCCAGCCGCGCACTGCTCCCCGAACCGGTGCTGGTGTTTGGATACGTTGAATCGACTGGTGCCATGGTTTTTGCCTCCCCGGCTGAAGCCGGTGCGATTGTGCTCGGAATACTCGGGCGTACTTCTTGTAACTGCTGCGGTTGCTGCGCAAGCGGACTCTTCGGCGGTGCGTCCGGTTTTTTATCTCCCCACATTTACCCCTCCTCGACCGGGTCGCACCAGAAGGAACTACAAATCTTGCTCAAATGGGTATAAACCGCTGGTCTTTAAATGTAGTCCCACTTCAGACTCGGTGCCAAACGCGAATTCGCGCCCTGTGTCCGGTGAGATACTCACAACCTTAAAGCTGGGGAGCGGCATATTAGCCCTCAGCTCGCGAAACTGCAAGTGAGATTTAAACTCTTGCCTGAATCCAATGCATCTCGCTCAAAAGATATTGTTTAGCCATACTACGTACCAATCGGCAGCATTCAGAACGAGATTACATATAGCGTTCGTGCTGAATTACGACGTCGCTGTAAGTCGGAGCGTTCAATACCTTTCGGATGCTCCACTTTTCAGCCGCATAACGATGCAGCGATTTCTCTTCGGAGATGTAGATCAAAAATGTGGGAACTTCCTGTAGCTGAGTTCTTAGGTCGCCGACAACGTCATGTTCGGCAATTCGATCGATGTAAGTAAAATAATGCTGTGGCGCTTCGTCTCGCGCCGGCCGGTTCATTGCAACTCTACTTTCGCTGAAATTCTAATACTTGCGCAAAACGCCCACCACCCGTCCTTGAATCTTTACATCCGCGCTTTGCACTACGATCGGCGCCATAGCCGAATTCGCCGGCTGCAAACGCACCTTCCCGCCCGGCTCGCGGTAGAATCGCTTGACGGTAGCGTCGTTTTCTCCCACCAATGCCACAACGATCTCTCCAGGATTCGCCACCTGGGTCTGTTCCACCACGATGTAATCGCCATCCAGAATGTGATCGTCGCGCATCGATTCGCCCTTCACCTGCAGCACGTACGTTCCCTGCCCGCGCGCAAAATCCGCCAGCGAAATAGTCTCATTGGTCTCCACGGCTTCCAGCGGACTGCCTGCCGCGATTCGCCCAGCCAACGGCAACTCCACCACGTGCCGGTCCAAAACCTGCTCGCGAATAGGCTTAGGCAATTGCACAACTTCGATCGACCGGCTCTGATTGTAGCCGCGACGAATGAAGCCTTTCTTCTCCAAGGTTGAAAGATGCTTGTGTACGGTCGCCAGCGAAGTCAGCTTCAGTGCATGCGCAATTTCCTCAAAACTTGGCGAGTATCCGTTTTTGTTCAGGAAACCCACCAGGTAATTGAGAACTTCTTTTTGTCTCTTGGTCAGCGACATTTCACACCCCTCTGGCCCTAGTTTGAAGCCAGGAGTATGGGCGAATTAAAAGCGAAAGTCAATAGTACTTAAGTCCACTGTACCGGCGGCCTCAGGGCCAGGGGGGTCGCTACGCACACAGAGCTCTACGCTGGTTAAGGAATTCCCGCTTACCGAATTTCCGGAGGGGCTTGCTTGGCTTTGCGCTTTCCGCCTGGATTCCTGGTCTTGCTCTCAAGCGACGCAGCCACGGTCTCACCTAGAACTTGAATTTCTTTGCGGCTTTCGTCCAGCGCGGCCATTATCCGGTTCTCGCTCTGTTGCAACACGCTTCTGATTACGCTGTCTAGCTGATGACGCATCGCTGCCATTTCTTTTTTCAACATTTCAATATCCGACGCATCGTCCGCGCTTCGCGTCACTGCTTGCGGCACCTGGCTTGCTACAGTTTTCGACTGTGCTGGATTGTCGCCTGCGTCCCAAGCAGTCATCATGTCCACAGTGCAGTCCACAAGCACTTCTTCCGCAATCGCCACACCAGCTTTTGAGTTTTTCCCCGTTGCAAGTGGCGATTCCAGCGGCGATTTAAGCGGTGATTCCAGCGCTGATTCCGGCATCGACGACTCGTCGATCGGTTCGACCCGAAACTCGATTGCGGCCGGCGCCGGTGGCTCTTCGCCTGGTATCGGAAACCAGTCACTGGGCGGCGATTCGATTCCCCAAACGTTCCCTGGTAAATCGAATTCGATCGCTACACCGTAGAAATCCCTATATGTTTTTGGGCGCTCCACCCACATCACCGTCGCTTGCACCATTCGGCCCTGCGATCTAGGTTCGGATTGCAATATTTCCATGGTGACTTTGCTGTCTTTCGGTAGGTAGTGTGTTGACTGATACTTACATCCATAGCAGTCAAAACTCATTGCGGTTGTGCTCTCTTGGAAAGCCTTGCCCAGAGCATCCTTACCACTGATTTTGATCGCAATTGGGTCGGTCAAGCGCGTGGTGCGCCGCCCCTCTGCATTCGCACTCGGTCCTGTGGGGGGGGACGACTGGTTCACGAAGTGATACCGCCTAGCTTAAGGCTAGCACTTCAGGGGGTTGATAACTGTAGTGGATGATTTCGTGGTGCGAAAAAGTAAGCTATTTCGCAATGGCTGGCCGCATTGCCTGCGATCGTGCGTTAAGCCGCACTCTGGCAAGACAGTCAGGCCGGCTTTCGTACCGATCCTTTCATTGCGCCTGCTCCCGCGCTTCCACGTTTGCGCCTGAAATACATCAGCAACAAAACCACGCCCGCAACCACTGCAATCCCCAGCGTTACCAGCGCCGCCATTCGTCCATGTGCCAGGATCACCGCAAAAATTTGCCGTCCGTAAATCGCGCCCAGATAAGCCAGTATGCAATATCGCGCGATTCGTCCAATCGTCAGCGCCAGCAGAAATTTCTTCGACGAATACTGCAGCGCCCCCGCCGCAATCACAAACGGCACCATCGGCATCGGTGGCGGCAATAACGCCGGAACTGCTATCGCCCCAAAGCCCCAGCGCTCGAACGCCTCCGTCACTTTCTTCACATTGCGCGGCGACAATCGATCCTTCAGCGCCTTCTCGCCTTGCTTCCGCGAAATCCGATACGTTAAATATGCGCCGATCACCGACCCCAACGTTGCCATCGCCGCGTAATATGGCCACAGCACGCGGTCACGCGCGGCCAGCACAATTGTCATCGCGTCCATGCTGCCGGGAATGGGAATCACGGAGCTGTCAATCAATCCCAATAGGATCAGTCCCGGTCCGCCCAGTGTGAACAACCAATGGCGGAACGCATGAGCCTTGGATGGCGCAGCGAGTGCGTATTTTCCTAGCTCAAATCTCATAGTCACGGCACCGCGATCAACCCTGATTCATTCGACGCTCTTAGCATTCTCCAGGTTCCGGCGCAACAACGGAAACGACACACTCAACCGCGCTTCTCGCGCCAGACTGCCCGCATTGTGCTAGCCTATTCTTGCAGTGAGGCGAGACGAGGTTATGCAACGCGCACGTGAGCGTCGCCCCCAATCGCAGGGCGAAGCTACCGGTTTTGGCTTTCCTCAAGAGTTGTGTTGCCGGAAACACCTGTCTGCCAAGCCCTTAACCGTCACGCCAGAGACCCGGCACGCGGCTAACACTCCCTCCACCCTCGCTGTCAGTAGTTTTATCCCTCCAGCCGCTCGATTTCAATACCCGCTAACCCATACAAAACAAGCATGTCTCGCGCATCTGAAGCACGCCGGATTGTCCCATCGTCACTTTCGCTCACCGGTTCATTCTAGGTCATGTACCGCTCCACACTGTGCTAGGCTCCCGTTGAGTACAAAACCCATGGCCCGCGTCAAAGAACTGCGCCTTGCTGTGGTTGCCTTTCCTAATTTCGAGCCGAGGTGTTGAACTCATAATGTCCACCACATTCGTTGAAATCTCAGGCCGTAAAAAAGAAACAATCGACAAAGCGGTGATTCGCTTCTGCGGCGACTCCGGGGACGGCATGCAGATCACCGGAAGCCAGTTCACCAACACCGTGGCCCTTTATGGGAACGACCTCGCCACGCTCCCTGACTTCCCCGCCGAGATTCGCGCCCCCGCCGGCACCCTTCCGGGCGTCAGCGGATTCCAGGTTCACTTCTCTTCCAGCGACGTGTTCACCCCGGGCGATTCGGTCGACGCTCTTATCGCCATGAACCCGGCTGCGCTGAAGATGAACCTGTCGGATCTGAAGACCAATGGCATCCTGATCGTTAACCTGGACAGCTTCAAAGAGGGCGACCTTCGCAAAGCGCAGATCGTCCAGAACCCCCTCGAAGATCATTCGCTCGATGGCTACCGCCTCTTCGCCGTAGAACTTACCAAGCTGACACGCGCTGCTCTTAAGGAATTGGGCCTCGACGCCAAGAGCATGGACCGTTGTAAGAATTTCTTCGCGCTGGGCATGTGCTACTGGCTCTACAACCGCTCGATGGATCCCACGCTGCGCTGGCTGGAAGACAAATTCAAGAACAAGCCGCAGTTAGTCCAAGCCAACAAACTGGCCATGCAGGCGGGATACAGCTACTGCGAAGCCACCGAAGCGTTTCAGATCAGCTACGAAATCCCGCCTGCAAAGCTGGCACCGGGTGTCTACCGCAATATCAGCGGCAATGCCGCGCTCGCGCTGGGATTTGTCGCCGCGTCGCAACAAGCAGGCATCACGCTTTTTCTCGGTTCCTATCCAATCACCCCGGCCTCGGACATCCTCCACGAACTTTCCATGTACAAGGATTTCGGCGTCACCACTTTTCAAGCCGAAGACGAAATTGCAGCGATAACTTCCGCCATTGGCGCAGCCTATGCCGGCGCTCTGGGCATTACCTCCACGTCGGGCCCAGGCATGGCGCTGAAAACCGAAGCGCTGGGCCTGGCGGTGATGGTCGAATTACCTCTGGTCATTTGCGACATTCAGCGCGGCGGCCCCTCCACCGGCCTGCCGACAAAAACCGAGCAAGCCGACCTGCTGCAAGCGCTCTTCGGACGTAATTCCGAAGCTCCAATTCCCGTACTCGCCCCTTCAACTCCGGGCGATTGCTTCTGGGTCGCCCTGGAAGCAAGCCGCATCGCCATCAAGTACATGGTTCCAGTGATAATCCTGTCCGACGGCTACCTGGCGAACGGCTCCGAGCCATGGAAAGTCCCCACCGTCGAGGATTTGCCCGCAATCCCAGTACACTTCGAAACCAATCCGGAAGGCTTCCAGCCCTACAAACGCAATCCCGAAACGCTGGCGCGCCCTTGGGCCATCCCTGGCACGCCCGGCCTGGAGCATCGCGTAGGCGGCATCGAAAAGCAGGACGTAACCGGCAACGTAAACTACGAACCTCTCAACCACGAGCACATGGTTCGCACCCGCGCGGAAAAAGTGGAAGGTATTGCGCAGGACATCCCGGACGCCGAAGTTGAGGGCGACCAGTCCGGTGACTTGCTGATAGTAGCCTGGGGCTCAACGCACGGCCCGATCACCGCGGCAATGAATGCGCAACGCGCCAAAGGACGCCGCATCGGCCACCTTCACCTGCGCTATCTCAATCCACTGCAAAAAAACCTGGGTGCCGTGGTGCTACGCTACAAAAAAGTCTTGGTTCCGGAAATGAACATGGGCCAGCTGGTCATGCTCTTGCGCGCCAAATTCCTGATAGACGCGCACAGCTACGGCAAAATCCAAGGCAAGCCATTCAAGCAGTCGGAGATCGAAGCCAAGATCGAAGAATTGCTGGATTAGGGCGACCCAGGGGATTTACGACGTCGTAGCCGTCGCGCCCATTGACGGCAGCGTAGCCCGCGCGTCCCGTCGGCTCTTAGCGTTTGAATTTGTCGCGGCCGCCTTCAGGCGCAGAACTTGATCTTGTTTCAATTTGGCATCGGCAAAATTTGAGGTGAACGAAAAATGTCCACAGGCACATTACCGCTTTACACCAAAAAAGACTTCCAAACCGACCAGGAAATCCGCTGGTGTCCAGGCTGCGGCGACTACGCCATCCTCTCCGCGGTCCAAATGGTTTTCGCCGAACTAGGCGTCCCCCGCGAACAATTCGTCTTCATCTCCGGCATCGGCTGCTCCAGCCGCTTCCCGTATTACATGAACACCTTCGGCTTCCACACCATCCACGGCCGCGCGCCGGCAGTAGCCACCGGCATAAAGCTCGTACGCCCCGACCTGGACGTCTGGGTCGTAACGGGTGACGGCGATTCCCTCTCCATCGGCGGCAACCACACCATCCACATGCTGCGCCGCAACGTCGGCCTGAAAGTTCTGATGTTCAACAATAAAATTTACGGCCTGACCAAAGGCCAGTATTCCCCCACTTCCGAAATTGGCAAGAAAACGAAATCCACACCCTACGGCACCACGGACCGCCCCTTCAATCCCATTTCACTGGCGATCGGCTCGGAAGCCACATTCGTGGCCCGCTCGGTGGATATATTCCAGCAGCACCTGCGCGAAACTCTAAAGAAAGCCGCAGCCCACCAGGGCGCAGCCTATTTGGAAATTCTGCAGAATTGCAACATCTTCAACGACGGCGCTTGGGAAAACCTCACGGAAAAAGACGCGCGCAGCGAAAAGGTTATTCAGTTGGAACACGGCAAGCCGCTGATATTCGGCAAAAAGCGCGAAAAAGGCATCCGCCTGAACGGAATCGACCTTGAGGTTGTAGAACTGGGAAATGGCATCGCAGAAAAAGATCTGCTGGTCCACAACGAACACGACGCGCGCCCAGCCTACGCCTTCCTGCTGGCTCACATGGAACACACCGAGGGATTCCCGACTCCGATCGGTGTCCTGCGAGCCTGGAACCACGTCCCACGCTATGAAGACCTGATCACAAATCAAATCCGTGACGTCCAAGCCAAAAAAGGAAAAGGCGACCTGGCCAAGCTCCTTCGAGCAGGCGACACCTGGGAACTCCGCGCTTAGTCTTCGGTCTAAAAAAGGGCTTGGCTGGCGAAGCCAAAAAAAGTTCTAGCCGTCGTCCTGAGCGAAGCGCAGGACCTCTCTTGGTTTGTGCGCGGTAAAAAGTTCCGTCGGTCCCCGATCCAGGTTTTTGAAACGGGCAATGTCTGGACTTCCGGCGTTCCTCCGAAAATCCAATCGCTACCTAGTTCCAGTGATCCGCTCTCGTTGTACACACGCGTTTTTGGTGGCTGGGCCGGCCGTATGATAAAATGGCTAATTACTCGATGCTTACACAATCAAAACACGGCACTTACGGATATACGGTGTACTGATGCGCGGCCAAAATACCCGGCTCTTTACAAAACGGCCTGAGCACTCGCGTGTCACGCGCAACTCGCCTCCAGAGCCGCTTCCAAGGTTATTTTCAAAGTTTCCCTCGAGCCAGCTTCCTCAGAGTGCGCTTCCCCATTGCCCCCGATTTACTGCTGTTCTACCCGAAACAAATGGACGGTTTGCAATATCGCAAATTTTCGTAACTCGCTAAAAACAAAGACCAATATTCGTTTCTACCCGAAACAAATGGACGCGCTCACCCGAACAAGTGTCGATGGAAATGTTCGAAGCCGGCGGGTTTCTCTGCGACAAACTAGCGAACTCTAGGCCAATAGACACGGTAGGACGAACCGGCGTTACTGGTTTCCGGGGACCGAACCAACAGCAGCAGGCGGCAAAGCGGCGGGCCCGGAGTTCTCCGCCAGCGCAGTGCCTTGGTGCGAAGGCAACGGCGGCATCAGGCCCTGGGCCTGATCGCGCATGCTCACGAATTCGTTCCATTCATGTGTCGAAATCGGGTCCGATGGCGGCAGCGGCAGACGCTCGAAATTCAGGAAATCCTTACCGCGCTGAATCCGGAAATCGAGATGAGGCCCTGTGGCCAGGCCGGTCATCCCCACCAGGCCAATACTTTGGCCCTGTTGCACCCGCTGCCCGGCTCGAACCAGCACGCGCGACAGGTGCATGTAATAAGTGGTGTATCCGTTGTTGTGCTGAATCTCAATCAGGTTCCCCGCTCCGCCTTTCATCCCCGCGAAAACCACCCGCCCATCGCCGATCGTTTGCACCGGAGTTCCGCTGGGCGCGGCATAATCGATTCCCAGGTGCGGGCGATATTCTTTCAGGATGGGATGAAAGCGATGTTCGCTGAAATGCGAAGTGATCACCGCCGCGAATTTCAGCGGAGAATGCAGAAACGCTTTCTTCATGGATTTGCCCTCGGGCGTGTAATACGCCGGAACTCCCGAAGGCCCATGAAACAGAACCGCGCGATAAGCATGATGTCCGTTATTATATTCCGCCATCAGAATGCGTCCGTAAGAGGAAACCTCGCCGTTTGCGAGGGTTTTCTTTTCCACCACAATGCGAAATGTGTCGCCCGGCCGCGGATCGGTATAAAAATCCAAATCGAACGCGAAAATATCGGCAATACGCATTGCCAGTTCCGGTTTCTCTCTGGCATCCAGCACGGCGCCGAAAAGCGAGCCGCGTACTTGCCCGCCCACGCCCACGGTTTCAGTCTGCGAAGGAATTGTCCGAATCTCGGCGTGAAAATCGTTGCCTTCCGGCGCGATGTGCAGCACGCGGTCGGCATCGATGCGATAGCTCAGTTCCCGCAGTTCGCCGAAAACCGACCGGCCCACCGTCAAACGATTGCCCGCTCGCAGCCGGCGCAAATCAAAAACCGACTGCGCCGATGCGATCAGCCGCGCGGAATCTCCGGGAGGAATGCCCAGCCCCAGCAGAACAGCCTGGAAAGGCAGCCGCGCGGGCACCACGCTATCGCTGAAACGAATTATTTGCTGCTGAATGTGATGCGACTCCTGCGGCGCGAACGAGGCCTGCATCGCGATTTCATTTTCGGCGGAAACTCGTACGCGATAAGACGCCACGGCGCACGCCGCGCCGGCGGCCATCAGCGAAACCCAAATCGCGACTTTCCATTTTTTATTCATAGCACCGCATGCCAAATGCGATGGAGCGACAGAAGAATAGCCCAGCGAGACTGTTTCGCAACAGCTAAATGCTTATTCTTTTGGCAAGGGAGTAACGGGCCCGCTTGGGAGCCCGTTCCGAAGAAAACTGCGAAGGATGGATTAGTGCGATGCGCCCGCGGCGGTCGCGTACTGCGCTCTGCGGTCCATCTCCGCGAAATAGTTCCTCTCGCGAAGACCGTGATAAATGCGTCCAGCGATTTCCGAAGCGTGAGGGCCGCTGACCGCGCGTCCGCCTCCGCGAATCAGAACGACCAGAACGATTTTCGGATGCGCCTGATCGGCATAAGAAACAAACCAGCCAAGCCGTCCGCCCAGCGATTCGTCATTGCACGTTCCGGTCTTACCCAGCGCTTGTTCGCCATCCGGATCGTAACTCTGCTTCGCCGTGCCGTACATCACGGCGGCAAGCATGCCTTCGCGCAGGTCGGGAAGCAGCGGAGCGATATCAAGTTGCTGGCGCACGCGAGGTTCAAAGTTTGTTCGGGCCTCTTCACTGCGCGGATATTGCAAATAGTATTGCGTCCCGCCATTCGCCAGGGTAGAAACCAGCGAAGCGAGTTGCAATGGTGTCAGGCGAATTCCTTCGCCGAAACTGGACATGCGCGCGACTCCGCCATACGCCGGCGGAGATGGCGGCAAAAATCCCGGCTGCTCTTCCGGAATGCCGTAGCCGGCGCGTTCGCCCAAGCCCACCACGTGAGCGTATTTGTGAACACGCGGGAAACCGAGTCGCGTTCCGACTTCCTCAAAGTAATTGTTGTTCGAATGCGCCATGGCCTCGGTCAGGTCCATGTAACGTCGATGGCCCACTTTGATCATCGTGTCGCGGGTGATGACTCCTTCTTCCAGTCCCGCAAGCGCGATCACCGGCTTGATAGTCGAGCAAGGTTCGAAGCCCGACGAGAAAGCCATTTTCTGATTAACAATCGTAAGAATACGTCCGGTGGACGGATCCATCGCGAGGACCGAACCGTTAGCGTGGCCGAGCGCGTTTACCGCTACCTGGCGAATTACCGGATCGTCAAAATCCGCCTTGTCGTCTTTTGTCGGATCGCCGTAAGCGGAGATACCTGGCTTTTTGTGGTGGGTGTGCGTTGTGGATGTGGCGGCGCTGTTCGCGGACGGCACACCCGGAGTAGTTCCGGATGCAGCCGCGACGGCTCCTGCGAGAAACAGACAAACGAGCGGAGCAAGTTGCTTTAGGGCTGGGTAACGTCGCATTGGGTCCTGGATCGGCTGGTTACTGGGACTGCAGCCGAAGAGGTCACAGTGTACGAAACCCACCTGCACGCGCGCAACTGTTAAGGCGACCAGCTTGCCTGCTCGCCACCACTGGTCCAAAGGACAGATGAGAACTACGGGAAAAGGGCGTCGGGATACGCGCCAGGCACCGAGTGATTCTTACAGTCGGCCAGGTGTCAATTTTTTTTCCACCGCGGAATCTGGATTGCGCCGCTATCGGCCGGAACGACCTTGCGCCGCAGCTGCCGCTTTCTGCGGAGGTTTGGCGGATTCGGCGGCGAGCTTTTGCGCCTCGGGTGATGGCTTGCCGTTTCCTTCCGCCGCGGCAGCGGAATGCGCCAGCAATCCGAGTTGCTTGCGCAATTCGTGCTCAATCTTGGCGCGAATATCCGCGTTTTCTTTCAGGAACAGGCGAGCATTCTCGCGGCCCTGGCCCAGGCGCTCGTTCTTGTACGAAATCCAGGTGCCGGATTTTTCGAGCAAGCCCTTGCTGACGCCAAGATCGATCAAGTCGCCTTCACGCGAGACGCCTTCGCCGTAAATAATATCGAACTCGGCTTCGCGGAATGGCGCGGCAACTTTGTTCTTTACAATTTTCGCGCGCGTGCGAGAGCCGACCACGCGATCGCCTTCCTTGATGGATTGAATGCGCCGAATATCGACACGGATGGAGGAATAAAACTTGAGCGCTCGGCCACCAGTGGTGGTTTCGGGGTTGCCGAACATGACGCCGATCTTCTCGCGGATCTGGTTGATGAAGATCAGGCAGGTCTTCGATTTCGAGACAATCGCAGTCAGCTTGCGCAACGCCTGCGACATCAGGCGCGCCTGCAAACCCATCTGCGCATCGCCCATATCGCCTTCCAATTCGGCGCGCGGCACCAGTGCGGCCACCGAGTCCACAACGATAATATCCACGGCGTTCGAACGAATCAGCGCCTCGGCGATTTCGAGCGCCTGCTCGCCGTTATCCGGCTGCGATACCAGCAGGTTGTCGACATCAACGCCGAGCTTGCGGGCATACGAAGGGTCGAGCGCGTGCTCGGCATCGATGAAGGCTGCTTGGCCGCCCAGCTTTTGCGCCTCAGCGATCACGTGGAGAGTGAGGGTAGTCTTACCGCCGGATTCCGGGCCATACACTTCAATCACACGTCCTCGCGGGAAGCCGCCCACGCCCAGGGCGGCGTCAATGGAGATCGAGCCGGTGGGTATCACGTTCACGGGAACGAGGATGTCCTTGTTCCCAAGCCGCATGATGGAGCCTTTGCCGTACTGCTTTTCAATCTGGGAGATAGCCAAATCCAAATTCTTAGTCTTTTCGTCGTTCACAGCGCCACCTCAAGAGGGCTTTCATTTTGGTCTTAGCTGGAGACCGAGGCGGGGCAAGTGTACCAGACTGACGAGGTCCCCACCTAGCCTTTCCGACCGCAGATTAGCATGAGGCGAACAAAAAGCAAAGAGTTTTTGGGGCCCATGCTCTTCCTATTACTTAATATTTGTAAAAACCGCGACCCGACTTGCGGCCCAGCCAGCCCGCCGCTACGTATTTTCGCAGAAGCGGGCATGCGCGGTATTTCGGATCGCCGAAACCTGTTTGCAGGACCTCGAGTATGTTCACGCAGACATCGAGGCCGATGAAGTCTGCCAGTTCGAGCGGGCCCATGGGATGGTTCATTCCCATTTTCATGACGGCGTCTACTGCTTCGGGGGTGGCGACGCCTTCCATTACTGCAAACGCGGCTTCATTGATCAGCGGCATCAGGACACGATTGGAGACAAAGCCGGGAGCATCATTCACCGCGACTGGTTTCTTGTCTAATTTTTCGCATAGCGTCGTCGTAATCTGGAAAGTTTCTTCGCTGGTCGCGAGGCCGCGGATGACTTCGACCAGTTGCATCACCGGCACGGGGTTCATGAAGTGCATGCCGATGAATTTTTCCGGGCGGCTGGTTTGCGCGGCGAGTTGAGTGATGGAGATGGACGATGTATTGCTGGCAAGGATGGCATCCGGTTTCAAAACCGCGTCAACATCCTTCAACAGCCGAACTTTGAGGTCGAGTTGTTCAGGAACGGCTTCTACCGCGAAATCGGCAGCCGCCAGCGCCGATACGTCGGTGGTCGCTTGGATGCGGGCCAGGACTGCGGGCTTATCGCCTTCGGCGATCTTGCCCTTCTTAACTTCGCGATCGAGATTCTTGGTGATGGTGAGGAGACCGCGATCGAGGAAGCGCTGTTCGACGTCGCGCAGTATCACCCGGTAACCGGAACGAGCGAAAACGTGGGCGATGCCGTTGCCCATGGTGCCTGCGCCGAGCACGGCGACTGTCTTGATCGCATCGAGAGTCATAGATGCACTGATGATAAGGGAAAGGGAGGAGAGAAAGGAAGCGGAGCGGTCAGGCAGAGGCCCGATACCATATCAGTCACGAGATGACCGTCGCTTGCTTGCGGCCGCCAGACGCCATGCCATGCGGAGAAGATCGCGCAGAACATCGGCTTGAATGTGTGAGAGGCGGACGAGCACCCATTCGTAATTGCGATAATGGTCGGTGATGAAATAGGTCTGGGGATCGGCCGCGAGGAGTTCGTCGCGCTGATCAAAATCGGTGCGAACGACGATGGTGGAATCGAAATCCGGATGCAGGCGAATGAACAATGCCCCGCGTACTTTGAATGCCGGCGTGCCGTAGGACTTGCTTTCTTCCACGTTGTCGAGTGCAAGCGCGATTTCGCGAACGGTGTCGAAGGTTATCGGACTGTTTGCCGCCTGCTGCTGTCGCGTGGGGTTCTTTGCTGCTGGAGATTTGGGCGGAGTGCGCCGAGTCGGTGCCGCCAACGCGAGCCAGGCTGCGAGCGTTGCCAACTTTTCGTCTTGCGACCAGGGTGGACCCAGCGGACGACCCAGGTCTGCGATGCGGCGCGTCATTTGGGCGGGTGTAAGGCGCAACTCGCGGGATGCGGAATCGAGAAGTTCCCGTTCCTTGATCGATGTGGCTTCCAGACCGCAGCGACTGGCAGCATGAAGGATGGCTTCGCGGAAGAATTCGCCATCCGCGGTATGTATCAGCGAGTGTGACGCCAGAATCCGAGTGAACTCGGGAAGTGGTTTGCCTGACGCCAGGAGGAGGCCGCATCTTTTCAGATCGTAGCCTTGTGCGTGCAGTTGTGCTTGCGTCTGTTCGATCGCGCGGCAGGCAAGTTCGTGCGCCTGGGCTTGGAGTTTTGAGATGAACTCCAGAGCTTCTCGTTGGGGCATATCTTTTGCGGTGTGGTACGGCTGGCGGAATTTGTAGGTGAAAATTTCAACCAGGTGGACACGCCCGCGCTCAAGGATTTTCGGTGAGCCTTTGGTGACTGCGAGGGCGACGAGAGCGGTCCAACCGGAATGTGCGCGGAAACCGACGGCAGCGTGTTTCACGACACCCTGGCTTTAGGGCGCCGGGAAGAGAACGCAAGGGGGGTTGTGCGCGCCAAGGGTGCTAAAAAATGACGATTAGAAACGGGCGCTGTCGTTTGTTTTGAATGAGTTGCGACGATTTCTAATCGGCCGCAGTGACGATTAGAAATTGGCCGATCGGCTTCGATTTTTGAGGACAATTGTGCGGCGGCGACGGCGTTTTTGAGGTGAGGATTTTCAGGTGCGGGCGCGGTTTCGCGGGGAATTTTTTTCTCTTCGACGATGGAGACCGCCTGCGAGAAAGTGGCAACGTCGACGGCGGAGTTTTGCGACGACGTGAAGCTGAATTTTTCGCCGTCGCGGGATTTTCGACATTTATTCATATGATTATTTCCTGCGTGAGGTTAGCACGCGGACGGTCCGAGAAGTAGTGTGCGAAAGGACAGCCGAGGGACAGAACCAGTACTAGCTGTACGAAATGAGTTCGCCGCGTTGCCGGAAGGAGGGCGGTCCAAGGGACGCGGAGGACGCAGAGAAAGGCTAACGGTGAAGCTTGTGTCGCACCTACGGCGCTTGGGTTTCTGGGGATTTAGAGATTCTGTGAGCAATCATTGTTTTGAGGAAAGGCACGGCTTTACGGCCCAAACCTCATTACATCGTGAAAGATGGCGTATTAAAAGCGTTCGATGGCAAGGGCTACCGCGTTGCCGCCGCCCAGGCAGAGTGCGGCTATGCCGCGCTTCAGGTTGCGGCGCTGGAGTTCGTATAGGAGCGTGATCAGGACGCGGGCGCCTGATGCGCCGATTGGGTGGCCTAGCGCTACGGCGCCGCCGTTTACGTTTACTTTTTCTGGGTTTAGTTTCAGGACCCGCGTGACGGCTATGGCTGCTACCGCGAACGCTTCGTTTAATTCGTAGAGGTCTACGTCCTTGTCGCGATCCCAGCCTGTTTTCTTCAGGAGTTTTTCTATTGCGTCCACTGGGGCCATCATTACCCATTTTGGTTCCACGCCGCTGACTGCTTGGGCTACGATGCGCGCCATTGGTTGTTTGCCCAGGCGTGTGGCATTTTTTTCGCTGGTTACTATGACTGCTGCCCCGCCGTCGTTTGTTCCCGGCGCGTTGCCTGCTGTTACTGTGCCGTCTTTCTTGAAGGTGGGCTTCAGTTTCGCTAGAGCTTCCAGCGAAGTGTCTTCGCGCGGGGATTCGTCGGTCTTGACGATTACCGGGTCGCCCTTCTTTTGCGGGATTTCTACCGGGACGATTTGCGCGCCGAAGAAGCAGGATTTTATGGCGCGGATGGCTTTCTGATGGCTTTCCAGCGCGAATTGGTCCTGTTCCTGGCGGGTGATTTTGTATTTTTCGGCGACCAACTCGCCGGTTACGCCCATGTGGTAGTTTTCGTATACGTCCCAGAGGCCGTCGGTGATCATCGAGTCGTACATTTCCTGATTGCCAAGCCGGAAGCCTGTGCGCGCGCCTTTCAGCAGGTATGGGCAATTGGACATGGATTCCATGCCGCCTGCTGCCACGATTTCGGATTCGCCCAGCTGTACGGCTTGCGCTGCAAGTGCGACGGCTTTCAGGCCTGAGCCGCAAACTTTGTTGATGGTCATGGCGGCGACGCGCGGGTCGAGGCCGCCGCGTAAGGCTGCTTGGCGCGCGGGATTCTGACCCAGGCCGGCCTGGACTACGTTGCCCATAATCGCTTCGTCGACTTGGTTTGGTTCGATTCCGGCGCGGCGGACGGCTTCGGCGACGGCTTTCGCGCCCAGTTCTGGTGCCGACAGAGGCGAGAGGCCGCCCATGAATTTTCCGATTGGCGTGCGGACTGCGCTGAGGATTACAGGTTGCTCGATCGTGGAATTTTCCATGATGAATGCTCCTTCTTCAACTTCAATAGGGCGCAGGGAGAACATCTCCGTGCCAAAAAATCAGGAAATCCAGTATAGGCTGGGGGCGCGGTACCGTCAATTTTGGTGCGGGGTAGCTTAACAGAGCGGGGAAAAGTGATACGTCCGTTGGCGCGGAGGCGTTAATGGGCTCCCACCGAAGCGCCTCCCGGTCGTCCTAAGACTCCTGAAGCATTCTTCGCCTTCTCTTCGCCTGCCGCGGTATCTGTTAAGATGGAGGCGAGCGAAATTATAGCGATGGCTATTAAATTTAATTCGAACGGCGCAGCTGGATTGAATGCGGAGCAGCGCGCTGCTGTTGAACACGGCGATGGGCCCCTGCTCGTTGTCGCGGGTGCGGGGACTGGCAAGACTCGCGTGATCATCGAGCGGATTCGGACGCTTCTGGAAAACGATCCGGAGCTTGCTGGCGAAAATATTCTGGGGTTGACGTTCACCGATAAGGCCGCCGGGCAGATGAAGTACCGCGTGGTGAAGGCCATCGGTGAGCGCGCTGAGGGTGTTTGCCTTGGGACGTTTCATTCGTTCTGCCTGGAACAGGTTCTGCGCGCGGTGAATCCTGACATTCAGCCATTGGACGATATCGATCACAAAATTTTGCTGCGGCGGCATATCGGCGAGCTTGATTTGAAATATTTCCGGCGGCTGCTGGATCCTGGGGAGTTTATCAGCGACTTTGTGGCTTTTTTTTCGCGCTGCCAGGATGAACTGGTTACGCCTGACGACTATCAGCATTTCGTGGCTGGTCTGCGGCGGAAGCATGAGGCGCAGAAGAATTTATTCGAAGCCGGTGTGTTGCGCGTTGCCGAGGATGAAGTTGCGCGGCAGGAGGAATTGGCGCGGGTTTATCGCGTCAGCGAGCGGCTGTTGCGCGAACGCAATTTGCTGACGTTTGGCGCGCAGCTGATGCATACCGTCGCTTTGCTGCGCGACGATGCGAGTTTGCGCGCGCGCATGCATGAACGGTATCGCTACATTCTGGTGGACGAATTTCAGGATACGAATATCGCGCAGCTGGAACTGTTGTGGCTGCTGGCCGGCGAGCGGCGAAATATTGTGGCGGTGGGCGACGACGATCAGGCCATTTACCGGTTTCGCGGGGCGTCTTTCGGCAGCTTCACGATTTTTCTAAAGCGGTTTTGCGGAGTTAGCGACGCGAACATGGGGCCGGCCGCAAATAAGTTTCTGGTGTCGCTTTCGCAGAATTATCGTTCGACCCAGCGCATTTTGCGTGTGGCCGCCGAAGTGATCGTGCACAACGAAAAGTCTCCTTTGCTGCCGCCGAAGCGGTTGATCACCGAGAACCGCGAGGGTGAAAAAATCCGGATCGCTGAATTTGGTTTGCCGGAGGAAGAAGCGTATTGGGTTACATCTGAAATCGAGCGCTTGCATGCGGCCGGCGCGCCTTGGCGGAGTTTCGCGGTGCTGTATCGCAAGCATACTCATCGCGAGAAATTGGTGAATGCTTTGCGCAGCCGGGAGATTCCGTTTGTGATTCGGCGGCTCTCGATTCTGGAAAGTACGTTGGTGCGGGATCTTTTTGCATGGCTGCGTTTGATTGAGAAGCCGGCGGACAATGTGGCTTGTGCGCGCGTGCTGGCTGCGCCTTATTGGGGGCTGGAGCCTAGCGATTTGGTGAGGCTGGCAGAACGGGCGAATAACAATCACCGGCGGCCGCTTGGCGATGAGGTGGAAAGCGCGCAGAACCAGGCGCCTTTCGATCGGCCCGGCGTGAGACTCCAGGAGCTGGTCGAGCTGCTCACGCGTTTGCGGCAGAGCGCGCGGCGTCGTTCGGCTGCGGAAGTTGTGGATGAATTGATTGCCGGGTTGCGGCTGGCGCCTTTGCCTTCGGATCAAGACCGTTATTATCTCGATCGATTTGTGAAATTTGTTCTGGATTGGGAGCGCAAGAGCGAGAAAACGCAGCTTCGGGATTTTATCGAGTACCTCGATTACTTTCACGAGGCTTGCGGGGATATTTGCCTGGACGAGGAGCAGTCGGACGATGCCGTGCAATTGATGACAGTGCATGGGGCCAAGGGGCTGGAGTTTTCACACGTATTTATATTGCGGCTTTCGCGGAATGACTTCCCTTCCGGACAACGCAAAGTCGTTTTTGAATTTCCTTTGGAAATGATGAAGGAGGAAAAACCCAAGGGCGATTTTCAGATTCAGGAGGAACGGCGGCTTTTTTATGTGGCTTTGACGCGGGCGCGGCAACAGTTGACGCTTTCGACTTTGGTGAACCAACGCAAGAAGCCGTCTTTGTTTCTGGATGATTTTCTGACGAACGCGCGGATTAAAAAGCTGGATACGCACCAGCTTGAGCCGCGTGTGTCGGTGAAAGCTGAGGTTTTGACTGCCGGGCCTGAACCGGATTCCGCCGAGCCTGCGCAGCTATTTCCAGCCGGCAGTGAGCCGACTCGCGCTTATTCGCGCGTGGCACTTTGGGCGAAGGCGTTTCATCCGCCGCGGCCCGAGCCTTTGCAACTGAGCGTTTCCGCGATTGATAAGTACGATCGTTGCCCGATGCGATATATGTTTCAGTACGTTTGGAGTATTCGCGGCGGGGCGCATGCCATGGCTACTTTTGGGAATGTGATGCATACGACTGTGAAGGAATTCGTTTCGGATGTCGCGGAGCGGCGGAAGGTTTCGGTGGGGGATTTGTGCGCGATTTACGATCGGGAGTGGTCGGCTGCCGGGTATATCGACGATTATCACGCGGAGGAATATCGTAAGGCCGGGCGCGAGCAGTTGGGGGCTTTTCACGGTGCGTATACCGCGACGAAAGTCGATTTGTTGTACCAGGAAAAAACATTTGAGCTGCCGCTGGAGCATGACGTGATTGTTACCGGGCGCATGGATCAGGTGAACCGGATCGCTGGCGATAAGGTGGAGATCATCGATTACAAGACCGGGAAACCGAAGGATGCCAAGGCCGCGGCGAAGGATTTGCAGTTGAGCGTTTATGCGCTGGCTGCGCGCGAGGTGCTGGAGCTCGATCCCGTGCGGCTGGTTTTTTATAATTTGATGACCAACGAAGTCGTGGCTACTACGCGCGATGCGAAGGCGCTGGATGAGACGAAAAAGAAAATCGCGGAAGTGGCGGATTTGATTCGCGCCCGGGAGTTTCCGGCTAAGCCTGGGTATGGGTGCGGGTTTTGCGATTACAAGCCGATTTGTCCGGCGCACGAGCAGTTGATTTCGATTCAAGCGCGGCGAAGTACGAGCGAGCCGAAGGCCGATGCAGGACTGTTGTTCCCGCTTTAGATGTGGAATGAGGATTTGAGGCGCTTTGCCCTCAGTTCGCGCGTTTATCCGCCTGCGCCACGGCCGAAGCGGTGAGACTCGCGATTATTCTCAACGAGAGCACGCAGCCTGGCGTGCGCATGAAAACATTTGGCACAAAATAAAAAACGGGACGCCGATTTTTTAGCGTCCCGTTTTGTTTTCCGATCGGGTTTCGTGGTGAAACGAAACCCGGGATGGTTCCGCGCATGGACTACTGTGGAACTTTCTCCCGGCGATTCTCGCGCTGGCAATTAAGCGCGGCTTGAACCGCTCGTCAATCTATAAAGGCGACTGGGAGTGAAGTCAAGAAGAAAAACTTTTGCGCTGACGCGTTTCAAGAAACATTCCAGCGCGCAAAAATTCCGCCGACGAAAAAAGCAGTGAAGAAGCTCCGGATTCCGTCGGCCGAAAATTGCGGCGGCCAACGTATCCGCGGGATTCTCTGGATTCCAGCGCGCGAAAATCGCGACGGCGACAAAATCGGCCGGGACCGCTCTGGATTCGCGGCGGATGAAAATTTTTGGCGCGAAAATCAGCGGAGGCCGCTTTGGTAATATCCCTGGCGGGCGGTTACGTCCAGGCTGGGGCGTTTAATGCGGACTTCGATGCTGTGATAATCCTTGGTGCGATCCGTATCTTGGGGCTGGAACGTCAGCGTGTATTGATTGCGAGCTTGTTCGGTGACGGAAGCGTAAAGATTTTCGAGGCCGCGGTCTTTGCTGGCGTAGAAAGTGTCGCCGCCGGTGACTGTGGCGTATTTTTCGAGACGTGTGCTTTCTTTTTGCAGCAGAGCGTGGCCTACCGAGATCGAATACACGGAAATATCGTACTTGAGCAGGGTTTGCAGAGTTTGATCCAGGCTGTGTTCGTTCTCATGGGAATTGTTGCCGTCGGAAATCAGGAAAATGATTTTGCGGCGATCGCGGCCGCGGCCTTTGAGCATCTCGCCTGCGGCGTAGACGGCGTCATCCAGGTCCGCGGTTTCTTTTTCCTGTTGCACTCCGCCGGTGGTTGGAGCGCCGGTTTCGAGCGAACGGCCATTGGCCGTGGCACCGGAGGTCAAAGGGCCGCCTAGCGGCGAGCCCGGGTAACGGTAGCCGACGTCGAGGCGCTTGAGTTTGGTGAAGAGCAGATCGTTGTTGAAGGAAAAATCCGCGACGGTGTTTGGGAATTGATCGTAGGTTACCAGGGCGACTTCATCGTTGGGACCGAAACCGCCGGAGATTGCGGTGAGGCTTTTCTGCACTTGTTCGGCGGATTTGATGGAAAGGTGATTGTCAATCAGGACGACGGCGGACAGCGGGTAAGGATCGGACGTGAAATAAATGATCTGTTGTTCGACGTTGTCGCAAAAGACGCGGAATTCATCGCGCTGGAGATCGCCGATCAACTGGCCGTCGTGGTTTTTCACAGTGACGGGGATGATGACCAGGTTGGTACGGCTGCGGATGGCGGAGCGAGTGTCCGGAGCCTGATTTTGAGTCTGCGAATGCCCCGTTTGCGGCTGAGGGGTTTGCGCGCCTGGCGGAGGAGCAGGAGATTGCTGTGCGGGCGTTCCGGGCTGCACCGGCGGAGCCATTTGGCCGGGTTGAACGGGAGGTTTGTCATCCTGCTGCGAGCCGGAAGGCGCGGATTGCTGAGCCTGCGCGGAAATGCCGGCAAACAGTAATACAATGCCTAGCGTCACGATGAGTCGAGTCATCTGGGTTTCTCGTTTGGTGCCAAACGGCACAGTTGCGTTGCTGCTCTATATCGAGCATCGCGGCACTCGGCACACATCCCGGAGACGCCGCGGCTGCATCGTATCAAACGTTTTCAGAATTGCACCCGCGTTCTAGTCAACGGGCGCCATCAACCTGACTAGCGCCTGGACCTAACGGAGATTATACAATGCGATTGACCAGCCTCGCGGCGGGCATTTTTGCTGTGGTTGTAATCGGGTATGCGGGATTGACGGCGGTGAGTTCCGCGAAAGGCGCCGGGCCGCAAGAATCCGGCTGGAAACAGGGGCTGACATCGCTAGCAGGCTCACTGCCGACCGCGAATCGCGCATCGAACCGCATTCTGAAGCCGGATCTGCAATCGCAGTCGAACCAGGATCAGACTTCCCAAGGCCAGCAACCGCTAAAAGTACAGACCACGATCGTCAACGTGTTCGCAACCGCGCGCGACAAACACCACTCGATCATCACCGACCTGACGCAGGACGATTTCAAAGTATCCGAAGACGGGGTGGATCAAAAGATCGCGTTCTTTTCGAAAGAAGTGAATATGCCGATTACGCTGGGGCTACTGATCGACACCAGCGCCAGCATGGACCGGATGATAGAAGCGGAGCAGGATGCCGCATCGCGATTCCTGCGTGAGGTGATGCGCCCGAAGGATGAGGCGATGGTGATCACGTTCGATTTCGACGTGGATCTGGTCGCTGACTTCACACAAGACGCTTCGGTATTGGCCAGTGCCATACGGAGGACACGGGTAAATTCGGTTGGCGGAGGCGGTGTGGTGACGCCTGGCACGATTCCGCAGGGTAATAACGCGGGCGGCACGGACCTTTACGACGCTGTGTATTTGGCTTGCCACGATGAGCTGGCCAGCGAAGCGGGACGCAAGGGCGTGATTATTCTGACCGACGCGGAAGATACCGGCAGCAAACTACGGTTGCAGGATGCAATTGAGGCCGCGCAGCGGTCCGACGCCGTGATTCACGTGCTCTTAATTTCGGACCGGATGGCAACTTTCGGCACCGGTCCGGGTGTAGCGCGAAAAATGGCGGAGGATACGGGCGGCAGAGTGATCGACGTGCATAACGAGAAGTCGCTGGAAAAAGCGTTTGACGAGATTTCCGAGGAGCTGCGATCGCAGTATGTACTTGGGTATTATCCGACCAATGCGGCGCGTGACGGGAAGTTCCGCAAGATTCAGGTGACCGTGACGAAGCCGGATGTGAAAATTCTGGCGCGGAAGGGTTATTACGCACCTTACAAGTAGCTGCTCGCGGGGCTCCCGCCTCAATCTGCACTGGCCGCCAGCTAAATGAGGAGAGCGATTTTAGCGCACAGGACCCAGAGAGACGCAGAGAAAGCCGCTATTTGCTGGGTGCGAGGGGCGAAGCAGGCGTTGTGGCGTAGTAGCCTTTACGCGTGCGAACATTCAAACCTTTGCGATCCGTTAGGACTTCGATTTTGTGGTACTTCCCTGTTGACTGGACGTTTGTGGGCGAGTAGGCGATGAAGTACTGGCTGCGCAGTTCTTCGCTGATGTCCACGAAGGATTGCGCCAGATCGTCGACCTTATAGGGATAAAAAACGCGTCCGCCGCTCTGGTCCGCAAATTCTTCCAGAACTTTGTCGCCGCCCTCGACGTGCATTTTGTGCGGTTTGGCCCCATCGATCGCCAGCCAGTCCGTGTTCGTGCTAATGCAATAAATTGCGGCCTCGGCACGAATGGCTGCTTCCACCGACTCACTCAAGGCGTGATCGCTGAGGTTGTCGTCTCCGTCGCTGATGACTACCAGCACGCGACGGATTTCAGGATTTGGACCTTTGGGCAGCGGAGGATTCGAGAGTTTTTCGGCGGCGCGATAGATAGCATCGTTGAGCGCAGTACCGCCGCCGGCGCGCTGTTTGCGGATGGCGTCGGTGAGGCGTGCGAGGTCGCCTGTGTAATCCTGAATGACTTCAGGCTCGTTGTCGAAGGTCATCAAGAAGGCTTCATCTTTATTTCTGCGAATGACGTGCTGCAGGAAATCCGTGGCGGCGTCCTTTTCGAATTCCAGGCGTGGACGAATGCTGTTGGAAGTGTCCAGCAGGATGCCGATGCGGAGCGGCAAATCCGTATCGCGGCCAAAGTAGCGGATGTCCTGCGGCGCGCCATCTTCCAGAATTTTGAAATCCTTCTCATCAAGGTCGGTGACGAAGTTGCGGCGGCGGTCCATCACTGTGGCGACCAGGTGTACGAGGCCGGTGGTGGAAGTGATGGGAGGCGTGTTGACGGGGTTCTGCGGTGGTTCCGGGTTCGCGGGCGCTGGCTTCTCGGATTGTTGAGTTGGAGCGCTTGGAGCCGCGGGCGCCGGAGAAGGAGGAGGAGGCGCTGGGGCCTGCTGGGCTGGCGTATGAAGCGGGAGGAACGTCAACCCTGCGAGCAAGCAAATGAGTGACCGCATGCTCACGCGAGCCATCATAGGTACTCCTTTAATGCGGCGTCAATCGCCGTTCGCGATGCGCCGTCCGCGGCGAACGTAGCTTCTTTGGCTCGCGGGCGCGAAGCCTCTTTCGGGCTGGGCTGTGCGTCAACCGAACGGCCGAGCTCAAGAATATAGTTCACTAATTCATCCGGGAGAGGCGCTCGAAATTCCATGTGTTTGCCCGTTTGGGGGTGTGCAAATGCGATGCGCGCCGCGTGAAGAAAGTTGCGCCCGAGCGACGGCAGAAGGTCTCGGCCGATGCGTTCCTGATGAGGCGCGCCGTAAAGAGTGTCGCCTACCACCGGAAACCCCAAAGCGGAAAAATGCACGCGAATCTGGTGGGTGCGGCCGGTGTGGAGATCGGCTTCGATTAATGAGAAGTTGCCGAGCCGGAGGCGCAAACGCCAATCGGTGCGGGCTTCGCGACCTTCCGCGCGACGACTGGTCATGCGAGAACGGCGGCGTAGGTCTCTTGCGACCGGTAGTTCAATGATGCCTTTGGTGTTTTTTATTACTCCGTGCAGCAGCGCTACGTACGTTTTTTGAACGCGGCGCTCGCGGAATTCTTCGATCATCTTCAGGTGAGCGGTATCGTTACGGGCGATTATGATCGCGCCTGACGTTCCTTTGTCGAGGCGATGAACGATTCCTGGCCGCAGCGAGCCGCCCACCCATGACAAACCCGAGCCGGTGCCGAAGTGATGCAGCAATGCTGCGACTAATGTGCCAGCATCCGCTCCCGCGCCTGGGTGAACGATCATTCCCGCGGGTTTGTTTACGACCGCGATGTCTTCGTCTTCATAAAGGAATGTCAGTGGGATGTTTTCTGCTTCAACGCCTGGTGTTGGCGGAGGCGCAATTTCCACGACGACGCGCTCGCCCGATTCAACGTGGTGGGAAGGTTTTTTGGCGATGCCGCCGACTAGGACGCGGCCTTCGTCGATCAGGGTTTGCACGCGGGAACGGCTGATGCCTGGGAATTGTGCCGCTAGAAATTTGTCCAGGCGTTGGCCGGATTGGTCTTCGGCGACGACGAATTCGCTGCGGCGGGTTGTTGTGCTCGCGGATTCGGTTTCGGCGGGGTCGATGTTGTCGTCGATGTCGGAATAATCTTGCATGAAGGTGGCGTGAGCGGGCGGGTATGAGATCCGCCCCTACATGTGCTTGCCGAGTTCTATGTTTTTCGCCTGTGATTGATTATCAAGCGCTCAGTCACCGGCCGCGATACTTGATATGGCTGCCGGGCGAATTGGAGCTTTGCCTTTGAGGCCTCGCCACCACAGAAATGCGCCGGTGACAATCAGCACGACGCTTACTAATTGCATCAGAGAAACTGAGTCGTGAAACATCATCGTGCGGCCCGGGTCGCCGCGGAAAAATTCGATAATGCCGCGCTCGGTGCCGTAGAGCATTAAATATGCGCCGAAGATCTGGCCTACGAAACGCTGACGTCTGCTGAGCCACATCAAGAAAAGAAAATTCAGAAATTCCAGAGATGCTTCGTAAAGCTGGGTGGGGTGAAGATGAACGTCGAGAGGGGTTCCGGCGAGTTGTTCCGTCGTGGGATTTGTGAACGTGACGCCCCAAGGCATGGTGGTTGGCTTTCCGTAGCAGCACCCGGCGAAGAAACATCCCATGCGGCCGATGGCATGGCCAATCGGCAGGGCGGCGGCAACAACGTCCATCGTTGGCAGCAGCGGCATTTTCTGGAAATGCGTGTAGAGGAGGATGGCCAGGACGCCGCCCAGGACGCCTCCATAAAATGTGCCGCCGGATTGAAACGTGGCAACGCTGAAAATATCGCGCGGATTCGCCAGATAATATTGCCATGCGCCGAGAACCAGCCAAATCTTTGCGACGATCAACGCAACTAGGACGAAGTAGATGCCCAAGTTCCAGAGTTTGTCGGGGTCGACTCCGGCGTGGGGCGCCTGGCGGCGTCCGTACCATAAGCTGAGCAGCACTCCGGCTGCTACCAACACGCCGTAGGTGTAAACCGGGATGCCGCCGAATTTGAAAAGGATGGGATGCATATTCTATGCGCGCTCGTGAGTAGGATGCCGCGCGTCGCGAAAGAGTTCCAGCACCACCAGGGCTGCGCCGAGTACGATTGCCGAATCGGCGATATTGAACGTGTACCAGTGATAGCGCCCGAGATAGAAGTCGATGAAGTCGGTAACTCTGTGATGCAAGAAGCGATCGAGTACGTTGCCGAGCGCGCCGCCGAGAATTAACGCCAATCCATATTCGCCGGAACGTCCGCCGGCGCGTCCGGTGGCCAGCAACCAGATGAGCAACGCGATCACCGCAACGGAAAACGCGATCAGCACCGGCCCGCGCCAGGGATTTTCGGAGTCGGCGAACAGGCCGAAGGCCACGCCGGAATTGGTGGTGTGCAGCAGGTTCAGCATTCCGGGGATTAAAACGTGCACCGATCCGGCTGGGGTGTATTTTTCCACCCAGTGCTTGCTCAACTGGTCCGATACCAGCGCGCCCAGCGAAAGCAGGGCCAGCGCCAGCCAGTTCGGACGCGAGGCGGCTGCCATCAGGTTCGCGCGCTTCCTGCCGGAACGCCGCCGTCCTGCTCGATTTCCTCCAGGGCCGCAACACAACGTTCGCAGAGAGCTGGGTAATCCGCGCTTTCGCCGACGTGAGTTGAATAGTTCCAGCAGCGCTCACACTTGGCGCCCTGCGCTCGTTCGATGCGGATGCGCAGACCATCTTGCGCAGAGTTGGCTGTGGCAGCGCTCTGGGAATTTTCTTCCGAGATCGCGACCTGCGAGACGATGAAAAGACCCGGGAGGTACTCTGCATATTGCTGCAGCAGGGTTTTCAATTCGCCGGCGGCGGAGAGAATCACGCGGGCTTCGAGGCCTGACGAAATTGTTTTCGCGGCGCGCGCCGGTTCCAGAGCTCTCAGAACTTCCTCACGGATGGTCAGTAAGCGATCCCAGTTATTCGCGTGGTCGGCGTCGAGAACTGCCAGGACCTTCGCGGCGTCCGGGAACGTGGCCATGTGAATGCTGTCGGGCTCGGAGGCCGCTCGTGGCATGTGTTTCCAGACTTCTTCGCTGGTGAACGCCAGGACTGGAGCGATCAAGCGCAATAGCGCGCTGGCGATGCGATACACAGCGGTCTGCGCCGAACGGCGGCCGCGATTTTTCGGTGCGAAGGTGTACAGGCGATCCTTGAGGACATCGAAATAAAAGGAGCTTAAATCGACTGTGCAGAAATCGTGCAGCGCGTGATACACGCGATGGAATTCATAGTTGTCGTACCAATCGCGGCATTGAGTTACCAGCGCGCCCGTGCGGCGCAGCATCCAGGCGTCCATTTCCCAGAGATCGGCATCCGCTACGGAATCTTGCGCCGGATTGAAATCGTTCAGGTTGCTGAGGGCGAACCGAAATGTATTGCGGATTTTGCGGTAGGCTTCCGCCAGTTGCGTCATCATTGCTTCGGAGATGCGCACGTCCGCTGTGTAATCCTGGGAGACCACCCAGATGCGGAGGAGATCGGCGCCCCATTTCGCGCAGATTTCCGCTGGATAGATGGCGTTGCCGAGGGACTTCGACATGGGCGCACCTTTTTCGTCAAGCGTCCAGCCGTGCGTGACTACTTGTCTGTAAGGCGCGGCGCCGCGCGTGCCGATTCCTACGAGAAGCGAGCTTTGAAACCAGCCGCGATATTGATCCGGGCCTTCGAGGTACACGTCCGCGGGCCAGCGTTGATTGTCGCGAGTGAGGACGGCTAGATGAGTGGAACCGGAATCGAACCAGACGTCGAGGATGTCCGATTCCTTGCGCCATTTCGCCGCGCCGCAGGAACATTTCAAACCCGGGGGAAGCAATTCTTCGGCGGAATGCGTGAACCAGGCGTCCGCGCCTTCGCGTTCGAAAAATGGGAGGACGTGGCGAAGAGCGGCGGCGTCCTTGAGTTGTTCGCCGCAGGCGCCGCAGTAAAAGACGATCAGTGGAACGCCCCAGAAGCGCTGGCGGGAGATGCACCAATCCGGGCGGCCGGCCACCATTTCGTGCATGCGGTCATGGCCCCACGCGGGGATCCATTTTACTTTGTCGATTTCCTTGAGCGCGCTCTGCCTGAGCGGAGGCGCCTTGGGCGCCGGGGTGGTCGCGGAGCCATCGTCCAATTGAATGAACCACTGCTCCGTGGCGCGGAATATGACGGGATTGTGGCAACGCCAACAGTGCGGATAGCTGTGGGTGATTTTTCTTTCGCCTACCAGCATGCCGCGCTTCTTGAGGAGGTCGATGACGATGGGATTGGATTCGAATACTGTCTTACCGTTGTATTCGGGTAAGCCTTCGGTGAAGCGGCCCTCGTCGTCCTGAGGCGCGTAGGTTTCGAGGTTGTATTTCTGGCCGGTGCGGAAATCGTCGGCGCCGTGGCCGGGAGCAGTGTGCACGATGCCGCTGCCTTGATCGAGCGTCACGTAATCGGCGAGAACGCCTGGCGACTGGCGATCGAGGAATGGATGCTGAAAATTGACGCCATCGAAACTGGCACCCTGCCAGTTGCCACTTGTTCCGCGAACTTCGAGGTTGAGTTCCGATTCCAGCGCATTCACGCGCTGTTTTGCCAGCAGTAATTTCCCTGCCGATGTATCCGCGACAACGTATTCGAATTCTGGATGGAAGGCCAGGGCGCGGTTCGCCGGAAGCGTCCACGGAGTTGTGGTCCAGATTAACGCGCTGACATCGCCGGTGAGGCCGAATTGCCTGGTTTGGTCGTTGACTACAATCGGAAATTTCACCCAGATGGATGGGCTGCTATGATCTTCGTATTCGACTTCGGCTTCGGCCAGCGCGGTGCGGTCGTAAATACACCAATAAACAGGTTTCAGGCCGCGGTAGACGTAACCCTTTTCGTAAAAATCGATGAAAGCTCCGGCGATGGAGGCTTCATCGCGATGGTCCATTGTGAGGTAAGGCTTGTCCCATTGGCCAAAGACGCCCAGGCGCTTGAATTCGACTTTGTGTTTCTCGACGAAGCCTGCGGCAAACTGACGGCACATTCGGCGGAATTCGGCGGCGTCGACTTTGCTGGTCTTACCACCCAATTCCTTTTCAACTTTGGTCTCGATTGGCAGGCCGTGGCAGTCCCATCCTGGAATATAGGGCGAGCGAAATCCTGCCATCGTTTTTGATTTCACGATCAGGTCCTTCAGGATCTTGTTCAGCCCCGTACCGAGGTGAATTTCCCCGGTAGGATATGGCGGTCCGTCGTGCAAGACGAAAAGCGGCGCGTTGGCGCGCGATTCCAGAATGCGGTTATACAGGCCCATCGCTTCCCATGCAGCCAGTTGCACCGGCTCGCGCTCGGGAAGCTTGGCCTTCATAGGGAAATCGGTCTTGGGGAGATTTAGCGTGCTCTTCAGGTCGATAAGTTTTGGCATCGCGAAGGTTCGTAAGCCTTTTGATGATGAGTTCGAGATCACGCGCAGCGTGTGATGCGCCAGTAGTGTTTGGAAACGACACGATCATTGCGGTAATTCCGCCATGCCGCCGATCTGCCTGTCTACTCAGCAGCAATCGCGCGCGAAGCAGGGCGCTACGCCCTGATTTCGGGAAACACCTGTCAGTTTGCTGCGCCACGAAAGGTACAACCCGTATGTTACAATGATTTTTGAGTGATGTCAGCCGCTCGGCCGGACATCCTTTTTCGCAGGTGAGCGTCTAAGGGTAGATAGGAGTGTGCGGGGATTTCCAGGCAGCTGAAAATGGCAGACTTTACTACCCGAATGAGCAACCCCAGCCAAACGCCGGCTGAACCTACTCTGAAGATTGGACGCTTCGATTCTCCTACGCAGCAGTCCGAACTGAAGAATTTCTTTTCAAATCTCAAAGATTTCCTGACTGAGCGCCGCGTGAAATTCAGGGGCGGGCAGCCCGCGGTATTCGTTCCGCCGAGCTTCGGCGATGGGACTGGTTCGAACCTGAAGGAGTTGTTCCGGCGCGCGCCGCGCGGGTCCGTGAACTCCGACCTGTTGGTCAGCTGGAATGCTGGCTTCGGAGGTTTGTGGCAGAATCTGCGCGATCTGATTTCGCCTCCGAAGCTGCCGCCGCTGCAGACCACAAGCCAGCCGGTGGCTGTGCCTGAAATCTGGTCAAAGAATACGCAATTCACACGGGTGCAGGCGTTGTCGGTCACTATTCACGTCGTCCTTCTGGTTCTGATAGTTTTGCCGCTTATACCAGGGCTGTTGATGCCGGCGACCACCAAAGCAAATTCGAAGGTTGATGTAATCGCGATTTCGCCTTTTCTGCCGAAGCTGCCTCCGGGGAATAAGAAGGCCGGCGGCGGTGGCGGTGGCGGAGCGCACGATCCGCGGCCTGCCAGCGTTGGGAAGCTGCCGAAGTTTGCGATGACGCAATTTACGCCGCCGAAAGTGGTGACGAACCCGAATGCCAGGCTGGCCATGACGCCCACGGTCCTAGGGCCGCCGGAATTGAAATTGCCGAGCCCCAACATGAATAACTGGGGCGATCCGCTTTCGAAGGTGCTCAACGACTCGAACGGGCCCGGAAGCGGCAACGGGATTGGTTCAGGAAATGGCACGGGCGTAGGGAGCGGGAGCGGCGGCGGAGTTGGACCTGGAGAAGGTGGCGGCACCGGCGGAGGCGTCTTCAATGCCGGGACGAATGGCTATGGAGTACCCGCCTGCATTTATTGCCCGCCCGCGGAGTATTCCGATGAGGCGGTGAAGGCGAAATATCAAGGCACTGTGACGCTTGTGGCGATCATCACGCCCGATGGAAAAGCAACCGACATAAAGGTTGTAAAAGGTCTAGGGCTTGGGCTGGATGAAAAAGCAATTGAGCGCGTGCGGACGTGGCGGTTCACGGCGGCTAAAGGTCCGAACGGCAGGCCTGCCCCGGTTCGCCAGATTATTGAAGTAACGTTCCACTTGTACTGATTTTTCCGCACGTTGCAGTATCGTTCCTTCCGCCTGCCCCGCTGCACATCCATCGAAAGCACGGAGCGCTTGACCTAGTTTTTGATTTTGAGGCTGGCGAGGGGTTTACCTTCAGGACCACATCGTACCTGTGACGGTTTGCATCTGCTACGATGTGCGATATGAAAAGCGTGTTTCGAATTTTGATTCTGTTTTTGGCTGCGCCGATAATTCTGGTTCCGCGCGCCGCCGCTCAGAATGGATCCTTGCAGTTTCTGGCGCGTATTACACCTTCGGGTGGCGTCGAAGAGCCTGTACGTTCCTTCCCATTTTACCTGCTGACCAAGAGCTACGCGGATATTCAAAAGGAAGCGGCGGTAGAGGCGCCGGGCGCCAACCTGGACGCATTCGTTGACGGTCTGGACGTTTCCAAAGAACTTAAAGCCTGGATAAAAAAAAATCACTGGCCAAATTTGTCCGGCGAGGATTTCATCAAGAAATTGAAAGTGGACGACGTGATGGATGTGCCGGAATTTTTTCACGCTTACGTGGAGAGAGAGGAGGGGGATTCGACCGTGATGTTTCCTACTCCGAAATACAAACCTGAAGACAAAATAAAAGATCCAGACAAATATGCCAGGCTAAAAAAACAATATCTCGACGCTGTTCGGGCATTCCTGGTGCAAAACCCGACGAGCACTGACGGCATTGACTTGAGCCTGGAAGAAGTGAATCCGGGACATAAATGGGACATTTTGAAAACCAGGGGGCTGAAAGATACCGATCGGGAAGTTCGAGAACTGGCCCAGGGCAAATATCTGGTGGCGCGGGCACAGACCGATTTGGAAGGCCAAGGCGCTATTCGCGGACTTCAGCCGGGGATGTATTGGCTTAGCACGCTCGACATTGAGGCTTCCGTTGGTGACGCGCGCGAGCGGTGGGACGTACCCGTGAGCGTTCGGGGCGGTGGGCCTAGCTATTTGACGCTGTCGAATATCAACGCCGTCCACGGTGGCCACACTAGTTCGCCGTAGGGCCTTTTATTTGTTCCGAATAAAAACCCTCACCTCGCAAATCGAAGGGATAATGCTGCATGGCAGACTTGGCCGATTTTACCGCGCTCGTTCACGATCTGGCGAGTTCCGACGAGCGGCGGCGAGTGCAAGCTGGGAGAAGGATATATCTGGCTGGCGTGAATCTCGTGATGCCGTTGCTGACACAATGGGCTGCTGATCCTGAATTTCGCGAGCAAACGCTCCCCGGCGGGGCGAGCGATGGCGAGATAGCGAAATCCGAGTCGAAGTTCCGCTCGAGAGATGTTGTCGTCCCCGCCCGCGCACAGTTCACTCCCTCGACGATCGTTGTGGGAATCGCGGTGCGGCCAGAAACATTTGAGAAGATTCATGCTGCCAACCGCTGCCCGCGGCTTGCCGAGGTTCCTCCCGATCAGGACGCGCGAGAATTTGAACTTCATCTGGACGATTCGATCGAACTGGATATTTTGACGAGCAAGGATTTGAACGGCGGAGGCGCAATCGCCCGGTTTTTACAAAAATTTGGCGAAGGGATACAACAGGTTGAGGTTTACGTGCGCAATGTGGATCGCGCGACGGAACTATTACGAGGGCGATTTGGACTGACCCCGCTTTATCCCGTGACGCGCGCCGGAGCCGACGGTACGCGAATCAACTTCTTTCTCGCGACTACTCGCGATGCGAAAAAAGTTCTCGTCGAGTTGGTTGAAGCTGAAAGTTGAACACGATGGAGATCAGGCGCAAACCTTATTCTCAGGGCCTCGGAACTCCCCAGCGCTAAAGCGCTCAACAAACATCAAACTTCTCACGGTGCGCTGAAGCGCTGCTTCCCCCGCATAAATGCGGGGCGCCCAACTCCCTTGCATTCACCCGTGGAGCTCCCTCGCGGACAGAGGTCGAAATTCTCCATTCAATTGGGCGTGTTACAATTTGCGGCTGCGGCAAGCGCAGAACCCCCGGAATCTTTCCTCTGAGGAGTCATCAATGCCATTCGTGAATGAAATTGAAGAATCGCAGGCTGATCCTCAGCTTCGCGAAATTTATGGAAGGATCGAAAGGGATCTGGGCTTTCTTCCGCATTATTTCAAGAGCATAGGCGCGAAGCCTGCCGTTATCGAAGCGCAATTGCAATTGAGCAAGGCCATCATGGGTGACGGAGCTCTACCCTTGGTGACCAAGGAGCAGATTGGTCTGGTGGTCAGCGGCATAAATTCCTCATCGTATTGCATTATGTTTCACATGGAGTTGCTGCGGCGATTTGGCGTGGAGAAGAACCTGGCACGAAAATTGACGCTGGACTACGAAAGCGCGGAAGTGGATCCCAAAGTAAAAGCTCTTTTCAGATTTGCCGACAAATTGACGAAGCATCCCGACGATATCGAAGAGTCGGACATGGAAACGCTGAAGAACGCAGGCTGGGACGACGACGCGATACGGGAAACGGTTTTGACGGTGGGATATTTTAATTACATTAATCGAGTTTCGCTGGGGTTGGGGCTGGTTACGGATTTCTAAATCCAGCCCAACGAATGTGCCGCATTCACCAGTGAGTCTACGCGCGCGCAAATGCGCCGGTGCTATTCACCGCTCTGCTCGATCAGCTTTGCGACCAATGCGGTCCAACCTGTCTGATGGCTCGCGCCCAAGCCCGCTCCGTTATCGCCATTGAAATATTCGTAGAACAGAATTAAATCCCGCCAGTACGGATCCTTCTGGAAGAGCTCGGTGTCTCCGTATACGGCTCTGCGCCCATTGCGCTGAAGGAAAATGTGTGACAGCCGCAGAGAAAGCTGCCGAGCCGCCTCCCCCAGAGTCACTTGCTGACCCGAGCCGGTGGGATATTCCACCTTCAATACCTCGCGGTAATAATGATGAAAGCGCTGCAGCGATTCGATTAGCAGGAAATTCATGGGAAACCAGACCGGACCGCGCCAATTCGAATTACCTCCGAACAAATCGCCTGTGGATTCGGCTGGTTCGTAGTCCACGGCCTGTGAGTTCCCGTTCAGGCTTAGAACGAACGGCTTATCTTTATGGATTTTGGAGAGCGCGCGAATGCCGTGCGGCGACAGAAATTCGTTATCGTCGAAAAGATATTTGTAGATGCGCCCGAGTTTCTTGCGATTGGCGATGGACAAAAGCAGGCGCGTGCCCTTTTCGCACTTTTGGCTCATGTCCACGTGTTCGGAGACGTCCGGATTGTGCTTGAGGAACCATTCCATGCGCTTGCGGAAACCTGGCAGGCCTGCAAGATCTTCCGGTTCAAAACTTTCCACCGCGAAAAGCGGGATAATACCGACCATGGAACGAACTTTCATCGGCAGGATCGTGGCTTGGCCCAGGTGTAACACATCATAGTAAAAGCCATCCTTTTCATCCCACAAGCCGATGCCTTCGCCGCCGATATCATTCATGGCCTGGGCGATATAAACGAAGTGCTCGAAAAATTTACTGGCGACATCTTCGTACGCGGGATCGTCATGGGCCAGTTCGATTGCCATCGCCAGCATATCCAGGCAGAACATGGCCATCCAACTGGTGCCGTCGGACTGCTCGATGAAATTTCCCGGGCCGAGGGGCTTGGAACGATCGAAGAGGCCGATGTTGTCCAGGCCCAGGAAGCCGCCTTCGAATACATTTTTCCCTTCGGGGTCTTTGCGATTTACCCACCAGGTGAAATTCAGCAGGAGTTTATGGAAGACCCGCTCCAGGAAATGGCGGTCTTCTTTTCCTTCGACGCGTCCGGCGATTTTATAAACGCGCCAGGTGGCCCAGGCCTGCACGGGTGGATTCACGTCGGAAAAATTCCATTCGTACGCGGGAATCTGGCCGCTGGGATTCATGTACCATTCGCGGTGAAAGAGAATCAGCTGTTGTTTGGCGTATTCGGGATCGATCAGCGCCATGCTGACGCAGTGGAAGGCCAGATCCCACGAGGCATACCACGGGTATTCCCATTTGTCCGGCATGGAAACTACGTCTGAATTGTAGAGATGGGTCCAATCGTGATTGCGGCCCTTTTTACGGCTGCGGTCTGGCTTGGGCTGCGTGGAGTCGCCCTCGAGCCAGCGGCGAACATCGTAATGGTAGGTTTGCTTGCACCACAATAATCCGGCAAAGGCTTGCCTCTGCACTCGGCGCGCGTCTTCGCTGATTTTTCGGTCGATACGCTTTTCGTAAAATTCATCGGCTTCTTTTTTACGAAGGTCGAAAACCTGGTTGAAGGCGGGGCCAAACTGATCGTTTGCGGGCGATTGCGTCCCTGCAGGATCGCGATCGGTAAGACGCAGACGTATCGTCCAGCTGCCGCCGGGCGCGAGCTGGGAGCTAAAATGCGCGGCCGCTTTGGTTCCAGTGAATGCCGGATTCACGGCGCCGCGTTCCCCATCGACAATGTAGCGATGAAATGCGTCTTTTACGTAAGGACTCTTGCTTTTCCGATTGTACAGGCGCTCCATGTTGGTTTCGTTTTCGGTGAAGAGCGGTTCGGGCGCGCCTTCAACCAGCAGCCAGCGTTTTATGTAATGAAATTCGTTTAGCTCGAATTGCTCGGAGCCTGGGGGGGATTTCAGCCGCACGGCTTGCGGCGGATCGTATTTGTCGCCCCAGTCCCAACGGTTGCGGAACCAGATCGTTGGGAGCAGATGCAGCGGCGCGGGTTCCGGTCCGCGATTCCAGGCTGTAATGCGGATCAAAATATCTTCCGACGTTGCCTTGGCGTACTCGACGAAAATATCGAAATAGCGGTTTTGGGCGAAAACTCCGGTATCGATTAATTCGTATTCTGGATCGTGGCGAGTGCGCCTGGCGTTTTCATCGACAAGCTGTGCGTAGGGGAAGGCGGCTTGCGGGTACTTGTAGAGATATTGAAGGTAGGAACTGGTCGGCGTGGCATCTAAATAGTAGTAATACTCTTTGACGTCTTCGCCGTGATTGCCTTGAGGATTGGTGAGGCCGAAGAGGCGTTCCTTCAGAATGTTGTCTTTTTCATTCCAGAGAGCGAGAGCGAAACAGATGTGCTGATGACGGTCGCAGAAACCGGCGATGCCGTCTTCGCCCCAGCGATAGGTGCGCGAGCGTGCGTGGTCGTGCGGGAAATAGCCCCAAGCGTCGCCATTCGCGCTGTAGTCTTCGCGGACCGTTCCCCATTGGCGTTCGGAAAGATACGGGCCCCAGCGCTTCCAATGAATTGTGCGCTCAACGCTGGCTTGCAACCGCAGGTCTTCAGCCGTCATCAAGGGCTTCATGCACACCCCTTATCGGCAACGCATGGAACGGTCATGATTGCAGCTTTCTGACTGCGGCGTTGTGAAGTTTTGGTTGAATAGAGCGTCTTTCAGCCTGAAGAACTCTAACCGGTGTGCGGGCACGTTGGCAAGCTGAGGAAGTGCTGCGTCATCAGGCTGCGCGAAGGCCGCAATCGAGTAGCGCAGGATGCTCGCGATTCTGTATTCTCTTGGGCTGGATTCGCCCGTCTTCCGCAGCTCTACACTAAGGACGAACACGATTTATTCGGCCATGACAATTGAATCGGGAGCGCAAACCTCGCCGGCCGCCGGCGCCAATTCTTTGCGCGCTTCACGCCTGGCTATCTTGCTTGTAATTATTGCTGCAACTGCTGTTATCACGCCTATGTTTTTCCTTGGGAACGCCTCGGGTCACGATTTCCAGTTTCATTTGGCGTCATGGCTGGATGTGGCTGGGCAATGGCGGGAAGGAATTGCCTTTCCGCGCTGGGCTGAATGGGCGAACTGGGGCTACGGAGAGCCCCGGTTTGTTTTTTATCCGCCTGCATCCTGGACACTGGGGGCGACGCTCGGTTCGATACTGCCGTGGAGAATGGCGCCGGCTGCGTTCATCTGGCTCGCGATTGTGCTGGCGGGAATTTCGATGTGGAAGTTCGCACGTGAATGGATCCCGGAGCGCGAGGCCGCTATGGCGGCGGTGCTTTATGCGGTGAATCCATACCATCTTGTGGTCGCTTACTATCGCAGCGATTTCGCTGAGCTTCTGGCGAGCGCGCTATTTCCATTGGTTCTGTGGGGCGTTTTTCGCGTTCTGAGAAATGGCTGGCAAAGTGTGCCGTCTCTGGCGATCCCTTTTGCAGCGATTTGGCTTTCGGATGCCCCCGCTGCGGTGCTGGCGACCTATTCGCTGGCCTTGCTACTTTTTGTCGTGTGCATTTTGCGACGCAGTACGCGGCCTTTGCTGGTTGGTGGCGGCTCGATGGGCGCGGGATTCGGTCTTGCTGCGTTCTATATTCTGCCTGCGGCATGGGAACAGCGATGGGTGCAGATTCGTCAAGCGCTCTCGGATTTGCTTCGTCCCGAACAGAATTTTCTTTTTACGCACGCCAGCGATCCGGAGTTTTTATTCTTCAACTGGAAAGTATCCGGGATCGCGGTGGGAGTGATTCTGGGGACAGCGATTGCAGCTGTTTTTGTAGCGCGCCGTCGCCGGGAATTCACGGACGCCTGGTGGGTGCTATGCGCCATCGGCGCTGCCGGAATATTTCTGATGTTCCCACCAAGTATTTTTCTGTGGCGACTGCTGCCGAAACTTGAATTCGTGCAATTTCCGTGGCGATGGCTGGGGCCGCTCAATTGCGTGCTGGCATTTTTTCTGGCTGCGGCGATCGGCCGACTAAAACGGCAGTGGGTGTGCTGGCTTTTGTTCGTCATTGCAATCGGATCGCTTGGCACCGCGATCGTGGCTGACGCCTGGTGGGACAGCGAAGACATTCCTGCCCTGGTGACAGCCATCCAATCGAAGCGTGGTTATGAAGGGACTGACGAATATCAACCGCTTGGCAGCGACCGTTACCAATTGCCCGGCAGCGATCCGACTGGCGAGTTGATGGCTAATTCTCCGACGCCGGCTATTCAACTGGTTGATCCGAATTCAGGCGATATTGTAGCGCTGGCGCATATGCCAGCTCAGGTACAACGTTGGACTGCCGATCATAAGAGGTTTTCGGTGCAAACTGACACGCCTGTGACGGTAGCGTTGCGCCTGCTCAATTATCCTGGCTGGCAGGTTCGCGTGGACAACGAAGTTGGGCGTGTGACGGCTGCTCCCGAAACGGCGCAGATGCTGGTATCGGTTCCGGCGGGCGCGTATCGAGTGAGCGTCGAGTTTCACAGCACGCCGGACCGAATCTTTGGAGGGGTGATTTCAACTTTATTTGCGATTCTGTTGTTGGGGGTTATCTTGCTGACCAGATCGTCTGAGAAGATGCGTTAACGACTCAGCATGAACCCAACGCTTCCGCGTGGGGCTCACTTGTGCCGCGCCCACGCCGCTCGGGGTTTTATGCTTCGATACCCGACGCTTCCGCGTTGGGATAACTTGTGAGTGCCTACGGGCTGGCTTGTTTCGATTTATCACTATACTAATTTTCTGACAGAGCCAGTATCACGACGAACCTTCGCGGGCCGTGCGCGCCCATTACCAAGATTTTTTCGATATCGGCCGTGCGACTGGATCCGGTGATGAGGCAAAGATAAGAGTTTCGAGTGGCCGTGCCGTGCTCGCGGAGTTGCGCCAAGGCCGCTTCGAGAGTGGTGACGAGTTGGCTTGCAGTGGCCATGACAATGTGCACTGGCGCCACGATCGATGCGCCGCGGCCACCACAAGCCGCCGAAACAATTACCGAACCTGTCTGCGCGACCAGGATTTCGGCTAGAGTAACCGCCGCCTGTGCGTTCTCGTTGGCAGCGCCTTCATTTGACCATCGAATATTTTCGCGGCGCTGTGAACTCAATGCTAGCCGTCGTAGTCGATGCGCGTCCTGAACGAATATTTCTCCCGTCGGCAGGGATGCCAGTACTTCATCGAGAACGGCAGCGCTGGCGCCAGAATCGGGCGTTACGATCAGTTCAGTATTATTGTTGGCGCACTCCAGCTTGAAACGTTCCAGCGCGTCAGAAATTGGCGCGAAGATCGGAAGGGGTTCGCTGGAAAAGTGCCGTGCCGCGCCGGCAGGAGCCGGGGTTTTCAGGGCCGTCCTGATGCGCGCGAGAATTCTTTCGCGGCCGCTGCTTTCAGTTTGCGCCACTCTGTTTTCTCCATTGCGCGCGGAATGACGTAGCTGGAATGGGCGGGGCGGCGCGATCCATAGTCCACGCCCGCAGCGGATCGAGCGGGGTGCTTTCTAATCCCAGCGCGTAGGACCATCGCAGAACGCGGCGGGCGATCCAACCAACAAAACGGAAACGCCAAGCGCTGGTCACGGTCCACCGCCACGCTTTGAATGCAATGCGTTCGGGCCATAGGCGATTGGCGCGTTCCACTGCATTTCGGCGGTTGTGGAGCAAATGATGATGCAGATCGATTTTTACCGGGCAAACATCGGTGCATGCCCCGCAAAGCGTGGAGGCTTGCGACAGATGTTGAAATTCATTTAGCCCGTGCAAATGCGGAGTTAGAACGCTGCCGATTGGGCCTTGATAAGTGGTGGCGTAGGCGTGACCGCCGATGTTGCGATAGATCGGACAGGCGTTCAAACAAGCTCCGCAACGAATGCAGTGAAGCACTTCGCGCTGTTGCGGATCGGCAAGCAAATCGGTGCGTCCGTTATCGAGGAGAATCACGTGAAATTCTTCCGGTCCCTGCGATTCGTTCGCGGCGCGCGGTCCGCCGACCAGTGTGTTGTAACAGGTGATGGGCTGTCCGGTACCGGCGGTTGCGAGTACAGGCCAGAGGATTGCTAAGTCTTCCACGCTGGGTATTATTTTTTCGATTCCGGTAATAACCACGTGAATTTTCGGCAACGATAGGCCTAAATCCGCATTGCCTTCGTTGGTGGTGACAGAAACCATTCCGGAATCCGCAACCAGAAAATTAGCGCCGGTGATTCCCATCTCGGCGGTGAAGAACGCGTGGCGCAATGCCTCGCGAGCCGTCGCAACCAACACTTTCGGGTCGTCGGTGCCCATGCTGCCAAATTTATCTTTGAATAATGCGGCGATATCCTGGCGCGTGAGGTGCATCGCCGGCGTGACGATATGATAGGGAGCTTCGTCCCGCAATTGCACAATAAATTCGCCGAGGTCGGTTTCGAAAACCTGAATTCCCTGTTTCTTCAGCGCTGAGGTGAGGTGTATTTCCTCCGCGACCATCGATTTGGATTTCACGATGGTGCGGACGCCCCGGGCTTCGGCGAGCTCCAGAATATAGCGGCGCGCTTCCTCGCCAGTTTCCGCCCAGAATACGCGGCCACCGCGTTCTTTCACGCGCCGCTCAAATTCTTCCAAGTAGCGGTCGAGATGATTCATGGCCTCGCGCTTGATGTCCTGGCACTTTTCGCGCGCCGCTTGCCAATTGAGAAAACGCAAGCGGCCGCCGCGTACCGCCGCATCGTAGTGATCTATTCCGCGGCGGATGATTTGACGATGGACAAGATCAGCCGACTTGGTTGCTGCATTGCGTAGAAAATCCTGTGCGGCAGTCATCGCTTAAGGCCTGCATTAAGTGTGAATTCAGCGGCTTCGCCGGTATGCGCCAGAATGCCGGCTATATGGATGGTGCGCACATTCGAATTTCTTCGCCGAAGAATTCCTTCAATCTGCATGAGGCAGCTGGGGTCTGTGGAACTTACGAACTCCGCGCCGGATTTCTCGGCGTTTCCGGCCTTAGTGTCTCCCATGGCGGCGGAGATCATGTGGAATTTAGTGGCGAAGGTGCCGCCGAAGCCGCAGCATTCCTCGCTGTACGGCATCTCGACGAGCTCGATGCCGCGCACGTGGCGCAGTAGTGCGCGCGGTTCCTGTTTCAAACGGAGTTCGCGCAAAGCGTGGCAAGCATCGTGGTAGGTGACTCGGTGTGGGAAGTTTGCGCCGAGATCAGTGACGCGCGCGACTTTCACTAGGAATTCGGAAAATTCGTAGACGCGCTGGCCCAAGCGCCGGGATTCATCATGATAAGGAGTTGCTGCCAGCAATTCGGGATAAAAATTGCGAACCACGGTGGTGCAGGAGCCTGAAGGACACACCACTGATTGCGCTTCTCGAAATACTCGGACGAATCGTTCGGCCAGAGGCCGCGCATCTTTCCAGTAGCCAGTGTTGAAGGCGGGCTGTCCGCAGCACGTTTGTTGCTCGGGAAAATCGACGTGGTAACCGATCCGGCGCAACACACGTGCCATGTCCAATCCAACTTGTGGGCACAACTGGTCCACGAAACAAGGGATGAACATAGTTACCGTTGGCATCAGTCGAGTATAGGACGGACTTGATGAAGCCGCATTCTTATTGCTGTGGTCACGGCACGGCTGAAGGGGTTGCGGAAAACGCTGCAGAACTTTCCGCGGCCGGTGAGAGCCCTCTCCTGTCCGTTTTGAATACGGCAGGATTAAAGAACGAGAATCCTTCAGCCGCCAGAGTAAAGCGCCTAGTAAGAATTGAAACTCTTTCCGGAGCGCTGCAAACGCTCCTTTCCCCCACATTAATGCGGGGGCTTCCACGGACTGCCCGGAAAAACTGTAATCATTGCTCTTTGTCGGAATTTTCACCGGGGTCTTCGCCGATGTCTTCATTCCATACTTCTGGGTGAGTTTTAATATAGTCGGCGAGCAGCGCTGCGCATTGCTGTGAATCGAGGTCGATAACTTCGACGCCGAAGGATCGCAGCCATTCGATGCCGCCCTGGAAGTTGCGGCTTTCGCCTACGACTACCGTGCCGAAGCCAAACTGGCGCACCAGACCGCTGCAATACCAACATGGCGAGAGCGTTGTGACCATAATCAAGTTGCGATAACTGCGTTGACGTCCGGCGTTACGGAAAGCGTCCGTTTCGCCGTGCGCTGAAGGATCACCATGTTGCACGCGCCGATTGTGCCCGGCGCCGACTAACTTACCGTTGCGATCGAAAATGGCTGCGCCAATTGGAATGCCGCCTTCGGCCAGTCCCCTGCGCGCTTCGGTCAACGCCGCAGCGAGCATCGCGGCATAGTTCAGGCTCGGATCCATTCGAGATCCTTCGTTTGCATTGCAGGCGCTCACGATACGTTCGAATTGGTTGTCCGAGCAAGGGAAATTAAACAGTCCGAAACGGAACGAAATGGGAATATTTATTACTATTCTTCACATCGAAAATTGCGATTGGACTGTCACGCGGTATGCCGATTTGTTTATACATGGACACTAGAAAGGATATACATACCAGCCCCGAAGTAGACTTCCTCCACGACATTGGCAGCCGGATGGCTGCCGCCGATCCATTTCACGAAGTTCTTGCGCAGGTAGTGACGTGTGCTGTTGCGTTGGTTAAATGCGACTCGTGCTTCGTTTACGTGCTGGATGGGCAGGATCTGATTTTGCGCGCTTCTAAGAATCCCCATGCGGAAGAAGTCGATCGATTGAAGTTGCGAGTGGGCCAAGGCATCACTGGCTGGGTGGCCGCGCACCGTACCGCGGTGGCTATTTCGGAAAATGCCTCCGAGGATCCGCGGTTTCAATTCTTCAATGAATTGCCTGAAGACACATATCAGGCATTCTTGTCCGTGCCGCTTGTGCCGAGGCCTTCTGGTGGGCGCTATCAATCTTCAACACATAAAGCCACACGTTTACCGTCAGTGCGATATCCGGCTGATTTCTACGGTCGGCTTCCTGGTCGGCGCAGAAATCGAAATGGCCAGGCTTGAGACCCAGAATTTGCAGCTTTCTGAGCAACTCGAAACCAGAAAATTAGTTGAACGGGCTAAAGGAATTTTGCAGCGGGATCTGGGATTTGACGAGGAGAGAGCGTACCTGGCATTGCAGCAGCAAAGCCGCCAAACGCGCAAGTCCATGAAGCAAATCGCAGAAGCCGTGGTGCTGACCGACGAATTGAGACGAGGGGCCCGCGTGGACTCGTTGGAAAAATCCGCAGCGCAATAACAGGACTTGCAAAAAATAACGCGCGAGCAGGACGAGCCTGCCCGCGCGTCGTCCTGCAATTACTTCGCTTGCGTGTATGCAGTTAGCCGTGCGTCCGGGGCCTTCGACGTGGCTTCCAGAATTGGTTTGGGTACGCTGTAATGCAGAATCAACCGACGATCCCTCAGATAAAGAGACGTGATCACCAGACCCGCGCTGGTTTTTTCCATCACTATTTTGTTTGGCTCCTCGGCGCGGGTAGCCGTGACGGTTACCGGAGCTATGAATGCTCCGACGCTTCCGTAGACCGAACGAACCATCAACACGGGCATCGATGCATTCACCGCGATGCTATAGACGTAATCGCCGGGCGGCAGCACGGTAGTACCCCAATGTGCTTCAGACGTCAGGGTGAATTTGCCAAGGATATCGCTATCGGCATGCGTGGCAAGTGGGACCACCGTGGAACCGAGCAGACCCAACAACAGAAACACTACGTGCGTGACCTTGCGTGTTGCTTTCATGGAATCCTCCTGTTTGGAACAGCGAGATGCCGTAAGACGCGATTTAGAACATTGGTTTGGGTTTGCAGACGGCAGGGTCCGCGTTTCGACAACAGGATCTACAAACGTCAGGAGGAAACGTCTAGGTTCGGTCGATAGCCGCTACGACGCAGCAGATTGACAATTCGAGTGTGGCAGGAACTCCGTTTTGCGGCCAATCGAAAGTATCTATCGTCGCTATAGATTGCACTGAGTCAAAGCTTCTAAACCCATTTGTTTCCAAATGGCATGTTCGGTGAGGCGCTTGTCTTCGTTAGTGCCCTGCGCTAGCATCCTAATTTACTTGTCCCATTTATCGTTCGCAGCTATAGAAGGCCGCTAGGGTGCGTTTCCATGGCAAAAAAGACTAAACGACAAGCTCGACGACCCGAAGGCAACGAACCGGAAACACGCGAACTCGTCCCTCTTGAAAAAGCACGCACCGGTATTTCAGGCCTCGATGAGATTACCAGCGGCGGCTTACCCGCGGGACGCACTACGATCGTTTGCGGCGGAACTGGCTGCGGTAAGACGATGCTGGGCATTGAATTTCTAGTGCGCGGCGCGCTGGAATTTAATGAGCCGGGCGTGTTGATGGCTTTTGAGGAAACGCCGGAGGATATCGCTCGCAACGTGGCGTCTCTGGGTTTCGATATTCAGGACCTTGCCGACAGGAAGAAGCTGTATCTCGACTATGTTTACGTTGAACCTAGCGAGATTCAGGAAACGGGTGAATACGATCTTGAAGGCTTGTTCATCCGGTTGCAGAATGCGGTGGAAGCCGTCGGCGCGAAACGGGTGATGCTGGATACGGTGGAAGCGCTCTTTAGCGGTTTTTCGAATCCTGGAATTTTACGGGCTGAGTTTCGCCGGCTGTTCCGTTGGCTTAAAGATCGAGGTTTGACGACGGTGATTACAGCCGAGCGCGGTGAAGGAAGTTTGACGCGGCAGGGGCTGGAAGAATATGTGTCCGATTGCGTGATTTTGCTGGACCATCGAGTGAAAGACCAAATATCGGCGCGACGGCTGCGGGTGGTGAAGTACAGGGGCACGAAGCACGGGGCTGACGAATATCCGTTTTTGATTGACGAACGAGGCATGTCCATCTTGCCGCTCACTTCCCTGCAGCTAAAGCATCGAGTATCGGACGAGCGCGTAAGCTCTGGAATTGCGGATCTGGACGAAATGCTGGAAGGAAAGGGGTATTTTCGCGGAACTTCGATCCTGTTCAGCGGCACAGCCGGCAGCGGTAAGACCACTCTCGCCGCGTCCTTTGCCGATGCAACCTGCCGAAAAGGGGAGCGCTGCCTTTTCATCGACTTCGAAGAATCGAAGGATCAAGTTTTGCGGAATATGAAGTCGGTGGGGATCGACCTGGGGCAATGGGCGGAGGAGGGCCTGTTTTTCCACGAAGCGTGGCGTCCCACTCAGTTCGGGATAGAGATGCACTTGCTGCGGATTCACAAGCTGATCGAGAAAGTGAAACCACAAGTTGTGATTGTGGATCCCATTACGAATCTGGTAAGCGGCAGCAGCGACAAGGAAGTCTACTCAATGCTGATGCGCTTGGTGGATTTCTTGAAGATGTCGGGGATTACCGGCGTTTTTATCAGCCTCACCGGAGCCGAAGGACAATTGGAATCGAGCTCCGTGGGTGTTTCTTCGCTCACGGATACCTGGATCTTATTGCGAGATATCGAGCTTGATGGGGAACGAAATCGGTGCCTTTACGTGCTGAAGTCGCGCGGAATGGCGCACTCGAACCAGCTTCGCGAATTCGTGATGACGACAGAAGGTATCCGGTTGATCCCGGCGTACATTGGTCCGGGCGGCGTACTGACCGGCTCCTCCCGTGTGGCCCAGGAAGGACGGGAAAAGGCGGCGGCTCGCGAACAGCAAAACGAACTTCGACTGAAGCAAACGGAGATTAATCACAAGCGCTTGGCTTTACAGGCTCAGATCGCTTCGTTGCAAGCCGATATCGAAACGGTTGAGCAGGAAGCTGAACGCTTGTCGCGCAGCGAGCAGGAACGACAGGAGCAGTCAGATTCGGAACTCATAAATATGGCGAAGAGCCGCAGTAAATGATCCTATTTAAGAGTGGAAACCGGGGGACATCCCTTGAAATCCAAATCTAAAAAAGAGAAAAAGCCAGAGGCGGAGATGGTGCTGCGTTTGTATGTCGCAGGGCAAACCCCGAAATCACTGGCTGCGATATCGAACCTAAAGAAAATTTGCGAAAAGTACGTGAGCGCGCGATATCGAATTGAAGTAATCGACCTGTTGAAGAATCCGGCGCTAGCCAGGGATCACCAGATTCTGGCGATTCCCACGCTTGTCCGCCAATTGCCGGTTCCTATTTCCAAAATTATTGGAGATCTATCGGATACCGAAAGGGTTCTGGTGGGGCTCGATCTCCGCCCCCCGAAGAATCAGAAAGCTACAGCATAGACCCTATATCGTTCATCTGAATACCGCGTGGACAACCTACAAATCCGATGAAGCGAAACTCTACAAAGCGGCGCAGCAAAACGGCCCGAAAGGGCGCGGGGCGTGCGAAATCTGCTTCGGTATCGGGGAGGCTGCAAACCATCGAATCGGAAGAGATCGTATTAGCTATTCGCCGCGGCAAGATCGACGCGCTAGTGATGTCCGGAGAGGAGGGCGAACAGATTCTCACTCCGCACGACGTTGAACAGCCATACCGGTTGCTGGTCGAGACCATTAACGATGGCGTCGCCACCCTCGATGCGGCAGGAGTCATACTCTATTCCAACAATCGTTTTGCGGCGATCCTGAGAGGCGACGCCGAGAATTTTATTGGAACTTCGGTGGAAGAACATCTGTCAGCGGAAGATTGGAAAACACTGCAGGGGCTGATCGCAGAGGGTCTTTCGAACAGCACTCAAGGTGAGGTCCGTCTAAACGTCGCCGAAGGGCGCCGCCGGCTTGTTCGGCTGGCAGTAAGTCCGGTAAAGAATTCCAACCCGCGAACTGTTTCAGTGGTGGCGACGGAATTGACGGAGTTGGCTGAGGCGAACGAAGCGCTGCGTTCCAACGAGGAATCGCTGCGATTGCTTTCCGCTCGCCTGCTCAAGCTTCAAGATGAAGAGCGCCGCCATATTGCCCGCGACTTGCACGATATTACGGGTCAAAAACTGGCGGTCCTTGCTATGGCGTTGTCACAGGTGATCAATCGCAAATCTTCGGGGCTGGACGCGGAATCACGCCAAACATTGTCGGAATGCTCTGCGCTGAGCAAGCAAGTTGGCGAGGAAATCCGGACGCTATCTTATTTGCTGCATCCGCCTTTGCTGGATGAGTTGGGTCTGCCCGCAGCGGTGAAATGGTACGCGGAAGGATACGAACAGAGAACGGGAATCCGGGTGAAAGTTGATATCGCTTCCGATTTCGCGCGATTGTCGCCGGATGTGGAAGTCGCGCTGTTTCGCGTTATTCAGGAGAGCCTCACCAACGTTCATCGTTATTCTGGAAGTCCCAATGCGCACGTGAAGGTGAAAGTCAGCGCAGAAAAAATTGAGTTGCAGATCAGCGACTATGGGAAAGGAATGCATCGGGACGTCTTGAATTCAACGACCGGGAAAATTGCTCCTCTGGGCGTGGGCATTCAGGGCATGAAGGAACGCATACGTCAGCTCGGTGGAACGTTGGAAATTACGTCGAGACCAAACCAGGGTACGAAGGTTACTGCTAAGCTGACCCTGCTGAACAAGGAAGGAAGCCCCAGCGAAGAAGCTGCAGGAGTCGGTACCGTGTCGTCTGTCGGACGTCTCGCTGACTCTACCGTCCCCGAGCGGAATATTACGCGCAAGCAAATCCTTATTGCCGACGATCATGAGATGCTGCGGCGGGGCCTCCGCGCCATGCTCGAAAAAGAGCCAGAGTGGGACATTTGCGGAGAAGCGATGAATGGACAAGACGCCGTTGATAAGGTCAACGCGCTTCGGCCCGACTTGGTTATTTTGGACATCAACATGCCGGTGCTGAACGGCCTGGCAGCAGTCCGTCAAATATCGCGCAACCGACCCCAGACCAAAATCCTGGTCTTTACGGTGCATGATTCCGATCAAACAGCGAAAGAGGTTCACGCTTCCGGTGCGCACGGATACCTATCGAAGAACAATGCCAGCGATCATCTTTTGCGAGTGGTGAGAGAACTTCTCGAAGGCGAGGGCACGCCGTCCAGCGCCGGAGTGGCGACTACTACCTAGCTACAACGTGACCCCCGCGCGATTACCTATTACGCTGAATCCGCATTCGAGACACTCCTTTACGTAAGAATTTATTTTGAGATCCCAGCCAATATCCGGCTCGGGCGCTTGGGCTCACTTTACGTTGGCCAAAGCCGAGTGGCTTTGAGCACTGCGCGACGCAGAGGCCGTCATTTGCCAACGAGCAGGACGGCGAACGAATCCTTCTTCATCGGGGGACGACGCTCGCCTGCTGCTGTTGTTCCCTCGAACACCGCGAGCGGCAGAAAAATATTGTGCGTCTTGAAATCGATTGCCATGGTGCGCGCATATTTTTGCGTGGGCACATTTTCGACAACGGTGAACTTATCCGGTGAGTCTTCGTGAACGACAGTTAGTGTTCCGTCTCCCCCGTTCGAGCTGAACGCATATCCGGTTTCAGGATCGAATCCCGCCGCATCGGGCTCTTCGCCAATCTTGGGCGTCGCTATCACTTTCCCGTTATCTGCGTTCAAAATGGCCATTACTCCACCGTCGCATACCGCGAACAATCTGCGATTCTTTGTATCCATCGCCAATCCGGAAGGCGATTTGCAGGGTCCCATCGGCCAATTGTGAATCAGGGCAAGCTTGCGCGCATCGAACTGCATCAACTGCGATGTATCTTCATTGTTCACAAAAATAATCCCGTCGCCCGCGCCCGCCGCGAATTCCGGTTTGCCGCCGAGCGCTACTGTCCCGATGATTCGCCCATCCGTTGCGTTGATCGCGGTGGCGTCCTTGGTTTTACCGTTGAAAGTGAAAACGCGCTTTGTCGCCGCATCGTAAAAGATGGCGTCCGGGTTCTGGCCGCTGACCGGCACAACCGCAATGGTTTTCAACGTCTTCAAATCGAAAATCGTTACCGAATTTGCTTTACCGTTGCTGACGAAGCCCCGGCCCGCTAAATGCGTGTTCGTCGCTTGCGCCAAAAAGACGATGCACAATGTTAAGTGGGTGTTATTGCCATCGGTGTTAAAGCTGTAGCCCGTAGGGAAAACAAATCGGACAATGGTGCGTGGCGCTCCGAGGAGCTTGAGCTTCCGCATCATGTCCGGCAGTACGGTCTCAGATGAACTGGTACCGAGGACGATCAGCAGTTTCATCTTTGATGTACAACAGGAATTCAAAGAGGGAAAATCCAGTCAGCCTGGCAACAATTCCCAGGATAAGCAGCACGAAAATTAAGCTGGTCAGATAGAACGTTCCGAGGAGTCGCTTGAGGCGCGCTTTGCTCCAAGCTTCTCTTCCGCTGTGTTTTCGTGTAATTGTAGTCCACCGATTCGATTTTCGGAGGTAGAAATGGCGATCGCGACGATCAATCCCGCCACCGGTGAGCTGGTGAAAAGCTTCGAAGCCCTGACAGACGCACAGCTTGAGGAGAAAGTGCAGCGCGCTGTGGCCACTTTCCGCGAATTCCGAAAGACGACGTTTGCAGACCGCGCGGCAAAAATGGTGAAGACCGCTGAATTCCTGGAGTCGGACAAAGAAAAGATTGGAACGGTCATGACCACGGAAATGGGAAAGACGTACCGCTCAGCCGTGGACGAAGTGGCCAAGTGCGCATGGGTCTGCCGGTATTACGCGGAAAATGCTGAGAAGTTCCTGGCGGACGAAATCGCGGACGTTCCGGGCAGCAAGAGTTTTGTGCGCTATCTTCCTGTAGGCCCGATCCTCGCGGTAATGCCGTGGAACTATCCTTTCTGGCAGGTCTTCCGTTTTATCGCTCCGTCGGTGATGGCCGGCAATGTTGGACTGCTCAAACATGCGTCGAATGTGCCGCAATCCGCGCTGCTCATAGAAGATGTGTTGCTTCGAGGCGGTTTTCCCCAAGGTGTATTCCAAACGCTGCTGATCGGTTCTGGAAAAGTCGCGAAATTACTGGCCGATCCAAGGGTGAAAGCCGCGACGTTAACCGGCAGCGAGGCGGCCGGTGTGCAAGTGGGGATCGCCGCAGCGACGGACATAAAGAAGGTGGTGTTGGAATTGGGCGGCAGTGATCCTTTTATAGTGATGAAAAGCGCAGACTTAGAGCAGGCGGTTACAGTGGGCGTCAAGGCTCGTGTTTCCAATAATGGCCAGTCTTGTATCGCGGCGAAACGATTTATCGTAGCGGAAGAAATTGCAGATGAATTTCAGCGCCTTTTCATCAAGAAAATGGAGGCTCTGAAAGTTGGCGACCCATTTGACGAAAAGACCGACGTGGGTCCGCTGGCCACCGCCGACGGGTTGAAGGAACTGGATGACGACGTTCAGAAAACAATTAAGGCCGGAGCTCGGCTCTTAACCGGTGGCAAAGCGCTGGACCGACCCGGAAACTATTACATGCCAACTGTGCTGACCGATATTCCGAAGGACTCTCCCGCGGCTTGCGGCGAACTATTTGGCCCGGTGGCGTCTATTTTTCGGGCCAAGGATGCAGAGGACGCGATTCGCATTGCGAATAGCAGTCCCTTCGGTTTAGGCGCAAGTGCTTGGACGAACGATAGCGTTGAACGTGAACAGTTTATCAACGGCATTGAAAGCGGCATGGTCTTCATCAATCGGATGGTATCATCCGACCCAAGGCTTCCCTTTGGGGGGGTTAAGCGATCCGGACACGGGCGCGAGTTGGCAGTTTTCGGGATTCGCGAATTTATTAACATAAAGACCGTATCTATTGAGGGCTCGTAGCGGGATTGCGCGGTCGGTGATGAGCGATGCGCTGAAGGGTCCCGACGCTTACATCGAAGTCGACCTCGATTTTCATCTGGCTCTGGCTGAAGCTGCACAAAACCGCAGAAATTGTTGCGCTTATACCGGCAGATGATGGCGATTCGATTGTTCGAAGAAAATGTGAATGAGCTTTACACTCGCGCGTTAATGCCCGGGGCGCATTGATATATCGGCGAAGAAGCGATCGCGGTGGGAATCTGCGAAGCCCTGCGAACGTTGGCGCAGCGTGGGAATCGCCACCGGCGGCATTCTCCGCAAGAACATTAAACACAAACGAGGTAGCCGTCTGCTTCTGGCGCGTGAACAGGAAGTAATGCAAGTGTTCAGGCGGCAGGCATTATCCCCTCCGCGGCCGTGCTTAACCGCCTACGGAAGCGTCGCTTTGTTGGAGTATCTAAGAGATTGGCTGGGAGGCCTGGACTCGAACCAGGATAATCAGATCCAGAATCTGATGTACTGCCAATTGTACGACCTCCCAGCAGGTGCAACGCGCGGTCTACCTGAGGTCAGGGTTTGCGCTTCACTCGCCCGCCTTCCCTCTCCTGATGTTACTGGGCGACGCGAGCCATTGATTATAATTGAAGATCGTCGTCTGTTTCTACCCTGTCCGAACACTTTCTATCGTTCCAACCCAGCGGTGACTTGCACCTTGCACATGCACGGGTAGATCTTGGGAGCGCGGTCCTGATGGAAGGGAGCCGATCCTGAAGGGAGCATCAAAATGGTGGGAATGGTTTTTGTAAGCGGGGCAGGGCAGGGTGGATATTTTCTTCTGGCCGCGTGCGGCTTTTCAGCGTTGATCCTGGCCCGTCGCCGCTTTCGCCGCAGACCTCGAAAGGCCGCCCTTTCGCCCGCTGCGCTCTAGAAAAGGTCTGACAGTTAAATCCACGCGCGGCAGTCTCCCCCGCCAAGTTACGGGAGTCAAGCCGCCGTCGGCGCGCCTATGAGGGTCTTCTGTTGGAATTCTCAACACGCGTTGATTATTTCAGCTCTTGGATGGGCACCTTGCCTCGTGTCTAGCGTTCTTGGCGTCTTGTAAATGCAAATAAAAGAGCGACTTACTATTTTGATTCTGTTCACTAGTGTTTGGCCATTACCTTGCCCATGCTGAAAGCGATGCCCCGACAGGCAAAGAAAACCTTGAAGAAGGCGAAGAAGATCGAAGCGACCAAGCCGTTGACCGTACACGGCGGATTTTCCCGCACAAAGTAATCAGATTTTGGCCCAGCCCCAAAAAGGGTCGTCGTCCCAGGAACGGCGGCCCTTTCCTCTTTCGCCGGCGAGGGTTGTCAGGCTTACGCGACAGCCCGCAACCGCCGTTATCACAAACTAGACTTTCAGACCCCGTTTTCGTATAACAGCAGACCGAAACCCACCTAGGGCAAATTTAAAAGCGCGGGAGATCAAAATGGCAAAGAAGAAGACTCTGAAGAAGTCGAAGAAGATAGTGGCGACCAAGCCCCTTATGAACGTTGGCGCCGGCTACTAACCCAAAGGGCGAGCAAGACCAGCACGCCTAGCTCGCCCAGCGCTTTTTTCGATCCCTACGCCACTTGCAACCTTGCATATGCACGGATAGATCTTGGGAGCGCGGTCCTGATGGAAGGGAGCCGATCCTGAAGTGAGCATCTCGATTTAAAAGCCGACTTTCACGGAACGGATTCGGTTCTACGGCGCGAGGACTGTACGAAAGGGTTGCGTTCGTGCGTGGCATCGATCTAATTCTTAGTTCCGCGATTTAATACAGCCTCTTCCCTATTGTCAACTTCCTCGTCCGGTTGCTACGTTGATGTCAGTACCATATGGGGTCGCGTTGTACACGTTGATCGTCATTGCCGTTTTGCTTCTTTTGGTGGCCACGTCCGTCGCACTTTGCCGGCGCAAACTCAGGAAAAGGCGTGGAGAAAACGAAGACGCACCCGGTTAACTAGCTCAGTGGTGATCACCGTTCCGGCACTGAATCAAAAAAATCTAATCCCGACCATCGGAGCCGTTCGATTTTGATTTTTAATAACCGATCGCACGCGCGTTCAAGTGCCTCAGATTCCGCGCAGCCGTCGGGCGAATGAGCAAGTTCCTTCCATCTGTTAAACACGGCTGATCGGCTGCCGTTACCCGCTTGTGAAGTTTTTTGAGATCCTTTTCCGCCACGGCATTGTTATAGGCGAAAATCCAGGTCTTTGACGAGTCGGGCATCGCTGACCCCAAAACCAAGATTTGTCGGTCGGCACAGAAAACGTCGCCGCGACAACAGCACGGCGTAAGGTGTGTGAAGAGACCGTCCTACTATAGAAGCCAATGCTTCATGGATCGGCAGGGCATCTAACAGACTCTAAAACGGGGGCCATCCTGGAAAACGGATGAATGCAAGTTCTGCGCGACGGTAATCGCGGATTCCGGTCGTAACACATGAGGGCGTTTGCTGAGAAAAGCGGGCGAAGGGTCTGCTACAATTTGCGGTTTCGGGGGGAAACAGCCGCAAACGTGCTCGCGGCATTACATGGCTGAAAACAATAAGCGCAAATGGATTCCCTGGATGCTTGCGGCAGTGCTGGGTGTCGTGGTCATCGCCGTAGTGGCATTGCGCAGGCCTGCGCCGTCGATCAAGTTGGTTACCGTGAAGCGCGAAGATCTGACTTCGACGATAACCAGCAATGGGAAGGTCGAACCAATTGCCCCGGACATCGCCCGCGCGCAATTTCCTACTTTTGTAGCCGAAGTGAAAGCCTCCGAGGGGCAGACGCTGCGCCGGGGCCAGATGATTTTGAGGGTCGATGCATCGGACATTCGTTCGCAGCTCGCGCAAGCTCGCGGCGACTTGCTGGCTGCACAAACGGACTTGAAAAACGCCCGGACGGGCGGCCCCCCTGATGAAGTAGCGCAGCTCCAAGGCAGTTTGCAAAATGCTAAAACACAAGTAGCCAACCTGGAAAGAACGCAGCAGGCTTTGCAGGGGCTGCAAACGAAGCAGGCGGCTACTCAGGAAGAAGTAGCACAAAATCAGGCGGCACTCGCGACGGCACGCGCGAACTTGCGGACTCTGCAGGAAAAAACCACGGCGCTGCAGCAACGCGCTTCCGTAACCGCACAGAGCGCGACGCTGCGCGCTCAGCAGGCCAGGGATCAGGTGGCTTCGCTTGAGGGCAAGTTGCGCTCGGCCACGGTGATAGCTCCGACGGACGGAACGCTTTATTCCCTGCCAGTGGCCAAGGGCGATTTCGTAAAAGTGGGAGATATCCTGGCGGAAATGGCGGATTTGCGGCATGTTCGCGTGCGCGCTTTCGTGGACGAGCCTGATCTGGGCTCCCTGGCGCCGAATGAGGACGTGCAGGCGAAATGGGACGCGATGCCTAATCGCGTCTGGACGGGGAAGATCGAACAAGTGCCCAAACAAGTGGTTGCGCGTGGTTCCCGCAGTGTCGGGGAGGTTCTTTGTTCGATCGATAATGACAAGATCGAGCTGCTGCCAAACGTTAATGTGGAAGTGCGCATCCTAGTTCACGAACAGCATAACGCGCTGGTGATTCCGCGCGGCGCCGTGCGCTACGATAATGGGCAGCACTTCGTGTTCCTCTACAGTGGAGACGAAGTGCACCGGCGGGATATTAAAGTGGGGGCGGCAAGCGTACAGAAATATGAAGTTGTTTCTGGGGTGGCTGAGGGCGACAGAGTGGCGTTGCCCGGAGATGTCGATTTGACCGACGGAATGAAAGTGCGAACGGTGGAGGCTAAATGAAGATGCAGGGTACGAGGACGGCAAAATTAGTCGCAGGTTTCGTCGGCGTAGGTATCGTCTCGGTTGCGCCGCCAGCGATCTGCGCACACACGGTTATTGCCTCTGATTCCGCGCGCCCATTCTTCATGTCGGTCAAAGCGCCGAGCGGGCTGAATGGTTCCATCGGGGCGTCCGCCGCGGATGCCTCGTCGCAGATTCAAGCTGCACAACGGCAGTTCAATGCCGGAAATTATTCCGGAGCAATTGCTACTCTGCAGGCCGCGGTCGCGCAAAACTCGAACAGTGCGGAAGCTTATTACTGGCTGGGCCGCAGCTATTACGAAATCCACGATTACGATAATGCCATCACCGCAGCGGAAAAGTCCGTGACCATCGATGACAAAAACTCCGTCTATCACCAATGGCTTGGCACGATTTACGGTGGCAAGGCCGACCGCGACCGCAGTTTTTCGTACGCACGTAAAGTAAAAAAGGAATTTCAGGACGCGGTGCAGCTGAATCCGTCGAACATCGCCGCTCGGCGCGACCTCGAAGACTATGATCTGCAGGCCCCGTGGGTCGTTGGCGGGAATAAGGATGAAGCACGTGAGCAGGCTGAAGCGATCGCAAAGCTGGATCCGATAGAAGGACACGTCGCCCAGGCGATTTTCGATCTGGACGCACAGAAAAAAGCGGATGCGGCCGAAAAGGAATATCGCGAAGTTCTGGCCGCCAAGCCGAAAAAGATCGAACCATATATGGAAGTGATCGCCTTCTTCCAAAAGCAAAACAAGCCGGCAGATATGCAAGAAGCAATTGCAGCGGCGGCGGCGGTAAGCCCCAATGATCCTCGTCTGGCATATTCGCGTGGCGTGGCAATGGTGATTTCCAATTCAAACCTCGCGGAAGCTGAGAAAGATTTGAAATCCTACCTGGCCAGCACACCCGATCGCAGCGATTGGCCCTCGCACGCCGCGGCTCGGCGGTGGCTGGGACGTCTATACGAATCGCAGGGAAAACGAGGAGAAGCAGCTGAACAATATCGAGCAGCGCTGCAGCTTGACCCTGACGATAAGGACGCAAAGACCCGCCTCGATCATCTTGAAAAGGGCTCGCACTGACCGCAGTGAAACAGCCCACCGAACCGCTCCACAGCCGCATAGCATCCAATTCATCTGTGCCGCATCCGTTGCCAGCCGAGAAAAACCCGCCGCTTTTTTGGGCTGAGACCTGGAGCCTGGCTCTGCAAGAATTGCGTGGTAATAAGGTCCGCGCAATGCTTACGATGTTGGGCGTCATCATCGGCAGTGCCTGTATCGTGCTGGTGGTGACGGTTGCGCTCGCCGGAAAGCGCTACATCATTGAGCAAATCGAAGGAGTGGGCTCGAATTTAATTTATGGCGAGTTGGTTCACTCCGGCGATGCGCAGCGCACTACCCTGGCTGACGAAATCACTGTCGCCGATATGGACGCCGTAAAAGCTGCGCTTCCTCAAGTATCAATTGCTGCGGGAACCCATGACACGCCGATGACCGTGATCGTGAATGGAGTGAGCCGGCCTGTCAGCCTGGTGGGTGTGACGGACGGATTCGAACAAATTCGCCGTTTGTTGATTCTTCGCGGACGTTATTTCGACGAAGACGATATGGCCTCACACAGTAAGGTATGTTTGCTGACGCAAGACCTTTCCAACCGCGTTTTTCCTAACGAAGATCCTGTCGGTAAGGATATCCGTCTAGGCGATCTGCAATTCACGGTGATTGGCGTGTTTCGCGAACGCACCGCGACTTTTGGCCAGACGGAAATCACGCGCGACTCTGTTATCGTGCCGATTGGCCTTATCAAATACTATACGGGAGCGGAGTATCTGCGGACTTTCTACGTACAGGCGGACCGGCCCGAAGACGTACCGGAGCTTACTAAGGAAGTGGCGCAGTTTCTGATCAGCCGCCATCGGCCTGGCGCTGAATACCGAGTCGAGAATCTTGGGTCATTGCTCGATTCGGCAAGAAGAATATCATTGGCGCTGACTGTGATCCTGATTGTAATTGCAATGATCGCGCTCACTATCAGCGGTATCGGCATCATGAATATCATGCTGGTGACCGTGACGGAACGGACGCGCGAGATTGGAATTCGCAAAGCCATCGGGGCGCCGCGGGATGCCATCCTTTACCAATTTTTAATGGAGGCGCTCCTCATCAGCGGCACTGGGGCCATGGTCGGGATTGCTATCGCCGTGACCATTCCCGTGATTTTAAATTTTGTGATTAGCTTTTACCCAGAGCTGGCGGGTATTCACATTCCGGTGTCATGGATCTCAGTGCTGCTGGCATTTTTGGTATCGTGTTCCACGGGAATTCTGTTTGGTTACCTTCCGGCAAATCGTGCGGCTAAGCTTCATCCGACGGAGTCGTTGCGTTATGAATAGGAAGGGTAGGCTGAGTTTGTCGCTGGCGCGATTTCCTGCTGCGGTGCTTGTGCTTGTCGCCCTGTTGCTCGCGGCAAGCTCAGCGAACGCGCAGGATGAACGCAAGCTGACCATGCGTGAAGCTATCGCGTTGGCGCTTCAGAACAACCGCGACCTGGCGCTGGCCCGCGTGCAATACAACGTGGCGCTGAACGAAGTAGGAGTGGACCGTGCCGCATTCCGGCCAAATCTATATACGGGCTCGGGCGCGGCTTTTACCTACGGCTTCCCTTCGCTCAATGGTTCGCCGCCTGCGGTGTTTCAAATGAACTACAACCAGGCGGTCTTCGACCCACTTTTGAAATCGCAACAGCACGCCGCCGAAGAACACGCCAAGACCATGAAATTGGAAATTGATCGTACGCGCGACGACGTGATCGTGCGCTCGGCTTCTTCCTATCTGGAATTGGCCAAGGTCCGGCATTCGTTTGAACTTTTGCGCAGCGAGCAAGCCAGCGCGGAGAAGGTTCTCGAAGTTACTCGCGAACGAGTGCAGGCCAATCAAGAGCTTCCCATTGAAGTAACGCGAAGCGAATTGACCGCGGCACGAGTTCAAGAACGGATTATTAAACTCGAAGGGCGTGACGAAGCACTGACGCAGCAGATTCGAAATCTGACTGGGATCCCAGACACGCAGTCGGTGGAAGTGTCGACCGAGGAGCCGTCATTTTCGACCGACCTGCAGGCCAGCGAACTTGGCAATTTGGCGATTCAGAGCGATCGAGGTGTTCAGGAAGCTGAAAACGACAGAGCGGCAAGGCAAGAGCTACTGCGGGGCGCAAAGCTAAGTGTTTGGCCCACATTGAGCTTCGTGGCACAGTACAGCGTTCTGGCTCCGTTTAACGACTACAGAAAATATTACAGCAATCAATACCAGGCCAACAATTTTCAAGGCGGGGTGCAGATCACTGTTCCCCTGTTTTCGGCGAAGACTCGCGCGAATATAGCGCTGGCCAAGACTCAACTCCAGGCTTCTGAATTGTCGCTCGGCAATAAGCGGCAGGAAGTTCGCTTGGATGTGCAGCAGAAGGCACGCAAAGTTCGCGAACTGGATGCCACGCGCGAGGTCGCGCGTCTGGACCTGAAATTGGCGCAGCAGACCGTCGAGTTGACTCAAGCCAGGTTCGACCAGGGCCGGGCGACGCTGCGGGACATCGAGCAGGTTCGGCTGGACGAAAACGACAAATGGGTGCTTTTCCTGGATGCTGATTTCGCCCGGCAGCAGAGCCAGTTGACTCTCCTGCAAGCTACCGGGCAGCTTGCTAAGGTGTTTCAGTAGGACCCGAGGGTGAAAGCATGGCTTGGGATGGGCCGCATAATCGAGTAAAATATGTCTTTAAAGGTCTGAGTGCATCTAATCCGCTGGATGAGTCTGAGGGGGTAATAGTACATGCCGTCTGTTATGAAGACATTGCTTTTGAATCCGCCTAGCTTTGAGAAGTTCGATGGCGGCGCCGGATCCCGGTGGCCCGCAACGCGGGAGATCGAATCCTACTGGTACCCGGTCTGGCTCGCGTATCCCGCCGGAATGTTGCCGGGCAGCCGTCTGCTGGACGCTCCCCCGCACAAAGTCACCCCTCAAGAAGTGATCCAGATCGCGCAGGATTACGAATTCGTGGTGCTATTTACCTCCACCGTGGGCTTTTTCAGCGACTTGCGCATGGCGCGAGCGATGAAGGACAAAAAACCTGGGCTGAAAATCTGCTTTGTTGGACCTCAGGTGCAAATTAAGCCGGCGGAAAGTTTGCTGGCAAGTCCGGACATTGATTTTGTGGTTCGCGGCGAATTCGATCATGCCGTCGTGGAGTATGCGCAGGGCAAGCCGTTGTCGGAGATTTTAAGCGCGAGCTACATCCAGGACGGGAAGGTCGTTCATAATCCCCAGCGCGCGATGATGCAAACCGCCGAGCTGGATGCGTTGCCGTTTGCGACCGATGTGTATCAAAACAATCTTACGATCGAAAAATATAATGTTCCGTTCCTGCTGAATCCTTATGTTTCGTTTTATACCGCGCGTGGTTGTCCGGCGCTTTGTACCTTCTGCCTGTGGCCGCAAACGCTTTCCGGCCATGCGTGGCGCGTGCGTTCCGTCGATAGCGTGGCGCGGGAATTTAAACAGGCGCACAAAATGTTTCCCCAAGCCAAGGAATTTTTCTTCGACGACGACACATTCAACATTCGCAAGGATCGCGTGCTCGCGCTATGCAAGGAATTCAAGCCAGTTGGATTCCAATGGTCCTGCACCGCTCGCGTCCATAGCGATTACGAGACCCTGAAAGCCATGGCCGATTCTGGAGCGCGTTTGTTGATCGTCGGCTTCGAATCTGGCGACCCGCAAATCCTGAAGAACATTAAGAAGGGCGCCACCGTCGAAATGGGCCGCACCTTCGTTCAGAACTGCAAAAAAGTAGGTATCCACGTTCACGGCGACTTCATCATCGGACTTCCCGGCGAAACCAAGCAGACCATCGAGAAGACAATTGAGTATGCCAAGGAACTGGATTGCGAAACGATTCAGGTTTCCATGGCTCACGCATACCCCGGCACGGCACTGTACGAGCAGGGTATGAAGGAAGGCTTCCTCGCTGGAGAAGCACTCACCGACGACATGGGCCACCAGCTTCCACACTTGCAATATCCGGATCTGTCGCGCGAGTACATGGTTGAATCCGTGAATCGCTTCTATGACAGTTATTACTTCCGTCCGCGCGTGGCATGGCGTATCGTTCGCGAAGCTTTGTGGGATTCCCACGAACGCAAGCGCCTGTTCCACGAAGCGGTGGACTTCATGAAGCTGCGCCATGACCGCCGCAAGGTGGCCAAGAAAGGCGTGCAGAAAAGAGCGATGGTTCAGGTGCCGCCATCGGTTGGAGTGGCTGGCGAATCTCAAGGCGCATGAGTTCGTCGGAAGGCCTGCATCTTAAGACCTACATTCTGCTTTTGATCATGTCCGTTTTTGGCCCGCTGGGGGATGTGTTCCTAGGCAAAGGCATGAGAGCGGTGGGATCGGCTGCCCGCTGGGCGCCGGATGACATCTTTCGTTTCTTCCACCTGGCTTTTACTTCAGGAACGGTCTGGCTTGGAATCGCGCTGCTTCTCGCATTTTTCAGCGCTTACCTGCTGGTGCTTTCCTGGGCGGATTTCAGCTTCGTTCAACCTGCTTCTTCCTTCTCCTATGTAATCGTAGCCTTGTTGGGACATTTTTTCCTTCGTGAATTCGTGAGCACCACGCGGTGGATCGGCATCTCGATTATTTGCCTCGGCGTTCTAATTGTAGGCCACACCCCGCCCAGAACAACGGAGCGCATCTGATGTCCACGGATGCGGTTCTGCTGCTTTTTATAGTCTGCGCCAGCACAGCTGGGGAACTATGCATCACGCGCGCGATGAAGATCGTCGGCGAAGTGAACAATTTTCATCCCTTCGAGGTGCTGCGAGTTATAGGACGCGCCGTGCGCCTCCGCTGGATGTGGATCGGCCTGATGCTGATGTTGCTTGCCTTCCTGTGCATGCTGATCGTGCTCTCAAGCGAGAATGTGAGCTTTGTGGTGCCGGCTACGGCGCTCAGCTATGCAGCCGAGGCCTATGGCAGCCGCGTCTTTCTTGGCGAACGCATTACTTCACTGCGATGGGTTGGGGTCGTGCTGGTGTGCGTGGGCGTGGCGCTGGTGTGGCACGGCAAGAGCTAGCGAGAAATGGCGTGGACCGTGATTCGCGATGCGTTGCTGGTTCTGACGCTCGCATCGTTCGCGTACTACCTGGTCGCAATCGTGGCTGCGTTGCGATTTTTCCGGGCGCGTAATTCAGCGCTTCCGGACTTCACCCCTCCGATCAGCATTCTCAAACCCATTTACGGCCTGGATCGCGAAACCTATCAGAATTACGCCAGTTTCTGCGTCCAGGATTACGCCGATTACGAAATCCTGTTCTGCGTAAGTGATACTCACGATCCTGCGATTCCGGTGATCGAGGAATTGGCGCGCAATTTTCCAGAACGCGCGATCAAATTGATCGTTGGCGTCGAACCATTGGGGGCCAGCGACAAAGTGAACAAGCTTTGCCGCATGGTGCGCGAGGCGCAGCACGAGATCGTGGTGCTCAGCGATAGCGACGTGCGCGTTGAACCGGAGTATTTGCGCGCGGTGGTTGCGCCGTTTCGCGATCCAAAGGTTGGGGCCGTCACTTGCCTCTATCGCGGGCTTACCGACGGCACTTTGGCGGCAAATCTCGAAGCGATCGGTAACAGCACGGACTTCACCGCCGGAGTGTTGGTCGCTTGGCTGCTGGGCGATGTGAACTTCACCCTCGGCGCGACCATGGCCACGACGAAGACTCGGCTCGCTGAAATCGGGGGCTTCGAATCGCTGGTAGATTATTTCTGCGACGATTACGAGTTGGGCAATCGCATCGCTGCGCATGGTCATCGCGTCGAGCTCAGTAACTTTTCCGTGTCGATTGTGTATCCGCAACAGACGCTCGAGGACGCTTTCCGCCATCAGTTGCGCTGGAATCTCAGCATTCGTTATTCACGTCCGGCCGGCCACCTTGGCTTACTTTTCACGCAGGCGCTGCCGCTGACTATATTGGCCGCTATTTTTGCTCCTTCAGCCGCGTGGGCGGTCTCATTGATCCTGGGGTATGTGGTCTTGCGCGGAGTATCGGCGTGGATTATAGGTGTACATGGCATGCGCGACGGTCTCTTGCGACAAAGACTGGAATTACTGCCCCTGCGCGATGCGTTCGCTTTCGCCGTGTGGGTCACAAGTTTCTTTCCGCAGCGCATTCTGTGGCGCGGCCAGAAATTTTATGTCCGCGACAAACGCCTCGTTGCCGTCGCGCCCCGCGAACCATAGTTTCAGCACTTGAATATGTTGGGGACCTCTACGCAAGCGTGGTACTGAACCCGGCTCGCTTTAGTCGCTGCCAGCGGTATTTTTCAACAATCTGTAAACCTCGTTGGCATTAGCGAATTCGCTCTCCAGGTCTTTCGATGTCAGCCGGGTGCGAAGGTATTCGATCGCCTGCTCCAGCCTCGCCAGCGCCCGCGCAATATTCTCGGTGTTGGTAAGCGCGACGTCCCGCCACAGGCCGTACGGGCTCCCCGCCAGCCGTAACATATCGTGCAATCCCTGGCCCGCGAGACTGACGGGCAGCCCGGTCTCGTCCGTTTCGTCCTGCACTACGCGCGCCAGCGCCACCGCCAGCATTTGCGGCAGATGCGAAACTACACCAACTGCCCAATCGTGCGTCTCCGCATCGCACCAAACCGGCTGGGATCCCAATGCGGCCAGCAGCGAAACGAATCCTTGAACTCGCGGGTCTGGGTCATCTTCTTTTCCAATCAGCGCGTAGGGCGCTCCGCTGAACAAATCAGCGTCGGTTTGAACGATCCCCGACTCCTCCTTGCCAGCCATCGGATGCCCGCCTAGAAAACGCGCACCAGAGCGAAAAGCGCGTTGAGCGGCGCCGCAAATCGCTACCTTTGTGCTGCCTGTGTCGCTAACAAGAGTGCCGTCGCGGACCGCAGCGGCTATCGCCGGAAGTGCATCAATGATTGCGCCGATGGGCAAGGCAACATAAACGAGATCGGCGCGACGAACCGCGCTCGGAATATCCTTCGCGGTTTCTTCTACAGACTCAAGTGAGCACGCTGAAGCCAGAACGTCCGGGCGGTCAAATCCGACAACCGCGATTTGTGGGAGGGCCCTGCGCAACGCGAGCCCGAAGGACCCACCGATCAGGCCGGTGCCAATGATCGCAATGCGCTGGAAAGGAATTGCTTCGCTATCTACAGACACGGCGGCTAGTGTAATTCAAAACTTGGAATTACGTCAGTGCGCCGAGGAGACCGCATGGGTGCCCGGTTTAGCTTCGCTGGAGTCCAGAATGTCCACGTCGTCTACATCTTCGAGTTTTTCGATTTGCCGCAGCAGAGTATGCTCGGCGCGATCCGCTTTCACGGTCATCCGTATATCGAGAAAGCTGCCATCCTCGGTGGCGTTTGCAGTGAGGTGCAACAAATCAAAGCGGCGCCTGCGCGTGACGCCGAGGACGCGCACCAGGGCGCCCTCGCTTTGCCTCACGCGTATTTGCAGGGTGAAAGTCGTCACCGCGCAACCTCGTCCAGCATTTCGGAGTTCGATCTGCCCGGGCCGACGATAGGCCACACATTCGCTTCCTGATGAATCAGTACATGCGCCAGTACCGGCCCGGACTCCGCCAGTAATCGATCGATCGCGGAGCTTACATCGCCGCGGTCATCCACACGGAACGACGGAATGCCCATGGACTCTGCCACTCGGACGAAATCGGGATTATCGGAAAGGTCCACTTCACTGTAGCGACGATCGTGGAAAAGTTCTTGCCACTGACGAACCATGCCCAGCGCGCGATTGTCGAACAATACAATTTTTATGGGCAAATCGTACCGCCGCAGCGTCGCGAGCTCTTGCAGATTCATCATGATCGAGCCGTCACCGGAAACATTGATCACACACGCGCTCGGAAACGCGAATTGCGCGCCAATGGCCGCCGGTAGACCGAAACCCATAGTGCCCAATCCCCCGCTGCTAAGGTGTTGCGCCGGATTCTTGAAATGAAAATGTTGCGCCACCCACATCTGGTGCTGGCCCACGTCGCAGGCGACGATGCAATCTTCTCCCGCTCGCTCGGAGAGCGTCCGCAAAAATCCCGGAGCGTAAACTTCCGTGCCGGGAGCGGCGTAGTCCCAGGCATGTGTTTCCTTCGCAGCGCTACACTCCCGGCGCCAGGATTCGATATCGAGCTGGCAGGCCAACGCGGTAAGCGACTGGCGCAGGTTGCCGATAAGCGGCACGTCCGCCCTTCGCAGCTTGCTGACTTCCGCGGGATCGACATCCATGTGAATTACTTTTGCGTGTGGCGCGAAAGCATTCAGTCGACCCGTGGCGCGATCGTCAAAACGAGCTCCGATGCAAATCAAAAGATCGCAGGACTGTACTGCATGGTTCGCGGCTTTCGTCCCGTGCATGCCCATCATTCCCAGAGCCAATGGGTGCGTGGTGGGAATTGCGCCCAGACCCTTCAGCGTCGCCACCACAGGAATGCGTGTGGTTTCGATGAAGTTTCTGAATTCGGTCAGCGCGCCAGCCATGCCAATGCCACCCCCGGCGTAGACCACCGGAGAATAACTCTGGCGCATGAGTTCGAGCGCACGTGCTATGGATTTATCGTTCGGTTCTGGTGTCCTTTCGATGGCGGCTGCTTCGTGAAACTCGAAATCGGCGACGGTGTTCGCAATGTCTTTCGGCAAGTCAATGAGAACGGGTCCGGGCCGTCCGGAACGCGCGATGCGAAACGCTTCGTGAACGATGCGCGGCAGGTCGGCGGCGGTGCTCACCAAAAAACTGTGCTTCACCACCGGCAGCGTGATGCCGAATATGTCCACTTCTTGAAAAGCGTCAGTGCCCATCAGCGAAGTAGCAACTTGCCCGGTGATGGCAACCATTGGAACCGAGTCCATGTAGGCGTTGGCGATTCCCGTAACCAGGTTGGTAGCGCCAGGCCCGGAAGTCGCCATGCACACGCCTACTTTTCCGGTAGCGCGCGCGTAGCCATCAGCGGCTAGCGCGGCCGCCTGTTCGTGGCGCACCAGAATGTGTCGAATTTTGGAATCGAGCAGCGCGTCGTATACCGGCATGATCGCGCCGCCGGGGTAGCCGAAGATGATTTCCACTCCCTCGCGTTCGAGGGCTTTTACTAGAAATTGAGAGCCTTTCATTGGACACCCCTTGCTGCCACAGCCGTTTCCGGCTTCAGCCAGGACATTTGAGCGCGCAATTCTTCGCCGACTTTTTCGATTGGGTGGTTCTTGTCTTTTTCCAGAAGCTTGGTGTACTGCGGCCGTCCGGTCTGATTTTCGAGGATCCACTCCTTCGCAAACGCGCCGGACTGAATCTCTCCAAGGATTTTCTTCATGCTTTCCCGTACGTGCGAGTCAATCACGCGCGAGCCACGCGTAATGTCGCCGTACTTGGCGGTCTCGCTGACGAATTGGTGCATCTTCGCGATTCCGCCTTCGTAAATCAGATCTACGATTAACTTCAATTCGTGCAGGCACTCGAAATAAGCCGCTTCGGGCTGATAACCCGCCTGCACCAAAGTTTCCCATCCGGCTTGAATCAATTCGCGGGCCCCGCCGCACAAAACGGCTTGCTCGCCGAAGAGGTCGGTTTCCGTTTCCTCCGCGAATGTCGTCTGGATTACCCCAGCGCGAGTTCCGCCAATCGCGCGCGCGTACGCCAGGGTCCGATCGAACGCATTGCCCGAGGCATCCTGATGAATGGCCAGCAGGCACGGAACACCGCGGCCTTCTTCGTAGGTGCGGCGCACCAGGTTTCCTGGGCCTTTCGGCGCGATCATGGTCACGTCTACGTTCTTCGGCGGAGTGATTTGTCCGTAGTGAATATTGAATCCGTGTGAGAAAAGAATCATCGCCCCGTCTTTTAGATTGGGCGCCACTTCGTTCGTGTAGAGAGCCGGATGCGCCATATCGGGCGCCAGCATCACGATCACATCCGCTCCCTCCACCGCTTCCGACGGACCGCTGAGCGCCCATCCATCTTGTTCCGCTTGTTTCCAGGAAGGGCCGCCGCGGCGCAGGCCTACGGTGACGTTCACTTTGCTGTCGCGCAAATTCAGCGCGTGCGCTCGGCCTTGGCTGCCGTAGCCCAACACTGCGATGCTCTTGCCTTCCAGAGCGCGGGGGTTTGCATCGTTATCCCAGAACATTTTCGCCATCTTTATTCTCCTTTTTCTTTTGTGCCTGCGAATTCCTAAGCGACGCTCGTCACTGCGCCCTGCGACGCCGATGAAACCAATTTCGCGTACTTGGCCATTACTCCACTGGTGTAGTGCGGAGCGGGTTCTTTCCACAGCGCGCGGCGTTCTTCCAGGTTTGCTTGCACGTCCAGACGCCGGGCACGCACATCCAGCGTGATCAAATCGCCATCGCGCAGCAACGCTATCGGCCCCCCGTTTGCTGCTTCAGGAGCAACGTGGCCAACCATCAACCCGTGCGTCGCTCCGCTGAACCTGCCGTCGGTAATCAGCGCGATGCTTTCGCCCAGACCTTGCCCCACCAGAGCGCCGGTCACGGCAAGCATCTCGCGCATGCCTGGGCCTCCTTTGGGGCCCTCGTAGCGAATCACAACCACATCTCCCGGCTGGATTTTTCGGCCTTGCACCGCTTCGAACGCGGCCTCCTCGGAATCGAAAACGCGCGCTGGGCCGGTGTGCAGCACGCGTTCATGACCGGCGAGTTTTACCACGCACCCTTCCGGCGCCAGCGAGCCGTGCAGAATCGCTAGTCCTCCATTGGGCTTGATGGGATTTTTCAGCGAGCGTACGACTTCCTGCCCCGAAGTCTCCGCGAAATCACGAATCTCGTCGAAAAGCTTTCGTCCGGAAACGGTGATGTTGTCGTGTAGCAGTCCTGCTTCCAGAAGACGCTGCCCAAGCACGCGCATTCCACCCGCGCGGAACATGTCCGGCGCGTTAAACCGCCCTCCCGGCTTCAGGTCCGCAAGCAAAGGGGTCTTCGCCGAAATTTCGTCGAAGTCCTTCAGGGTTAGCGGGACGCGCGCGTCCGAAGCGATTGCCAGTAGGTGCAGGACGGCATTGGTCGAGCCTCCCGAGGCCGCGACGGAAGCAATCGCATTGTGCAAAGATTCGCGAGTGATGATTTGCTTCGGGCGAATATCTTTCTCCAGCAAACGCATGACCAGTTTGCCGCAATCGAAAGCGGCTTTGCCCTTGAGTGGATCCGTGGCGGGGATTTCATTCGCGCCCATGGGCGAAATTCCAAGAAATGTGATGGCCGTCGCCATGGTATTTGCCGTGAATTGGCCACCGCATGCCCCCGCGCCTGGACACGCTTTATCTTCCAGTTCGCCGAGTTGCTTCTCGGTCATTTTTCCCGCGGCGCAGGCACCCACCGCCTCGAATACATCCAGAATGGTAACATCGTGCCCTTCAAAGTGGCCGGCCAGTATTGAGCCGCCATAAAGCGAAAGACTCGGAATATTGAGCCGCGCGAGAGCCATCACCGTCCCCGGGATGGTCTTGTCGCAGCCGCATAGCGCGATCACAGCATCGAAAGCGTGGGCGCGAACAAAGAGTTCAATCGAATCGGCAATCACCTCGCGGGACACCAGCGACGCCTTCATGCCTTCGGTGCCCATCGTGATGCCGTCTGAAATGGTGATGGTGTCGAATTCGATTGGCGTGCCACCCGCGGCGCGAACCCCTTCCTTCACACGCTCGGCCAGGGCCCGCAGATGGAAATTGCAGGGCGTGACCTCCGTCCAGGTGTTAGCGACGGCAACCAGGGGCCGCGCGAGGTCCGCATCGGTAAGCCCGGTAGCCTTGAGCATCGCTCGGGCCGGAGCGCGCGCCATGCCCTTCTTTATTGCATCGCTCTGCATCTCTTTCGATTCCCCCGGGCCCCGCATAAACTAAAAAAGCCCCGTCACCGTTGTTCTGGTGCGGGGCGCATCGCCTGGAAGAATCCTAGGCGGGTGCCCGCACCCGATAATTACTACGACCCAATTATTAAGGACTCTGTTCATGGAATTGCGCGCCGCGAAACTTCGCTTCCTTCCCTTCCGCTATCTCAATCAGGGCCGAACCTCAACAGCCTAAAATGATGCGCTGTAAACACAGTAGACGATCTGGCGCGAGATAAGTCAAATTTGTAATTATTGGTTTAACCATAAATCCTGCTTATGACAATCCCGGGCACGAAGGTCTTGACGCTTCGCGGGTCGTTCCGTATAGTAGCCAGCAGTCGCAGCGAGCGGTTGCAAACAGAAGCATCCGGGTTTCGTGAGCGGCTCGAGGAATTGGATTCGCGATGAGCACGTTTTATTACCGTTTCGCTTTTACCTGCCGCTTCTCCTTTCCGGGGGAGCGGGCCGGCGAGACGCGCGCGGGTCAAGCAAGCACTTAAAGCTAAGAACCACATAAAGTCTCAAGCGCCGGCCGCGAACCTCGAAAGAGAACGCGGCCTTTTTTGTTTTTGGAGCCAATCGGAGAGCGATATGAGCGACATCAAGATCGGCGGCTGGCGAGCGAAAATAGATGCCATTGATACTACCCTGCTGCACTTGCTGAACGTCCGCGCCGCTTTTGCGCTTGAGGTCGGTCGCCTAAAAGGCGCCAGCGGAATCGCTCTGCGCGTTCCGGCGCGCGAGCAGGAAATCCTTTCGCGCATGAAGACTTTGAACCCAGGTCCCCTGGACAGCGAAGCGGTCGAAAAGATTTATCGCCTTATCCTGCATGAATCCATTCGCATTCAAGAAGATCACGGCCTCGGCAAGGTAAATCTTCCGGAACGTGCGAAGGCCTCCGTGAGTTTGAACCAAAATCGGCGGAAAGCTGGCAAGCTGGCAAAAACAGCGAAGGGGGCTGCGGCATGAAACCAGCGGCCGGCCCACGCATCGCCTTTCAGGGCGAAGGCGGAGCATTCAGCGAAGAAGCGGCGCTAAAGCTCATGGGCAAAGACGCCATTGTGGTGCCCTGTGGCACCTTCGATGCGACGTTCGCCGCAATCCAAAACGCTGTCGCTGATTACGTTCTGGCGCCGATGGAGAACAGTCTGGCGGGTTCCGTTCATCGCTCCTTTGATTTGCTGGTTGAAAGTGGGCTGCACGTTGTCGGCGAAGTGATCATCCCAATAGCTCACAATTTGATTGCGCTGCCGGGTACCACCGTCGCGGAGCTGAAGTCGGTTGAATCGCACCCCGTCGCGCTGGCTCAATGCGAAAGGTTTTTCGCCGCGAATCCCAATCTAAGACGCGTCGCGGCGGAGGATACGGCCGGCAGCGTGCGAGAGATCGTGCGGGCCCGCGATGCCAGCCGCGGAGCAATCGCCGGGAAACGTGCGGCGGAACTTTATGGCGCTGCCATCCTGCGCGAACATCTCGAGGACGACCCTGAAAATTACACGCGTTTTTTTCTTCTCTCCGCAAGTCCTGACGCTCCGGTGCAAGCTGTTTCGACAGCGGCAGACAAAATCACTTTGGTCTTTCAGTTGGCTCATCGCCCCGGGGCATTACTTCACGCGCTGGAACCATTTGCCCACCGCAATATCAACATGATGAAAATCGAAAGCCGCCCGATGCACGGGCGCCCCTGGCAATACCGGTTTTATTTGGACTTGCAAGCCGCGGCCGGTAATCCAGAACTTGTGGCGGCGCTCGATGAACTGAGGCACGCAGTAGTCGAGATGAAAATTCTGGGATCGTACAAGTCGGCATCGTACAAGCCGGCAGTGATCGCACAGGCAGAGGCGGTTTAGTCCAATCGGGAGAAATTCATGATTATCAACATGGCCGTAGATGCCACCGAAGAGCAAATCAATCACGTGGTGCAGCGCATTCAGGAATGCGGGTTTCAGGCGCATCCAAGCCGCGGAGAGGAAAGAACGGTGATTGGCGTGGTGGGCAAAAGCCAGGAGCATCGTGGCGAAGTCGAGGCTCTGCAAGCCGCGCCCGGTGTGGAAGAAATTATCCGCATCTCGCATCCTTTCAAACTGGCGTCCAGAAATTTTCGCCCCGAAGGTTCGATCGTCGAATTGGGCAAGGGCGTTGCAATCGGCGGCCCGGAAATTGTTGCTGCGGCCGGGCCCTGCGCGGTGGAATCGGCGGCGCAGATTGGCGAAATCGCCGAGCGAGTGGCGCGTGCGGGCGCGAAACTCCTCCGCGGCGGCGCTTTCAAGCCCCGTTCCTCGCCGTACTCGTTTCAAGGTATGGGCGAAGAAGGACTAAAGCTCATGCGCGGCGCAGCCGACAAGAACGGCCTGCTGGTAATCAGCGAAGTAATGGATCCGTCGCAGATCGATGTAATGCTTCCCTATGTGGACGTCTTGCAGGTCGGCGCGCGCAACATGCAGAACTATTATTTGCTGCGCGCGCTCGGCGAAATCCAAAAACCGGTGCTGCTGAAGCGCGGTATGTCGGCGACCATCGAGGAATTGCTGCTCAGCGCGGAATACATTATGGCCGGTGGAAATTACAATGTGATTCTATGCGAGCGCGGCATCCGCACGTTCGACACGTATATGCGCAATACCATGGACATCGCCGCTATCCCCGTGCTCAAGCAGCTTTCGCATTTGCCGGTGGTAGCCGATCCGTCCCATGGTACAGGACGCCGCGACAAAGTAGGCGCACTGGCGCGCGCCGCCATTGCGGCAGGTGCCGATGGTTTGCTCATTGAAGTCCACCAGGACCCGGAACGCGCACTTTCCGATGGCGCCCAATCGCTTTACCCCGATCAGTTCGCGCAGTTGATGACCGAAGTTCGCATGATCGCCCCTGCGGTCGGTCGCAGCATCGCTGAAGTGACCCACGAGCGTGCCGCCAGGAATTAGGTTCGGATTTGAAAGCGAGGCCGCTCAGAGCATAGTTCTCTCGGAGCTCGGTTAACCACTTGACGTCAAGTGTTGTCAGGCCGGCCCACACCCGCGAAGATTAGGATGCCAGCGCCGCCTGGCGCCGTTGCAGAAAGCGACGCACAGCGGCATCGCGTTCAAGCCCAATTGCAATCTCGTAGGCGTTGCGAGCTTCTCCGCATTTCCCATTCCTGGCCAGCAACTCTGCGCGCGCCGCCCAGTAGGGCTGATATTCTGCAAGCCTCGAATCGTCCTCCAGGTCCGGCATTGATTGCAGGCCCGCGCTGGCGCCGTTTATCTCCGCGATCGCGAGTGCGCGATTGATAGCCACAACCGGTGAATGCGTAATCATGAACAGCGCATCATAGAGCTGCACCACTTCCACCCAGTTAGGCTGCCCAGTGCGGCAACGATGAATGTGCGCGGACTGCAGTGCGCCTTCGAGCTGATATCTCCCGATACGACGTAGGCTGTTGGCGTTCATGAGAATTTCCTCGGCCTCGACGATCATCTGTGAATCCCACAACTTGCAATCCTGATTGGCAAGCGGAACGTATTCGCCATCTCCGCGGCGCCGTGCGTGACGTCGCGCTTCGGCTTGAAGCATGCACGCAAGCAGGCCCAACGCTTCCGGCTCCTCAGGCAGCAATTCGGTTACGAGCCTGGCTAGGTAGAACGCTTCATCTGTCAGGTCGCGCCGCACCGCGTCGGTTCCCTCCGGATCGGCCCAGCCCTCGGAAAATGCGGCATAAACCGCCTCCAGCACCGCGTCAACGCGCTCGGGAAGTTCTTCGCGTTCCGGAATGCGGAACGGAATGCCAGCTTGCCGGATCTTTTCTTTAGCGCGCACCAGTCGCTTGCCCATAGCCGCCGGAGACATTAGGAACGCCGAGGCAACCATCTTTGCGTCCAGTCCAAGCACCACTTGCAACATCAATGGCGACCGGATGCCAAGCTCAATAGCCGGATGGGCGCACGCGAACAGCAGCGCGAGGCGCTGATCTGGAATTTCCTGGTCCGCTGCGGCTTCTAAACCCTTCGCAAGAATTCGTAATTCCTCGGCTGCCGTCTCGCGGTTGTGGCGTCGCCTTGCCATATCGATTGTTTTTCGACGGGCCACAGTCAGCAACCATGCTTCCGGATTCAAGGGACAACCTTGCTTCGGCCAATCTGCCAGTGCTGCTGCAAAAGCTTCCGACAACGCATCTTCCGCGGCCGCCACATCCCGCGTGCGAGCTGCAAGAAAAGCGATCAGCTTGCCGTAACTGCGACGCGCTACCGCCTCCGCCGTGCTACGCGCAGACAAGTCGCCGTCCCGAAAGTTCATGCGCTCGCTCATCAAATCGGATTCGTTGTCGGAAGATTTTTGCATCACGCGCTCCGTTCCCAGGCGCCCCTCGTTCGCTTTTCAATTTGACTGAGCGAAAGACCGGCTCACATCTCCCAAAGCGCGCGCGCCTCCACCACGCCGTGACCCGTGGCTGGGCAGCGCGATGCCCATGAAATCGCTGTGTCGAGGTCCGGCACGTCAATCACGAAGTAACCGCCGAGCTGTTCTTTTGAATCCGCGTAGGGTCCATCCAGCACCTGCGCCTTACCCTCTTGATTACGCACAGTGGTCGCGGTTGAACTGGGCCGTAGACGGTTGCTGGTCACGAAGACTCCCGCTTTCTTTAACGCCTCGCCATAAGCCATGTAGGCTGCAGCTCCCTGCTCTTGCTCCTCCTTGGTCATCTTGGGCCACCCAGCTTCCTGCACGTAGGCCATCAGAATGTATTTCATTTGAATCCTTTGGTTTTTGGATTGTAGGCGAACATTATTGTTCGTCACTATGATGACGTTTCAAAACCGCCGATTTGGACATCCGCGAACCCGTTTGGACCATCCTAAGAAGTGGCGCAACCGCTTAACTCCCATACCTATTCGTCCACACTGCCTACCGCGATCTGTCCGCCTCTCTACACTTTTGCCGGTATGGTATCTCTCGAATGCGGCCGCTACATTGCCTTGCCGTAGATTCGTCCATTTGACGTCAGCATGCGGGGCCCGAAATTCTTCAAATTCCTGTTAGACGGAGACTACCATGCGATGGCTCGCGTCCTGCGTTTCGCTGCTTTCGTTGCTCGCGGTCGTAACCCTGGCTGGCTGTTCGGCGAATCCTCCCAAATCGCCTGACGTTACGGATACCATCCGAAAGTCCCTGGATCAATCCGGGTTGAAAGACGTAAGCGTGAGCCAGGACAGGGATAAAGGCGTCGTAACTCTTGGAGGCCATGTCCCGTCCGACACCGAGAAGTCCCAGGCGGAATCGATTACAAAATCTATCGCTGGCGGCCAAGTCGTGGCAGACGAGATCGCCGTCGTGCCGCCGGGCGGTGCCGGGAGTGACGCCAAGTCGATTAACTCAGACCTGGACGACGGCATCGGGAAGAATCTGGACGCTGCCCTCATTCAGAACCATCTTAATAAGATTGTGCGATACGACGTCAAAAACTGCGTGGTAACTCTGACGGGTGAAGTGAACTCCGAATCAAAACGCAGTTTTGCGGAAAAGGTGGCGTCCGGCGTTCCAAACGTGCAGCAAGTCGTGAACGAACTGCAGGTCAAAAATCAAAAAGCCACTTCGTCAAATTGACACCTGCATCCCAGATCGACCGATCACTGAAAGTCACCTGGCATCTACAGGCATGCCCCTATTGTTACAAGGCGGTATGGCCGATTACCCTGAACCATACGCTTAGTGGTCTAAGCAGTTTCTACCGCATCACTCCCGGCAAGAATCGCGAACGGGAATTTTAAGACAAAACGGAGGATTCGATGAGCAGAGGAAACAATTGGGCGGAAACGGTTTCGATATTCGCAGTAGGAGTTGGCGTGGGCGCGGCACTTGGCGTTCTCTTCGCTCCTCAATCCGGCGACGACACCCGCGACTATCTGGTCGGCACGGCGAAAGACGGGATGGACAGCGCAGTTGCCACGGGCCAAAAGTGGGCGCAGCGCGCACAGGATGGTATTAATCAAGCCAAAGACCAGGTCCGCCAAGCGTCTGATGTGGGAGAACGAGCTTACCGCGAGGCGAAGAATTCGTCGTCTTAGTTCTTCGGGCGGCCCTCGGTTCAATTTTCGGTAATCCGCTTTTCCCGTTCATGGTAACGTTGTCGCCTGGATTTACCAGGAGAGAACAGTGAAGGATAAAGCTGCGCCAAAAGAAGCTGGGCAAGTAGACCGCAAGAAACTAATTGAACTATTGAACGAAGATTTGTCCCGCGAGTATCAAGCCATCATCTCATACGTCGTGTATTCTCAAGTTCTCAAGGGCGCTGCATATATGAATATCGCCGGAGAACTTGAGAAACACGCGTCTGAAGAACTTAGCCACGCCTTGATCATTTCCAACCAGATTGACTACCTTGGCGGAATGCCCGCCATTGTCCCCAAGCCCGTGCGCACCTCCGAAAAGGCGGCGGATATGTTGCGTTTCGATCTTGAAAATGAGACCGAGACCATTCGCAATTATCGTGAGCGGGTCCGGCAGTGCGAAAAGTTAGACGAGTTTGCAATGGCTGAACACATTCGCGAGATCCTGCTGGACGAGCAGGATCACCAAATAGCGTTAGCCACCGCGCTGGGTGAAGACGTGCCGCCCGCTTCACAAGGGTAGCGAGTTTCAGATAAGGCGGAGCTGGAAGATTTAAAACCTGCGGGACGGCGAGCCCCACTGAACCGTTAATAAGAGCATGCCCGTAGTAATCATCCTTGCGCGCGATTGGACGCTGCGTGTATCCCTGCGCGCCGAATTGCGCGAACGTGGCATTGACGCGCTCGGGATGGATTCGCCCGACGATGCCGGTCTCGTTTTGGCCGAAGGACGAATGCCGGCCCTGATTGTGATCGAGGCCACCAGCGAATTCGCTAACTCTGAACCAATCCAAAGTTTGCTGAAGCGCATCCCCGCAATTTTGATTGCTTCACGCACAGAGACTGTGACGCTGCCGCCGGCCGCATCCGTGTTTTATCGCCCGGTCAGTATCACCCAAATCGTCGATCGCGTTCTCGAGTTACTGGCAGCGGGTCGTGCGGCTTAAACCGGTAACCAAAGCTGGACACATGGGCTTTTCCTATTGAGCACGACGCCATAATTGACTGGGTCAGTCAGCGTGTTAATATTTGCCCATGACCGACCAACAACACACCGAACTCCCCGCGCACGGTGCCGAAACCAAGCCCGGGAGCAATCCCCCGCCTAAAATCCACCGAGTCTGCATCGGTTGCAACAACATGTTCGAAGTCCCTATGGAAAACTACGAAGCAAAGCACTGCTCTGTTTGCCACAAGGGCTAGCGGCCGCGACGTTTGCGGCTTTCCAGTCGTAGATTCCCTCGCACCTAAAACTATTTGCTTGCGTCTAACAAGCCAGACGAATGTCGAACGTGGCTCGAAACTTGGTGCGGGCGAGAGCCTTGCCGTCGGAACTTGCCCCAGGTGCTAGAATTTACAATCATCGATGAGCGATAGTTCCCTTATTCACGTTCACGACCTATGCAAGGACTTTCGAACATTCAAACGCCGGGAAGGCGTCTGGGGCTCTATTCAGAATCTTTTCGTTCGCGATTACCGTACCGTTGCTGCCGTGGATCGCGTCGGTTTTTCGATCGAGCGCGGCGAGATGGTGGGCTACATTGGGCCCAACGGTGCCGGAAAATCCACCACCATCAAAATGTTGACTGGCATCCTGGTTCCTACCAGTGGTGAAATTCGCATCAATGGTTATGTTCCGTATCGCCAGCGCCGTCAGTATGTAAAGACGATCGGCGTCGTATTTGGGCAACGCACGCAGTTGTGGTGGGATATCGCCGTCGTCGAATCTTTTAAGCTGCTGCGGCGCATTTACGATGTATCGCAGCGCGATTTCGACGCGCGCATGGAGCGCTTCGACGCGATTTTGAATATTCGCGACTACCTGCATACTCCCGTGCGCAAATTATCTCTGGGTGAACGCATGCGCTGCGATCTTGCGGCCGCGTTGCTGCACAATCCTCCGCTGCTTTTCCTCGACGAGCCCACCATTGGCCTGGATGTCGTGGCCAAAGATCATATCCGCCATTTTTTGCGAGCGATTAATCGCGAATTTCGCACCACGGTATTGCTCACCACCCACGACCTGGACGACATCGAAGAACTCTGCCGCCGCATCATGATCATTGACCACGGCAAAGTGCTCTACGACGGGCAACTCGCGCAACTCAAACAGCAACTGCTGCGCACTAAGCAAATCAAATTCGCGCTGAAAGATCGTACTCACGCTGCTGGCCTTGAAGCCTTCTCACGCGACGGCCTGGAAGTGGATCAGGTGGATGAACTGACCTACCGCATCCGTTTCGATCGCGTAAAAGTCTCGACCTCGGATCTCATTCGCCAGGTCTTGGCGGCCATCGAAGTCCGCGACTTGCTGATCGAAGACGAACCCATCGAGGAAATCATCAAACGCATCTACGCGGGCGAAGCGCACCTCGAGGTCCCGGTATGAGCAGCTGGGTCCAGGCGCTGATTCCCTACGCGGAATTCTCGCGCGTCGGCTTCGTCAATATCCTCGCGTTTCGTCTGCGCTATTTCACCGGCATCGTCACCTATTTTCTCAACGTCACGGTTTACTACTTCATCTGGAGCGCGGTTTACGCCGGAGGCCGGACAATAGCTGGATACAACCTCGCCCAGATTATCACCTACGTCAGCGTCGGCTGGATCATCCGTTCGTTCTACTGGAACACAATTGATCAGGAAATGGCGTACGAAGTGATTGAAGGCAAGATCGCTATGGACCTGATCAAACCCGTCTCGGTGCAATGGATGTGGATTTCGCGCGCGATGGGCGAATCGGGTTTTCGCTTGACGTTACTCACGCTCCCAACGGCCGTGGTCGTTGCACTGGTTTTTCCGGTGCAAGGCCCTGCATCGCGCCAGAATTTCGCGCTGTTTCTGCTCGCGGTGTTCGGCAGTTTTTTCCTGATGGGTGCAATCAATTTCATGATCGGCACATGCGCCATCCCGCTGAAATCGATCCTTGCGCTGATTCGCGCGAAATTCTGGCTCATCGAACTGCTTTCTGGCCTGCTGATCCCCATTAGTTTTTTCCCGAACCGTATTCAACAAGTATTGGCATGGCTGCCCTTCGAACACATCGCCTATACGCCGCTGCAAATCTACCTTGGAAAATTCGATCGCGCGTCGGCCCTGCGCGCTCTGGGAATTCAATGGCTGTGGGTAATTGCATTACTATTTTTGGCGCACGTATGGTGGGAGCGGGCGGCGCGCAAAATCACAATTCACGGAGGCTAGCGCCGGTGACCTGCCGACTGTCAGCTGCGGCGGAGTTCAGTGTGCTCTGGGAATTCGACCGACTGCGACAAGTTCGCGTTGGTGTTTGTTCGACAGATTTAGAAGTGGGACCCAGCCCAACAAGGCGGCAGAAGCCGTTCCTGCGGGCTTGGGCGTTACCTATCAGGGACGATACGGGTCCTACGCGATTCGCAAAGCGCGTACTTCGCTAATAGGCTGGCTACAATTACCACCAGCACTCAATCGCCGATGAACACACTCTCACCGGAAAAATCCGGAATCTTAGGCCTGTTCTCGAATCTCCGTCGACACTTCCTGCTCTTTTTCGATTACTTCTCGCAGTACGCCAAAGTCCGCATCAGCTATCGCGGCGATTTCTTTATCAGCCTCGCAACCAGCTTCGCCGCAACGATTTTTGCATTAGGCTTCGTGATTGTTCTGTTTCAGAAAGTCCCGCAAATGGCCGGTTGGCGCTTCGAGGAAGTGCTGTTCCTCTACGGCTTCTCGCTGATTCCCTACGGAATATTTAATATCGTCAGCCTGAATCTCTACGATTTCGGCAACAATTTCATCATCGAAGGCAAATTCGATCGCGTCCTCCTGCGGCCGGTCTCATCGTTGTTCCAGGTGCTGTTTGAAACTTTCCGCATCGAATCGTTCCAGGAAATTGCCACCGGGATTTTCTGTATGATGTACGCTTCACGGCACTTGGGCTTGGCATGGACGCCGGCGAAGTTTGCCATGCTCTTTTTCTTCGGCGCCTGCGCCGGCCTGATTTATGTATCGGTGTTCTTGATTCTGACTACAGTGTCGTTCTGGTTCGAAGACCGCATCGGAGTCCATCCTCCAATCTGGAACGTGATCGCATTCGGCCGCTACCCCCTTTCAATTTACAGCGGCGTAGTGCAATTCTTTCTTTGCTGGATCGTTCCATTCGGCCTCGCTTCGTTTTACCCCAGCGTGCGCATGCTGGGCCGCACTGTTTCACCCGAATATGCGCCGATGGTTCCCGTAGTCGCAGTGGTTTTCTTCACTGTCGCTATCTCGCTATGGAATGTCGGCACCCGGCACTACTCATCCACCGGCTCCTAAGTGCGCATTTATGCGAACGCATTCGTGCTCCTTTGCGCCACCATAAGAGAGAAGTCTAGGTTACTGGGAGCGCCTGAGGAAGTGAAGATCACACAACTTTGAGGATCAGAATCACGCGGTCATCTTCATGCGTGCCGCCATGCGAAAATAAATCCACATCCCGCAGAACACATTGCACAATTTCCTGCGCCGGCAGTTGCCGTTCGCGCGCTACTAGGTCCACCAGCCGCTGCGTGCCGTATTCTTCTTCCGCCGCGTTATTCGCTTCCGTAATGCCGTCCGTGCAGGCCACGACTACGTCTCCGCGATGCAGCTTCACGTGCCCGCGCTCATAGCGGACGCCTGCAAAAAGCCCGACCACCATTCCGCCTTCGGTCAGGTATTCGATCTCTCCGTTCACGCGCACCACTGCTGGCTGCACGTGCCCTGCATTCACGTAATGCAGCGTGCGGTTTGGCTGATCGAGCAGGCCCAAAAACATGGTCATGAACTTCTGGCCGCGCGTATCGGCCAGCATCATGTCATTCAGAGATTCCACCAGCCGTTCCAGCGAATGGAGATGCGCCAGCAGCGCGTGCAGCGTCGCTTGCAAATTTGCCATCACCATCGCGGAACCGACGCCCTTGCCTTCCACGTCCGCTACCACGGTCAGAATCGTGTCGGAAGCGAGCGGGATGAAGTCGTAATAGTCGCCCCCTACTTCCAGCGAGGGACGATGCGAAACGCCGATGTCGAATCCTTCCAGATTCGGCGGCCGTTCCGGCAATAGTCCCAGCTGAATGCTGCGCGCCAGAGCCAGATCGCGTTCCATGCGCTGCTTGTGCAGTAAATCGCGGTGCAGCTGCGCGTTTTCCAGCGCCAACGCCACGTGATCGGATATCGCCCGCAATAAATTTTCGTCCGCGCTGGTAAACGGACCGGGTTTCTTGTTCAGCAATTGCAGGACGCCAATCGTCTCCCCGCTCTTGCTTAGAATTGGCAGGCACAGCAGCGACTTGGTGCGAAATCCAAGCCGAATGTCCACTTCCGGTTCGAATCGAGGATCGGCATATGCATCCGGCAGATTTACGGTCTCGCCGTTCTCCGCCACCCAGCCAGCGATCCCGCGACTGATCGGCAGGCGAATCTCGTGCTGATCCAGGCCCAGACCTACCAGTGACCATATCTCCCGGCGTTCGCGATCCACTAAAAACACAGTGCCGCGCTCCGCGCAGGTATGTCGCGTAGTAAGCTGCAAAATAATATTCAGGAGTTCGGCCAGATCAAGAGTTGAATTCAGACGCTTGGTAGCTTCAACGATCGTCGATAGTTCGATCACAGCGTGGCGGCGCTCGCTGCTTTCAAGAGCCACTTCCGCGTACCGCCGGAACAGATCCATCCACCCGCGGGTTTTGGCGGTGATGTTTCCCTTAACCCGCGCTTCCAGCACCCCCAGCGGATTTGTGCCGCGCCCCAGCACCCACGTGGAATTCTCGCCGTTCGCATTGGGGTTTTTACCGTGCAGGATTCGGGTGATCCGAACTGGATCCGGAGCCGGAAGTTCGCCGCTTTCCTGCCATAACACGGGCGCTCCATCCACCACCCGCCACAATCGAGCCCCTTCTAACCGCCCAGGCTCCGCTAGTACGCCAACCACCTGCGCAGCTAGCTCACCAGGTTCCGTCTCCGGATTCAGCGTCGCTATGACCTGCTCCAGAGTCTCGAACGGTAGGCCAGTTTGGTCTCGCGGCTCCGCTTTGCGTTTCATCCGACATTGCCCTTATATTCGATCACCAGAATGGTGATGTCATCGGATTGCGCGGCACCCTCGCAGAAGGCTCGCATGCCTTCGCGAATGGCGTCGCCAAGTTGCGTGCCTGTGGTCCCCTTGAAATCCTCCAAAATCTGGCGCAGCCGCGATTCTTCGAATAGGTCGTTGCGGGTATTGCAAGCTTCCGAAACGCCGTCCGTGTAGATCACCAGAAAATCGCCGGGTTCTATTTGTATGCGCGAGCTCTGATACTCGGCTTCCTGGAACATGCCCACCGGAAAATTCGCCGAGCCTAGCCCTTCCATTCCGCCCTTCTTGCGTTTCAGCAGCGGCGGTACGTGTCCCGCGTTCACGTACTCGAAACGCCCCATCTTATCCAAAATTCCATAAAACACTGTGGCGTAGCGATCTTCGCCGCTGCGTTCGCACAAATATTGATTGACGCGCGAAAAAACCCCGGGCAGCGAAATATCCATCGCAGCGGTTGTAAAGAATACCCCTTGCAACAAAGTTGCCAGCAATGCGGCCGAAATTCCCTTCCCCGAAACGTCGCCCACGAAAAATCCGTGGCGGCCACCGCCCAGCTCGATCACATCGAAACAGTCTCCGCCCACCGAATGGCAGGATAGCGTCGAGCCCGCCACCGAAACATCCGGCAGGTCCGGAAGCGACTTGGGCAAAAGATTTTTCTGAATCTGGCTGGCAATTTCGATTTCGTGATCCAGGCGCTGTTTTGCGCGGGACGACGCAAACAGCCGCGCGTTTTCAACCACGGTAGCCGCTTCGCGCGCTAGTGTCCGCAACACATCTCGATCCAAATCCGAAAACGCGCTGGATGGAACATGGCTGTCCAGATAGAGCACGCCCAGCAGTTCCCCCTGCCGCGTGGAGATAGTCGCATCCAGGGTTTCAATCACCGGCAGCTTATCCACCGGAATCGCGATCACGGTATGTAGTTCGAGCCGCGCGACGCTTTCTTGCGCCTTCATTTCGTCCTGGCCCGTATCGCTGACAATTAACTCACGACGCGTTTGTGCTACGCGCTTCACCACCGATTGCGACACTTGCAACTGGTCCGGGCGCAAAGTTCCCCGCTGCGAATCGCGCGCCACAACGGTTTGCAATTCGCCCTTGTCGTTAGCAAGCAGCAGCACTCCGCGTTCGGTACGCGTCACCTGGATAGCGGCGTCAACCACCGCGGTCAACACGTCCTCCAGCGAAAGTCCGGTGCCCAGCGTGCGCGCAACTTCCAGCAACACACCCAAATGATAGAGCTCGCGTGAACCCGCGTGCTGCGGAGCAGGAGCCTCCACGCGTTCCACCAACTCCTCAATCGTCGCGCCCTCGCCGATAAATTGCAGCTTATAGGAATCCGCCATGCCGAAATCGATTCGATCGTTCGGCTGCAGTTGATGCTTAAGCGTTTTTTCGCCGTTCACGAATGTGCCGTGGCGGCTGCCCATATCCTCCAGCACGAACGTGCCATTCACGGCAAGGATCTGCGCCTGCTGCCGGCTGATACGGCTGTCGCGCAACGTTAGTTCGTTGCCGGCTTGCCGCCCAATCCGGAAGGGCGTGTTGCTGATGTTAACTTCACGGCGTACGCCGTTGGGTTCAATGACGACTAATCTAGGTGCGCGTGGCATTTATGGTTTGCAATCCCGAGGCGCAGCAAAGTAAATCTTCGCCCAGGAGCGCCTTCGCTGGCATCGCACATGGTAGGTTAAAGTCCCGCCCGAAGTAAATAGCCGACTCCCTCGGCTGTTACGTTTTCACCTGCGCAGCGGTTGCCGCAGGCCTTGCTCCCGTGTAATATTCGCTGGGCTAAACAGCACCGCCGTCTGATTGACCTTACAACCGTTGACGCACCGCACGCCGTCCAATACTCGGAACGCCATCACAATACTTTAGGAGAATGAATGAAAAGCTCAATCGCTAGAGCGCTTCTGCTTTCTGTTCTGGTGGGCTCCCTCGCGCTTCCCCTGCCAGCCGACTCCAAGGAATGCGACCGGGTGGATAACGCCGGCAAAGTGATGAAGGAAATCATGGACATCCCCGACGACATCCCGCAGAGCGTCATTGACAAAGCCTACTGCGTGGTGGTTCTGCCGTCGGTCTTGAAGCTTGCATTCGTATTCGGCGCGAGCTATGGCCGCGGCGTGATGACCTGCCGCAGCGGCGAGAATTTCAGAGGCCCTTGGGGCGCTCCTACCATGATGGCCCTGGAAGGTGGCAGCTTTGGCTTGCAGCTGGGAGGCCAGGCTACCGATTTTGTCCTCCTCCTGATGAACGAACGGGCCGCCGACAGCATTCTTACCAGCAAAGTGAAACTGGGCGGTGACGCATCCGCGGCCGCCGGCCCCGTCGGGCGCAATGCGTCGGCGGAAACGGACGCCACTTTGCGTGCGCAGGTTCTTTCGTATTCACGCGCCCGCGGCCTCTTCGCCGGAATCTCACTGGTCGGTTCCACACTTCGTCCGGACAATAGCGCCAACCGCGAACTTTACGGGAAAGATATCAGCGCCAGGGACGTGGTATTGAAGGGCCAAGCGGTGGCACCGGACTGCGCCAAGCTCCTGATCGCCACATTGAACGAAAGATCGCCCAAAAACCAATCGGGCGATTAGCGTTCTCGCCGCAGATCGCGGTCGAATTGCGGCGGCTGAATCGAATCGCCTTGCGCCGCGAATCATGCTCGCGTTTCTACGTTCCCCCATCTAAGAGTTGCGGCCTCCTGGCTGACGGCGCCATTGCCGTTACAAGGTACACTTATGCGTGATGGGTGCCTTGAACGTAATCCAAAAGACTCTGGAACGATTGCCCATTCGCGGCAAAGGCCGGTTGGCTGATTTAATTTTGCTCGCGGTTAAACCTGAAGAACTGGAATGTCATCCTCTTCGTGATGTAACAGTCTTTCTTAAGCCGAGCCAGAGAATTGAGCGTTTGATGTGGGCTGGCGCCTACGAACGCGACTTGGTAGAGATGTTTAAGGCCATCCTCAAGCCAGGAATGACTGTTCTCGATGTAGGCGCGAATATCGGTTATTTCTCCGCCATCGCCGCGGGGTTAGTCGGCACAGAAGGCAGCGTCCACTCATTTGAGCCCGTTCCGCAGTGTTTCGCCCGGCTTCAGCGCAATCTTTCAAATTCTCGAACTGCTCGAGCCTATTCGTACGCGGTTGGCAACGCGACCGGTTCCGCCACGATTCACTTCAACGAACGAGAGCTGGGATGGAGCTCGCTGTTAAGCAACTTCGATCTCGACTCTACGATTGAAGTGAAATTAATAACGTTGGACGCTTGGACCCAACAGGAGCAAATACGTAAGATCGATCTGATAAAACTCGACGCCGAAGGTTTGGAGTATAGGGTTCTGCTCGGGGCGAAACGTGTCCTGCGGGATTTTCGTCCAGTGATTGCCGCCGAGCTGAATTCAGAGTGCCTTAAGCGCGATCGTCGCACGCCCGAAGATATCCTGCACTTACTGCAGTCCGCGGAATATCGAGTCTTCTCATTCAATCAAGGGGTTCTCGCCGTCCCAATCGAACACAGCCCTCACCTACCGGAATTGCGCAAATACATGCAGACTCCCTTCCCTGGATAAATCCCGCAAAACAGCCTGAACGACATTTGATACAAACGCCTTGGTCTAAGCGATTCGCGTGTTGGACGGGCGCGTCGTTTGCCGAGCGCGCAACGTGCCGCTAGGCTGCTGTAACCAATGCAGAATCGACGCGATTAACGGATTGCCGGAGGGCCTCCGTTGCAGCGTCGCTCCAGTAACGGAGGAAGGCGCTTCGAGTTCGGTCCATTCCTGTGAGGATTGCGGAGTATTAATTATAGGGGTTGCGGGGGTGACGGCTGCGGCGTGGGCTGCCGCTTGCAACGACTCCAAGGCCGCCTGTCGGCGCAAACTGGCCCCGGATGGCGACCGAAGCCATTGCAACCACGCATCTGGAAAAGTGAGCCACTCAAATGAGCTCGAGATGCTACGAATTTTATTTTGCCAAGCACCCCATTGTCTCGAAAGCGATGTATGGGAACGTTTCACAGCGGGTCGCAGTCGGTGCACTAGGACTCGAAGCTGCATGCGAATCGCGGGGGGCGTTGCTTTGACCAGGATCCAAATGGAGCGCGAATCAATCCTCCGATGGCTGATGGCGCTCGGTCTGTCGTTGGCCGGAATTCTAGTCTCAGCACCTGGCAGGAACAGAATCTCGTTCGAGGCAGCCGACAGTTCAGCGATCAATTGCTGGGCGGATGTTGCGACTTCGCGGAAGTTCTCCTCATCGCCGCTGTCTTTCAGTGATTTCTCGCTCAGCGACGGCTGCTGACTCGGCGACGGAAACATAATAGGAGCATTGGAGGTCTGCGCAGCGCCAGACAACGACAAGCGCGCTAATTGCGGGACACTCGCGTGAGCCAGCACAGAAGTAATCGGTGCTGCCACTGCTGCGGTAAGCGGCAGCTCCGAAAGAGCCGGATTGACAGTCACGTCGCCATCCTCCTGCATATGCCGGACGCTTGTAGCATCCGGCGACATTTCAGGAGCTTCGACGTGCGCCGGCCGAGGCGCAAAAAGTCCTGAAAAAAATCTTTCATCCGGGTTGGCAGTCGCCACAAATGTCCTGCCGCCGTCATATTGAAATTCCTGGGCGGCCTCACCGACCAATCGTCCAGTCACCGTACGAACGCCTTCGCTCGCCGCGCGCATCAGCGATTGCTCGCAGAGCAGATTCAGCACGCGAGGAATTCCGCGCGAATAAAGAAACAAGGCTTGCACCGCCTCCGGCTGGAAAGTCTCCGCACCCACCGCTTCCAATGCGCCCGCGAATCGCAGACGGCTCTGGATGTAAGCGCAAGTTTCTTCGAGCGTAAGCGGAGCTGTCCGGCAGCGCAGCGCGACACGTTGGCGTATCTGGCGAAGTTCGGGCCTCCTGAGCGTCTCCTCGAATTCCGGCTGGCCGCTGAGAACAATCTGAAGCAAGTTCCCTTCGGCGTTTTGGAGATTCAACAGAAGTCGCAGTTCCTCCAGCACATGCGAAGGAAGTCCCTGCGCCTCGTCCACAAAAAGAACCGGAGTCTGGCCCGCGCGAGACTGGTCCTGCAACCACGTATTCAAATGCGCCAGGGGCGAACCGCGTTGGGCATTCTGCGCGATGCCGAATTCCGCGAGGATCAACTCGAAGAGCTCGCTGACGTTCAAATGGGAATTGAAGATAAAGGCTCGCGGCGTTCGATCCAGAGCAAGACGATCTAAGAGACGATGAATCAGGAGAGTCTTACCGGTGCCGACTTCGCCCGTCAGCAACAGCAGTCCCTTGCGCGCGCGAATTCCTTCCAGCAACTGGTCCAGACAGCCTTGTGCTTGTGCCGTCAGAAACAAATAACGGGGGTCTGGATTGGACCGGAAAGGATTGTCACGCAACTGAAAAAAACCGCAAAATGGACCAGTCATCGGAAGTCCTCGGGAGCGGGAGACTAATTTTAGGCAAATCCAACCATCGAGGCAATGGCGTTAATGAACTAAAACACTGTAGTCTCGGTCCAGTCCATGAAGGCTTCGCCTTAGTTCGATAGTCCTGTAACTACTACCAGCGCACGCGGGCTATGTCGACGGGTTGAGCGGCAATTAGCCGCTTTATTTTGCGATTTGCGGGTCGCTGCTGCTCCGAGAAACCCGGAGAAAAGTGAAAGGACCTAAGAACAAGACATCCGCGCACGGTTGCTAAACGGCGCCGACCGAACACGCATCGCTGATGCGCCGGATCGTTTCGCGCAGACGCACGGCCAGATCGACAACGGTTTGCAATCGTTGCGTATCCATCGCAGGCATACGAGCGCCGTGCGACAGCAACAATTCAGCATTCCCAAGAATGCCTGTCAGCGGATTATTAATTTCGTGGCGGAAGATTTCAGCCACATCGTCCGGCATTCCCCACGGCGCGCGCAATGTGACGTCTGCTCGGTCGGCCCGGCGCAACCGCCGTTCCACGAAACTCGCCGCCAGAGCCACAAAGTCACCGGTGCGCGGAACAAATTCCACGCAACCGTCGGCGATTAAACGAATCACTTCAGCCTGACGTTCCGGTGCCGCAAGCAATACCACCGTCGAGCTTTGCGTTAGCTGCCTCAGTAATTCACCCAGCGGCGCGGACTGAATCAAACCGTCGTCAAGCAAAATTACGGCAGAGCGGCAGTTTTCCATGAGATCTACCAACTGAGACAGGTCGGACGCCACCGAGACGCTTGTACTGGCGAAGGCGACGATCCCTTTTGAAAAACGTTGCGCAAGCACGGGATCGCTCACAGCTACCAGAGCATTGTGGCGCGTCGGATTTTCTTTGTGCGGTTTTTTTGCCGGCATGGTGTTCAAGTTTTGCGGCTCTCCGCGCGGTGCTTATGGATGCGAGAAACTCTCGCGCGTGGTGCCAAATCGAGATTTCCTTCCAGGCGGCGCTTTACCGCCAGTTTCAATTCCTCCACGAGAAACGGTTTGGCCAGGTATGGCTCATCACAGTGCTGAAGAAATTCCATAGTTCTTGCAGACATCGTGTCGCCAGTTACAAACAAAATGCGATTTCGCGCCAAACTACCCGTGCGCACCAGCGCCTCGTAGAATGCCCGGCCATCCAAACGAGGCATTCGCAAATCGCAAATAACCAAATCGTAGCGCCCGCGCGAGAGACGAGTGAGCCCTTCTTGGCTTTCCAGAACCGCTTCTGCCTCATGCCCTTCCTCATTCAAAACGTCTACAATGAGTTGCGCGACGGTCGGTTCGTCCTCGACTACCAGAATCCGCCCGTGGTAATTCCCGAAAGCTACAGCCGCTTCCTCCGAAATTTGCTGCCGGTTTTTATTCGCCGGAGCCACCACGGGCGATATTTCCAGCGCGATGCGATTTCCCGCCGTGAGGCTCGTGCCTATTCTCACCCGCCCGCGTCCGCGATCCTGCAGCAGCGCTTGCTCCGCATTCATCAGCAGGTTCAGCACTACTTGCTGCAGTTGGTAGGGATCCGCCATGGTTTCTGGCAGGTCCGCGGCAAGATTGCATTCAACTGCTATGTTTTCGATTCGTAGTTCGTAACTCCGCAGTGCCAGAATGCGCTGCACAATTTCGTTAACGTCCACGCGCGTGCGCTCCGGCTTGTTCTCGCGGGCAAAATATAAAAGATTTTTCACGATACGCCGTGCGCCCTCCGCCTGCAGGAATATCTTTTGGGCTTCCGAAAATTGCGTGGGCGAAAGCCCGTGACTCAACAACAGCTGTCCGTAACCCATAATGGCGGTGAGCGGATTATTCAATTCGTGCGCAATTCCGGAGACCAGCTGTCCCACCGCAGCCATTTTTTCCGTTTGAAGCAGCGTGGACTGAATCTGCCGCTCGCCCGTAACGTCATAATAAAGCTCCAGCCAGCCCACCGACCGGCCTTCCTTATCCAGAACGGGACGCGCAAATCGTTCCAAAACGCGGCGCGTGGGAACTGCCATTTCTAACTCGTCGTGTCCCGGTTCGCCACGTCCGTCTGTGAACGACCTCCACGGCGCGGCAAAATCCTGTGGGGGTCGAAACCGCGGCGATATCAGTTCTTGCAGGCCCGCGAAGGTTTCGGCCGACTGGATTTGTCTGTGCTCCAATCCGAAGTACTGCCCGAATCGCGCATTCGAAAAACGAACACGGCCGGTGCGGTCCAGCAGCAGCGCTCCTGCAACGATTGAATCGAGTAAGCCGGTCAGCTCTGCTTCTGTCTGAAGCCATTTCTCATCGGCGCGCTGCACCAGCGTGCCTTCCTCCAGGCAGACAAGAATGCTTCGCGACCCTCGCAGCCGTGAACGAAAATTGATGCGTACCGGGAACCCGTGGTCAGCAAACCGTCTACACAAGCGAGGGCATTTGAGGCCTCCTGCAGGGCGCAGAGCTTCGAAAATTCCTCACGCGGCGGTTGAGCGAGATGCTCTCCCGGAGTCGAAATTTTCAATCCGTCCTGCCTGTAATGTAACAGTTCGGAAGCGCGAAGATTTGCGCACTGAATTATGCCGTTTGCATCCATCACTAGAAGTGCTTCGGCGCTCGAGGAAAATACCGCGTTGAAGTCTTCTTCATCGCTGGTCTGAAAACTTCCTCCCACGCCTCCCAGGCTTGCGGTCTGCAACACCACGGGCGAAGAAGTGACGTGCGCATGCGGCTTTATGCGTATCGGGCGTTCCGCAACATGCTTCAACAAAGGATCCTCGCGCTCTAAGTCATGTGCCGAACGGAAACACGGTTAGCGCTTTTGTAAGACGCGATCACTGCCGCTCCCACAAAACTTTCCTTGTTTCTCGGGCGCTCTTCTGAACGCTTAGAAAAACTCTTACACTCCTCTGCATTAGCTCTACCATCGCGTGAGCGTCTTAACTTCCCTTTTATGATTGTGCTAGTCGGACCGAGGGCAAGACTGAGGAGAATGCTTCCCACTTCGAAGCACTTATTCCCTCAATAGGCTTCTAACAAATCGATGAACGTGCCGGTAGGAAATTGGCCTGGAGGACTGAGTCACGCCTGACACGATTGGTGACTGCCTTCACAGGCTCATTCGAAACTTCTGGTCAACTCCTGACAAAAAACCTCCGCATCAGTTTGGGCGAGTTTGGGAATCATACTGTTTTAATTTGCGGTAAAGGGTTGTTTTGCCGATGCCCAGCATACGAGCCGCAGCAAGTTTGTCCCCGCCCGATTCCCGCAAAGCTCGCATTATGGCCCGTCGTTCCAGTTCATCCAGTGCAATAACCTCGTCATTTTGCGGGATCCGGTCGCTGGTTCCATATTGCAGGTTGGTCGGAAGGTCGCCTCCGTGCAGGATGGGACCGGATCCCAGCGCGATAGCGCGCTCGATGGCGTTCTCCAACTCGCGTACATTCCCCGGCCAGTCATAAGCCATCAGCCGGGCGATTGCATCCTCGGAAATCGTGCGTGCCTTCCCTTGCGCTTCGCTGAATTTTTCAAGAAATGAATTCACTAAGATCGGAATATCCGTCTTGCGCTCGCGCAACGGCGGAATCTTGATTTGCACTACGTTCAGGCGAAAGAACAAATCTTGACGAAAAGTACCCTGGCGCACGGCCGCGTCCAGATCGCGATTAGTGGCCGCAATAATACGCGCGGAAAGAGGAATTCGGTCGGTGGAGCCGACCGGCCGCACCTCCCTTTCCTGCAATGCGCGCAGCAGCTTCGCCTGCATGTCGAAAGGCAGATCCCCGATTTCATCCAGGAACAGCGTGCCGCTGTCGGCGATTTCCATCAATCCTTGCTTGGTATGCATCGCTCCGGTGAATGCGCCCTTCACATACCCGAACAATTCCGCTTCAATCAGCGTTGGGACCAGCGATGAGCAGTCCACCGGAATGAAAGGTTTGCTGCGCCGCACACCCGAAAAGTGAACCGAACGTGCCACCAGCTCTTTTCCCGTGCCACTTTCTCCCAGAATCAAAACCGGGTATGCATGCTGGCTTACCTTCTCGATTAGCCGGTAGACCCGTTGCATTTTCACTGACACTCCAATCAGACCCGCGAAACCCGGTCGTGTTCGAAGCGTTTCCCGCAGCACCCGGTTTTCCTGATCGACATTCAACACCCGCACCACGCGATCCAGCTTGCCGCGCAGTTCCGGGATATGGAACGGTTTTGTGATGTAGTCGGAGGCGCCCAGGCGTGTAGCTTCCACCGCGCTTTCAATGGTGCCGTACCGTGTAAGCACCATCACCGCCGTTTGCGGGTAGCTCGCACGCACCCGTTTCAGTAATTCCAAACCTCCAATTTCCGGCACTCGCAAATCAGTTATAAGAATGTCCACCGGCATCTGATCCAGGATTTCGAGCGCTTGTTCTGTCGTCGCTGCCGTGCGCGTGCGCAGCCCCGAGTCGGTGACCACGTCATTACACAAATTCCGCGTCGAATCTTCGTCATCTACAATCAGAACTGTCGCCGAAATCGGACGAAAGGTTGTAAGTGCGGCTCCGCTTGCCATAAAAGTTGCTCCCTTTTGACCCTGCCCCAGTCTCAACTGCAAAATGGACGCCAAATCGGAATAGGTCCCAACTCCCGGAACCAAAATCACTTAGGTCTCAATGTGGAGCGAAGTTTAGAATCAAAACGGGAGTGTTAACAAGTTCGTAAAAGTACGTAATCTGATAACCCCAATAGCCTGTAGACAGTGCAACAGTGGGAACAGCTAAATGTCAAAAAGGGAAACGACGCGGTCAGCCATTCTGAGATTTGGTCTCAGCTCCACGGGGATATGCGGTTTCCAACAGCCTCTTATTTGGGCTGAACAATCACGTTAACTGAGCAATTCGAAAACTGTCCTGCGCCATTATCCACGCGAGCCGCAAGAGTGTAGGTTCCGGCGCTGACGCCTGTCGAGTCCCAGCGAACGTACGGCCCGGTACCTTTGATTGTACCGCCAGTGGCAGTCCACATATACGTCAGAGGACGTCCGTTCGCGTCGCTGGCATTCGCCGTAGCGACTACGAATCCGCCCGAATTCTGCGGCACACCCGGTTTATCCACCGCGCACGATGAGGTCACATTATCCGGCGGCAGGGGCCTTTCCGGCCAATGCGCCGCGCCCACCTGAATCACGAACCCGTTGCGATCTCGATGACTGGTCAAATCGAGCGAGTAACGATAGCCCACGGTCATTGCCGCCCATTTCCACGCGTAAAGCCGAAACCCGGTGACGTTGTCCACAGGCTCGCGCGGTCCAAAACTTGTGTTCTGAATTCCATCGCCCACGTAAATCGTGCTGCTATATTCCGAAATAATCTGCAAACGCTTATCGGGGAAAATCAAAAAACCCGCGCCCAACTGCATTTGATCGGCCAGCCGCAATACCACCGTGGCCGACGGGCCCCCAATCGTTGTGGCATAACTCGAGTCCCGCGTAAAACGGTAACCCCAATTTGCGGTCGCGGTCATGCTGCGATGGAATATCGTCTTGCTCGCCTCCACTCCAATGCCGTAATTGAATTTGCCGTATTGCACTTGATTGGCCAGAAGATCGGACAATCCCGTCTTGGTTGGAAGATAAAAATCGTTGCGCACGGATAGGCTGATCGGCTTTCCTCGCCGCTCGGAGAGCAATCCAATCTTGAATCCAAGATCCACTTCACCCACCCCCGTGCCGTTGTGAGATGCAAATGGAATATCCTCGACATATGCGGACGGGAAACCTGTGGACGGAAGAACCGAATTATAAATCGTGTTCAAATATCGCGGATTAAGAGCATTCACCGAGGACAAACTCAACAGGCTGGGACTTCCGACGTGCAGATGGTCTTGGGCGTCAATATCGAAAAACACCGAAAGCCAATTCGTAACGCCATAACCCGCGGACGGAATCAGCTGCAGCGACGTAACGTCTCCGGGCATGCGCGAGAATTTATTCAATCCAACTCCCACCGAAAAACCGTGCTTCGGAATGATTTCCCCGGTCTCCAGGGTAAACAGGCCCGGATTGCCGTCGAGGGCCGGCATCGGCGTCCAGGTAGGCTCATTAGCATCGGGTAAGGGAGACGACGCATTCGGCGGTGGCGGCGTGGGCGTCCCAGTCCCGGGGACTCCCGCTGCATTGCTCCCTGCGACGGCTGCAGTTGTGCTGGCAGCAGTGCCTGATAGCTCCGGCGGTACAGCTCCGGAGGGCACAGCCGAATCATTTGCCGCGGAATTTAGGGCGCTTTTCGCTGCGTCGTTAACCGGGGGCGGTGTCTTATCATCCGCAAAACCTGCCGACACGAACAAAAATGCTGCCGCCATCAGAATCACTGTCGGCTGTGACAATCTCATGTACGCCTCCCGCTATCAATTACGCCGAAAACGCTCCGAAAGCATCCCCGGAATGCCATTGCGGCTTTATGGCCGGTTAAAGTAGGAGCCGGAGACATCAAAAAATGCGCAAGGGACAGTCTTATAGAAATCTCGCGGATTATAGTTCAGGCCCGCCACTTCCAGAACTGTTTTTTGTAATTGTTCACCATCAGGAGAGAATTACGAACACAACGCGGTTCCCGCGCCGGCCCTAAATGACTATGGACTTGAGGGCTTCTTTGGCGGCGCCGATGCTAGGAACGTATTCGCGACTTATCTCCGCCGCGATGTGGCTTACCACGCGCCCCACCACTATTACCGCTGGCGCCGCAAGCGTATCCTCGGCGGCAAGAGCTGCCAAATTCGTCGAGCGCACCGCCTGATTTTCGCCACTGGCTTTCGAGATAATTGCGCAGGGAATATCCACCGGCCATCCCGCGTCGCGCAACTGCTCAGCTACGTATCCGTAATCAGGCCCTGGCATGTAGATCACCAGAGTAGTTGTGCTGGAAATACCCGACCACTGGATCGCGCGATTCGGGGTATCCCGCTGCATCGTAGTGAACAATACTTGGGACGCTATTCTCCTGTCGGTCAGCGAAATCCCGGCTGCAGCCGCGGCCGCGATGCCTGCGGTAATGCCCGGTACAATTTCAAACGCCACGCACGCTTCCTTCAGGGCCGCGATTTCTTCTCCCGCGCGGCCGAAAATCGAGGGATCGCCGCCCTTCAATCGCACCACTACTTCATGCGACTTCGCGTATGAAATCAAAAGTTCGTTGATCTCCTCCTGGGTCAGCAATTTCCGGCCGCAACGCTTCCCCACATCTATTTTCTCCGCGGTCTCGCTGGCCATCGCCAGAACTTCCCGGCTCACCAACGCATCATGCAGAACGACGTTGGCACGGCCCAGGATTTTCACCGCTTTCAGCGTCAATAACTCGGCATCGCCCGGCCCGCCGCCGACAAGATAAACCTTTCCTCTCACCGGCCGCTCCTGGAAGCTTGACCCTCCGCCCTCTCGTGCAAGAACTTTTCGAACATCTCGCGCCTGGCCAATTGGTGCAAAAGCTTCTTCGTCTCTTCTGGATCGTCCTTCGCGCCGCGCAGAAACTTTCGCGCCGCGCCCAGCCATTTGATCCAGGGCTCGTATTCGGGCCCGAATTGCACTTCCAGTTCGCTTCTTAGCCTCTGCGCTAGCGCCGGGCTCAGTCCCTCCGTCGAAATCGCGATCTGCAATTCGCCGCGTCGCACCACCGACGGATAATAAAAATGACAATAATCGGGATCGTCGACAGCGTTACAAAAAATCCCGCGCGCCTCAGCTTCGTCGTAAACTCCGTGGTTCACATCCGGCACATTTGTTGCCGCAACCACCAGAAACGCGCCGTCCAGATCGGCAGGATCGAAAAACTTGCGACGCCACTCGACTCGCCCCTCCTGCGCGCTCGCTGCGATCGATCCATTCACTTCAGGTGCGATCACTCGAATTCTCGCCTCCGCAATTACCAGTCCTGGTATCTTCGAAGCCGCGACTTCCCCACCGCCCACGACGATGCACAGCCGGTCGCGAAGTTTTACGAACATGGGGAACAAAGACATGCGTTAGCCCTCTACACCGTGCGGCACAGGCCCCGCCACGGCGTCTCGCTCCTCGGACTCAGTCCACTCGCCGGCCAGCAGTGAGCGTATTTCGTCATTTGAGTGCCGCGCAAAATATTGCCGCTGGTTTTCTCCGGGATTGCGTTCGTTTTCGAAAGCGCGCAGCAAGCGTTCGATTGCATCCGGCACCTCGGCGGCCGCGCAACGATAGCCCACGGGCCGGCCGATTGCAGCGAATCTCCCCAGTGCTCCGCCAACACAAAAGTAATAAGCGTCCACCATTTTTCCGTCGACCTTGATTTTTTTGCCCTCAATGCCGATGTCCGCGATCCAATGCTGCCCGCAACTATTGGGGCAGCCCGCAATGTGCAGTTTTAATTGCTGGTCGAAGCCCGGAACGCGATTTTCCAGCTCCTCAACCAGCCAACGCGCAAATCCTTTTGTCTCCGTCAGTGCGAGTTTGCAGAACTCTGATCCAGTGCAGGCGATTGTTCCGCGGGCAAAAACCGAACCGGAGACCGGGAGCCCCGCCTCTTCCAATTTCTTGGCAACCGTGGCCGCATATTCGTTGCGCATGTTCACCAGCGCCAGATTTTGCATAATCGTCGTGCGGATTTCTCCGTGGGAGAAATTGGCGGCGAGTTCCGCCGTAACCCTCAGTTGATCGGCACTGATCCGTCCGCGCAAAACCGACGCGCCAACATAGGAGAAACCCGTCTGTTTCTGGGGGTGTATTCCCACATGATCGCGATAGGCGTCTTCTGGAACCAGCTCTGGCTCAGCAGGATCCAGTGAAAACCCGGTGCGCTTGTGTAGTTCGGCGAGAAACGTCTCCGCGGTCCATCCATGCTTCAGAAACAAAAACTTCAGCCGCGCCCGTTCCCGGTTCTCGCGCAACACCTCACTATCGCGAAAAATCTCGGCCACGCCTCGCACCACTTGCACAGCTTGATCTGGCAGTACAAAAGCATTCAGGCGAACAGCGAGATGAGGATCGGTGGAGAGACCGCCAGCCACGCGCAACGAAAACCCCGGCTCGCTCGCGCCGCCGCGGCGGCGAATTGTGGCTGTCAATGCAACATCGTTAATTTCGGGGTACGAACACCACAGCTGGCAACCGGTAATCGAAACTTTGAATTTCCGCGGCAAATTGTAAAACTCCGAATTTCCAGCGATCAGACGATTCAACTCCAGCGCAATCGGCGAAGCGTCAAAATGTTCCTCGGCATCCAGGCCCGCCAGCGGACATCCCGTAATATTGCGCATTACATCGCCACAAGCCCCTGCCGTGGTCAGCCCTACAGCGTGCAGACGGTCCAGAATTTCAGGCAGCGCCTCGATGGTCACCCAGTGGAGTTGGATATTCTGCCGCACGGTAATGTCGGCCACGCCTCGCGCATATCTTTCCGCGATAGTGGCGATCGTTCGCAATTGTTGGCTGCGCAAAATTCCGTTCGGAATTCGGATGCGCACCATGAAATACGGCATCGCCTTTCCCTCGCCCCCAGCCCCGCCGATCACTCCATTCCCATCGCCCTGCGTATAAATTCCCCACGATCGAAAATAAGTGCCGAGCCACTCCGGCGGAATGGAGGCGTGACCTCGCTCCGCGAATCCGCGAATCTCATCCATGCAATCCCAGGCGTTCTTGGCCCGCTTCAGCCGTTCCACGCGCTGCGCTTTGCTTTCCTTGCCGTCCGTCCCCATATGTAGGCTCCAAAAACAAAAAACCCACCAACCAGATATCTGGCGGTGGGCTTCGAGAACTAAAGTGAATTAGGACTTAAGTTCTGAAATTCCTCTCGCCAGAATTGTGCGCCGTACAACACGCGCAACAGCAACACGCGGCGAACGGACAGCTCTTCATCTGGCAAGCATTCAACATGTCAGTTAACACCGTACTGGACTTCTTGAGATGCGTCAATCTGAAACGCTGATGCAGCTCATTTGCGAAGCTTATGCATCTGGAATCGCCTCGCGCGGCGATAGCTGGCTTCTTTACTTTCGAATTGAACGAGATTTCCCAAAAAACGGTCGCCATGCCCCCCGAAGCCTACTTTCCCGCTAACCTTTCGGCACTTCCAAAGTCTCTGTATCTATAGCACTTGACCCAGCAAGCAGCACGGCAACAAACAGTTGTCACCGGGTCGTCTCAGGGTTATGCTGCTGCCGTGTTTCCCGGGCTGCTTCCGGGCTTGCGACCAAACCAGTCTCAGACCAACAATCCAACCCGGCAATCCAAAACCTTCGGCCGAGCGTAGTAAAGAAGGGCGATGTTAGAAGTCCAAATCCTATAGGAGGTAACACGGGAAATGACCAAGTCAAAGAAGGCCCTAATCGCTGGTGCAGCGCTGGCAGGTTTGTTGGCCGGCACCACCACAACGATTCAAGCGTCGAATCTCCTCTCCGGCACGCATTTTGCTGCACAGTCCGACCAGGCACCAGCAACCAGCAAGGTGAAAGAAAAGCATGCTTGCAAGGGTCAGAACTCCTGCAAGGGCAAGGGTGGATGTAAATCGAGCGACAACGGCTGCAAAGGCAAGAACTCTTGCAAAGGCAAGGGCGGCTGCGCGACCGATGGCTCGAAGATGCCGAGCGACGACGCTCCCAAGCGTTAATCGTCTCGCTACAGAAATGTCTGGTGGGGAGGGCCGGACGAACGTTCCCGGCCCTTCAACACTTTAGCTCTTCAGCGGAGTCAGCATGCCTGCCAATCGCTTTAACGGCCAAACAGATTACGGAATCGGCATCGGGCTGCGCGCTCCGCATTATCACCATATCCTCACGCGCAAGCCTGTCGTCGACTGGTTCGAAATCATTTCTGAAAATTTCATGATCGATGGCGGCCGCCCGCTGCGCATCCTCGATCAAATCCTCGATCAGTACAAAGTCGTGCAGCACGGCGTGTCCATGTACTTCGGCTCGGCCGAGAAGCCGAATCGCGAGCACTTGCGGCGTTTGAAAGATCTCGTACAGCGCACTAAGACGCCCTGGCTCTCCGACCATTTGTGCTGGGGCAGCGTCGACGGGCGCTACACCCATGATTTGCTGCCCATGCCCTACACCTTCGAAGCCGCCCGTATCACTGCTCAGAAAATTCGCGATGTCCGCGACTACTTGGAAATTCCAGTGGTGGTCGAGAACGTAAGCAGCTACGCCGAGTTTCACGTTTCCGAAATGACCGAATGGGAATTTCTGAACGAAGTCGTCGAACGCTCCGACTGCGGCATACTTTTGGACGTAAACAACATCTACGTCTCCTCGCAGAACCACAGTTTCGATCCCTTCACCTATGTGAACAGCGTCCCGGCCGACCGCGTCGCTCAAATCCATATCGCCGGACATTCGAAATACCGAAAATACATTCTCGACACTCACGATCATCCCGTCATCGATCCTGTATGGAAATTGTACGCACGCGCGATCGAGCGCGTCGGCCACACCGCGACGCTGCTGGAATGGGACGACAGTATTCCCTCCTTCGACGAAGTTCACGACGAAGCTCAGAAATCCAATCGTTTCCTCGCCAGCCCCTCTCTGGCCACCGCTGTATGAATCTGCTTGCCCTGCAGCGTCAGATGGCTCGCGCCGTCATGACTCCACTCACCGCCTCCGAGCGGATGCGAACTATCGCGCCTGACGGCCGTTCGCTCCGCCGTGTCGCGTCGCAAATCATCAAGCCGAACAGCCGGCTCAGTTCCTTCGAGCGCCTGGAGATCTACAACCGTCAATATTGGTTCCGTGTGCTTTCCGGTTTTGCCGAGGATTTCCCGGGCCTGCGGGCCGTGCTCGGTGGCCGCCGCTTTGACGCGTTGGCGAAGGCCTACTTGGCCGATTGCCCTTCGCAATCATTCACGCTGCGGAACCTTGGCTCCAGGCTCGAAGCTTGGCTGCGCACACATCAGCGATGGGCGGGACTGCGGCAAAACCTGGCCATCGATATGGCGCGCCTTGAGTGGGCGGACATTGAAGCATTCGACGGCAAGATGGAAACCCCGCTGAACGCCCAGGATCTGGCCGGCGCCAATCCGTCAAATTTGCGTTTACGTTTGCAACCCTTCGTCAGCCTACTGGGCCTCAGTTATCCCGTTGACGACTTGCTCCTGGAAGTTCGCAAGTACGTCGACGATCTGGATATCGCCAGCAACGCGTTCAGCGAGCGCCACAAGCGGAAACGAGTGAGCGCGGTCGCGAATCTCAAGCCCAGTCGGATTTTTCTGGTTGTATATCGTCTGAACGAGGATGTTTTCTTCCGGCGCGTCGAGCCGGAGGAATTTGCGATTCTCACGTCGCTGCGCGCGGGAAGATCTCTAAATACTGCCATCGAGACAGCGCTGCGCAATAGCGTGCTGTCTGTCGAAGACCGGGCAAGCAACGTGGAAAATTGGTTTCGCACCTGGTCCGCCCTCGGTTGGTTCTGCAGCCCTGGACAAAAAACCCGAAAATAAAGTAACCGCTTGCGCTGACCGGCTCGCGGGAAGAGAGTGCTGCGGAGTATGGCCAATACTGCTCGAAATCACATTCGGAAGGTTTACGACGGATTTGTAAAAGCGGTTTCAACTCTGCAATCGCCATTCTTGCTGGTGGTGCGCCTCTATTGGGGCTGGCAAATCTCGCAGAACGGTTGGGGCAAGCTGCACAATCTGCCGCACGTCACTCAATTTTTCGCGAGCTTGGGCTTGCCTGCGCCGGGTTTCACCGCTACCTTCGTTTCCACCTTCGAATTTCTCGCCGGTATTCTGCTCATCCTAGGGCTCTTCTCCAGAATTGCCGCGCTGGGTTTGGTGATCGATATGTTCATGGCCTATCTGACGGCGGACAAAGATGCGCTCTTCGCTTTCATCTCAAATCCTGGGAAGTTCTATAGCGCCGATCCTTACACCTTCCTTTTTGCCGGCTTGCTGATTCTGATTTTTGGCCCTGGCAAACTCGCCCTCGATACCCTCTTGGAGCGTCTGTTGCGCAACAATTCCGTGGCCGTGGAAGGCTTCGTCCCTGAATCGAGGTCGTAGTCTCAAGGCGCCGGCAGCGCGCTGAAAAGCGGGAAAGTCGCGGCCGTAGTAAAATATAAATCCGATGCCGAATATTTCCCCCAGGACCCTGATGGCAGTAAAACTTGCCGCAATTCTCGCGATCCTGGCTGCCATTTGTTTCGGTCTCAAGACCCACGCAACTGACCAAATGACCTCGACCATACTGATTGGAAACTCGCGGATCGACGTGCTGGTGGAAAGCGGCCCCCTGGCGGTATCGAAAGACGGTTTGATGAAGTGGGTTCACTGGGCCGCTGAATCGGTCGCCACATACTACGGCCGCTTCCCCGTCCCGCACGCGCTCATTCGAATCGTCCCTTCCGGCGGAAATGGTGTTGGCGGCGGCAGAACTTTCGGCCGCGAAGACGGCGGATTCATCACCATTCACGTGGGCGGCGACGCCACTTTCGCCAATCTTGCCAAGGATTGGATGTTGACCCACGAGATGGTTCACCTCTCGTTCCCTTCCGTCCCCGAAAATCATCATTGGATCGAAGAAGGAATCGCCACCTATGTGGAACCCATCGCGCGCGTACGGGCAAAACACTTCGACGCCAATCAAATGTGGTTTGAGGTCGTACGCGACCTTCATCAGGGCTTGCCGTCGGAAGGGGACGAAGGTCTTGATCACACTCACACCTGGGGCCGCACCTACTGGGGCGGCGCCCTTTTCTGTTTTCTAGCCGACGTCGAAATACATCGCGAAACCGGAAATAAAAAAGGACTGGAAGACGCCCTGCGCGGAATTCTCAACGCGGGTGGTGACATCCGTTACGATTGGCCATTGGAAAAAGCTCTGAAGGTCGGTGATGAAGCGGTTGGTGTGCAAGTTCTCCAGAATCTCTACGCCAAAATGAAAGACGAACCGTACCATGTCGATCTTCCCGCCTTATGGACCCAGCTCGGTATCGAGCGTGACGGCGACAAAGTAGTTTTCCTCGATTCAGCGCCGCTCGCCAGGACTCGAGAGGCCATCACCTTCGGTACGGAGCCGGCAGCGCTAAAACCGGTAGCTACGTCCGCCGCCAGTTCGGCGATTTTTGCCGGCAACTCCGCAACCCCCGCTCACCCGCCAAATTTCCCAACTAGCATCTGCCGCGCTGAAAACCCGGTGACACATTGAATCTTAGGGGCTCAGCCGCTGGATTTGCCGAATCTGTTTATCTTTAAGCATGCTCCGATATTGAAATTCGAATTCCGCAGATTGGGGTACGGACGAGCTACAGTTATCCGTGCTGCGGAAGGCAGCCTGGGAGAAGATCGCCTGGCGGCCAATAGCCACAGGTTCTTATGTTTCGGAGGAAGTCCGGCGGTCGATGTCCTTACGACGTTCGGTAAATGGCAAGTCGCCTTGAGCGCCTTTTTTCTTACGGTTCCGAGCTTCTTTGTAGACGTAACCTGAGATCAAAATGACGAGACCACACAGAAGGTACATCGCAATAAGCAGAACTTGAACTGCGCTCATTTGTCCCTCCCTTTCTTGAAAAACACTCTGACGACTGCAAAAAATAGAGCCACGAGTTGTTATTAAGCCTCTTTGTATTTGACGGCGTCAATGCCTCACGGATTGGATTCTCCCTTTCACGAGCGAAGTAATCCTAGCGGCTTTGGTTAGTCCTGTCTGTTATTGACCGAAATTGCGCCAGGGCTTCCAGAATTTGCGCCCCATACAATTCGGTTTTGCGTTCGCCAAATCCGGAGACAGTCTGAAGCCCGGACAAAGTCCGAGGATGAACGCGGCAAAGAGAATCGAGCGAACTATCGTGCATGATAATAAAAGCCGGCGTGTTCGTTTCCTTCGAAATCCGGAGCCGCCATGCGCGCATGTAGGCGCGTAGCTCCGGATCAACTTCACGCGCCTCGTGCATCTTGTTATTGCTCCTTTGCGGCGATCGCAAACCCTCCTTGTCGGCGGACCTGGCGGCTTCACCGCCATTCGGCTTCGCGCCCCACCAGCCCGCTACGGATTTGCCCTCGCTTGGCGATGCCCTCAAGTCCGTTTGCGTTTCCGCAGCGGAGCGCGGTCCCCGCGTGAACGTAATGGACGCCGATGCACTCGCGGCTGCGGCACTCGCGGCTACGGCTCTCGCCAGTGCGGCAAGCTTCGGTCGGCGCTTCGATCTCGATGCCGAGACCGGTTCTCGTTCACACAGCCACTGGATCTCGCATCCGCACACATCGCACGCTCCGCAGGATTCCCACTTTGGCCGCTCTCCAAAATGCACGCAAATCTGCCGGTGGCGGCAGCCTCTTGATTCTACAAAACTGCGGATGATGCGATAGCGCCGCCAGGCTCGTTCGCGCTCGGCAGCATCGCTCACCTGTTCAATGAAATGCGCCAGAAGGCCAGCGTCTTTCTTGCGCCAAAGCAGCACGCAATCAGCCGGAAGGCCGTCGCGGCCCGCGCGCCCGGCTTCTTGGTAATACTGCTCGATGGATTTCGGCAACGAGAGGTGGATCACAGCCCGCACGGCAGCTTTATTGATACCCAGTCCGAAAGCAATGGTGCCGACCAGCACCGGAACCTCATCGGACATCCATTTTTCTTGATTAGCGCGGCGCGTAGCGCTGTCCATTTTTCCGTGATACCCAATCGCCGGAATTCCGGCCTCGTTCAGAAAAGCGACGGTGCCCTCGACGCGCGTAATGGTCGGCGCGTAAACGATCGCGTTTTCCCCTGCATAGCTTCGAAGGGCGTTCACCAGCAGCCCCGCCTGCATCTCGCCCTTACATTCCTTTACCACGTAGCGTAGGTTGGGCCGGTGAAAGCTGGCGATGTATTTATCGGGCTCCCGCAATTCCAGTTGTTCCACAATGTCATGACGCACCTGTTTTGTGGCGCTGGCAGTGAACGCTGCAATATGACAATTCGGAAAATGACTGCGCAGCGAACTCAGCTGTCGGTACTCGGGCCGAAATTCGTGCCCCCATTCCGAAATGCAGTGCGCCTCGTCAATTGCAAAGAAAGAAACCGGCAAGCGCTGCAGCCATTGGATCGTATCCGCACGCGCAAGACGCTCCGGAGAAAGATAAAGCAGCCGATACCGCCCCTCCACCGCCTTGCTCATAATCGCCGATTGCTCGCCGGAACTAAGCGTGCTGTTCAGCAGCGCGGCTGGTACGCCCATCTGGGTTAACTGCGCCACTTGATCCTGCATTAACGCAATCAACGGCGACACCACAATGGCAGTTCGATCGCTAAGCATCGCGGCGGGCAACTGGTAGCACAAAGATTTGCCGCCACCCGTAGGCATCACCACGCAACTGTCGTGCCCATCGAGCAGACTGCGCACAATTCGTTCCTGCATCGGCCGGAACGAATCGTATCCCCAGTAGCGCCGTAGCGCGCCGAGAAGTTCGCTGTTGGAATGCATCTGATCAGTATAGATAGGCAGCGCGACGTGGTCTATCGCGGTAATTACTCGCCCCTCGAAGCAGCTCAAACTCCAGAAAGTGCTGCGCTGAAGGAATGTCCTGCCTCAGCTGGAAATGGAGAAAGCGTTCGTCCGTTAAGATAACGGTGCGAACACCTGAAGAAACGACGGAAGCACTACACCCCAAAAGAGAAAGGGGCCATTCTGAGGAGGCATTCGGTGGAAGGAGTGCCGATCCCGGACCTGTGTGACGCGGTCCCCATGAATCTTTTTCGTCGGTCTCCCCGTATAGCTCGGTAGCCAAGTCTCGAGGAGATTCCCCCCTCATAACGGGAAAAGGAATCCCGGTACCTGGGCGGGAGCGCAACTCCGAACCTGCATTGCTTTTCCGTGGGAGGTTGACATGCACGACACCAAGGAGCGGTTGTCTCTATTCTGGATCTTCGCGTTATTGAACTACCTGTATGCGGACGTGCTGGACCTGTTCGCTGTGGTTGGCTCGCCGAATTCAGCCCCACACCTGCCACAATGGGCTCTGCTGAGTTCAGCGGTCTTGATGGAAATACCCATCGCCATGATTGTGGCGAGTCGACTGCTGCCGTTTAGGGCGAACCGGCTGGCGAATATCATCGCGGGTAGCGTGATGACCCTGATCAACGCTTTCCTGACCTTCGTTCTGCCGCTGACGAACGGCGCCTTTCGGGATCCCGCTTTTCCAGCGTACGTGTTCTTCGCGACGATCGAGACGGTGTGCACCGCGGTCATCATCTGGCAGGCGTGGACTTGGTCAGCGGATGGCAACCCGGAGATCCTCCGCGCCATGCAAGATGAGGGCGCTCCGGTCTAACCTGGAGAATATCCAATGAAAAACAACGTTACGTTGACCATCGCGTCTCTGCTCTCGATCCTCTTCATAACGCTTCACACGGCGGACGACATCGTCCGCGGCATGGAGCCAGGAACGCTTTTTGACCTCATCACGGTGCCTATCCTGGCTGTTTGGCTGTACGGAACGCTGGTGCAGGCCGGAAAGCGATCGGGGTACGTAATCATCCTCCTCGGATCGCTCCTGGGGTTGCTCGTCCCGGTCATCCACATGAAGGGGGCGGGAGTCGGCGGCGCGATCGCCCAGTCCAGCGGAGCCGTCTTCTTTATCTGGACCCTCCTCGCGCTCGGCGTTACCTCGCTCTTCTCCATCATCCTCGCGGCGCGCGGATTGTGGGAGCAGCTGCCACGGCGGACCGCCGGGCAGCACAAACAAAGTGCCCCGTCATAACAGGGTCAGGTCTCAGGCTTCCCGCACAAACTCTAAAGATCGCGGCGCTTGCACCAAGCGTGGTTACCCGCAGCCATTCCCATGTACACGCCCGCTTTTGACGCTCACCATCCCCGATGTTAAAATCGCCCATGGCTCGACAAAGTCACACCCAGGTTCATTGAACGTCACTGCCATATCGCGACCCGCGCTTACATCTTGTGTTCAAAGCACAACTGCGCACGCCTGGCTGATGACCTCGCGAAAAGCCGTTTTCGCAGCCGTTACCGCGCCATTTCTACCCGAAACTTTTGGACGCTATGAAAAAGCTGAACCGGCTGTAACTCACAGAAAACAAACAACCCGCAAATTTCTACCCGAAACTTTTGAACGCCTTGCGCACCACGCCACCCAGGAGGTTTTTCTCAACTCTCCAATGTTCTACAATGCCTGCCATGAACACTCAGCCAGAAATCAATCCTTCTGATCCCGCCCGGCAGTTGTTGCGCCACGCGATTGCGACGCTGGCCTACCGCGGCGGCAAGACCTTGCGCGAAGCCCCGCCTGCCTTCGGCGAATATCGCGCCGGAGAAAAAACCCGCACGCCAGGCCAAATTCTCGCCCACCTGGGGGATTTGCTCGACTGGGCGCTGACCCAGGCGCAAGGAACGCAAGCCTGGCACAATTCCCCGGTTCAATCCTGGGACGCCGACACCAAAAGATTTTTTGCCGCTCTCCAGGCGCTTGACGATTATCTGAAGTCGGACGCTACCCTGGCCTGCTCGCCGGAAAAATTGTTCCAGGGCGCGATCGCGGATTCGTTAACTCATGTCGGCCAATTGGCAATGTTGCGACGCCTCGCGGGAGCGCCGATCCACGGCGAAAATTACGCACAGGCGGAAATCGTTGCGGGACGCGTCACCGGCCAGCAGGCCGCACCACGCCGCGAATTTTAACCAGGGCACGCCATACAAAAACCGGGACGTTTGCCGAAGTCGCTACTCTTCGGTATCGTGCCGTAAAGAGTGACCTTGCCGTCCGCCACGGCGGCCACATATCTGCCACCCTCAAGAAATTGCATCACTTTTTTTCCGGAACGCGCCAACTCCGCCCATCGCGATTTTGTTTTCGGATTCTGCTCCAGCCCGCGTACGCTGCGGCCTTCAAACGCAAAATCAACCTGCCACAAACGGCTGCTGGGCGTGCGTTTCGCCGGATACTTTACGCCGTCGATTTCCGCGACGCCGCATCGATCCACCAGAATCTGCTTCCACACCGACAGCAATGTTTCATCCAGCGTCATTCTTACGTGATTGTAAACCAGGCCAGGATATCCAACATCAATTCAGCAACGAGGTTAATCGCGGGGCGCACAGTCGAAGAGAAAGCCATTGTTGGGCAATAAAATTACAGCCGGGAAGCTAGGCTGAGGGACCCGAGCCTCCCGGCTTTCTTACCCATCTCCGCAGGGTTTGGGCAAGAAACTTTTAAGCGGCGGATTCGCCGCTGCGCATAAACTCGTAACGTTCGATTGCTGCTGCTACTCCCACTTCACCCGAATGCTCGGAACAGGTGCGTAGCACGCGGCCCAGACATCGCACGCGTACCGGACCTGCTTGAGTGAGCTCGTGCGGTAAGGTCATTACGATTTCGACCGGAGAACCGCTCCTCAACCCTTTGGGCAAGTGAAAATAAAGTCCACGGGAACTGACCTCCCGCGATTCTGTTGCAGCTTCACCGACGACACTTTCGTCGGTCCAGCGAACGGTAAGCGGGAGCCGCATGAGGAAGCGGCGGGTTGCACGGCGCTCTTTTAAAGCCACAGGAAAAACCTCCCTAAGTACATTGCTAGAGTAGGGATATTCCGCCGCAGAACCAATAGAGCTAAAGCCTCAATTCGGCAGCTCCAAATTGGTACGCGGGTACTATACGATCGGATTGTGAAAGTACCGGAAAACACTACATTTATTGGCAAAGCACGATCTTTATTCTTCGACGGGAGCTTTGCGAAAAGCGCGGAGGGTAGCGGCTAAAGTGAGCACGCCTTCCAGCTTGCTGAGGTCGGCACGGTTGGCAACAGGCAGAACGGGCCAATCCCCGATCACTTGCAGCGCTTCCGAGAGCGATTGGTCCCGGAAAAGGTAAGGCAGCGGCCCCTTGGATTTGGCATGCACCGCCGTAACGGTGGGCGACGCGTCCGGGGCGCGGCGCAAAATGTCTTCACGATCGGGGATCCACCATTCGCCCGGGCGTACGCGCAGCAGAAGCACCGCATCTGGATCCGCCTCGGCACGTCGGGCTAGGTCAGTAAGGGCCTCGCCGGGTTCCACTGTGATCACCCCGTCGCAACGCATGGCGTCTTCCACTGACAGCGACATCATCTCCCGCCGTTCCTCAATCGAGGGCAAAACTAAGCCCTCCTGACGTGCGAGCAGGTCAAACAACGGCACTTTCTGATAGTGGCGCGAAATCACATACGCCACCATGGTCGAAACGATCACAGGCAGGATAGCGGTGTAGTTCCCCGACAGCTCGATAACCATGAATACCGCGGTGATCGGCGTACGCAGAAACCCCGCGAATAACGTTCCGATTCCCACCAGCGCGAAGGTGCCAACCGTGCCAGTCAGACTGGCAAAAAAATGGTGCTCGATGGCCCCCACCGCGCCGCCCAGCATGGCCCCGATAAAAAGGGTCGGCGCAAATGTTCCGCCGGGCGTTCCGCTAAGAAACGAAAAGGCTGTGGCCAGAATTTTCACCGCAGCCAGAATCAGCAGCAGCCTCCAAGTAAACTGACCATGCATGGCCTGATCAACAATGGCGTAGCCCGCCCCCATCACCTGCGGCAAGCGAATCCCGATAAGTCCGATCAGCAAGCCCGCCGCGGCCGGCTGAATATAGAGCGTCCAACTCGGCACCGCCTGAAGCTTGGGGCGAGCAAAAACGAAAAGTTTCAATAGCACCAGTGATGCGCCACCGCCAGCGATACCCAGCACAATGTAAGCGAGCATCTCGCCGGGACTGGCCACGCGAAATGGCGGCACACGGAACAGCGATTCCGCCCCCAAAAACGCGCGCATGGTCACGACGCTCGACACCGCAGCCAGTACAATCGCCCCTAGCGCTCCGGCGCTCCAAGTACCGATGACTTCCTCAATGACAAACAACACAGCGGAAATAGGCGCATTAAAAGCCGCTGCCAGACCCGCAGCCGCCCCTACTGGAGCAATCAACCGCAGCTTTTCTTGCGACAGCCGCAAACTGCGCCCAATCAATGAAGCAATCCCCGCGCCCATCTGCAACGAGGGGTCCTCGGGACCAAGGGATTGCCCGCTGCCAATCGCCAGCGCGCAAGTAAAAAACTTTCCAATGACGGTCGTGAACGGAACGTACCCGTTCGAAATATAAACCGCGGCTTTGGTATGGTTCACACCGCTGCCACGCACTCCGGGAAAAACGTGAATTGCCAGCAGCGCGACGACTAAACCCGCTAACGTCGGTGCCAGAACCACGCGCGGGAACGACGGAGCCAGCGACGGTCCCAGCAAAGTAATCTGAGTCCACTCGATCGCTAAACGAAAACACACCACGGCCAAGCCCGAAAATATTCCGATCAGCACTGCGAGAAGCAGAAAGAGCCGGTCTTCCCGCATGATGAAAGTTACTGCGGCGGAACTTCTCCAACGAGCGCGCAAATGATTGACTTCAGCCGTTGGCGGCATCGCTTCCGGAGCAATCGCTGCATCGGTGGCCGCCGGCGGAGTCTGCAGCTGGCTCACCTGTTCACCATGGATCGGCTGTGCCCAAGCAACCACAGCGCGCGATCGTCGTTCTGGGCTTCACCGCATGCCGCTGTTGCAGCATTCTCGACGTTAAATACGAAGCCCATCGCCGCGTCGAGGCGCTCGGGAAAACGCTCCAGATTTCGCAAGTTCCAATCGGATTGCGTCGCTTGTAACTGCGCGGCCAATTTTTGCAGATCGGTGCGCGGCGGCGTTTCTTGCAGTGACTCGCCGTCCTGACGAGCACAGGTTTCAAAACGCGTTTGAGCAAGCGACAAAGCGGCTACAGCGCGCTGCGCCCTGACTTCCGCGGATAGACCAGACAAAAATGGATCGACCGCCAAAACCCGCCGGGACATGTCGAACGCGCTGGCAACATCTCCCGAGTCACGCTGCTCGACGGGAAGCCGGTCGAAGTCCTGCAACGCTTCGGCATACTGGCGCAGTTCAAATGCGGAAACGCCTGCCCCGGCCAGCGCCTCCTGGTCATCGCGGTCGACATCCAGCACTTTGTGATAAATTTCGTGTGCGCGCGCCCACTGTTGCGTGCGCAGCAAAAGCTGCCCTGCAATTTTCAGCCGCACCGCGTCGGCCGGAGGAGTATTGTCGGCAAGGGCGATTACCTCCGGAGTAGCTTGGTTCACGGCGGAATGATCCAACAAGTATTCGCACAGTTCCCTGCGCACTTGCCAGCGCATGCCAATCGGATCCCCCGTCCACTCGCCGTAAATCGCGCCTTGGTAATAGCGGACGGTATCGGAAATCGACTTGCCCTTCGCAGCGATGCGCGCCAGTGCCAGATTCACTTCCCCGCTTCCGGGCGATTCCGAAAGCAGATTCAGCAAATACGCGCGCGCCTCGTCACCGCGGCCGGAGGCTGCAAGACCCTTCGCCAGCGCGAATTGAAAACGCGTGTTGTAGGGATTGTAAGCGATCGCATTTCGATAGTCGGTCAATGCCGCGCTGATGTTGCCCAGCTGCATGTCCAGCTCGCCCTGGGCAAACAAGGCGTCGGCAAGGGTGTGGACTTTCTTGTGATACATCCTGGAAAAAAACGCGGTCACCACCACGAGTATGAACAGCGCGATAAAACACAGAACGAAGACTATCTCGCGGGGATATCCAACCGGAGCTTTATCCGTGAGTGTGTTGTGGCTAGTCGAACTCATGCAGAATTTCGCAAATTAAAGAATACTCTAGATGGATTCAATGCGGGAGAACTGGATTGTAATAATTAAGAACGTTTGCAACATTCGGAAAGGCGCGCAGCAGGTGCGCGCAACTAGGTCTGATCGATCAGTCGGTGGTGAATGGCGTAGAGAGCCAGTTCGAGACGATCGGAAACGCCCAATTTATCGAAAATATTATGCAGGTGATTTTTCACCGTCTGCTCGCTGATAAACAGTTTCTCGCCGATTTCGCGGTTACGGAATCCCTGCGCCACTAACTGCACAATTTCCTTCTCGCGGTCGCTCAGCAAAGGCTTCTCGCGCCGCTGCCCGGATTCCGCTGATTTCTTGAACGCGTCGATTACTTCGGCGGTCATGCGATTGTCGAGCCAGATCTCGCCATCGAATACCTTGCGGATACTCTTGACCAGCAGGTCGCTGGCGGATTGCTTCAGTACCACACCCCGGGCGCCCAGCCGCATAGCCCGCACTACGTCGCGGTCGTCCTCGGCAGCCGTCAGCACGATCACACGGGTCGGCAAAGAATCGAAATTGACCTCTTCCAGTACGCCAAGCCCATCCTTTTCCGGCATGCGTAGATCCAGCAACAGAATGTCCGGTTTCAGCTTCGAAAGCATTTTCACGCATTCAGTGCCGTTCGAAGCCTCTCCAATAATCTGTATTTCTTCCGCTGATTCCAGCAGTTTGCGAAGACCATCGCGAAAGATGGCATGGTCGTCCGCCACCAGGATGCGAATCGCCTGTTTAGGTTTCGTCATTTTCTCAATTCAGTGGGATTTCTACCGTCAGACGCGCCCCGTGCCCGGGATTCGATTCAACCGTCAGCGTCCCGCCCACGCCCCGTGTTCTTTCCTTGATCGAAATTGGCCCGAGTCGCAGCCGGTCCAGCTCTTCGCTGCAATAACGTCCGGAAAAGCTGAAGCCATGCCCGTTATCATCAACTACCAGAGACACTTTCGCTTCATCTTGTCCTAGTTTTACCACGACGTGACTGGCCTTCGCATGCTTTTTTATGTTGTTCAGTGACTCACGATATATCTGGAACAGTTCCCTACAGATACGATCCGGAAGCCTCAAATTCCGGTCCTCGATGAATAAATCCACCGCGACTTCCGAGTCGTTGCGGAAACGTTCCGCGAATCCCAGCATCAATTCGCGCATATCCGCACTTTCCACACGAAGGGGCCGAAGGTCCGTAACCATCCTACGCAATTCCTCGTGTTCCTGCTGGACCGTTTTTTGTAATGTTTCCAACTCCTTGCCTGCCTGCTCCGGGGTCCAGGGGAACTTATGGCGCAGCACGTCCAGCTGGATGTTCAGACTAAGCAGGGTCTGAAGGATCCCGTCATGCAAATCACGAGAAATGCGGCTGCGCTCCGATTCCACCGCGCGCGCCCGTAAATGACGCATTAGAAAGAGGTTTTCCATAGGCGGTCCTATGTGCCGCACTATGCGCTCTAGCCACCGCAGGTCAGCTCGGGTAAATCTTCGCCGACGGTCTTTTGGGTTAATCAGCAATACTCGTCCGGCGGGACGTCCCGCAGCTTCTATCGTTACCGCCAGCATCGTACGCACGCTTAGTTCATCGCGCGTCGAAATAGGCGGGGGGTCAACCTTATGGCAAGGCTGTCCGCTTCGACGGTCCCACCCAAAACCACGGCCGGCGCCGGCATCGAATTCCCAGCAGAACGAAACTTCGAATGAGTCCGTCAAAAATGTGTCAGAACGGGACAGCGGCAGGGTTTCCGGTCCACCCGGTTCTGTTTGATTGGGCTGAATCTTCCAGACGAACAGGCGCTCCAGTTCTTCATCGCGTATAGCCAGGCAGGCCTGCTCACATTCGAACTCCAGCGCAACCTCACCCAACGCCTGCCGAACGGATTCGGTCAACCCGCGGTCGAATTGCAAGAGGCCGGTAGTCTTTTCCAGAAATTGCTGGCGTTCAAGATGCTCGCGCTCCCGCGCACCCAGGAAACCCATGCCCAGCCCGGAAATCACGGTTCCCACTCCTATGGAAAGCCAATGCCAAAAACCGCGCCAATGCAACGGATCGGTGACGGCCATTCGGAAAATGATTCCCACAGAGGCGACGCTAACCAAGCCAAGCATGGCCCGCGAATTTCCCTGAGTGGCCAGCGCAAATACCACAAACAAAAACAAAAACCACCAGGCGGAAACCGACGGGGTTAGAAACAGAAACACGGCCAAAGCCACAAAGTCGCAAACCAGCGGAATGCTGAAATTCGTTTCGCTGGCGAGTCGTTCGTAAGCAAACAGCGCCAGCGCCGCGAGCAGGTACACGACGAGAAAAATCGCGGGGACGGTCCGGGTGCTCTGCTCGGACATCTCCACAAGATACACAAGCGCCAGAGCGACAAGAATCACCCGAGCCAACGTAACTTGGCGTTCCAGGTATAAGCGTTCGGTGGTATCGAGAGGCATGATGGCGGGCGATTGCCTCTCAAAGTCTAGCAAGTCATCGGGAGCCTGCAAGGCGATGTCCTCTTCTGGTTATCGGCGATAAGGAACCTCGCCTCAACCACCGACCAACAAGGATCCCTCCGCACCCGCAAACCTGCCAACACTAGGCACACTTTTTCCGCCACTTATCCACAGGCGCGATTGGACGACAATTGACAGCAGGTGCATAATCGCTTGTACTCACGCGTAATTCATGGGGGTTCTTGAGTTTGGCGCAGCGTTACACGCGAGGAGAAGTCGGCCGCATCCTAGGACTTGAGCCGGGTCGTCTCCGCTACTGGGAACGTCTCCGTCTCGTTCGTCCCGAATCGCGATGGGGCGAGAGCTTTTACAGTTTCAGCGATCTGGTCGCCGTTCGGTCCATCCAAGAACTGACTCGAAATCGCGTCCCAGCCCGCCGCCTCCGCCGCGCGGTCTCCTTAATTGAAAAACAATTCGGCGATGAGCCCTTGCCCGTCCAGCAACTTCGCCTGGTGAAATTAGGCGACGATGTCCACGTTGTTCCTCCCGGCTCGGAAATTCCATTCAACCCTTTCCTCCGCCAGTGGGGTTTCCCGTTCGATATCGCTGCGCAGCCCGCCAAATTGCACGCCATGCTGGGCCCCACGCCGGACGACTTTTTCCAAACCGCACTCGATTGCGAAGGCCGCGGCGATCAGCTCCCCGAGGCCATCGAAAATTATCAACGCGTGGTAGAGCTCGCGCCGAACTGGATCGAAGCGCACATAAATTTGGGAGTAGCCTACTACCAGCTAGGCCAGCTCACCGACGCGCGCGACGCTTTCCTAACCGCCGTGCAAATCGATCCGCTCAACGGCATCTCACGTTACAACCTCGGATGTACCCTCGAAGAAATGGGCGAAATGGACGAGGCCATCAACCACCTGCGCCGCGCAGCGCGTGCCATGCCCGCGCACCCGGATGTGCACTTCAATCTCGCGCTGGCCTATGAAAAACGCGGAGAACGCCGCGCCGCACACGATCATTGGGTGCTCTATCTGCGTTACGCTCCCAACGGCCCATGGGCCGACCAGGCTCGCTCGCGCCTGAAAAAATCGTCCGGCAGACGCAAACGAAACGCGCCCATTCCATTTCGCCGGCCGAGCTGATTTCGCTCCGCGCTTGAAAGGACTCCAATGCCAGTTCGATATGCCGCATGGGTTGCCGGCGGACTCTGGGCGCTGATAGTGTGGTTGCCGATGAGCCCACAAACAACCAAGCAACCGTCAGACGCGCTGCAATCCGCGGCCTCGCAAAAATTCGCGGCGCTTAGCGACCAGTTCATGAAGGAATCGCTGGTGCTCTCGCCGACCGGCGCTTCTGCGGCCGGATATCACATTCACGTGGATCCCACGGTGGTGGTCGAAACCATCGGCAACGCTCTTTTCCTGCCGCTGACTCAAACCTACGCGCCGCATGAAGTTCGCGTCCGCCAGGTCCTGTCGCGCGTGCAACAGATTCCGCGCCTATTGGACCAGGTTAAGCCCTATCTCGCCGATTGCGATCCGATATTCATCACCACGGCGGTGCAGGAAAACGCCGGTAACGTCGACCTCATCCAAAGCATGCTGTCCCAGGAAATTCCCGCCGGATCGCCGCTGAAAGCCGAATACGAACAGCAAGCACCGCGCGCGATCGCAGCCCTGAATGATTTTTCGCGCTGGCTGCAGGATGATCTCGCCAAACGACCGTCAAAAATCACTTGGCGCCTCGGCAAGGAGCTTTACGATCGGAAATTCCGGTTGGTAATGGAAACACCGGTTACGCCTGAAGAGGTCCTGAGCGACGCCGAACAGGACATGAAATCGGTGCGCGCCGAAATGCTTCAAATTGCGACTCCCATGCACGCGCATATGTACCCGGAGCACGGCGATCATTCAGATTTAAGCGATCACCAACGCCAGAATCTGATTATCGAGGAAGTCTTGGATAAAATCTCAGACGACCATCCGCGCCGCGACCAATTGCAGCAAACCATCGAAGCGGATCTCGCGGGCATCGTTCAATTCATCCGCGAAAAGAAAATTGTTTCGCTTAGCGCGCGGGATAACCTGAAAGTGATCCCCACGCCGCCCTTCGAACGCGAAAGCTATTCCGTGGCCGGCTTCCACAGCGCGCCGCCCCTCGATCCGCAATCTGACGCGGAATACTGGGTCACTCCGATCGATCCCAAAATGCCGGATGCAAAGGCCGAATCGAAACTGCGCGAATACAATAATTTCACGCTGCAATGGCTTAGCATTCACGAAGCGCTCCCCGGCCATTACATCCAATTCGAGCACCTCAACAACATCCAGCCGGAACGCCGTCGCCTGCTTCGCTCGCTCTACGCCAACGGCGCTTACGTCGAGGGCTGGGCTGAATACATTGCACAGGTAGTGATGGACGAAGGGTTCCTGAACAACGACCCGCGCTTCCGCATGGTAATGAGAAAAATTCGCCAGCGCGTAATTTCCAACGCCATCCTGGACATCAGAATGCACACCATGGATATGACCGACCAGCAAGCCATGGATTTAATGACTAAGGAATCGTTTCAAACGCAGGCCGAAGCGGAAGGAAAATTGCAGCGCGCGAAGCTCACTTCAACGCAGTTACCGACCTACTACGTCGGCATCCGCGAATGGTTTGAACTGCGAAAGGAATATCAAGCTTCCGCTGGAAAAAATTTCGACCTGCTGAAATTTCACGACTTGGTTCTCGACGCAGGCCCGTTGCCAGTGCCGGTCGTTGAAAAACTGGTAATGACTGCCGCAAAATAGGGCCGGCCGCACTCACGCGTCGCAGAAAACAACCCCAAATTCAACCCCAGCCTCAGAAAGAAAATCCAGCCTGCAAATAAATCTGCCGGTTGGCAGCATTCGACGAAAACGGCCCGCCCGCCAACTGGTTCGGCACTCCAAAAAATCGAGTGTTATACGACGCATCCCCACCCGGAACTTCCGGCGGATTCAAAACGGCGCTAGGATTCGCCAGATTCACATTGTTAAATACGTTACGCGCATTAACGCTCAAAGTAATACTGTAGCGCTTCGACGCATTACTACTCCCGAAGCCGGGGCCGCCTCCTCCGAACGGGTTCGCTCCAGGTCCCCCGCCTCGTACTCCTCCGCCGCCTCCGCCGCCTCCGCCGCCTCGCCCACCGCCCCCCGGACCGCCCCCCGGTCCACCACCCGAGCTTGGACCTTTATTCTCTGGACCAAAATTGAAAGTCTTCGCCAAGCGCAAGTTCAACGTAAAGTGATTCGGCCCCGTAAAATCGTTAACGGGAATCGGAATCACGTTGGGTCCCGGCACGGTATTGAAAGTTCCAAAACCCGGAACGGTCACAATCGGCCCACCCGCAGGCCCAGTCGAAAAAGAAGGACGCTGGTTCAATTGCGAGCTTCCGATCAAATCTTCGCTCAGTGTCACGTTATAAGGCGAACCCGAACTCGCAATCATGAATGGGCTCAATCGCAACCCCCACGGTAGCGCCACGGATCCACCCAGAAAGAATCGATTACGCACATCGAAAGACGCGCGACCGTAATCCTGCATAATATTGAACGGATTAGACGGAAAGCTGTTGGCGCCGGACGTATCGCTGTTCGCATAATTCAGCACGTAGTAAGCAAACAAGGTGAGCTTCGACCCCGCCATAACGCGGCTCTGCACGAACAATTGGTTCTGGCGGAAAATCGCCTGCGACTCATACTCATAAATATTCTCGTTCGCAACAGGGCGCGCCGCCGGAACCGGATTTGTGTAGTAAGGATAGAAATCGCTGAAGTTTGTGGGGGAGTTGACGTTGTTCGTGAGCAACTGATCGTTGCCGATCGAATTCAAATACGAAACGCTCAAATTCGCAACCTTGGTCAGTTGCCGCTCCAGGCTCACGGCGGTTTGCGCGATATAAGGCGCATGCAGGTTTGTATTGGGCCGATACTGCGTAAACAATTCCGTAGGCCCCGGAGTCAGCAGCGGAGGAGTAGTAGGAGATGGATTATAGAATGTCGGGTCCGGAACCACATATTCCGCCAGGTTTATGCCGCTCAAACGGTCCTGTTCTAGCACGTCAGCCAGAAGGAAACGATCGTAGAAAATCCCGAACCCAGCGCGAAGCACGGTTTTCGGCGCGGCCTTCCCCCCTCCACCTATGCCCCACGCGAAACCCAGACGCGGCGCAAAATCGGCATGATTGCTGATATTGTTCTGCGACTCGAAGCGCAGCCCATAACTGAGAGTAATATTGGGCCGCACACGCCAGTCGTCTTCCACATACAAGCCCACGTCCACTTGCGAAACGCGTACGAAGGGATTGGCGGCCAGCGTTGTATTCGCCGGATTCGCAGTCACGGTGTATTGATTCGCCGAAGGAACACCTTCCAGGGTGCTTATGTAAGCTTGTATGGAAGGAAACTGGTACGTTCCGTTGAATCCGCCCGTCGCAGAATTTCCGTCCGTATATCCCCGCAAGCGAGCCCCAAATTTCAGGAAATGCTTGGTGTACTGAATGGAAGTGTAATTCTGAAATTCAAATTGATTGGTGTTATCACCGACGAAGCCGCCGCCATATCCGCCCCCGGTAAACGCCAGAGGCACCAAGATGGAGGGCGCCGTGCTCACCGGCGTCTGGCTGGATTCGTCGCGTAGATACTGAAAACGCGTTTCATTGACGACTTTCGTTCCGTAAATCTGGGTGTCGCCCAACTGCAGCGTCTGCTCGGTGGATAGCGAGTTGTAACCTTGCGACGGCAGCGCAAATCCGCCCACTCCATCGTTGGTTTCGTCGTTCCGATAATATTGATACCGCAAAGTCAGCGTATTGGTTTTCGATAATGCGTAATCCAGGCGCGGCCCGATGTTGTAACGCGTTCGCGGATTGGGCACCGCCGCGCTGAAAGGAGTGAGCGCAAACGTGGTCGCATCCACAATCTGCGCGTTCACAATGCCCAGATCGTGAATGTCGCGAATATCCGTGGTAAAGAAAAACGAAGCCTTCTTGCTCAGCGGCCCGCCAATATTTCCGCTATATTGCGTGGAGTAATAACCGGGGTAAGGCGTGCCCGCTGCCTCGCGTGAATCAAAAAACGGATCTTTGGTGTTGAACGCCGAATCATTCGCATTCACGGAAAATCCGCCGTGCCATTTATCCGTCCCCGGCTTGGTGAAAATTTCAATGCGCCCGTAACCCACTTTGTCGTACTGCGCCGAAAATGGGTTCTGATTGATGCGGATTTCGCGAATAGAAGACTTCGGCGGAAGCTGCCCCGCCGTGAATCCATCGATATAAAACTGTCCTCCGTTCGGTCCAGCGGAAGGCCCGGCCAGCGCCGTGAGATCGGTCTGGAGCTCATCCGGATCGTCGGGAAGCGCATCGAGCGCCGCGCCGTTGATCACAATTGCCCCAGCATTGTTCGTAGGACTCACGTCCACGGCGCCGGTCTGATCGGTCACCGTCACTTGCTGTTGCTCCATTTCAATCGTCAGCGCGATATTTAGCTGCTGAATCTGCCCAGCCGAAATTTGTACGGATTCGTTCTTGTAAAGCGCAAACCCCTTCGCAATCACTTCCACCGTGTAGTTTCCCGGCGCAAGATTCTTCAATTCAAAAATTCCATCACGATTGGTGGCAGCGGCCAGCGATTTTCCGTCAGGCCCGGTCACGATCGCGGACGCACCGACCACGGCGGCAGCGGAAGGATCGGTCACCTGCGCGTGCAGAGTACCGCCGCCCGGATTCTGGGCGAATGTTGCCGTGCCGTATGCAATAACACAACCGATAGCTAGGATGACGCCTGCAGCAAAAGATAGGGCCCGGGTTCTCATTCATTCTCCTGAAAATTATGAAGCCGTGATTGGCGAAGTAGTTTGCAGAGATGATTTATTGACTGCCACCCGCGCCTTCGCCCGATGGCGCGCCCAAACTCCATGGAGAGAGCAGCATCGCTTGGCTCGCATTACCCGCGGGCGCTGCTGCTAGAATCGCCTCGACCCCTCCCACCAAGGTAATTGCAGTTACTCCGCTGGCGTCGGTGCCTTCCGTGGAAACCACCATCACGGCATCGCCTTTCTGAAAATCACTCAGCGAAGCAGCAGGCATCCGGTTCACAATTTGCTGAAAGTCGCCGCGTCCTCCGCCCCCCGCCCCGTTCCCGCCCATTCCAGCGCCGGCACGTTGCCCGCCCGGATTTTGTTGCCCACTGTTCGCTTGCTGTCCGCCACTCGCAGCGCCGCCACTCGCACCCGGAGCTCCCTGCATCGATCCATTAGCTCCTTGCGCTCCTTGCGCTCCTTGCCCGCTCGTGCCTCCGCCTTTCAGCCGAAAAGCAATCATCTGGGCCATCTGTGCGGGAATTTTGCGCAGCTGCGATTGGTCCGTGATCTTTACAACCACGGCCTTCTTGCTGATCAGATCGGTCAAACTGACTGTCTTGCCATTGGGGTCCACCGCAGTAATAATTCCGGCGATGTTACGAAAAGTTCCCCAAACAATTTCGTCCGCCTGAAATTCCGTGCCATCCGCGCTCTTGGTTCCGCGGGCACGCAGCTGATCACCAGGCTTGATTTGGTCCAGAGACGCAGGCTTGGCATCGTCGAACTTCACAGAATCGGGCGCATAGCGCCGCAACGCAGTGGCTTTCGAACTGTGCACAACGATCGTCTTTGCGCTAGGCCCGTTCCCGGTGGAAATTGTCACGGTCCCATTCGCGGCGTCCACAGCCTTCACCAACCCGCCAATCCCGCGCTTCTGCCAATCGTCGCGATCCTGCGCCTTCTTTGCCTCCACATCGGTGGCTTTCATCGCAATGATTCCAACTGTCACGGTGGAACTCGCGTCCGCGGACCCCCGCTCGCGTACCAGGATCCGATCGCCAGCCCGCAGATCGCTTAGTTGAATCGCACTAGCGGACTTCAAATCTTTTTGGCCCGGCGCAACCTGCACAATCTTCGTCGTGTCCTGCACAGTCACGGTGACGTCGGACCCGCCATCCAAAGTCAGCGTGAGGATATTCCCGCTGACAGACCTCACAGTCCCCACCCGCTGCGTGATGGCACCCTGTGCCGAGCTCGCACCCCTCTGCTGTGAACCAGAACTTTGCGGCGCAGCCCCACTTCCCTGCTGAACCGCCCCATCTGTCGAATATCCGGTTTCCGCATTCCCGGCGAGGGGCGCCGCCCACAATCTGATCGTGCCGCACTGCAACGCACACAACGCCAACGCAAAAATTGCGGCGCTTCGCACCAATTGCTTTTTCAAATCCATAAGTAGCTCCACAGATCCGATTACGTCTCCCGGTCCAACGCGCGTATAAAATCCGTCATCATTTATAAACCCGATCTGAGCCCCTTCCGATTGTAAGCACATCTTCCGTACGCACTCCAACGCGCATTTCCCAGCAGCAGTTTAGACGTAACTAGAACCGCGAAACGTTTCCTCGGGATTACGCCAAGCATCAAAACGAAGGTAGCGGCGAGGCGACCGCACACGGCAATGCCCCGCGACGAAGGCACTGGATGAGTTCAAGCAAGGCACCACCAAACGGTCCCCGGGCAAGAGGGTGTGAAACGTTAAGGCATCAAGAGAGACTCAGAGCATCCAACGAAACAGTCTCATCGCACTTGTCCCAGCGATACACAAACTCTTAACCCTCTTTCGGATTTCAGAATTCCTCAACGTGCGTCGCCCAGTGTTATCTATGCCACACCTTTGCGGATGCCGCTGGACGTCAGCCGCATCGCAGGCGACAGCGAGTTAAGCCGCGGCCGGGCGATTTCACTTTCGCCGGCTCGAAACGCGGAACACCTTTAACTTTTCACAACCTCGCCAACAGCGTGATGAAACCCACGTTGGATAAATCGTTGGAACACCATTCGAATGGTGTAGAATGGGCGGGCTGGCACGGCTTCCGTCGAGGGCTTGCCAGCAATCTGTTTGCTCTGGGCGTAACTCTGAAGGTGATTCCGGGAATGACGCGGCACGAATCTCGCGCGATCACGTTGCAGCATTACATAAAAACACCTGAATCGGAGACTCTACTAGCAATGGAAATGCTCGAATCAACGATCAGAAATCGTCCATCTGGCTTGATTTCGAACGATGCAGTAGTCGTCCAAAGTAGTAGCCACTCCTCGTAAGTCCTTTGGTGAGCGTAGCTCAGCTGGTAGAGCATCGGTCTGTGGCACCGAGGGTCGCGGGTTCAAACCCCGTCGCTCACCCCAAACCCCCAATATTTATGCTAGTTCCAGCGTCGCCCGCGTTTCTCAGGGTCACAACCTTTACTAAATCAACCTTGATTCCTAGCCAGAAAGTCGCTGCTGTTTCAGTGCGTCGCCGGTTTTATGTTCCTCAATTTGAAAACCTAAGAACTTATGGACCGCCAGCAAAGCTTCTTTGTCAGTCGTCAGTATTATGACGCGTCCTCCAAGGGGAGTTTCCTGAAACGAGTACCAAATTTGACCGCGGAGCCGCTTCATCTCCGACACCCCCGGTGGAACCGTGTCATGGACAATCATAGGTATATCGAAGTCTCCATTCGAAAACGCCTTAGCTATGTGAGTTAAGTGCTCACGAATGTTGTCGCGACTGCTGGTATCCGCCGGGTCGTCGACTTCAACTTGGATGACCCCGCCATCTGGCTTCACGAAGAAATGATGTGTAGTCTCTGTTTGAGAGAAACCCATCTGCTGTTCCCCACGTTCGCTCATGGCCGAATTCGCGTCGTGCATGGGGCAGGATTCCGAACTTTGTGGTTTTTCTTTTTGCGACGACGATTGTTGAGTGAACATTGGCAACAGAGAAACAATCGACCCCATTACAACAACAATTGGACTTTTCATTTTCGCTTCTCCTGTTTATGGTCGGTACGCGGCAGCATTCTTCGAGGAGGCACCCCGGCGTGGCGAATTGGATGTGTAGCAGCGAATGCCTCTAACAGTCCGGCACGCTTACCACTGGGAGTCTTTCGAAGTAGACTGTTCCAGTCGGCGAGAGTCTTACGCAATTCTCGGTGCCAGGCTCTTAAGTCCTTGATCTGTCCTTCAATGCTTCGCAATTTCTTGGCAGCCAAATTGCGGACTTGGTGGCATGGCGGTTTACCACCGTCTCGTTCGCTGAAAATTCCTATTAGCTCGTTCACGGAAAAACCGATGGATAGCGCAGCACGGATTAACCGTACACGTTCGACCAGTTCCGCCGAGAACAGACGGTAACCGGCAGACGATCGTGGAACGGGCTGAACAAGGCCGCGGCGCTCGTAGTAGCGCAGTGTGTCGGTGCTGATTCCCGCCAGGCGCGCCAATTCCCCCGAATACAATGGACGGATTCTGGGCACGTTTGCGTTCATCAGTGCAGCTTAAAGGATGGAGCCCATTCCAGGGTCAAGCAAAATCCGCTTAGTGCAAAGAGTTCAACGATTATCCTCCCTTACCAGGTGTGTATCCTGGCCCATCAACTGGGGTTTCCGCGGCCGCCCCAAAGCCGCCTACGGAATCTGGTTTGGGAAAAACTATGGAAGGATTGCGGTTTCACACATCCGCAATAAGGCATGGGATTACCCATTCGCTGTCTGCGAGGGCCGTCGTAGGGGCGGAGTTCAGATTCGCTCGTCTTCACTTGCACCATATTCAGAACGAAATTTCTTTCTACTTGTGTCTCGGTCCGGCCCAGCCGCTATAACATTCGTTGAGTAATCGCAGCGTAATTGTCGAACTGTTTTTCTCTCGCAGAAAATCGCCGACCAATAACGACGCCTCCGCTTGGAATTCCACAAACCCAGGAAATCGCGGCCGCATATAAGCCCGCTCCAGCGTCGGAAGAGTGGCTTCGAAGAAATGATTCGTAATGCCGTTAGTCTCAGGATCAGTCCACGCCACCCTGTTACCCGCTTGACCTCCCGATTGAACGTAAAGCGTCCGCTGGCATTCCGCGCCGGCCACCCACGTCGCGTACTCCGCAGCAGTGGAGAGTTCCCTGCACCGCGCGGAAATCGCAAAGCCAGCTCCGCCCAGGACGGAACCTGCTGGGCCTGCACTGCCTGAGGTAGGAATATTTGTAAATTGGATCGGTGACTTACGGTAACCAGCGCGCGCGTAATTTGAATAGCCAAAACCCAACGGACAAAACGCGATCTCATCCGTGGTGCTCATTTTTTCCCATACCTTAATGGGGTTCCATTCCAGAGCTTCCGCCGCCCCGCAACCGGCAAGATCCTGCAGGCGATGCAAAGCCTCCTCGCCCGTTTGATCGCTCACGATTTTCCCGGAACCCAAACTCGAACGAAATGGATCCTCGCCGGAACTGGCACACAGCGTGAAGAAGCTGCACAGCGAGTCCACGGGCAGCAGCGGCATCGTAACAAAACCCGGTCGAATCCGCGACAATGCAAGCACTTCGTCCCAAGTGACGGGAACCTTCACGCCCGCAGCCGCCAGCAAATCCGGCCGGTAGCCGGCCACTTGCGCCGCCGCGTCAATCGCGAGCGCCCACTGGTGGCCATCATAGAAATAACTTTCGTGTGAATCGCCGACACTTTCGCGACGCAGAGTCGCAAGAGTCTCGGCGGAAATGTGCTGTTCTACGGGGACCAGGTATCCGCCCTTAGCCACTGTGCCCATGAAAGGATGATCGAGCACAATAAAATCGTATTCTTCGGCCAACTGCCGTATAGGATTATCGGCGAAACCTTGCAGCGAGCGCGCCTGCCACTCAATGCGAACCCCAGGATGCGTCTCTGCGAACCGCGAAGCGGTGGCCAGCATCGGCGCAAATCCCCGATCGTGTTTCCAGGTAATTCCACGAAGATTTACCACCCACTCCTCCCTGAATAATTCGCAACGTTCTACCGCGCAATCCTCGATAAGACTTCAACCTCGCATCGTCCAACAAAAGCAGGATTTAAACGATGTTGGCATCCCTGAAGTGCGCGATTTCACTTTCGCTGTACCCTAATTCTTCAAGTATCTGGTCCTTGTGCTCTCCCAACAAAGGAGGCCTGCGAATCTCGCCGGGCGTACGGCTGAATTCAATAGGCGGACCGACCGTACGGAACTTTCCGGCAATAGGGTGATCGAAATCAATCAGAACCTCGTTATGCGACACCTGCGGATCGGTCTCAACATCCGGAAACGTATTCACCGGCGCCGCCCAAATATCCGCCTCCATAAAAATATCCATCAGCTCTTTGGTGGTTTTCTCAACGAAGCCCTTTCCTAATTTCTGCTTTACTTCGTCTCGGTTGACGGTCACGTTCCGTGAGGAGTTCCCTTCAAATCCCTCAACACCCACAAGCTTCGCGATTTTATCCACCGGCATCATCGCAATCGATATATAGCCGTCCTTCGTTTTGTAAACGCCCATGGGCGCTCCCACGTAAGGATGCCCAACGCCGGTGGCACTGCGCTGCGGTTCCCGACGTGTATTAAGGTAAAGCGTCAGCTCCTGTGTGCTCAGGTGCATCATCGAATTCAAAAGATTAACGTCCAGTCTCTGACCTTTCCCGGAACTCGCTCTTTCATATAGAGCCGCCAGCACTGCGATCACAATGTGCAGACCGGCGGTGAGATCGGCCAGGCCGATGCCAACTGGGACGGGCGGATCGTTCGCCGTTCCGTTGAGCATCAAAACGCCGGCGATGGATTGCGCCAACAAATCTTGGCCCGGCCGCTCGCGGTAAGGTCCATCCTGACCCCAACCGGAACTCGCACAGTAGATCAGTCCCGGCTGCTCCGCGCATAACGCATCGTATCCCAGCCCCAGACGGTCCATCACACCGGGACGAAAATTTTCAATCAGTACGTCGGACGACTTGATAATGCGTCGCCCAATTTCTTTTCCCTCGGCCGCTTTCAAATCCAGGGTGATACTGCGTTTCGCGCGATTGAACGCCAGAAAGGATAAACTCTCCCCCTTCACAAAGGTGTCGCCGATCGACCAGCCGCGCGACCATTCTCCTTTCAGCGGCTCGACCTTAACGATGTCCGCTCCCATATCGCCAAGCAACTGCGTGGCGCTCGGTCCTTGTACCAGTTGGCTGAAATCCGCGACGCGCAATCCTGTTAGCGGTCCTCTCATTGTCTGTTTTCCATCCCTCAAAGGTTTGCCCGATTGGATACCGACAAATCGCCGGTTCGATATGTTGCATTCTGCAGTTACAGACGTTCGATCAAACGGGAGCGGAAGATGTCATCCCGCCGTCGATCACCAGGCATTGCCCGGTAACCCAGGAACTTTCGTCGCTCGCCAGGTACAGCGCGCCGTTGGCTACATCTCGCGGGGTTCCCAATCGCCCCAGCGGATGCATTTTCACCCACGCGGCGCGCAAAGTTTCCGGATCCGCGGCCCGTTCCAGAACATGAACGTTCAGCGGCGTTTCAATCGTACCCGGCGCAATACAATTAACCCGAATTCCAGTTGCCGCATATTCACGCGCCATTTGCCGGGTCAAACTGATCACGCCGCCCTTGCTCGCCGCATAATGCGGATAGCCGGCCAAACCCAGCAAACCCTGCACCGACGCCATATTTACAATGGCCCCATACCGGCGCTCGAGCATCCCAGGTAAAACATATTTCGAAATTAGGAAAATGCTAGTGAGGTTGACTCGAATAATTCGTTCCCAATCCTCTAGTTCCATCTTGTGGCAGGGAGCCTCGGAAGCGATTCCTACGATGTTGGCCAGGACATCGATCTTCCCGAATTCACGCACCCCCGCGTCCACCACCGCCCGCACTTCAGTTTCAGACCCAACGTCAGCCCGCACGAACAACACCCGGCCACCCAGAGACTTGATTTTCTCCGCAGTCGCCAAGCCGCCTTTCTCATCAATATCAGCTCCAACGATCGCGGCTCCTTCCGCAGCAAACAGCTCAGCGATGGCCTCACCAATTCCACTAGCCATTCCTGAAACAAGTGCCACATGATCTTTCAGCCGCGCCATAGACCCTCGTTATTTTTTAACGTTATGTTTTTACCGTTCATGACCAAACTCCGTCCGGCCCAGGATAAAGGTGCAAATGTACCGCCGCGGCGTTTTTCCTCTGAAGCAATAAGGGCAGCGCCGCGTCTCAATTCAGCTATCATGCCGCGCTTTCGTCGCAACACTTCACTCAAGCCACGATGCCGCAATTTCGCCGCAACATCTCTGCGGAAGCCGCCGTATTGCAGCAGTCAGCGGCACACCCTACCACATTGCGCTCACCCTCTCCGCGTTTTTTCAAACGCTGAACGATCCAGGGAATCAGATATGATGCTACGCTGCGATTCGGTCGACTTTACTGACTCGGTTGGCTGTTCTTAAGACGCGCACCCGCTTCGAGGTTCGAAATATCGCATGACAGAGATCTTCACGATTGACGAGTTGGCCCAGCAGGTAAATAGCGGCATTGCGATTGGAATTGGCGGCGTGCATCTCGCCCGCCTCCCCATCGTGTTGATCGAGAAGGTCCTCGCTCTAGGACACAAGGATTTCACCTATGTAAGCTGGGGAGGCGGTTTGCCGCTCGAAATGTTTCTCGAAGCGGATGCCCTGAAAAAGCTCATCTTCTGCTTTTCGAGTTTGGATATCTTGGGTTTAGCGCCGCGCTTTCGACAAGCCCTCGAAAATCAATCGATCGAAGTAGAAGAATGGTCCGCCTTGGCGATGATTCAAGCCTTGCACGCCGCCTTCTTCAATTTGCCGGAAATGCCGTTTCAAATCCCGCTCGGTTCGGACTTGATGAATGCCGGAAACTTTTGGAAGAAGACTCTTTCGCCCTTCACCGGCGAGCCCGTGGGTCAGGCACGGCGCTTGGATGTAGACACTGTGCTGTTTCACGCGCAGCGAGCAGATCGCCAGGGCAACATCGAAATTCAGGGTGCGCGTGGACTGGACCTCAGTCTGCTGGGCGCGGCCAAGAAAAAACTCTTCACCGTGGAGGAGATTGTCGCCGTCGGCAAACTAGGGGAGGCCCCCAAGTCCTATGTCCTGCCCCGCAGTTTTGCGACGGCGATCGCGTGCGTCCCCATGGGCGCCTATCCCACCTCCTGCCTGCCGTACTACACCACCGATTACCGCCGCCTGGTCGATTACGTTCGAGAAGAGGAAAAAAAGAAAAGCCTCAAGCTTGCCTCGTCGATTCCTCCAGAAATCGCGAAGCTCCCCGAAAAAATCCCGGCGCCCCGCTTTGCCTGCTCCGAAGAAAGAGCCAGATTTCTGGAACTCGCAGCCAAGGTCCCGATCGACGCTCTCACATCCGCGCGCTTGGCGCGTTATGGACTTGCGATCGATCCAGCCACTCGCTACACGGTGGACGAATTGCTGGCAGTCACCTTGGCTCACGAGTACGACAGCTCCAGCATCTGCTCCGTCGGCTCGGTTTCTCCCCTGGCCTTGGTGTCCTATCTGCTCGCGAAACGAACTCATGCCCCGGAACTCACGCTTATTTCGTTGAATGGTGGCTTCGTCGACGTCGAATCGCATCCCATGTCGTTAACACTGGCCGAACCCTTGGACTGGCAAACGGCAAAAGTTTTCTGGGGCGGCGATGAAACCTACCATTGGTATTACCAGACCGGCCGAATCACCCACGAAGTAATCACCGTTGCTCAAGTCGACGTGCACGGCCGCACCAACAACGCCTGGATCGAAAGCAAGGGCAAACGCCTCCGCCTGCCTGGCCAGGGAGGAATGGCCGATGTGGCCAACCTTCACCAGAACTTCACGCTGTACCTAACGCGGCATTCCCCCGAACGTTTCGTCGAATCCGTTCAATTCTGCACCGCGTCCAGAGGCCTGCTGAACGACGCCGAAAGAATTCAGGCGGGGCTTCAACCCGGCAAGGTGCGTTTGATTTCGAATCTGGGAATCTTCGAGTTGGACCGCGCGCTGCTAAAGTTCCGCCTCGTCGCCATCCACGCAGGCATCACATTGGATGAAATTCGTAAGCAAACTGGCGGCGATTTTCTAGTCGCGGAACCCCTGCCGCTAACGCCAACACCCAGCCCGGAGGAATTACGATTAATTCGCCAGCAGATCGACCCCTTCGGAATCAGTCGCCTGGAATTTGTACCGAGCAAATCGCGTCTGGAGACCATCGAGAGCATCCTGGATGCGGAAAAAGCGCTGATAGAAGATATCTTCCGATAAGTCAGCCACACGCCAATAAGATGAGCTTGATCGAATGTAAATTGCCAGACGTGACCACATCGAGCTGCACAAAAATACTAGTCGACGGGTCGTTTCACCGCCGCATTTCCTAAGGAGACACCATGCTTTTCCCCGTGTCTGAAGTTCGGGTCTTCATCGCAGGCCTCGATCATCCGGAATGCGTCACCGTCGGACCAGACGGCACGCTCTATGCCGGCGGCGAGCGCGGCCAGCTTTATCGAATCCCACCAGACGGAAAGCGCGCCGAAGAAATCGCCACCACCGGCGGTTTCTGCCTGGGCCTCACTCTTGACCGCGAGGAAAGCGTTTACATTTGTGACTTGGGCAAGCACGCATTAATCAAAATAACGCAGAAAGGAAAAGTCTCCCTGATCGCAGACTCGGTCGATGGTGTAAAGCTTCAAACTCCCAATTTCAGCGTCTTCGATTCTCACGGAAACCTCTACTTCAGCGATTCCGGTGAATGGAAGAAGGGCAACGGAGTCGTTTGGCGGCTTTCCAATGAAGGAATCGCGAGCCTTTTCGCCAAAGGCCCGTTCCATTTCGCCAACGGCATGGCGATGGACGCGCACGACGGTTACCTCTACCTCGTGGAAAGCAATCGCGACCGTGTGGTAAGAATCGAAATCAAGCCTGACGGCACTGCGAGTGAGCCTGAAGTTTTTGCGGAGAATTTGGCGCGCGTCCCCGACGGCCTCGCTTTCGACGCCATTGGAAATCTCTACGTCACCACCTACGCCTCCAACTGTATCTATCGCGTCTCCACCGATCGCAAAGTCGAACTTCTCTGCAAAGACGAAGAAAATCTATTGCTCTGCCAACCGACCAACTGCGCCTTTGGCGGCCCAAATTTCGACCAGCTCTACGTCTCCAACCTCGGCCGCGACCACATTTCCGTACTCGACTTGAAAGTAAAAGGCCAGCCTCTGCATCGTCCCTGAAGCTATGAACTCTTCCGAGTTACCCGCGCACTCCGCCGCGCACTCCGCCGCTCCGCCTCCGCCCACAAGTCACCCAACCCACCAGCCGGCAATTCGATTCGATCCAACGCCCCTGGCCCCGCAATCACCAGTGCATTCCCAAGTTTCGTAACTGCGGAAATCGTGCGCCAGCTGGCAGGTGTCTCCGTGACAAACATCGCATATGAAATCGTCTGCCGCCCTCCTGCGGGCAAACAGCCAACGGCCGGTACACCAAACAACGGACCATTTAGAATCGCGTTACCCAGCCCCAGAGGCATCGGCGAATTCCCGAATTCCAATCCGCGCGCCTGAGTCTTGCCATCCCAAGGAGCATCGTCACGCCCACAATTTTCTTCCCAGTTCGCGACCCATGGAAAATCGGATTGCTTGAAGCAATACCCGGCGAGCAAACCAAGCCGCCAATTCAGCACCGCAACGTAAGCCAGCTGTGAATCCTCGTTTTCAGCCAGCAGCGTAGTTGCGATGAATCCGCGCCCCCGCGTGCTAAATGGTCGCGAGATATCCAAAGCCGAACCATCTACGGCCGGCGCATTCGGCCAAGTGAATTCCCTCTCGTTTGCGAGAGCCGCCTTGCCCTCGTAGCCCAGCGGCCACGTTTTCGAGCGCGTCCCCGGCATCAAGCAAACACTTTCGCCAGCCTGCAAAAACGGCGGGCCAAACGTCGTGTGCTGCACCCACTGAAAAAATCGGTCGCGGTTCCTCTTATTGGTAATAGTTTCGGTCACGTAAATGACGGGCTCGTCTTCCCATACCGCCATGTCACGCTGCACCTCGAGTCCGGCGCTTGGCGCCGCGCTGCGTATCCTCAAACGTCCCTCACTGCCACGCGCCCTCTTTTCCACCAGCGACCAACGACTCGACGCAACTTCGCCGTGAAGCGGAAGTCCCAACAACGTCTCTTCCTCCGACGGCGCGCCGAAATAGTCGACGCAAAGTGCGTGCCCCATATAGCCGGAAAGATACTTGCCCGCCGGTGGCAAACCGAATCTCCGCGCATGTTTGCCTTTGGAATAACCCTCAGGCTCCATGGTTTCCCAGCTCGGCTCCCACAACAGGTTTATGTCCGCCCCGGGACCGCGCAGTCGGCTGAAAGACTGGATGTGTCCGCCACCGCGAAGGCAACACAGCGCCACCCGATCGTTTGCCAATAACCACGCTGATCTTCCGCGTCGCACCACACCACGGCATTCAATCCCGGATTTATTTTTTTCCATTGACTCCATTCCTCGCGGATCAAAACTAGGCCCGCGCACTCTCCCCGCACCGAATTCGCCCAGTTCAAAAGCTCCTTCCTCCCCATGAAATTCAGAAGCGATCGCGCTTAACGCGCGTCGCGAAGCCTGCCGAAATGCTTTATTCAGTGGAGGGTTCGCTTGATCGCCTTCAGCCGCCAGCAGACCGGCTATGTCCGAATTTTGCAGGATTTGGCTTTAGTCACGGCAAACCGAGCTTCGAATTCCTCAAGCGTCTTTCAGTACGAAAAAAGTCCGCCCGCGGCGGGATGGGCTTCACCAGCACTTCACCCAGCGAACGCAATGCATACTCGATTTAGCGTGGAATTTCAAACGTCAAATGAGCTATTCGTATCGCAGCGCAACCATCGGATCGACCCGCATCGCTCGCCGCGCGGGAATATAGGAAGCTAATAGTGCCACGGCTGTAAGCAGCGTCACAACGCCAAGCAGTGTCAATGGATCGCGCGCGCTCACGCCATAAATCAGGCTGGCCATCAATCGCGTCAAAAATAAGGCCGACACCACCCCGGCTCCAATCCCGGCCATGGCAACCACCAACCCTTCGCCGAGAAATTTCCGCAAAACATTTCCAGGCTGCGCCCCCAACGCCATTCTCAATCCAATTTCGTGCGAGCGCTGGCTAACGGAATAAGAAATAACTCCATAGATCCCCACCATAGTCAAAACCAGCGCGAGCCCGGCGAACCCGCCTAGCAGCCACATCGCCGTCCGTTGATCGGCCAGCGACTCCAGCACCAGGCTATTCATCATCTCCAGGTCATGAATGGGCTGATTGCTGTCGACCGCGGCCACCTGCTCGCGCACAGCCGAAGCCTCGGAACCAGGATCGATATTCGTGCGCATCACAAACTGAAAACTCTCGTCGGGACGCTGCGAGTAAGGAACGTACACCTCAGGCTCCGACGGATCGTGCAGGCTGACGTGCCTCACGTCCCCCACCACGCCCACGATCTGCGGATAGCCCTCTGTCACCCAGCCGAACTTAATTTGTTTTCCAACAGGATCTTCGTTCGAAAAATACTCCCGAGCGAATGCCTGATTCACAATGGCCACATGCGGAGCCTGCATGCTGTCCGCCTCCGTGAACGTACGGCCGCGCAACAGCGGAATATGCATGGTGCGGAAATAATCGCCGCTGGCAAACCTTTTATCCGCCATCGGCCCGGAATCCTTGGCGAACGTTTTCCCTTCGATCTCGATATCGCCGGTAGCGTTGGATCCCCCGAGAGGCAGATAGTTCACCATTCCCACGGATTGCACGCCAGGCAGATTTTTCAATCGCTCCAGTAGCTGCTGGAAGAAAGCCGCTTGCCGCGCGGGTTCCGGATAACGGGTGTGCGCCAAATCAATGGTGAACGTCAGCACGTGATCCGAATCGAACCCTTTATCTACATGGCTTAAAAACACGAAGCTGCGAATCAATAATCCAGCGCCCGTCAACAGCACCAATGACAGCGCAATCTCGGACATCACCAACAAATTTCGTTTGCGTTGAGAAACGTGCCCGCCCGCTCGCGCGCCTTCCTTCAAGGTGTCGTACACCGAAACCTTAAGCGACTCCCAGGCCGGCGCCAGTCCGAATAAAATCCCGGTAAGCACCGAAGCCCCAAACGCAAACAGCAAAACGTTGGTGTCCAATTTGATTCCAGACCAACGCGGCAGGTGATGAGCAAAAACGCGAACAAGCCCCGCAATGCTCCATTCCGCCACCGCGATGCTGCACATACCCCCGACAAGCCCCAGCAACACGCTCTCCGTCAAAAGCTGCCGAATCAGCCGCCAGCGCCCGGCCCCCACGGCGACGCGAATCGCCATCTCCCTTCTTCTCTTCACGGCTCGCGCCAGCAGCAGATTCGCCACGTTCGCGCACCCAATCAGCAGCACGAATCCCACAGCGGCCAGCAAAATTGAAAGGGGAGTACCTGTACCGCGCGTGATGCTCTCCTTCATATCGAATATCGTGATGCCGTGGTTCATCGCTCGCGCTTTCTCCAGATGCTCCGCGATCGGTTCCAATTCCCGTCTCGCCTGCGCCAGGCTCAACCCTGGCCGCAGCCTTCCATAAACGGTCAGAAAGTGCATATCTCGAATCGCCACGTTCGGATCGAGACGCAGACCAGTCATCAGCTCGACCTTTTCTCCGCGCGCAAAATCCGCCGGCAGCACGCCAATCACCGTGAACGTCTGGTCGCTAAGATCGAGCGTCTTTCCAACAATCGCCGGATCGCCATCAAAGCGGCCTTTCCACGCCGCATAACTCAGCAGGACGACCCGATCGCCGCTCTTAGCCTCCTCCTCTGGCCGAAAACTTCGCCCCAGAATCGGCTCGACGCCAAGCATGGGCAGATAAGACGAAGAAACCCGCAAGGCGCGCAGTTGTTCGGGTGCGCCCTGCCCCGTCAGTACGAATGACGAATTGAATTGCGCTGCCACATTCGCAAAAACTTGGGTTTGCTCGCGCCAATCGAGGTACTCAGGATAGGAGGCGTTGGTGTGGCCCATTTGCGGCTGATCGTCAAAAATCGCGACGAGTTGTTGCGGATTCTTGAAAGGAAGAGGCCTCAGCAGCACGGCATTGACCACCGAGAATATCGCTGAGTTTGCGCCGATGCCCAGGGCCAGAGTCAGCACGACAACGGCGGTGAAACCACCATTCTTGATTAGCATCCGGATTGCGTATCGAATGTCTTGCATCAAACCACTCATTGCACGCCTCCCCAAGCGAACCGCGAGCAATCTCGTCCGCTTCAATCCATGCATGCCCAGCGCCAAGGCGCCGGATTCTATCTCCAACAATTCGTTACGTTTATGTTCAACTGGGAAATCAAGTCGAATCGAGGTGTTCACATGCGGGACGCGGCGTTCTCAGCCGGACAGAACGACTCGCGGTCTGCAATCCAAGACCGAACTACAAATGTGCGGATGGAACCAGCAGCGCGGGTTTCTTATGCGTCTTTCAGTACAAGAAAAAAAGGATCCAGTCCCGTAACGCGATCCAGGCAGATGCTGGCGCAATTGTCGACGATCCAATCCGCCCCAGCCACGCGAAGTTCCGCATCCGAATGGGAAGTTCGCACCGCTATCACGCGTGCTCCTGCCGCCTTGCCCGACCGCACTCCCGCGCCAGCATCCTCAATCACCACGCAATCGCTGGCCGCCAGCCCTAAACTTGCGGCTCCCTTTAGGTAGGGCTCCGGGTCGGGTTTTCCGCGGGTAATGTCGCTGGACGTCACCAAATGTTCGGTCAACGGCAGCCCCGCAGCGCGAATCCGCGCCGTCGCCAGTGGACGAGTTCCTGAAGTCACAATCGCCCAACGATCGGCCGGCAAAGATTGCAGCAATTCCACGGCGCCCGGCAGCGGCTTTACGCCTGCCACATCCGCAATTTCGCTTCGTTCAATTTCTCGATCTTCCTTTTCGGCATCTCCTTCAGGAAGATATTCGCGCACGGTGGTAATACTCGGCCTGCCGTGAGCCTTATGCACCACCTCGTCCGCATCGAATCCGTGCTTAACAGCCCAGGCAGTCCACACGCGGAACACAGCCGGCATGGAATCCGCTAGCACGCCATCCAAATCGAAAAGCACACCACGGCACGGAATGCGAATCATGCCGTATGATAACAGCGTTCGCCGGACATCTTAATTTCGGGCAGGCTCAAGGCTGACCCAGCGGTTGTATCACTTTGATTGCAGGAGATTGCAAAGTTCCGCTCAGTGCGAATGTCCCTCTGTCGGTGGACGTGGCAGGCGTCGTCGCCTCATCCTGGGAATTGGTGGGCGACGCTGGAACGATATGCAGCCGCAAATCCATGTTCCGGGAGAAGTCTACTGAACCCAATCCCTCGATTTCTTCGCCAGCTCCGATTAAAACAATATTTTGGAAAACAATTTTCCCGTCGCGACATGCAAACGCTGCCGCCGCTTCGTCGAACGCGCTCACGCCAGGCTTGATCTCTCCTTCTGCCAACGAATCCTGCAGGTTGAAATTCTGGAATTTCATCCCAGCCACGCGGGCATTCCCTCGGCATTCAAGCGATGAAATTAAATCCGTGCGGTCGGCCCCACGGAAACTCAAATTCACTCCACCGGAAGCCGAACCGCGGAACAGTTCGCCAAGCCGCGACGATGCCGCGGTCAAAGCGCCGAGATCCACTCGCGAATAATCCACATGAGTGCGATAAGCAGGCACCGCGCCCAGCGTCGCGTCCAGCCACCCACCCAAAACGCCTCCGTACGACTCCGCCCTCGCATTCGAAAGCTGCACGTGCCGCCCTCCTATTTTTAACTCACCCTGCAAATGACGCACCACAACCGGCGCGACTGTGAATTGATCCACGGCGATTTGCCCAGCCGCGCGCAGGCTCTCCGGAATAGCATTCACCGGTGAACTGGAATTCAGAAAAGGCAACATGCGATCCAGAAAACTCTCGCGCCACCGGGGATTGAGCCAACGGTCGAGATTCGAGCCAGATAGATCCTCAGCCGTCAAAGCAAACTGCCACCCGCCTTCCGCGTCGCGGCGATCAAACGTGCCCGCCCAGCGCGTGCCGAAGGCATCGGCGGCAGCCAAAGCGATGTGCCGCGTGTTCGTTTTCAAATCCACGCGCGCCCTGATTTGCCGCACCGGCTGGTTCAAGAACGGAGTCAGCAGAGTGGCCCCGCCCGTTTCCCCGCCCCATTCGATTGTCCCGCTCGGTTGGGTTTGCCACGGAAATTTCGCCCCTTGCCAGCGCAGATCGCATCGCACCGGTCCCGCCAAGTCCCATCCGCGCGAAATATTCCATCCCAGCGCCCCGGTAGTCATAACAACATCGCGGATTTGTGCGAGATTGCCGAACAAATGATAAACAGGAAATTCATTTCGCCTGGGGTTTGTCACCGCTTCCATGTGAACCGAGCCATCCCCGGCACCAAACGCGATCGTCGCAGGGGCCAGCGAAATTTCCCCGTGGTCGTAACGAAACTGCGCATGGCCAAGGTGCGCCGGCACGCGCATCCCAGCGCCCAAAAGTTCACCGCCATCGATAATGCCCGCGGCAGAGCTCAGCTGCAGCGGATTGGCGGTAACGCTCGCCTTCACGCTTGCTTGCCCCCGCAGCGATACATCCGCGGCTACATTCGAATGAAACGCTCGCACCCACGCCAGCACATCGCCCAGAGCAATCTGCGACTGCGTGATTTCAAAACGTCCGGGCGCCCCGCCTTGCACTTCACGCGCACTCAACAAATCCTCGGTATTCACCCACGAAAAATGCGCCGTTGCGCGCGCTGAAGAGTGCGGAGTTTCAATCGTCGCCTCGCTCACATCCAGCCCCGACGCAAGCGGGTACAGAATCATTTTGGCATTCAAATTTAACGCCGGATTATCGGCTCGCAGCGCCAAATCCCAGCGATGCAATTCCCGAAATTCCGTATGCGTTTGCAGATGCCAATCGTCGCCCTCGGTATCGGCGTGCGCCACCATCGCAAAATTCCCGCGGATGCCATAATCGTAACCACGCACCAGACGCAGCACGTCCGAAAGCGCCGCATCTCCCCACGCAAGATCCAGCACCGCCGGCCGGAAGCGTGACGACGTTCCACCCACGTGTCCCGATACGTAGATCGTTCCGGCCCGTTGCACGATCACCGCCGCGCGGGTGGGCGCCGCTTGCAGGTTCATGGTCCACCTTCCCTGCCCGTCCGGCTCCAGGTATCCATTGACGTTCACCAGCGCAAACGGCAGCTTCTCGCTGACTCGCTTGAAATTGATACGTCCGGAATCCACATCAATGCGGCCGAAACGAACTGCGGCATGCCCCGAAGAACCTGCGCCGCCGCCGGAAAGATTCGGTTTCGGAAGCCACTCCGCGACGTTCCAATCTCCGTCGGCGTTTCGCACCAGATTCAAACTGGGTTTCACCAGCGCAATCGTGCCTAACTCAATATGACCGCGGAACAAACTTTGCCACCGCAGGTGTACCGTCAACGACTCCGCACGCAGAAAATATTCGTACCCAAACCGGGGATCTTCGCCAAACGTAACGGACTGCGCATTTAAAGTAGGTCCGCCCCAGAGAGAAAAATCATATCTGCCCACTTCCACGCTTCTCCCGAAGACCGATTCCAGCCGCGCGGTAACTCTTCTCTGCAATCGCGTGTGGCGAATAAGAAAGGAAATTCCAATGTCCATCGCCCATAGAAACGCAAAAAAAAGCAGGATGTACGTAAGCCAGCGCGTCCAGGAGTGGCGGGGCAAGGAATCCAGCGATTCGGCATGCGCTACGGGTTCGTAAAGCGTTTGTGACATCGTGTCCGGCCTGATGGTCACATAATACACAATCCAGCGCTGTCGACGGGGTCAGTCGTCGGTTGTGAGAAAACCTCAAATGAGATTGGGGCTTTCTTACGTGAGGAAGCCGTGAGGAAGCCACCAAACCGCCCGACGGCAAAGAGCTTCACGCCCGCTTCGCGAGGGTTCCTAGTGCACCACGCGCATCATTCGGTGCCAGCGGGTTTGGCTGCGCAGATGCACCAAATTTTCCAGCAAGCCATGAAACGTCCCTAAGGTATCGCGAGCTCTATAATCGCTGGAGGTCGCTTGCACCGACCAATAAATAAGTATCGGCCGGCCAATGATTGCACCGCGATCCACAAATCCCCAATAACGGCTATCCCAGCTGCGGTCGCGGTTATCGCCCATCGCGAAGTATTTATTGTCCGGAACGACCAATTGCCCATGATCGACGTGACTCATAATCTCCACGCCCCATTCACGCCGCAAACCTGCCTCTAAAAAATACCGGTTGGTCGGAGGAAAATTATCGCCAAACGGATCGGAATAGGTCGGGTCATGAACGGCATAAGGTTCATTCAATCGCTTGCCGTTCACAAAAACTTCCTGATTGACTATACGCACGCGGTCGCCAGGCAGCCCGATCACGCGCTTTACATAATGCGGATGGTCGTCAAAAGGAAATTTGAACACAATCACATCGCCGCGATGAATGGCCCGATAGGGCAGAATTTTTTCATACCACGCGCCGCTCCCCTCGAAAATGAATTTGTTGACCAGCAGATGATCGCCGACCAGCAGCGTGGGCTCCATCGACTGCGAAGGTATTTTGAAAGCCTGAACGATGAAAGTGGTAACGAACAGCGCCAGCAGAATAGTGACCAGCAGCGATTCGGCGTACTCCGCGAGCCAGTTTCTCGCAGCCGGTCGCGCAACCCCCCTGTCAACATCTTGGGAAACATCGACAGCAAGGTTATCGTGCCGCGGCGCGGTGGTTTCAGATGCCATGAATTAGTTTGAAGCTTTCACCACACGCGCTTCCAGAATTTTTAGCGCTGCCTGCGCCGCATCCTGTTCGGCTTCTTTCTTGCTGCGCCCTTCGGACGCCGACAACCTTTCGCCCGAGTGCCATACTTCCACTTCAAAAGTTTTCTGATGCTCCGGACCGGATTCGTTGCGGACGCGATACTCCACGGGAACTTTCGCTCGTTGCTGCAGCCATTCCTGCAAGGCGGATTTGTGATCCGCGCTCTCCAGCCCTTCAGTCCGCTCGGCCAAAGCCGGATCGATCAAAGTGCGCCGCAAAAAAGACGCTGCCACCTGCAGCCCTGCATCCAGGTAAATCGCCCCAAGAATAGCTTCGTAGGCATCGGCAAGCAGTCTTTTCTTGTCGCGCCCGCCGGTTTTCTCTTCCCCGGGCCCCAGCCGCAGGTAATTACCCAACCCCAGCTTCAGCGCGGCAGCATGAATCGATGAAGCGCTCACCAGCCGCGCCAACCCCTTCGAAAGCTGTCCCGAATTCCATGCAGGAAACGATCGGCAAAGTGTCTCGCTGGCAATCAATCCCAACACGCGATCGCCAAGAAACTCCAGCCGCTCATTATCGGTGCCTTGCGAAGTTTGCCGATGGGATCGGTGAGTCAGCGCGCGGTCCAATTCCTCCGCTCGGCTGAAATGATGGCCGAGGACTGCCTCCAATTTCTGCCGCTCATCTTCGGTCATAAATTAAAAGCCGTCGGTAGAAGGCCTGAACAAAACGGATCGACAAGACGTTGAGGACAGATGGAAGTTCAAGATTCGGCCTGAAACGATTCCCGAACTATTTCGACGCCGGTTGTGACGCCTGCTTCTTGGCCTCGTCAGCGCTCTTTTTGCAGCGATCCTGCAACCCGCCCGGCAACTGCGCGCACTTCTGAAACGAGGCCTGAGCATCGGCAAACTTTTTCTGCTGGTTCAGCTCCATGCCCATCACGTAATAATCCGTGGGATCCTGGTTCCCCGGATCGGCCGTCGCTTTCTTCAATTCGTCGATCGAATCGTCGAATTTCTGACGGCGGAAATAAATCAGCCCCAAACCGCTGTGCGCCTGGGATTCTCCCTGGGCCTTGGCTTTTGCAAACTGTTCATCCGTCAAATTCGCGGGCTTCGGAAGCGCGGCAAGCACTGCCAGCGCGTGCTTCTCGTAAGCCTCGCCCTTGTCCAGCCTATGTTCCGCTTCCAGATCGTCCGGATTGTAATTGTGCGGGATCACCCAGCCCACCAGCACCAGCACGGTTACATCGTCGGGATTCAGCGCCAGTGCTTTATCCGAGTCGGCGTACATCTTCGGCAGATCTTGCTTCGAATATTCAGCCGTAGTCAGTACCGCGTACACCTGCTCCGCGTATTTGCCGTTTGGATATTTCTGGATGTACGCCTCGCCCAGCTGAATTCGCTTGTCGGCGTCGTCCGCCTTCGTATCGGCGATCTCCTTGTAAGCCTTTTCCTCTTCCGGATCCACGGGTTTCGGCGCTTCCGCAGTCGCCTGCGTTCCGCCGGTCGCTCCCGACTGACCGCTGGCACCCGACTGACCGGATGAAGTCGCCGGTTTCGCGGACTGCTGCGGAGTCTGCGCTGCCAAATTCGGAACCGAAACAAAAGCACTAACCACCATCATGGCAAAAGTCGCGATAATCGTTCGGATCGATGGGAACATCGTTCTCATGGAATTCCTTCCTTGTTTGGAATTGCAAGGTGCAAATATCTCACGGCTTCTGCGGCGCGGTGGTCTCACCCGCGCCCCGGGGATTATACGGCGAATCGATCCCACGTTGCGCGGCCACACGGGAAGCCTCGGGCGCTCCAGCAATCGCCAGTGCCGCTCGGTACTCTGTCACAGCTTGATCGCGTTCCTCGGCAAAATCATGCAAGCGTCCTAAATATACATGCGACCACGCCACAATCCCCGGGTCGGAAACGCCCGCAGAGTTTACCGCATCGGCGGCCGCCGTCGGCGCCGGGGATACAAGTTTTTCAAACAGCTCTTGCGCTCGGTCGGCGTCATGATTGAGCAGCGATGCCACCGCTAATCCAAAATTCGCGCGCGCATCGTCCGGATATTTCGCCAGAACTTTCTCAAATATGGTGCTGGCGGCAGCGGCATCTTGCAAAGCTATCTGGTGGTCTCCTTCGGCCAGTTGTCGATCTCGCTCCGAAGCCGGGTCGGCCGGTGCCGCTGCCTGCTGCCCGGGCTGCACGGAATCGCTTTGCGCCGCAGCCTCCGGTCGCGCTCCTTCCTTCAGCGGCGCGAACGTGAAATTTGCCAAACGCTTCTGTTCGGCCGGCACTTGAATGCCATCGATCAAATCGGGGAAATAATTGGACATGGACGGCTCAGCCTTCTCAAACTTTTCCAGTTGCACGGAGAAAGTGCGCACCATGATGAAGCCATCGCGGTCGTTTTCCGTCAGCGCCGCCTCCAGCGCATCCGGCTTCAAATGGCGGACCCGCAACTCCACGGCTTTCACCAGGCATTCATCGGCGTACGCGATAAAATCGTTTTTATATTCCGGCGGCAGGCGCGGCGCCTTCGCGGCGATGTTAAGCAAGCCGTTCTTCCGCATCAGCGCATCGCGATATTTCAACGGCAGCGGATCCAGCATGAAATGCAGATACGCGTGACGCACATCGGCTTCCGGAAACTGTATTCCAGCGCCGATCACGATCGAATAATGATTGCCGTTGTTGCGAAAATTGGCGCGATTGCCTACCAGCGGCTCCACGTACACCGTAAAAGTATGCCCGTACTTCGGATCGTAAATTTCGCGCAAGTACCCGTTGCAAACGATCACGATCCGCCGCACAGGAGACTGATCGCGCGCCACTACGCGATCGTATTCCGGCTCGATTTTCGTCCAGCGCAAATCCAAATGCGCTTCGCGGTAAAAATTGGCCAGAACTTTCTGGAAGTCCTCGATTACCAGGACGTCGGGCGGAAGCACATCGTGATCGAGCAGAAACTGGAAACGCGGAGGCGGCCCGATCGTCAGCGCGAAACTGATATAGCGCGAAAGCGTCTCGCCGGCGTCCGCCAGCGCGTGATCGTGGTAATACTCACGCAGCGCTTCCGTGGCCGGACCTTGCAGTCGTAGCAGTTCACCTCGCAGCGCCAGCCGCGACGGCATTTCGGCCAGCGTGCTTTCGTCCGCGTCAAATCCGGCCGCGTCCAGGGCGCACATCGTCGAAAAAATCTGTTCACTGGCTTCGACGCTGACTCCCGTTTGCTCCGCAGCCGACGGCGCCTGCCCGCGTATGGTAGGAATAGTGGTTACGCCCAGCAATAGAATAATTGCAGTGAACAGGACTGAAGCAGGCACTTTTCCCGAAAAATTTTGAATAGCCGGACTCCTTCCATCAATTCAGCGCACGATCGCGATTATCATGTGAAAGATGCAGCAAGGCCTTTCACGGTTGTTTTAGTGGCTGGATGTTTCCTGTGGCACAGCCGTAGTGGTGGTTATAGCCCAGGATGCAGACGCTGTCTATGGTTTTGGGCAGCGGCTTTTTATGATAGTTGAGATGTGACGTAACGCGTGAGTGACTCCACCCGCTCACTTATTCCGGTGGGGCGTGGGCGGCTGGCCATGCGCCAAGTTGAACGGGCTTGCGTGACCGCGGCCCCGACCGAATTGCTCAGGTGGGGACTGTCGCTGCGATTAGCGGCGCGAATTCTCCACTGTTTTTTGCCTCCGCAATTCGTGAGGGTTGCACTAGAGACACCGAGATGCATCATCGTCCGCATGCCCACGCCACCATCAGCGGGAATTCTTCTCGCCAGAATGCGCCACCGTGCGAACCAGCTCGCTCATTCATGACCACATCCGCGCCTGCATCGCGTAGCGCCTCCGCCCAACGCCTTGCGTTCCCGAGGAAGAACGGCTCCTGTGTGCCAGCGACGAGGTAGGTGCGCGGAAGCGGACTTGGCATAACGCCAGTCGGCTTGTAACCGCCGCCAGGCGAGGCGCAGAAGACCAAACCGTAGACATGTGGATGCCGAAGCCCAAGAGCGAGGGCCAGCTCTCCACTCGCCGAGACCCCGAACACTGCGGTACGTTCAGCGGGCAGCGCCACGCCAAACCGCGACTCCGTCCATCGGCGAACATCCTCGACGAAGAACTTCTCATGTGCCGCAAACCGCTCCGGATCAAAGCCCGGTGAATACTCATGGAGCCGCAGCATCTCATCGGTCAGCCCATGCACACCGACGATCATTGTGGCCGGTACGTCAGCCTTCTCAAGCAATGCGCCCCACTTCGAGATTCTCTGGCCGTCACCGGCGAAGACGATGGCCTTGGGCGGGCCCGGTGGAACATACACCGTAACAAGCCTTCCACCGTCGTACTCGAACCTCTCGGTGACAAATTCTCCCGAGACTGCGCTGGTGGGCTTGGCGGGCGTTCCGTCGGACTCACTGAGCTTGCGGTCCACGTGATTGCGTGCTTGCTCCTTCATGGCCTTCAGCTTTCGCGAGTCAAAGATGTTATCAGCTGCGCATATTGCGCGTAACCAGCGATCAAATCCTGCCTCATTCCAGTTTGGTAGTCTTCATATTCAAATCCCGGAGCCATGGTCGCTCCCAGCAAGGCATACTCGCCGCCCTCACGCACCCGCGATCCCTGCCACCTGCCTCCAGGCACCGTGTGCTGCAAACGCATGTCTGAGGCGATGTCCTGCCCCAAAATTATGATTTCGCCCGTGCCGTCCGGCGCCAACTGCAACATCTCAACCGGGTCGCCCAAATAATAATGATACATCTCATCGCCGCGCACGCGATGCATCGCGGAAAAAGTATCCGTTGTCAGCATGTAAAAAATCGCGGTCAAGAGCGAACGATCGCCCGGATAATTTTTCAGCACATCCCGCGGCGCGGTCCCGGCGGATCGATACGTTTCCGCAAAGTATCCGCCTTCGATGGGATGCGACCGCATCCTCAGGACTTCGCGAATCTGCCCGGCTGTCAATTTGTTCACAAGTCCTCCTCGTTGGAACCGCCTCGCTTCGTAGCGCCGGTCTACCCTGAGAGGCAGTCATCGCGTCGCAGGGCTCTCGCCGGCTCTTCTCATTCCGTACCACTCACGGAATTGCGTGAGCGGCGCTGCTCTTCGTTTTTCGCCGCGGCGGCGCGCCAACTGCATTTTCGTACAGTTAGTACTGGTGCTGTCCCTCGCCTGTCCTTCCGTTCAATTTCCGGAGCATCGCTCGCGTGCTAATGTCATGTGGGAATTAACCAAATGAAAAAATTCAGGAAATCGCATCGCAACGAAAAATTACCGCCTACCCAGGCTGCAGGCGATCGAACTTCATCCCGGCAATTTCTAATCGTCACTGGGGCGATTAGAAATCGTCGCAACCTGCTCAAAACAAAGGACAGCACCCATTTCTAATCGTCATTATTTTGCCACTTTCGGCCGTGTATTGCAGACCTCATCAAATGCAAAACCTGATTTGCTGGACGAGGGCCGCAAGATCGTTAAACCGAACTGTGTCTCGCAAACACGCTCGCCGGGCTGCTGCCGCTACCTGACAGGCACGGGCTTCTGTAATGTCAGTTGACACACCCCGTTACCGTTTTCATAATCGAATTGAGGCCGACATTCCTTTGCCAGCTAGGCGAAAATCGCTCGAACATTCTCTCGAGGACGCTGTATCACGCGCGCTGCGGGATAATCTCTCGCCGCTACAGCGCACGGCCGATGAGCTTCAACAAGCTTACGCGGATCTGGTAGCTGCTTGCGCTTCCAGCCGTCCCGGTAATGCCTTGCCCGCTCTTTTGCGCGCCCAGACTGCCGCATCATCCCTGGCCGCCGGGCTGTCGGTGCTTTCAAACTTTGTCGCGGTGTCCATGAAGCCTCGCGACCGGCAGATGTCACCGGAAACTGATTTTGTTGAGGATTTCGAACCCGGGTCGGTGGCGGTGGAAGAGGACGAGCCCGCCGCGCCAGTTGCTGCACACCATGCGCCCACCGTTGCGCACCGCGCGCCTCCTGAACCCCAGGTCGAATGGGTGGAGGAGCCCGAGGAGCCGCTCGAAGAGACTCGCGAGCCCGCGCACTCTGCAATGCCGGATCGCGAATCGATTTCGCCCGGGTCTGAACACCGCTCCGCGTATGTCCAGGAAATCGAATTACCGGCGGAGTCCGAACCCGAAACTGTTTCCGCCGCAGTTCCGGCGTTTGATGTTGCCAGTCTTTCAGGCGACATGCAGGATTTGCACCGGCGCGCGAATCGCGTTGCCAAGGTCGCCATGCAGGACATCAAGTTATTGCATCCAAATGAAGTCCGCGCTGCACGCGAGCAGCGAAATATCTGTGGCAAGCTGCGCGGCGACCTCGATAAAGCTCGCAAGGAATATGACCGCCGTTTTCGTGCGATTCATGAGCATCCCGTGGACTATTTTCACCACTGGATGGTTAAGATCCTGGCCGATGGCGACGCCGAGGCTCTCGGAGAATATCCGTACCCCTCGCCTGTTCTGCGGCATTAAAATATCCAAAATGAAATGCGTCGGCCCTTTTTTGCGCTTAGCGATAGCTCTACTTGCATTGTGTGTTTTCACGACGCATTCCGCGTTGGCTCAGTCCAAGTCCGCTGCTCACAAATCGCCGGCATCGGCGCCGAAATACTCCGGTTCTTCTGGTTCCGCAAACTCAGCCGCTTCCAAACAGCTTGAGCAGTTCTGCCGCGCGCTGAAGCTAAAAAATCCGACGGCCGCTTATACGCGACTCAGCGCATTCGCAACGCAAAAATCCTCCGGCGCTTTAGGGATGCGCGCCGCGCTCGCGTTGGGTTACTACGATTATGGCAAGGGCCATTTTCCGCTGGCTTCCAAATGGTTTAGCATGGCGCAGAACGATCCGTTGCTCCGCGATTACGCTCTGTATTGGAGCGCGGCCACCGACCTCGCCATGAACCACAATGCGGAAGCGGTCGCGCTGCTGAAGCGATTCCGCAAAGACTACCCCGACTCGGTAATCATGGATCAAGCGCTTCAATCGCTCGGCTCCGCCGCGCTGGCACTGAATCAGCCCGGCGAAGTTCTCGCGGCTCTCGATACCTACGGTCCGGCCAAGGATAAACCCGCTCTTCTGTTTCTGCGCGCCGAGGCTCGCGAACAATCCGCGCAAACGTTGCAAGCCGCAGCCGAGTATCAATTGATTTACTTGCGTTTCCCGACCAGCGAGCAAGCGCGCGAGGCTGGCCAAAAGCTGGCATTCCTTCGCGGCACGCTGGGCGGCAAACTTCCCGCGGTACCCGTCGAGCGGCAACTCGAACATGCTGCCGCAATTTTCGGCGCACGCCAATGGGAAGAGGCCCGCGACGATTATTCGCAACTGCTGCCATCGCTGACCGGCGCCGACCGTGAGCGTGCCAAACTGCGCATATTGGTATGTGGACAAGCGCTCGGCGGTACCATTTCCGAAGTCGCGGCGTTGCAAATTACCGATCCGGACGTGGATGCCGAGCGTTACTACACGCTCGCAAATTATTACCGCAGCGGGCCCACCGAAACCCAGATGGCCGCTGCAGTGGAATCTGCGGCGACACGCGCGCCTGCCAGCCGCTGGACGGAGTCGGCCCTGTTCCTTGCAGGCAATTATTTTTGGGTGCAGCTCGATCGCGACCGCGCGGCAGGCTACTACAAACGTCTGTATGACGGCTTTCCCACTGCGACGGATGCGCTGCCCGCCCAATGGCGGTTTGCTTGGACTTCTGTATTGGAACGGCAAGCTACGGCCGCCGAAAATCTGGGGGATCATGTGCGACGATTCCCCGGCTCGCAATTTACGCCAGATGCGCTGTATTGGCTGGGGCGGTTGGCGGAAGAATCACAGAATCTTGGGCTGGCCCGCAGCTATTATGAAAAACTTCAGACACGCTTTCCGCAGAATTATTTTGCCAACGCTGCGTCGGCTCGGCTGCACACAATTGGGGTAGGGGGTGAGGCGGACCCCGAAGTGTTCACGGCCATCCCACCCGTACCGGCTGCCATGAAGCTGGGGGCGACGATTCCCAAATCCGCTTCGATACGCCAGGCTCGCGCCGACGCTTTGCGGTCGATTGCGTTTGATGCCTCGGCGGAATTGGAATTGCGCGCGGCTTTTGCCTCTACGGGAGAGCCGCGACTGTTGCTCGAGGCTGCGCAAGAGGCGGTAACTGCCGGGCATGTTGGCGCTGCGATCGTTACGATTCGGCAGATTTATCCGCAGCTGGAATGGCGGCCGTTCGATCAGGTTCCGCGCGAAGTATGGCTGACGGCGTACGCCATGCCTTTCCAGACTTCGATCGTCTCGCGCTCCACGGAAGCCGGTGTTGATCCCATGCTGACTGCCGGATTGATTCGGCAGGAATCCGCGTACGATCCCGAAGCGCGATCCGGGGCCAATGCATTTGGGTTGATGCAGCTGCTGCCAAAAACCGCGCGGCGGTTCGCTAAGCAGGCCAAGGTGCGCTATTCAACGCCAATGCTGTATGAGCCTGATTACAATATTCGCATTGGCACGATTTATTTTGCGGGATTAAAGCGCGATTTTGGCAGCGTGGAATCGGCCCTGGCCGCATACAACGCTGGTGAAGAGCGCGTCACTTTCTGGACTTCGGGGCAGACGTATCGCGAGCCCGCTGAGTTTGTGGATTCGATTCCGTTCACCGAGACTCGCGAGTACGTGGAAATCGTTACACGCAATGCCGACATCTATCGTAAGTTGTATGGGTCGGCAGCGGCGCGATCCGCGCGAGGCACAAATGATGAACCCCGCAAAACCGGAACCGGCGCTGGCCAGTAGACCACGTCTCTCATCCAAAGCTGCGCATTTTACGGAATCCGTCATTCGCGAAATGACTCGGCTGGCTCTCCAATATAAAGCTGTGAATCTCTCGCAAGGCTTTCCCGACTTTCCCGCGCCTGCGGAAATTAAGCGTGCTGCGCAAGAAGCGATTGCCGCGGACATTAATCAGTACGCGATAACGTGGGGCGCGAAGTCGTTGCGTGACGCGATCGCTGACAAATTCTCGCGCAGCAGTGGTTTGGCCATCGATCCAGAACGCGAAATCACCGTTTGCTGCGGGTCGACCGAAGCCATGATGTCCGCTATGATGGCTATTATTAATCCCGGCGACGAAGTGGTCGTGTTCGAGCCCTTCTACGAAAATTACGGCCCTGACGCGATTTTATCCGGGGCTACTCCGCGATATGTGAAGTTGCACCCTCCTGACTGGAAGTTCGACCCCCGCGAACTGGCTGCTGCCTTTGGACCGAATACCAAGGCGATTATTCTGAACACGCCGAATAATCCCACCGGTAAAGTGTTCGAGCGCGATGAACTGGAGCAAATGCGCGATCTTTGCGTCGAGCATGACGCCTTTGCAATCACCGATGAAATCTACGAGCACATGCTGTACGACGGCGCGCGGCATATTTCCATGGCTACCCTTGACGGCATGCGCGAGCGAACTATTACGATCAACGCGCTGTCGAAGACCTATAGCGTCACTGGCTGGCGCGTCGGCTGGGCTATTGCTTCGTCCGAGGTCACTTCAGCGATTCGCAAGGTTCATGATTTCCTTACTGTGGGCGCGGCCGCTCCGTTGCAGCAAGCGGGGGCCGTAGCTTTGCATTTTCCTAATGCTTACTATCAAACGCTCGCCAGGGAATATTCACAGCGCCGGGAACGGCTGCTCGGAATACTGACGGGCGCGGGATTCCGCTGCTTTAAGCCGCGCGGCGCGTATTACATCATGACTGACATTTCGGATTTTGGTTTTTCAGACGACGTTGCGTTCGCGAAATATTTGGTTTCGGAAATTGGCGTCGCTGCGGTGCCGGGATCGAGTTTTTATCGTAATCCCGCCGATGGACACAATCACCTTCGGTTTACGTTCTGCAAAACGGAAAAAACGTTTCAGGCCGCCTCCGAACGGTTGGCGAAACTGAAAAGCTGATGCGCCGCTCCTTTGTCACAGCCGATTTCAGCAATTTAATGTTCGAAATCGACGCACAATAGCTATGCTAGAATTCGTCGCATGGGAGGCGCGCGATGCCCGTGGAATTTGACCTGATACCGGCTGGTACCCGGCTCACCGCAAATGGGCACGGCGCCGTTTTCAATATCGATTCCAGCCAGACGCGCACCTTCCTCTGTTCCATGGACATCACCGAACAGATCGAGCAGGAATCGATCGACATTTCAGTTTGGGGTTCCAGCGACGGCGAAGATTGGGGCAAATTGCCGCTATTGAAAATGCCACAGCGTTTCTACAAAGGAGATACGCGGCAGGTTCTCGACCTTGCCTGGAAAGAAAAGATCCGATTCCTGCGCGCGAAATGGGAGTTGACGCGTTGGGGGCGCGTTGCGCCTCGTCCCATGTTCGTGGTGGGTTTGTTCTTAATTGAAATTCCCGCATTTGCCACGCAACAAGCTACTCGCTAGCTTTTGGTTCGTTTTTCTGCCGCGCCACCGATGCCTTCCGAACGAGGTTCAGGGCTTTTTGTCGGATGTGGGAGTAGACTTCGCGGGATCAATTTTCTGCGCTATCTCTTGGCGCAATTGTTTCGCCCGCGCTCCTGCCGGGCTGTCAGGATCTCATAGTGTCCCAGCCAATAATCGGGGCTTATTTCGATGCCGCGGCGAACCAGTTTCTCGCCCTGGGCGATGTCTCCGCGATCTATCATGATCGTGCCCAGGCCTACGTCCGCCTCGGCATACTTGTCCTTGCTGGTTTCGATCGATTTCTTCAGGCTGGCTTCGGCCTCTGATTTCTTGCCCAGAGCCAAATCCGCGACCGCGATTTGATAATGAGCTTCGTAATAGGCGGGCGCGGCGACGACGGCGGATTGAAAAGCCTCTAGCGCGCCCTGTGGGTTTTTATCGACGTAAAGTTTCTTCTTACCCTGTGCTAACAAGTCGCGTGCGCCCTTGGGCATCGACATCTCGTGACTGGAGACAGTGGCGGCCTTAGCTGATTCGTTTGCGTTTGCCGCCGTCGGTTTCAAATAAATCGCAATACCACGGTCGGAATTGAAACTGAGATCGACGTGGGCGGAATTGTCCTCGAAACCATTTGCCGAGACCTGTAATATGTAGGTGCCTCGTTGTAATCCTCGAAAGGAAAAATCGCCGGATTCCTGGGTGATTGATTCTTGCAGTTGATTCCCGCCGCCGTCGCATAAGCGCACGTAAGCCTGCATGATGGTATGGTTACCCGTCTCGCTATAAATCGTCCCGGTTAGCGTTACGGGATTGTGAGCGCCACCACCTAATTGCGCGAATGTTTTTACAGGATTTGACAGGAAGAAAAAAAGGAACAGCGAGGCGGTCACCATTGGCCGGTGCATTGGCCACCCCCAATACAATTTAATTTGGCGGGAGTATAGCACCATGATCAAGCGTAGGTACTCTCGATTTCACGAGCCTTTGGGAATTGGGCTTTGCTCCTGCGTCGGTGAGTCGGTGCAATTGGCGGTCCAGGTTTGTATTTGTTTTCTTGCTTATTCTTTTAGAGATGCGCTTGACGAGGTGGCTTTTCCACTTTAGTCTCACAAACTTACAGGGGTCGAGAAACTATGGCATGGACTCGCGGATTTTGCGCTAAAGTTGCGTTACGTAAATGAAACTCATACTGGGATTGATTCTCGGTTTGAGCCTGCCGGGGGCCGTCTCGGCGCAGGGGTCGGCGACCGTGCCGGCTGCGCTTGGCGACCAGAATTGGGTCTCGCGATCCGTGAAAAAGGGCGCGTTGGAACTTGGATTCCTAGCCGGGGGTGGATCCGGCCTTGGTAAATCCGACGGTACGCAATTCTTTTATGCGGGCGGGCGCACGGGCGTGATTTTAACCGGCGACCATCTTCCGTGGCTGTTTCATGGCAATTTCGAGTGGGCCGTGGACATGATGCCACTTTATGCTGTACTGCCCCCTGCAAGCGCGGTCTATGGCGGCAGTTTTAAACCTGTGATCTGGCAGTGGAATTTCAAAAGCGCCCGCGGCGATCAAAAGAAGATCGCGCCTTATGTCGCGGCTGCTGGTGGGATCTTGTTCACGCACCATAATGTGCCGCAAGGTGACACTTCGTGGGTGAATTTCACGCCGCAGGCCGTGGCTGGGACGCGGCTGTTCGTAAATCGGCGACAGGCTTTATTTTTTGAAGGGTCGCTCGGACATTTGTCGAGCGCTAGTCTTGGCACTCACAATCCTGGCTACAACGTGACGTTGGTATTTACGGTTGGCTATACGTGGTTCAAGCACATCCAGTGAGTTTCAGCGTTCGAGCATGCACGTTGCTTAGGAGCTCTCGACGCTTTGCCGAGGCGCGGACTTCCCAGCGAAAATGAGAAATCAGTGGTGGAGCCGACGGGGTTCGAACCCGTGACCTCCTCGATGCCATCGAGGCGCGCTCCCAACTGCGCTACGGCCCCACAGATATGAGAATGATTCAGTTATAACATCTAGCTCCGCGAAGCGTCAAACCAACCTCAGAGACGATTGCTCAACTGCCCTACGATGCCAATGCTCCCTGGAACCAGTAGTTGGGTCGCTATGCGAATAGTAACGATTGGGGGCCCAAGGCCCTCGCTTGCGAGCAATTGCAACGCCGCCATAAAGGGGTTTGCGAAACAAATGCGAACCCACCTCGCACGGGCGCGAGCTTGCTTCGTGCCTCCGAAATTCTGTTATGCTTGCAACACTACCGGGCCTTCCGGTGTCTAAATGACGCAGGGACCGGTTCTGGGGCGGATTTTGGTAACGTGGGCTTAGCGTAGGCTTGCAGTGGCAATTTAAAATATGTCCGACCTTGCACAATCTCTGTCGTGGGGCCGCGATGAATCCGAACTCGTCGATGAATTGCAGGCTGGTTCGGAGGCGGCATTCGACTGGCTGGTTACCTACTATCACGCCGGAGTGTATAACCTCGTTTATGGCATCCTCTCCAATTCAGCCGATGCGGCTGATGTGACCCAGGAAGTTTTTCTCCGTGCATTTCGAGGGATTCCCGGATTCCGTCGCGGCAGTTCACTGAAGACGTGGCTTTACCGCATTTCAGTTCGCCAGGCGCTGAACCACCGGCGTTGGTGCTGGCGGCATCATCGTCAGCAGATTTCAATCGATAGCGAACCAGAAGGCAATAATCCCGCGCTTGATTTAAAGGATTGCGAGGCCTCGCCTTTCGAGCAGTTGGAAACGCGCGAAATGCAAGCTACTGTTCGGCGAGCGTTGGAGCAAGTTCCGAATTCGTTTCGCAGCGCTGTTATTTTGAGGGATCTCGAGGGCTTATCGTACGAAGAAGTGGCCGAAGTGCTGGAAGTATCCGTCGGGACCGTGAAGTCCCGTATACTTCGTGGGCGGCGTGTGCTAAAAGAAATTCTTGATCCACTGCTGCATGGCAGCCGATTCGACTCCCCCGCGGAATCCGAGAGTAGCTCAAGTCGATCACAACCCCAACCACTTGTAATCGCATTCTCACCACTGACGGCGGAAATGCCGCAAACTTTGGCAACCGCTCACCTATTTGCCAAGTCGCAGCGAGGCAATCGATGAATTGCCGCCAAGCCCAACGTTACCTGGCCGGATATCTCGACGGGGCAATTTCGCCGCGCCAACATCAATATGTGCGAGAGCATCTTGCTGCGTGCCGGGAATGCCATTCTCAATTGGAGCGGTATCGTCGCCTCGCCGTTACTTTGGCCAATGTTTCCCATGCACCTGTGCCCCCGGACCTTGCGATGCGAATACGCATGCGCGCTGCTCGGGAAGGATCTCGCTGGTCCGACGTGAAGCGTTTGTGGACCCGGGCGGCCGTTGTGTTCGAAGACATTTTGAAGCCGATTGCCGTTCCGGCGACTGGCGGTGTGTTGACTGCGCTGGTTGCGTTTGTTCTGGTGGTTCAAAATATTTTGGTCGGCGTGCCGATGACCGGCATCGTGCCCAACGATCTTCCGCTGAATTTGGTCCAGCCGGCAAGGCTGGAAAGCCTGGCGCCGTTTTCAGTTCCAGGCGTCATCAGTACTTCCGGGACGTCGGATTCGGGGACGCTGCTGCTGGAGGCTACGCTCAACGCTGAAGGTCAGGTTGTTTCGTACAAAATTCTTTCCGGCCCGAACGACAACGCCGTGCAGCATCAGTTGGATCAAGTGATGCTGTTCTCACGTTTTAGACCGCAACTTAGTTTTGGGCGGCCGCAAGATGGCGGCCGTGTGCTGCTCAGCTTCAGTGAAGTGCGGGTCCGCGGCTGAACGTGTTGAAGTTGAAGCGTCTGTCTTCCAACTCGAAATTCATGTCTGAGGTTGCGGAAGTGGTCTCGAAGTTTTCCCCCAGCGGCATCGGGACCGGCACTTCGCGCAAAACGAGCGACATGAATTGTAGGGCCGGGACCCAAATCCGCCCTCCTGCGTAACTCAGATCCTCGATGGCCCCGATTGGCGAAAGCGGCGCTGGATTTGGCGCGTGATTGCGCGGGGTGTTATTCTACTTGTGTCCAACGGGGGCGACACGGTTTCGACGGAAGCTGTCGCGGCTCGAAGGCATGCCGGGCGTCACCTGCCCGTTATCGGGTGAAACAAAACAACTGGCAACTCACAGTTGGCACTCGCAGCCTAACTTAAATTAGGCTACGCGCTTCCCCAGGCGTCACCTACGCGTTTGGGATGAGGCGTCACACAGTAGGCTGGCTGTCGCGTTTCGGTCCGTAATGCGGCGGCGAGATCATCGGACTAGTTGGCGGCGCGTCTTGCCTGTTCTGAGCTCCGCCAGCGAAACCTTCGGAATGGGCTAAGCATGTAGTCTTCATGTCGCAAGGCTTCTCGGACGGGGGTTCGACTCCCCCCGCCTCCAAATATAAATCGGCAAGCAGTTGTGCGTTTTTTCGAGGTTAGACAGTTACTGTATCGGAATTGTATCGTTCCCAAGCGTTTCGAACTGTAGCTTCGAGGCGCTCTTGGCGTTCGATGATCCACTTGGAATAGTGCTGTTCTGTCACTCGGATGGATTGGTGACCCAGTAGCGCGGCGACATCTTCAGTCGGCACTCTGGCGAGCAGGAGTTCTACTGCGAAGGTATGCCGCCACCGGTGTGCGTGCCCGTTCTTAACTTCGGCTAGTTTATAGAGCTGCTTGAACGCTCTCTGATAGTCACCGACGCACGACTTCTTTGTCGATTGCCCGCTCCAGAAGTAATATCCGTTCGGTTGCTCTACTTCCTCAAGAGCCGCGATGACGCCATCTGGAAGGGGGACACGAACGTCTGTGCCGGTCTTTGCTGTTCGCAGGATCAAGACTTTGTTTTTAATGGATTGTTTCGAGAGGGTAACTACGTCCGCGATCCGCAAACCGGAGTGACGCAATAACAGAACCAGCGCCTTAAGCCGTTTGCTCCAATATTTGTTTGGATGTTCTGCGCGAGGGTAAACATCACAAGCCGCGATCACTCTCTTAAACTCATCACGGGAGTACGGCAAGACCTGAGGCTGTTCGATCTTGCCCGGTTTGATCGCAAGGGCGCAATTCTTCTGAACCCATCCAGCCTCGTGAACGAACCGAAAGAACGTCCGTAAGGCCTCCAGCTTCTTCCTCGCGCTGTAATTCTTATTCACCCACGACTCTCGGAACTGTCGCAGGGTGTCAACATCAAGCTCGTCGAGGAGGGTCAGACCTTTGGATTCGGCAAAGGCGTTTAGCTGCTTGAACAGCAGTCGGTACTTGTAGACGCTGGTAGTTCGCAGTCCCCGAGCTTCGGCATCACGAATGAATGCTTCAGTCGATTCAAGAATCGTCTTTCGATCCTCATCTTTACCTTCAGCTTCGAACTTGAGGATTTTCTTCTGGGCGGTATCCCAGTTGCGAGTTTTCAAAGATTTTAATGTCCGCTTCCCACTGACTACGCGATCCGACCATATGGGACACGAACACCGGCGGTAGTTCCGGTCCCGATGCGAACATGATTTACTGTGACGACGATAGGCCTTAATCATCTCTTTGCACGCTTGCGTTTAACCCGCTCAAGAACTTCCTTAGGAATTCGAAGTGTTACGCGCCTGCGCTTCCCTCTTGGGTGATCGTCGCCCATCGTAATCACACCCGGCTCGTCGGCGAACCAACGGCGGATCGTGTCCGGTGAGAGATTCCACATCGTTGCGATTTGCGCGACAGTGTGGAAAGCAGTGTCTGCCGATGACTTGGAGCTATTGCGATGAATGCGCCGAGACGGCGATACGTCCGATGTTGCGTTAGAAGCTTCGGCTAGTTGGCGTATCTGTTCAACCGCATCGTCGTCGAACCGATATCTACTTACTGCAAGAACGTCTTCAGCGAGCCCGCGAATCTGTACTTTCGCCGAGGCCCACTCCTGCGTTGGTTTCACCATTCCACGTTCGAGCCACAGTTCGAGCAAATCCTCTGAGATTCCGGCGAGTTGGGCGGCTTCGCGAATGCCATGCATAATTAATTTTACTTTCGTCTCTTGCTTCGTCGCGGCTGTTCTTTCGCCTCTTCGTCCGAACAATAACGATCTAGTGCCCTGCGGATCAATGCGGAACGAGTGCGGTCTTCTTTCTTTGCCCGTGCGGTTATCTTCTTCAAGAGTTCTGGCGGCAGTCGAACCAGAAGCGTTGTGCTGTTCTTCTTGTCTATCATGTATATCATTATGTATATCGAATTGCATTGACAATGTCAAGTCGGATCGGCGACACCCATGATGTTTCCGGACGGATAGGAACATCTAAGGCAAATCTGATCGTGTGGTCCTTGCACATGGCGACGTATGCGAAATACACTCACATGTCAGTCTGAACAATTTACTCCTAGAAAGCGGGACAATGCCAGCCAACCACACGGAAGTTGAAAAGCGGCTTTGGGAAGCTGCCGACGAACTTAGGGCTAACTCCAAGCTGAAATCGTCCGAGTATTCCGTCCCTGTACTGGGGCTGATCTTTCTACGCTATGCGGATCAGAAGTTCACGGAAGCGGAGAAGAAACTCACAGCGGCAGGGAGCGGACGCCGGAAGATTGGGAAAACCGATTATCAGGCGCAGGGTGTGCTGTTCATCCCGGAAAAGGCACGGTTTGCGACCTTGCTGAATCTGCCCGAGGGAGTGGACATCGGCAAGGCCATCAACGAAGCAATGAAGGCCATCGAGGCAGAGAACGAAGACCTGAAGGACGTACTTCCAAAGACGTACAACGCTCTAGAAAAGGGCTTGCTGGTGTCCCTGCTCAAGAACTTCTCCGCTATCCCCCTCACAGAGGGGGATGCTTTCGGGAAAATTTATGAATATTTCCTCGGGAAGTTTGCGATGGCCGAGGGGCAGAAAGGCGGCGAGTTCTTTACGCCCATTAGCATCGTCAAGCTAATCGTGGAGATCATCGAACCCTACTACGGGCGCATCCTCGACCCTGCGTGTGGATCGGGCGGCATGTTCGTGCAGTCAGCCGCGTTTGTCGAGCACCACAAGAAGAACGTCAATGAACTCTCGATCTATGGTCAGGAGAAAGTTGCCGAGACCATTCGCATTTGCAAGATGAACCTTGCGGTCCACGGACTCTCGGGTGACATCCGTCAGTCCAATACCTATTACGAAGACCCTCACAAGAGCGTTGGTAAATTTGATTTTGTGATGGCGAATCCACCGTTCAACGTGGACAAGGTGGATAAGGAACGGATCAAGAATGATCCCCGGTATCCGTTCGAGTTGCCTAAAGCGGACAACGCCAATTATCTATGGATACAGATTTTCTACAGCACGCTAAGTGCGACGGGCCGGGCGGGGTTCGTTATGGCGAACTCGGCGGGGGATGCACGAGGGTCGGAACTGGAGATCAGGAAGAAACTGCTTCAATCGCATGCCGTGGACGTCGTTGTGTCCATTGGACCGAATTTCTTCTACACCGTAGCCTTACCATGCACTCTCTGGTTCTTGGATCGAGGAAAAGCAAGAACGAAGCGGAACGACAAGGTCTTGTTCATCGATGCCCGAAATATCTTCCGGCAGATTGATCGCGCCCATCGAGACTTCACACCTGAGCACATCGAGTTCATCTCCAACATCGTGCGATTGTACCGAGGCGAGGAGCCTGAGACCGAAGCTGGCAGCCGCGGCCTAATGAAAGAGAAGTTCCCGAAAGGCAAGTATGCCGACGTGCTTGGGCTTTGTAAGGTCGCCACTCTGGACGAAATCAAAGCGCAGGGCTGGAGTCTCAATCCGGGGCGGTACGTGGGAGTGAGTGAACGGGCTGCCGACGATTTTGAGTTTAGTACGCGTAGGGTAAGGACCATGAGAGAACAATTCAGCAGAAGAGAAATTATTCAAATGTCGGCTAAACTCGGGCTGGTCGCGGCTACAGTTCCTGCCTCTGTGCTCTCGGCTCGCGGGATCCCAGTCCGAGCACCAGGACAGGTGAGTGCATCGCCCGCTGCACCTGTGCCCGATCTTCATCCTCCGGCGTCAGGCAACATTCCTGTGGCTTTCGTCATTTCCGACGGCGCGGTTATGATCGATTTCGCCGGCCCTTGGGAGGTTTTTCAGGATGTGGCCAATCCTCGAACAAAATTGGCTGCATTCCATCTATACACGGTTGCAGAGACCACCGCGCCAATTCAGGCGAGCGGCGGAATGAGAATCGTCCCCAATTTTTCGCTGGCCAATGCGCCCGCGCCGAAAGTGATTGTGATTCCTGCTCAGAATGGAGAGAGTGCGACCCTGCTGAACTGGATCGCGCAATCCACGAAGCACAGCGACGTTACCATGTCAGTTTGCACGGGCGCTTTTCTTTTAGCTAAGACCGGGCTGCTCGATGGTCGAGCAGCTACTACGCACCACGGCGAGTATAAGACGTTGGCTGCGGACTAGAATATTCGTGTCCAGCGCGGGCTGCGATGGGTGGAAGACGGAAACCTTGCGAGTTCGGGCGGACTTTCCTCCGGCATCGATCTCGCTTTGCGAACCGTGGAGCGATATTTCGGGCGCGAGGTCGCACAACAGACAGCTGACAACATGGAGTATCAGGGGCAAGGCTGGCTGGATCCGAAGTTGAACTCCGCTTATAACACCGCCGGGAAGTCGACTGAAGAGCATCCGCATTGCGCCGTGTGCGGAATGGACGCTGATCGTGACATCAAGAGTGAGTATCGCAGCACTACCTACTACTTCTGTTCTGCGGACCACAAGCACCAATTCGATGCGGCACCAAGCAAGTTTGCATCGTAGGTTTGCGTCTAGCCTCCCGGAGAACTAGCGCGCTCATCGTCCTTTATTTCACTCAACGCTTAGGAATTCCACATCATTCCTGAACTCCCGAGTTGACAAATTACCGAGTCACTTCGGGTGACTGGATGTTCGGTCTCGCGTTGCTGCGTCCCACTATCGGGACGGCTCTGTGCGATCCCATCCGGTCCCTACTGCTAAGTGATGCGCATGCATCCGTTGGCCGGTCGCTAGGATGGGCGATAACATGCTTTGAACATGCCAACATGTGGTCGATTCCCGGAGGGCGCGCATGACTTCGTTCTGGCAAGACATACGATACAGCTTCCGAATGATAGTCAAGGCGCCGGGGTATGCGGCGATTGTCATTCTGACGCTCGCGCTTGGTATTGGCGCGAACACCACGATCTTCAGCTGGATCAATTCAGCATTGCTCAATCCAGTGCCCGGCCTTTCCAGCCCAAGCGAGGTTGTTGCTCTGAGCTTGGGCAAGGTTGGCGACAACCCGTTCGGGTTTACCTACCCAGATGTTGAGGCCATGCGCGTCGGGCAGCAGAGTTTTACGGGTCTGGCGGCGTGTTTATTCGCGCAATTGAGCCTAACCGGCAAAGGTAAGCCGCAGCGCGTCTGGGCCATGGCCGTGTCTGCGAATTATTTTGATGTGTTGGGCGTCCGGCCGATTCTGGGGCGTGCGTTCCTGCCCGTGGAGGACGAGAAGCCTGGTGGCGCACCGGTTGCGGTTATCAGCTACCGGCTGTGGCAGATGCGTTTCGGTGGTAATCCCGGCATCGTCGGCCAAACATTTGACATTGACGAACATCCCTACACCATCGTGGGCGTGACGCCGGCTGTGTTCCAGGGAAGCCAGACCGGCGTGCGAACTGAGATTTGGGTTCCGGTGATGATGGAAGCGCAATTAGTTCCCCAGACAACGCCGGGGGATGACCTGATTAACGACCATCGCAATTTTACGTTTCTGGTGTTCGGACGGCTGAAGCCAAGCGTTACGCGGGGGCAGGCCCAGCAGGAAATGACATTACGGATGCAGCCGGAGGTAAAAAATTATCCGGAGGAGCATAAGGGAAAAGACAATGTGAATGTGTTCCCGCTCTGGCGCAATCCATTTGGTCTCAATCAGTTTCTCTCGATTCTGCTGCCGATGCTGATGGCCATCGCAGGTTTTGTGTTACTGCTGGCGTGCGCGAACGTGGCAAATCTGATGCTGGTGCGATCGATGGGACGACGGCGCGAGATTGCTATTCGCATGTCGTTGGGCGCGAGCCGATGGCGGCTGGTGCGGCAACTGCTGGTAGAAAGCTTGATGCTGGCGCTGGCTGGTGGCGGCGTGGCGCTACTGATCACCGTGTGGAGTTCCGGATCGTTGATGAAATTCCTGCCGGTCACGGATTTCCCGCTCTCACTCAACGTGCAGGCCGATTACACCGTGATGCTAGCTACGCTGGTGATCTCGGTGCTCACAGGCGTGATCTTTGGAATCTTGCCAGCGTTGCGATCGTCAAGCGTAGCGCCGATTACAGTGCTGAAAGAGGACACCGGAAGCGCTTCGGGTGGTCTCTTTAAGGCGCGCCTCGCGGGCTCGCTGGTTGTAGCGCAAATCTCGCTTTCGCTGCTGCTCCTGATTTGCGCGGGATTGTTCATCCGCAGCGTTCAGAGCGCGCAGCAGATTAATCCCGGATTCAACCCACACAATGTTTGGGTCGGCTCGTACAATCTGTTTACAGCGGGATATTCCGACGCGAATGGCGCGGTATTCGACCGCCAATTGGTGGCGAAACTGGAGGCCTTGCCTGGCGTAGTGTCAGTGGCGCTGGCCGATCGCGTCCCGCTGGGCTTTGACCGAAGCTCAACCAGTGTGGAGCCCGAAGGGTACGTATCGCAGCCAAATGAATTGATGGAGACTCAGGCCGCCATCATCACGCCGAATTATTTCAAAACTTTTCAGATTCCGATTGTGGAGGGACGCGACTTCAGCATGCAGGATACGAAAAGTTCGCAACGCGCGGCGATCGTCAGCGAGGCATTCGCCGCGCGCTACTGGCCAAAGCAGGAAGCGATCGGTAAGCAATTTAATTCGGACTTTACGAACGAGTGGTTCACTGTGGTCGGCGTGGCACGGGACAGCAAGGTAAGCAACCTGAACGAAAAGCCGACGCCGTACGTGTATCTGCCCTTGTATCAGGTTTACCGGGCCAACATGATTATCACTGTGCGGGTCGAGGCAGATCCGTCGACTGCCGGTAAGACGATCCAGAACACGATCCATGACCTGAATGCCGACTTGGTGTTGTGGAACGTGAACACGCTCGAGTCCCAGGAGCAGTTTGCGAGCTTCGGCCAGCGCGTCGCTGGAACATTTGTGGGAGCATTCGGGCTGCTCGCGCTGGTCCTCGCTGCAGTAGGAATTTACGGCGTTACGGCTTTTACCACGCGGCAACGTACCCACGAAATCGGCATCCGCATGGCGCTGGGCGCGAGCAAAGAGGATATTGTGCGGCTCGTGCTGGGCCACGGAATGCGATTGATGCTTCTGGGAGTGGGCCTTGGCTTGGCGGTATCGTTCGCTCTGACGCGCTTTCTGAGTAGCCTGCTGCTAGGCGTTACCAGCACCGACGCACTGACGTTTTCGAGCGTCGCAGTTTTACTGTGTGCTGTGGCTCTGTTCGCCTGCTTCATACCTGTGCGCCGCGCGATGCGTGTAGATCCGCTGGTGGCGCTGCGCTACGAATGACGGCATTACCCCGCATGTCGGCGCAAGGAAAAGGGCGCAGACAACGAGATGCTCAAAAACATCGCGGTGCGCCTAAACGAACATGTTTCATTATTGAGCAACGGCTAGAAGCGGCACGACTCGCTCCTTCACCTGTTCCGGCGTGAATGGTTTTCGCAGATAGCCTTTCGCGCCTGCTGATAGTGCCTCGACTACGCGCGCTTCACTGCCTTCTGTTGTGATCATCACTACCGGGACGCTTTTGGCGCCTTCCACAGCGGCAACGCTCTTCAGAAACTCTAGGCCATCCATGACCGGCATATTGATGTCGCTGAGGATCAAGCCCAACGAACCTTTTTCAACCTGCGCAAGAGCTTCGGCGCTGTTGCCGGCCTCCAAAACTTCGCCGATATCCAACCCCGCTTGACGAAACGCTCTTTCGACGATTTTGCGCATCACTGAAGAATCGTCGACAATCAGAATTTTAAGTTTCTTCACGGTTGATCTCCTCGCGTTAGCTTTGCAGTTGCTGACCGCGCGTGTCACGCAACATTCGCCAAATCGCCTGCTGTCTGTGGCCAGACACAGCGACAAGGCAGGGCCCCCACTCGCCTTCTCTATCGGCAGGTAAGTCCTGATACCTTAGGTTCCTGAATGGGAATTTGACTCGCAGCACCGCCGGTGCATAATCATGCTCGGCCCTATCACAATTAAAGGAGGCCGAACCATGAAACATCGGCAATTTTCGGGCAAGAGTTTAATAATATCGGCGGCGTTTGTAGCCGTAGTGCTCACAGCGTATCTGACCGTGGTTCGAGCCTCAGACACCGCACCCGCAGTGGGATCCCCCGCCCCCGATTTCACCCTGAACTCACAGGAGGGCAAACCGGTCAGTCTCCACGATTATCGCGGCAAGTGGGTCGTTCTCTATTTTTACCCCAAGGATTTCACCAGCGGTTGCACTGTCGAAGCGCACAACTTCGAGCGCGATTTGCCGCAGTACGAGCAGAAAAATGCCGTGATCCTGGGCGTCAGCGTGCAATCCAGCGATTCCCACCAGAAGTTCTGCACCAAGGAAGGATTGAGTTTCAAGCTACTGGCGGATACCGATCATAAAGTCTCGCACCAATACGGTTCGGTTATGAATCTCGGCGTTGCGAAACTTTCCTCGCGGCACACGTTCTTAGTAAACCCGGACGGCGTGATTGTGAAGGAATATATGGACGTTCAGCCGGACAGTCATAGCTCCCAGGTGTTGGCGGATTTAGCGGAGTTGCAAACCTCGGGATCAAAATAGCTGCCGCGGCAGCCTGCGTTGTAGCCAAGTCTAGTACCTCGTCCCTCTCGTCCCTTAGTGCTTCCGCAAATTCTAAAGTTGCGTTACGTTGTATGGCGTAATCAGGTTTAGGAGAATGCCATGCACAAGATTGCAGCTCTCATATTGGCTTGTGGAATAGCCCTGGTAGCCGGCTTTGACGTACCGGCCAGCGCCTGTGGTGTTGCTGCCCCGGCAGCATTTTCACCGGTCAACCGCTCGGCCAATTCGTCGCCCTTACCTCAAGCCGGCAAAAGTTCTGGAAATGCGGACGCCGATACCCCGGAGAATGATGACTCGCTGGGTTTGACCAGCGAGCAGAAAGACAAGATCAAATCGATCCGGCAAGACTCGAAGGAAAAAGTTCGCGACATTCAGAAAGACACTACGCTTACCGATGACCTGAAGGAACGCAAGCTGAAGCAGATCAAAAAGGAGACGCGGGCGCAGATTTGGGGCGTTCTGACGCCTGACCAGCAACGACAGTGGGCCGCAAAGCTACGTGCACGACGTGAAGCGAAGCAATCTGGCGGGAAATCTCCCGACTAATCACGCGCTGGAAAAAAGCGGGCGGCCCGCCGGCGCGCCTACAGTAAAATAATTTCGTTTCTCCGCACATTCCTCTTGCATCAAAGCTGAATATCCGTATTCTGCATTTTGCGAACTCGCTCCGCTCACCCAGTTTGACTGAGAGCGAGGGTCGCTGATGGAGGACGCGACAAAAAATTGAGTACCTTATCCCTGCCAGCCCAATTTCCCTCCCGGGCCGTCACTTCCACAAAAAGAAATGCGAAGCTCACACTTTGGCCTCTGGTGGCAGCCACCTTTTTCATGGTGTCTGGCGGTACCTATGGTACCGAGGACATTATTCACGGCGCTGGCTACGGCCGCGGCATTCTACTGTTGCTGCTCACTCCACTGCTTTGGAGCCTGCCGACTGCGTTTATGATCGGCGAACTTTCCAGCGCGCTGCCAGTCGAGGGCGGTTATTACGCGTGGGTTCGCCGCGCCATGGGGAATTTTTGGGGATTTCAGGAAGCTTGGCTCTCGTTGGTAGCCAGTATCTTTGATATGGCAATTTATCCGACTTTATTCGTCGCATACTTGACGCGATTGGTGCCGTGGTTCGCTGTGGGGCACCGTGGGTGGATGGTGGCGCTCGGCGTGGTCACGATATGTGCGCTGATGAACATCGCTGGGATTCGGGTGGTGGCAATTAGTTCGCTCTGGCTATTCTTCCTTCTGTCGCTGCCGTTTGTGGCGATCGTGCTGATCGCGCCTTTGAAAATCGGGGCGCTTAGCGCAATGACCGCTCCAACTACTTCGGACGTTGGCTTAATCGGCGGACTGCTGATCTGCATGTGGAATTACATGGGGTGGGATAATGCTTCGACGATCGCTGCGGAGGTTAAGCGCCCGCAGCGCACCTACCCGCGCGCGATGATTCTCGCCGTGGTCGTGGTTTCGCTTACATACGTGCTGCCGTTTGCGGCTATGTGGTTGACGGGCGTTCCGGCATCTTCATTTGAAACTGGCTCCTGGGCGGACTTGGCTGGGATGATGGGCGGTTTGGTCGGCGGCCCGCTGGTGGCTAAGGCGTTCCGCGTCGCCCTTGTGCTCGGTGGAATGATGAGCGCCTTTGGGATGTTTAATGCCTTGGTGATGAGTTACTCGCGCCTTCCGCTGGCGATGGCGGAAGACGGTTTGTTGCCATCGGTATTCGGCAAGCTGCAGGCCAGAACGCGCGCGCCTTGGGTGGCAATTACCTGCCTGGCGGGATGCTGGGCGCTTTGCTTGGGTTTGGGATTTGAGCGCTTGGTTACGATTGACGTGCTTCTCTACGGCATGAGCCTCAGCCTTGAATTTGTGGCGTTGATCGTTCTGCGTATCAAGGAGCCTAACCTGCGCCGGCCGTTCAAGGTGCCGGGAGGCCTGGCCGGCGTGATTCTGGTGGGCGTGTTTCCAGTACTGTTGTTGGGATTTTCGCTTGTGCATGGCGAAGGGGAACAAATTCTCGGAATGAGCGGACTGGTGTTCGGAATGCTGCTCATAAGCGCCGGATTTTTGGTGTATTGGGGCAATTCCGTCTTCCGTCCGCAGGGTTGGGGCGGGGCGGCACCTAAGGACGAGCGCAAGGCAGCATAAGTCCTGGCATCGCGGTTATCTCGCTGGCATCGCCCAAACCCCTCGTCAGGGGCTAGAACGGTGGGCGCCTTTATCGGGGCTGATGGTCTTCCTCAAGGCTAGCCCTTACTTGTCGCGAAAACCAAGCTAACGGCGATCGAAAACGATTCCCTTAATCGCCCAACCGATTGGTCCGCTTTTCGCCGTCTGCTTTTTCGCCGGTAACACAAATCGGTTGCCGCTCTAGACTGAATAGCATTTAATTCCAGCACATCCAGTGACACCCTCGGCCAACTCGTCGCACCAGCACACGAACGCGTACGATTACATAATTGTTGGGGCTGGCTCTGCCGGCTGTGTTCTTGCCGCAAGGCTCAGCGAAGACTCACGCATTCGAGTGTTGCTGCTCGAAGCGGGCGGCCCGGATAGCGCGCGTGAGATTCACATTCCGGCGGCATTCTCCAAACTTTTCAAAACGGCAATCGACTGGGACTATTCCACCGAGCCTGAGCCACATCTTCACGCCCGCCGGTTGTATTGGCCGCGCGGCAAGGTTCTGGGCGGTTCCAGCTCGATGAACGCCATGATTTACATTCGCGGCAACCCGGCCGATTACGATCACTGGCGCGGTCAAGGCAATCGCGGCTGGGGATTCGCCGACATTCTGCCGTATTTCAAGAAATCCGAAAATCAAAGTCGCGGTGAATCGGAATCTCACGGTGCCGGCGGCCCCATCGATGTGACCGACCCTCGGTGCGTGAACCCTTTGACGCGCACTTTTCTGGCTGCGGCACATGAAATCGGTCTGCCCAGCAATGCGGATTTTAATGGCGGCACTCAGGAAGGCGCTGGACTGTATCAGTTGACGCAGAGGAACGGTGCGCGCTGCAGCTCAGTCGACGGCTATCTGAAACCGGCGCTTCGCCGCTCGAACCTGACTGTGCTGACAGGCGCCCATACGACCCGAATCCTAATCCAAGACAATCGCATCAGCGGTGTGGAGTTTCTGCGAAATGGCGCGCCCGGGACTGCACATGCAAACGCCGAGGTAATTCTTGCGGCCGGCACAATCAATTCCCCTCAATTGCTGCTGCTGTCCGGCATCGGTCCAGCCGATGAGCTAGAAAAGCTTGGCGTTAATGTGGTTCATGATCTACCCGGCGTGGGCCGGAATCTTCAGGACCACCCCATGGTCTCGGTTGGTTATCTCTGCACGCAGAAAATCAGTCTCGATGGCGCTGAGACGCTCATGAATCTGCTGCGCTACCTGCTTTTCAAGAGCGGTCCACTAACGTCCAATGTCGCCGAAGCCGGATTATTTTTGAGTACCCGCAACGAATCGAGCGCGCCTGACTTGCAGCTGCTCTTCGGGCCTGCGTACTACCGGCGCCACGGTTTGGTTCGCCGCAAAGAACATTGCTTCGGGTTCGGGCCAACGCTGATTACGCCGGAAAGCCGCGGGAGCATTTCGCTTCACACCACGAATCCGCTGGATGCGCCGGCCGTTCGCGCCAATTATCTTTCAACGGACGCAGACATGCGTACCATGATCGCCGGTGTGCGGCTTTCGCGAAAGTTGGCACATTCCCAGGCTTTCGATCCGTTTCGTGGCGAAGAATTGCATCCTGGGGCGAATGCCCAGACGGACAGCGACATCATCGAATTTCTTCGTAACGAATTGGAGACGTTGTATCACCCGGTGGGGACCTGCAAGATGGGTACTGATTCGCTTGCGGTTGTGGACGAGCGTCTCAAGGTCCGCGGGATTGATAAGCTTCGCGTGGTGGACGCTTCAATTATGCCGCGTATTCCTGCCGGAAATACAAACGCGCCCGTTGTGATGATCGCGGAAAAAGCGGCAGACATGATTCGCGAGGATCACGCTGCGCTTTAAGGCTTAAGTGCCGCACTATCGATCGGCGCCGCTCTGCCGTTCATGATCGGGGTAAAAGACCGCAGCGCTACACTTCAACCTCGTTTCGATTTTCGGCGTAAAAATATTTCGATCCTTGCCATGGGCCGATAGGGACAATAGCGGTACTTCGCATCTTTGAACCACGTTGTTTCTGCTATGCTTTTCATCATGCTACGTTGGTCCTCGATGCTGCGGGCGGCGGCTCTTTCCATTGCCATCGCCGCAATTCCGTTCGCGGCCACCCCCGTCTGCGCGCAGCAGGATCAATCGCAACAGCCCGCGCAGGTTGCTCCTCCGCCCCAAGCTCCGCCCGCTACACCTTTGCAGCAGCCTGCGCCGAATCAGACTCCCGCCGTAAGTCAACCTCCGGCGCGTCTATCGCCGGTGATTGTGATTAATGCGTCGCACGGAGGCACCGACAATGGAGCGCGAGGACCTAACGGGCCGGTGGAAAAAGATGTGGTCTTGATTTTTGCGCGCATGGCGCGAAGTGAATTCGAGCGGCAGGGGTATCGCGTGGTGATGACGCGCAACGACGATTCCAATCCTTCGTACGAAGATCGCGCCGCGGTCGCGAATGCCTACCGCGATGCCATTTTTATTAGCTTCCACGTTTCGTCCACTGGGCAAATCGGCACCGCGCGCGCTTACTCCTATCCGGTTTCCGCTCCAATCGCTGCAGCCAACCAGACCGAAGTTCCGGTAGGCCCCACAGGCCGGCCAATCAGCCTGATCCCGTGGGAAACCGGGCAGCAATCGTACGTGCAAGCCAGTCATCGCCTCGCGGATGCGCTCCAATCGACGTTGGCTCTAAGATTCAACGGCTCGCCGAAAGTCTCCGCTCAATTTGCGGTGCGCGAGTTGCGTTCGGTCGCAGCCCCTGCAATTGCCGTTGAAGTCTCCAGCGTCTCGACCGAAGATCCTAATTCCCTTCTGGTGATGGGAGCGCCACTGGCATTCTCGATCGTTCGTACTGTGGTTGCGCTGAGGCCACCTGGGTCCTCGCCAAACGCTTCGCTCGGGCCTACGGGTGGGAAATAATGCCCCGCAATCTGAAAATTACCCTGGCGGTTTTGTGTGTTGCGGTTGCAATCGGGTTGATCAGCTTGCGCGGATTGCACAAACGCATCGAGAATCTTTCGGAAAATACTACGTCTGAAGAACAGGAACGCCGCGAACTGCTGAAGCCTGCGATTTCAACTCCTACGGACGTGCTGGTAGCTGCGAAAATCTATTGGGCTGCAGGGCCGGACTCGCTGGCTCCCCAAGAAGTGGATCTACCGCTCTCGGCGGATCCTGCAACTCGTGGCCGGCAGGTTATTGATACACTGATCGCGAAAGCTCCTGGCCCGCAACAGCGCACGCTGCCTGCCGATGCTGCGCTCTTGGGTTTTTACATTCTTCCCGACGGAACCGCGGTGGCGGATTTTTCCGATGCGCTCGCATCCGAGACTCCTTCTGGAATTGAGAGCGAACAGATGGCGATTGATTCGATTGCTCACACGCTGGAAAACAATGTGCCCGCTGTACACCGGCTCAAAATTTTGATTCACGGCCAGGAAGTGGAAACGCTGGCTGGCCACGCTGATTTGACTGGCTTCTTCGATCTGAATCCTTCGGCCCCCGCGGTTGTTCCTGCGGCTACGTTCAGCTCAGGTTCACCGGTAGTGCCGTCACGGTCGGTTTCTGAGAGTGCTGTATCAAAACCGTAATAGTGGTTTTCGATTCAAATCAGGCTAAACCGGCGGAGCCCGCGGGGGACCGAACTACACCGGGCGCAGCAAGTATCCCCTGCGCAAAAACCACGTTGTTGCGATTGGCTGCCCCTACCTCACGGTTGTTGACAGTTTCGCGGGCAATCGTCACACTACGTGCTCAAAATTTCTGCCTCTGTAACCAAACCGTTTGCCACGAAGGGAGCTTCACCGTTGCGACTTGATGGACGCCTAGCCAACCAACTGCGGCCAGTGAAAATTACTCCGGACTTCATTCCTCACGCCGAGGGCAGCGCGCTGATCGAGGCGGGAGACACCCGCGTCATCGTCACCGCGACCATCGAAGATGGCGTGCCATCTTTCTTGAAAGGTTCCGGCAAGGGATGGGTGACGGGCGAATACGGCATGCTGCCGCGCTCTACCGAAAATCGCACTCCCAGGGAATCCAGTCGCGGCAAACAATCAGGCCGCACGCTCGAAATCCAGCGGATGATCGGCCGCACTCTGCGGGCTGTGACCGACCTGAAGGCCTTGGGCGAACGCACCGTATGGCTCGATTGCGATGTGATCCAGGCCGATGGCGGCACGCGCACAGCCTCCGTGACGGGCGCATTCGTAGCGCTTGCCCTCTCGCTGGAACGCATGGTCGCTGCGGGAATTTTGCGGCGGGTGCCGCTCATTGATTTTCTGGCTGCTACCAGCGTGGGGATTGTGGACGACGAACTGCTCCTCGATTTGAAGTACGAGGAAGATTCGCGCGCGCAGGTGGACATGAACGTTGTCATGACTGGCAGCGGCGAGTTCGTGGAAGTGCAGGCCAGCGCCGAAGGCCGGCCGTATACGGACATCGAACTGCAGGACTTGCTGAAACTGGCGGCGGGCGGCATCAGGACGTTGGTTCGTGCACAGCAGGAATTGCTGCAAATCAAATTCATGGTTCGTGGGAAGTAAGCCCCCGCAGCACGCGAGCTAATTTTCCGATGAAGCTGCTCCTGGCCTCCTCCAATCCCGGGAAACTGTTCGAATATCTGGAGATGGCGCGCGGCGCTGGCATCGAGATGAATCTACTTCCCAATTTCGATGATTTTCCTGTTTTCGAGGAATCCGCGCCGACTTTCGCGGAAAATGCAGTCGGCAAAGCCCTGCATTACAGCCGGCTCGTCAACGAAACAGTCTTGGCGGACGACTCCGGTCTCGTCGTGGCGGCTCTCGGTGGCCAGCCCGGGGTCCATTCCGCGCGCTATGCTGGGCCGGGTGCCAGCGACGCCGATCGCGTTCAGAAGCTCTTGCGCGAAACGGCCGCCTTGGAAGGCGACGAACGCCGCGCTTGTTTCGTCTGCATAATCGCCCTTGCCAATAAAGGCCGGGCAATGGCGGTCGTTTCGGATCTCGCGGCGGGCGTGATTACAAAAGCCCCTCGCGGCAGGGGCGGTTTTGGGTACGACCCGGTGTTCTTGTTTGAAGAACTGGGCCAGACCTTCGCAGAGCTTACCCCGGAGGAAAAGGCCCACTACAGTCATCGCGGTAGGGCCTTCAAGAAATTGCTGTATGTTATTTCAAGTTCGACTGCTGCTACCTTCTAACCGGCCTCAGCATCTAATCCCCGGCTGAGACCAATCGGCTTGCCGGGCGACTAACAGAGGGAGCACACTCGCTCCCGAGGGAAATGGAAATGGCATCGCGCGCTGTTCTGGAATCCGGGTCTGGGCTGCTCTCGCGCATGGAAGATGCGCGCGCCAGAACCGATACGCTGTTTGGATTGCTGACACCAAATTCTTTTTACGACCGGCCGATCGCTGAACGACATCGCCTCATTTTTTATCTGGGGCATCTGGAAGCTTTCGACCGAAATCTGTTGAACGGCGTGCTCGGTCTGGTTTCTGAAGATAGCCAGTTCGACAAGCTTTTTGCCTTCGGTATCGATCCGGTGGGCGGCGGCCTCCCTACCGATCAGCCCGAGGACTGGCCTTCCATTTCGGAAGTGGAAAGATATAGCCGCAATGTTCGTCAGAGATTGGATGAGCGTCTGCACAATCCCAGCGTAATACGTGCCTCTGATGTGTCGCTTTCGGACGGCACTCTGCTGCACGTTGCGATCGAGCACCGTTTGATGCATGCGGAAACTTTGGCCTATCTGCTGCATGGTCTTGCGCTGGACCGGAAAAGACAACAACCCGGGCCGGAGCCCGATTTGCGCTCTGCTCCTTACCCCAAGCAGGTAACGATTCCCACCGGGATCGCCACTCTCGGAAAGTCGCGCTCGACTCGATCCTTTGGTTGGGACAATGAATTCGGCGTGCAGAAAGTTCTGGTGCCAAGTTTTTCGATTGACGTCTTCCCTATCACAAACGCCGAATATTTAAAATTCGTGCAGGACGGCGGCTATCAGGACGGGAAACACTGGCGTCAGCAGGATTGGGACTGGTGGCGCCAGGAAAACATCGAACATCCGCACTTCTGGCTGCGCCGTTCTGATACTCCTGCGCAGGATCCCAGCACGGTATGGGAATATCGCGGAATGTTTGGCGCGATCCCGCTGCCACCATCTTGGCCGGTTTACTTGAGCTATGCGGAAGCGTCGGCCTACGCGCGTTGGGCTGGAAAGAAGCTTCCAACCGAAGAGCAATGGCATCGCGCCGCTTACGGCACAACAGAAGGACGCGAACGGCAGTATCCCTGGGGCAACGAAGCGCCGGATGATACACGCGGGAATTTTGGTTTTCAGCGCTGGGATCCCACGGCCGTCGATGCTCATCCAGAAGGCGCCAGCGATTTCGGGGTGCAGGATCTGCTCGGCAACGGCTGGGAGTGGACCTCTACCGTCTTTAGCCCGCTTCCGGGTTTCGAGCCTTTTTCGTTTTATAAGGGCTACTCGGCGGACTTCTTTGACTCGCAACATTTCGTTATGAAGGGGGGGGCGCCGCGCACCGATGCATGCATGTTGCGGCGTACCTTCCGCAACTGGTTCCAACCTCATTATCCATATATCTACAGTTCATTCCGTTGCGTGGAGGATTAGTCCAATGGGCATCGCCCCCAAAATGGTTCGTGCAAGCTCCCCGCCAGAGGTGGTGGCGGATTTCTCCGCCGATGTCGTGGTGGGATTGAGCCAGCCCGGGCAAAAGGAGCTGCCGTCGAAATATTTGTATGATGAACTCGGGTCGGCGCTCTTCGACGCTATTTGCTTGCTGCCTGAATATGGACTAAGCCGCGCTGGGATGCGTTTGCTGCAGCATCATTCCCAGGAAATCGTGTCGCTGCTGCCAACGCCGGTGATGGTCGCGGAACTTGGCAGCGGAAGCGGGCAGAAGACCAGGCTGCTGCTGGAAGCTCTTTCGCATCGTCAGCGCGTAAATTATTACCCGATCGATATTTCCGGCAGCGCGCTTTCCCGCTGCGAACAGGAAATCGGGCAGATTGATAGGGTGAGCATCGTCGGATTCGAGCGGGCTTACTTGGATGGCTTGCAGGAAGTGTCCGCGAGGCGGCGCGATGGTGAACAGATTCTGGTGCTCTTTCTCGGTAGCACTATCGGGAATTTTGACCGGCCTGCCGGCGATCAGTTCCTGCGCGATGTCCGCGGTATTTTGCAGAAGAATGATGCGCTGCTGTTAGCGACCGACCTGGAAAAACCGATCTCAAAATTGCTCATGGCGTATGACGACCCCACTGGCGTCACTGCGGCATTTAATATGAATTTATTGGCGCGGCTGAATCGTGATCTCGGCGCCGATTTCGATCTGAAACAGTTCCGCCACTTGGCGCGATACGACGAATCCGAGCGGCGCGTCGAGATGCACTTGGTTTCCAAAGTGTGGCAGCGCATCACGATTCGAGAGGCTGGCTTCCGTTTCTACCTGCGAGAAGGCGAGACCATCTGGACGGAGAGCTCTCACAAATATAATCCCGATGAAGTGATCGAGATGGGCGCGCGTACCGGCTTCAGCTGCGTGAAGCAGTGGATCGATACCGAATGGAATTTTGGTCAGAGCCTGTTCTCCGCCGTGTAGCACTCGCAATCGGAATTCATTCAGTTCGTCCTGTTTGGTTCCCTGCGGGCGTTCCATTCCGCCGATCGGGAATCGCCGGTTTATATCGCCCGTGATATATTTCTCCACTCGATGGCTAAGTCAAATAGCAAACCAGCCAGAATAAAACCACCGTCGAAGGGCAAGTCCGGGCCCAGCGGCGCGGGAACTGCGCCAAAACCCGCGGGTGATCGAGCTAAAAAATCCTCGGCATCAGGCGCTTTGCGGCGTGGCCCAACGAAAGGACTGGAGTTCGGCCGCGGTTCCAACCCCGCGCGTGTGCGTGCCATTCTGAAGGGCTTGGACCAAGCGTACCCGGAAGCGAGCTGCGAACTGAAGCACGAAAACCCCTTTCAACTTCTGATCTCAACGATACTTTCGGCGCAGTGCACCGACGTCCGTGTGAACCAGGTAACCAAGGAATTGTTTCCAAAGTATGCCGACGCGAAAGCGTTCGCCTACGCCAATCCCGCCGACCTCGAACAGGAAATCCGCCCGACTGGGTTCTTCCGCAACAAAACCAAGTCGATCATGGGCGCCAGTAAACAAATCGTGGAGGAATTTCACGGCGAGGTGCCAAAGACGATGGAGCAGATACTCACCTTGCCGGGCGTGGCGCGGAAGACCGCCAATGTGGTGCTCGGTACGGGATTCGGCATATCGTCCGGGGTGGTCGTGGATACGCACGTGATACGCCTCACCAGGCGACTGGATCTAACGAAGCACTCTGACCCCAAGAAGATCGAACACGATCTGATGAAAATCCTTTCGGAGGAAAGGTGGGTGTTGTTCTCGCATCAATTGATCTGGCATGGCCGACGCGTTTGCAAAGCCCGCCATCCGCAATGCCTCGAGTGCAACCTCGAACGGTTGTGCTATTCAAAAGATAAGACGGTCTGAAATCATGAATGCTGGCCGGCTTGCTAGAACGCATCCCTTAGATGTTTAGCCGGACGGCCAGATGCCGCGCAACACCCGGCACTCCATTTACACCTTCTAAACCTCGCCAGAGTCTTCGTTGGCTTTTTGAATCCGAACTGTTGCCTGTCCTGGCTAGCCTCTGGTCAGAGCCCCGTATTGTTCTTCGCTGAGCGGCACAACAGACAGTCTTCCCTGACACACTAGAGGCGAATCTGCAAATAGCTTTTTGGCCTTGATTTCCGCTAGGGAGGTGATTTTAGCTAAGGCCTTTCCGGCTTTTATTTCTACCGCCGGGTTCTTGGGGTTAGAGTCGTCCACTGAAACCACTGACGCCGTGCCCACGACGCTCTTATGATCTCCGGTTTCATAAATAACTAGCTTGTCGCCAGGTTTCATTCCGCGCAGGTTCTTAACCGCGACGGGATTCGACACGCCATCCCACACCGTCACTCCATCTTTCTGAAGATGTGTGAATGAGTATTCCGACGGCTCAGTTTTGAGAAGATAGTACGAGGCCACGAGCAATCACCTCCTGTGATGAGGTATTTTACATGAGCGACTGGTATTTGGTTTCCTCAGTATTGGCCCAATCGGCCCAACCATAGAGGGGATTTTTGCTCCCAAAAGAGTGCGGGGCAAGTAGCCGAAGCTGACTTGCCCCGAATGGGCGAAGCATTTATGAGGGTATGACTTGAATTACGATACCCGATCAACGTAAAGCCGAAAATCCATAATAAACCCTAGAAATTAGGGTGCTTAACCCTAGGAAAATGGTCTTAGGGCCTTTCTGGGAGACCCGGCAACAAAGCGCCGCGCTTCTTCGCTGGCACTACGCGCAATCTATTGCAACAATAGAAATCGAGCGAAGCTTAAACATGCCCGCCCCCAAAATATGCTATTGCGTCGTTTGTTTGCCTATAACCGTCGCCCTGCTGTGGAGTGCGAACGCGTTCACAGCTTCAAAAAATTCAAATGGTGGAAAATTAATGGCGGATCAGCCCGATTCACTCACGAATATCCAGGACTACATCTCGCAGGGATGGGACCACCTGACGCGCTCGCTCACCGATTGCCGCACTTACCCGGACGTAAAGACCGAAGGCGAGCCCGTTCTCTATCTGCCAGCTGCACTGCCAGACACCCCCCTTGTAACAGAAATGCAAAAGAGTTGCCGGGTGCGGGTCGATCATCTACCCGAAAAGATCACCAAGGGCGGTGATGTGGACGTTTCGAAAATTCAAACCGAGGGGCTTTTATACCTCGAGCATCCTTACGTAGTGCCCGGCGGCCAATTCAATGAAATGTACGGGTGGGACAGCTACTTCATCATTCGCGGCCTGGTGCGCGACAATCGCACCGAACTGGCCAAAGGAATGGTGGAAGATTTTTTCTTCGAGATCGAACATTACGGCGATGTGCTGAATGCTAACCGTACCTACTACCTGACGCGATCGCAGCCGCCGTTCCTCACCTCCATGATCATGGCCGTGTTTGAAAACGATAAGCCGAAGAATGCGCAGGATATCGAATGGCTGCGAAAGGCTTATAAATACGCGGTCCGCGATTACGACCAATGGATTCAGCCGCCACATTTGGCCGGAGATACGGGCCTGTCGCGTTATTTCGACCACGGCGAAGGTCCCGTGCCGGAAATCGTGGGAGACCCGAACCTTTACTATCGCGGAGTCGCGCAATTCTTCCATCTTCACGGAGGCAGCAATGAAAGATTTCTGGTGCGTGTCGATGACGCGAAGCCGGCCTCCAAGGTTATAGGCAGCATCTTTGCTTTCCCCGATTGTGGGAACGAAGCGCTGCTTTCCTCTGCTGCAACTTGCGAAAAGCAAACACACGTCGCATTGTCCGCCGAATATTACAAGGGCGACCGCAGCATGCGCGAATCGGGGTTCGACGTTTCGTTCCGTTTCGGCCCCTTTAGCGCGGACACTCATCATTTCGCACCCGTTTGTTTGAATAGCTTGCTGTACAAAACTGAGAAAGATTTGGAAAAAATGAGCCGGTTGTTAGGACGTCCTTCCGACGCAGAGCAATGGAGCCAGAAAGCCGCCGAGCGTCGCGCTAAAATCGACAAGTATTTCTGGGATGAAAAAGTGGGACTATATTTCGATTACGATTTCACCACACAGAAACGTTCGGACTATCGGTACGCGACGACGTTTTATCCGCTTTGGACTGGGCTTGCGACCAAACAACAAGCTGACGCTGTGATGCGAAATCTAGCTGCCTTCGAAGAGCCGGGCGGAATCGTAATGAGCAAACGCGAATCCCAGACGCAATGGGATTACCCCTACGGCTGGGCGCCGATTCAACTATTGGCGGTGGAAGGCATGCGCAAATATGGCTACGAGGCCGAAGCGAATCGTATCAGCTACAAATTTCTTAGCATGGTGATGCAGAATTTCGAGCGCGATCACACCATTCGCGAAAAATATGATGTTGTGAGCAGGACATCAAACGTCCACGTCCTGCAAGGTTATAAACAGAACGTGATCGGGTTTGGCTGGACCAACGGCGTGTTTTTGGAGCTAGCGCATCAGTTGCCACCGGATTTTGTGGCTCGTCTGCGAAAGGAATAGCTATTGCATCGGCATCGCCGCATCCACAATCCCGCAATTTCTGTTGGGCGGAACCTGTCGCCCGTCATCTATTCTTTGAGCAGGCTGATTATTCCAGCTAGCGGTATTCGCACCCAATCCGGACGGTTGTTCAATTCGTAGCTCAACTCGTACAGAGCCTTTTCCAGGAGGTGAACGCGTAAGAGCGTCTTCAGTTCATCTTCGCTCGCCGGAATGAACGAAGCTTTTCCTGCCTCCTTTAAGTAGGAGGCTAGGAAACGAGCGGTAACCCATGCGTGCCATGCTTCAGTCACCCTGGAACGCTGCCAGACGCTTTCGCTGTTCCCCTCCGCTACAGCGCCGTCAGCAGGCGCCGCGGAGAATGCCGCGTAGTGGAAGGATCGCAGCATCCCGGCGACATCTTGCAGCGGGGAGAGCTTCACGCGTCTTTCGGACATCGGCCGCGCCGGCTCGCCTTCGAAATCAATGATCACAAAATCGGAGCCGGTATATAGAACCTGCCCAAGATGATAATCCGCATGGATTCGCGTGCGCATGGCTGTTATGGGACGATCCAGCGCCGTGCGAAACGTCTGCAAGATCTTATACTCGGCATCCATCACCTGTTGCGCTTGCTCTCGCAAGTCGCCGGGAAGTTCGGCCGCGCGAAGCCGCAGCAATCCCAGTACACTCTTCGCTTTTTCGGCCAATGAATGTGCGAGCTCTGTTTGAAATCCCGGCGTGTACGGTTCGGGTGAGAACGCCGGTGACGTCGCATCGGAAGCCAATGCCACGTGCAACTGCGCGGTACGCCGGCCGAGCAACGCGATCGCATCCAGGTACGGCCCGCATAATTCCCGCGCGATATCGGGAATCACATCAACGGTCGCTTTCGGCGAATACAGGGTTGGAATCTTTAGCGCCAGCAGATCCTGCGGATGTTCTCCTGCCTTGCTCCAAAAACCAGCAAAGGATTTCATCGTGAATTGCCAGGCGTCTCCCTGGTTCGGCACGAATTGCTGCAGTATCGCCAGCGTCGATTGCGCGCCATCGTTGCCCATATATTCCAGCCATCCAGCGACAGCCGGAACGTGCGGGAATCGAACTTTGTCGGTGAGAAAAAAACCGATCTCCAGGTCGGGATTGATTCCCTGCTCCACATGACGAAATATCTTCAAAACCAAACGATCGCCGTAAACGATCGAGCTATTACTCTGCTCCACCTTCATGGGCACGGGCTGCAACACGCCCGCCGCTGCCGGCGAGAATTCGCGATAAGCGCTGGCTTGCTGCGCGCGAACTTCGCCGTTTAGCCCTCTGAACGCAAGCTGGGCCTCAATCGCCGCGTGAAGCCCCAGCAGGAGTTTCTCGTCACGCAATGCGTCGACAAAAACCAGGTCCACTCCGCCATCACCCTTCATCCTTAACGCCTGCGACTTTTGAAGGGATCCGTCATTGCCAGCAGAAGCAATCAGCGGAAGCGCATACGTTTCGGAAGGACCGGACTCGTATTCCACTCGCGCTAGAATCATCCACCCGCTCGGCTCGGACGCGCCAAATGGAATAACGTCCAGCACTTCCGTGCGGCGAATCTGCCGCGCTTTCCCGCCGAACCACCGCTGCGCCGTCAGAAAATCGGGCAGCAGCGCCGGTAGTGTCTTTTGCAGTTCCATGAATTTTTCTTTTTGCAAGCCGGGTGCGTTCAATAAACCCTCTCCTATCAAAATGCCGCTCAGGAGGCTGTCGTCCCTAAAGCGATTCGATTTCGAAATGTTGCTGTTTACAGCGGCGACGGCTCCTCTTCCTTCTCTTTCTCTTTTTCGCGTCTTCTGCTGTCTCCAAGATACCTTTCGAGCGTCTGGCGGGCCAAATCACGGCCTCCCAATCCAAATGCAATCGCCAGGGCAAACATGAGCGCGCCAAATACAATCGAAAATGCCGAAATCACGGTCTGGTTGGCCAATCCCACTTGCTCCAGCGCCATGGAAATGGACAGAATTAAAATGACGAAGCGCGTCGATCCGCTCCAAAGGCGCGGAGATTTGAATCCGGCGTTGACCGAGGCTAGCAGGGCTGCTCGCGAAAGAAAATTGGCAGCCAGCACACCCACGAACAGGATGAGCATCGCGACAACAATCTCCGGCAATACCTGAAACAAGTGGGAAATTTGCTCGTGAAGGTCCGCAATGCCTAGAATGCTGATGCCGACGAGAGTAAAGCTCAGCCAGGTAATCCAGAAAATCGACCGGGTCAGAAGCTCTGTGATCGTTGGAAGCGCGGCATTGCGCAGAACCTGCGACGCACCCGATTCCTCCGATATTCGGTTCAGCTGGGTGAAACGCAGAATCAGTCCAAGAATATATTTCAGCAGCAGCGCGACGACCAGCCCCAGCAAAATGATCAGCACCATGGCCACGAGTCGCGGCAAGAACACCGAGATCATGTGCACCAAATTCTGGTAAGCCTGATGCAGGCCTTGAAGGACCATTTGTTTCATGACGTCACCTCGCTACTTTGCCTTCCACATTTCCAGCAAGTACGGCTTCTGTTTTTCGAATTCATGGCATAAATTTTCCGTGTCCCATTCCATTTCGTCCGGCGTCGAATTCTGATGTTCCGCCAGATACGAAAAAATCCTGCCGCGATATAGCGGCACCGAAGCCTGCAACAGGTGATCCCGGTTTATCACCGTATGGTGGTAGGCGGATGCAAATTCGTACACGACTCTGACCCATAACTCATTGCCGATGCGGCATTGTTGTTCGTCGAGCGAGGCCAGGTATTCCACTTCCGCGCGTGTCGTGTCGGTAAGAATCGTTTTCAAGACGTCCGAGAGGTCGCTCACACCTTTCTGGAAAAGCTCATGGATTCGCTTGCGATTAATTCGAGCGTTTTCCGTGGTCAGTTCGTGATCCGAGCCGAAGGTTTTTACCGCTTGGGGATTCGGGGAACCCAGCCAGTAATCCTGGCGCGATTCCAGGCTCCAAAGCAGAGGCCCCACGGTTTCGCGGATGGCGGCGACAACGTCGGTGCTGGAGCCGGCGGCAGGTTGCACCTTGGGGCCCAGGAACGTTTGGCAGCATTTGAATCCCGTGGTGGTGATCGCGGAGACGGCCATCCAGGTCTCCGGCGACGTACGGACGGCATCTTCGCGCCAAACATCTTGCGCCAGGCAATAGCTCGCCAATTTTCCGGAAAACCCGAAATCCGTGGAGTGAAGTTCGCGAACACCGCTGCCCAATACCGCCCGGGTCATCGGGTAAAGCAAATTACGCGCCAGCAAACCTTCGAACTTGTGCCTGCTATACAGCGGTGCCACATAATCGAAATCTTCATGATAGATCGGATACAGCAGGTTTTTGATCCATCCGGTGTCCAATGTAGGAGTTTGCGGCGTAACCACGGCGCAGGCTTTCGTGTGTAGCAGATCGGCGGCGGCCAGAATCGTCCGCAGCGCGACTCCTGGCGAAGGACCCCCCGAGTAAACCGTTGAAATCCGGTGGATCGTGCGCAAGGAAGTTAATCCACGCAGGCTCGGATGCGTTTCACTGACTGGCTTTAAGGCCGCCTCGCAGGTTCCATCCCGCGAGCCCCCGTCCACATTTACGATTACAACCCGTTCCCGCGTAAAATTTTGCCGGAAGCTTTCCTCGATAGTCGCTACCGCGGCGCCGATTGTCTGAACGTTATTGTGCGAAGGAAGGCCCACCAGCAGGTCCACTTCTCCCACACCCATAAGCTGGCGCAGAAACTCGTCGGATAGCAGTATTTCGTCAGCCAACAAAATCTCCGGGATGATTTTCTAACACCACCGGCGCGAACGCCAGTTCAGAACAGCACAGACCCTAAAGCCGATTGCGACGCAACGGCGCTACACTTCTCATCGCGCCCATGTTCAGAGCGTATACATCGCACCAATAGCGCGCTTTTTTACCCCGCATCAAAATGAGGCCGTTGCAAGGTTATCAGAGGCGGCGCAATCGGAACCAAAACGATTGATAGGGGCCAAGCGTCATCAGATAAGGCAACTCGCCAATTCGCGGGAAAAGATTCCTGCCTGCCATTTCGACCGGCACGGATCCCTTGTGCTCTTTAAGATCCAGTTCCACTGCTTGCGCGGTGCTCGACAAATTATTCACGGCCAAAACCTGCTCCGCGTCGAGTTTTCGAATATAAGCCAAAACCCGGTGATTCGAGGGCCGCAGAAACTCAATCGATCCGCGGCTGAAAATGCGCGAGGATTTGCGAATCTCGATCAGCCTTTTCATCCAGGCCAGCAGGGAATGCGGAGAGCGTTTTTGAGCTTCCACATTTATCGCCTGATATCCAAACACGGGATTGGATATAAGCGGCGAATATAGACGCTCTGGATCCGCGCCGGAAAACCCTCCGTTCCACCCGCCATTCCATTGCATCGGAGTTCGCACGCCATTCCGATCGCCCAGATACACATTGTCACCCATGCCGATTTCGTCGCCGTAGTAAATCACCGGAGTTCCGGGCAGCGACATCAGCAGCAAGTTCAGAAGCTGAATGCGTCGCCGGTCGTTGTCCATCATGGGCGCAAGACGGCGGCGAATACCCAGATTCAAGCGCATGGTTTTATCGGTCGCGTATGCGTCGTACATGTAATCGCGCTCGATATCGGTCACCATCTCTAGCGTGAGTTCGTCATGATTTCTCAGGAACGTGCACCACTGGCTGTTTTCAGGAATTTGCGGAGTCTGTTCCAGAATCTCGATGATCGGCTTGCGGTCTTCGAGCTGCACAGCCATGAAAATTCGCGGCATCAGCGGAAAATGAAAGGCCATGTGGAACTCATCGCCATCGCCGAAATATGCGCGCACGTCCGCCGGCCACTGATTCGCTTCGGCCAGCAGCATCCTTCCGGGGAATGATCCATCCATGCGTTTGCGCAATCTGCGAATGATTGCATGTGTTTCCGGCAGGTTCTCGCCATTGGTGCCGTCGCGTTCGATGAGGTATGGCACGGCGTCCAGCCGGAAGGCATCCACACCCATATCCAGCCAGAACTTCATCACATCCCACATTTCCTCGAAGACCAAGGAATTGTCCCAGTTCAAATCGGGCTGATGGCTGAAGAATCGATGCCAGTAATAAGACTTTGAAACTGGGTCCCAGGCCCAGTTGGATAATTCCGTATCCAGAAAGATAATCCGGACTTCTTTGTAGCGATCGTCGGTGTCGCTCCACACATACCAATCGCGTTTAGGATTGTCGCGGGAACTTCGCGATTCCTGGAACCACGGATGCTGGTCCGAAGTGTGATTCAGAACCATCTCAATGATCACGCGAAGTCCGCGCGCATGGGCCGCTGCCAGGAACGTCTTGAAATCTTCGAGCGTGCCGTAATTTGGATGGATAGCGCGGTAGTTGGCGATGTCGTAGCCATCGTCGCGCAACGGGGAAGGAAAAAACGGTAACAACCAGATTGTATTGACCCCAAGCTCTTGCAGGTAATCCAGTTTCTGCATCAGCCCGCCAAAATCCCCTATGCCGTCATTGTTGCTGTCACAAAAGGTGCGGACATGCAGTTGATATATGACCGCATCCTTGTACCAGAGCGCTTCCTGCGTGCCTGCAGCCAATTCTAAATTCTCCTTACTTGACACCAAGCCCTAGCATCGCGCGGATTATCGATGTTTCACAAGGCACGAACGCTTCACCGTAGTTTGAAAATATGCGCCGGAACCTTCGCGGGATTCAGTTCGATATAATTTCGAGGGCCGCGCCAGGTATAGTGCGCGTCCGCCAGCAAATCGTGAACTTCGAACGGCTGTTGCGGCTCAATCTGAAATTCTTCGAGTGGCAGCTCCACAAAACCGGACTGCGTAAAGCGCGTATCCAGATTTACCACTACCAAAATTATATTCGAACCATCTTTGGTCGATTTGCTGTATGCGATCAATTGTTCGTTGTCGATCCGGTGAAATTTCAGCGTCCAGTCGCTTTGCAGCGCCACGTTCTCGTGGCGGATTTTATTTACGTGAGCGATGATTTGCTTAAGGCCGTCGGGCCGGTCGATGTCCCACACGCGAATCTGGTATTTTTCGGAATCCAGATACTCTTCGGAGCCCTTCGTTACCGGCCTCCCTTCGCACAGTTCATAAGCGGGACCATAAATCCCGTAGTTCGCGCCAAGAGTCGCAGCCAGAATCACCCGGTTCATGAACGCGGGGCGTCCGCCAGTCTGCAAATACTCGTTCAAAATATCAGGCGTGTTAGGCCAGAGATTCGCGCGGAAAAATTCGCGCACCGGCGTCTGGATCATCTCGGTAAAAAGTTCCGTGATTTCCGTCTTCGTATTTTTCCAGGCGAAATATGTGTATGACTGGGTGAACCCCAGTTCCGCCAGGCGGTACATCACTTTTGGCCGCGTGAACGCTTCGGCTAGAAAAATAACATCCGGATTCGTGCCATGAATTTCTGCGATCAGCCATTCCCAGAAACCGAACGGCTTGGTATGCGGATTGTCGACGCGGAAAATCCGTATCCCCTGCTTGATCCAGTACTGCACCACGCTTTTTAGTTCCTGGCAAAGTTCCAGAGCCTGGCGGCTCTCGAAATCGAGCGGGTAAATATCTTCGTACTTTTTTGGCGGATTTTCAGCGTACTGAATCGATCCATCGGGCCGGTGCGCGAACCATTCTTCGTGTTCTTTTACGTAGGGATGATCGGGCGCGCACTGATAAGCCAGATCCATCGCAATTTCGATTCCCAGCGCCTGCGCTTTTCGCTGCAACTGCTTGAAATCCTCAAGCGTTCCCAGCGCCGGATGTATCGATTTGTGGCCGCCCTCGATGGAGCCGATCGCCCAG
>Ga0182015_10000026_pt1 | contig 187345 bp, 169 predicted proteins | sample 712P3MmetaG_FD_120478 | JGI IMG/M metagenome (GOLD analysis project Ga0182015, IMG submission 120478) | Permafrost microbial communities from Stordalen Mire, Sweden - 712P3M metaG | ecosystem: Environmental > Terrestrial > Soil > Wetlands > Permafrost | place: Sweden: Stordalen | collected...
ATGTTGTGCGGCGCGGTCCGGCGCAGCGGAAGCGCTCCCTGCTGCCACCAATTCGAATCCAACTTAAGGGGACATTTCTAATGAGGCAATCACGGGGACATTTCTAACGAGGTTTGACACACAAATCATTATTTCCTTGACATCTTTTTGCTTTGGGCGCAGCATTCCCTGAATCAAGTGACAAGGGTCGGGAATTAGTATTATGTTGTATTTTGTGGGGTCGAAGCGGGACAGCGTTACGGTGCGGGGGTGCGTCGGTCGCCTGGGGCTTGGCTGATCCTCGACTCGCTATTCGCCAGCTTGGTTGACTGGCTAAGCTTGTCTTATGTTTCGCGCGGCCAGCGGTGGCTAGGATTGACAGCAACGAGCAGCTCAAATTACAGCGTAGCCAGCAAAGCGAATGACGGCATTGCATGTCTCCATTTGCGCAGCTTGCGGGCCGCATTCACGCCATGCGCTTCGCGCTCGCGCGGACTCATTTCGGTCGGGGGTTGGCCTGGACGGCGCTGCCTTGTCGCGGACCAGGCTGTTGCGGCTTGGCGAGTTCGTATTTGATGTACTGTTCTAAAGCGGGCCTGTCGCCGCCGATTAACATGCGTCCGTTGACGAAAACTGTGGGAGTGCTGGTTACCCCGACGACGATGCCGTCGGCTCGGTTTGCGTCCACGGCTTTTTGAGCTTCGGGCGAGGACATGCAAGCTCTGAAGGCGTCGGTATCGAGGCCGGCGGCTTTGGCGAATCCGGTAACCTTTTCCCAGACGTTTTCCGTCGAAATTAAATCCTGATTTTCAAAGATGGCGTCATGGAGTCGCCAGAAGGTGTCAGGCGACTGCATGTAGGCGCAGCGTGCGCCGATGGAAGCGGTCTCCGTCCAGGGATGGATCTGGGTTAGTGGGAAGTCTTTGAAGACGATGCGGACTTGCGGATATAGCGGCTCCAGGGTTTTGAGAATGCGGTAGAGTTCGCGACAATGTGGGCACTCGAAATCGCTGAACTCGACGATGGTGACGCGGGCGCTAGCGGGACCTATTGAGGGATTACCTTCGATGTTCATGTGAGCGAGATTGTCGGCGAATGGATTGGCGGACATGTCGTAGATGTCGCCGCGGAGGAAGGTTTTGCCGTCCTTGCTGACGTAAACGGTTCCCGAGTTGGTCTGATTGTTTATTGTTAGCTGAACCGGGACGTTGTAGAAATCTGGTGAGACGGATGGCGCCAGAGGGCCGAGGGTGACTTTGATATCAGGGCCCCAGGCGAATAGGTTTCGGACGAAGGCTTCTGTCGATTGCAGGATTTTAGCTTGTTCGGGTGAAGGCGCAGCCGGCGGCGCGGGAGCTTGCGTTGTTTGCGGTGTCTGCGCGGCGGCCGGAATGGCTAGGCTCACAGCGGCCAGAACGATTGCGGTGAATGGATTGCGTATTGCACGTTGGAACATTTCTCATCGCTCCCGGTGAATTCGATCTAAGAGTTTAGATCGGGCGTAAATAAAGACAACGGATTGTAGTTCCTCGCGGACGGAGTGCCAAAAGAAAATTGATGTGAGACTCCATTAGCGTTGTAACTTTTAACCTACCGTCGAAGAGTTCCTCCACAAGATTTCAGCAGCGAGCCTCGACCATAGTCGGTTAGACGGAGAACTTTTGGGCTAGGGGAAAGCGGCGGCCTACGCTGAAGGCTTTGGAGGTGATTTTTAGGCCTGGCGGGGCTTGTTTGCGCTTGTACTCGTTTTGATCGACGCGGAGGGCTACGGAGCGGACGAGGGCCAAGGGGAAGCCGTAATGATCGGCGATTTCCTCGGGGCTGCGAAGATCTTCCACGTAGGCTTTCAGGATACGGTCCAGGACATCGTAGTCGGGCAGCGTGTCTGAGTCTTTTTGGTTGGGTCGAAGTTCGGCTGAAGGGGGCTTGGTGAGAGTTTCTACGGGGATCAGTTCCCTTTTACGATTCACGAATTTTGAAAGCTCGTAGACCATTGTTTTAGGGACATCTGAAATCACGGCTAAGCCGCCCGCCATATCGCCGTAGAGCGTGCAATATCCGACGGCAGTTTCCGATTTATTTCCTGTGCTTAGCACCATGGAGCAGAATTTATTGGAGAGCGCCATCAGCAAATTGCCGCGGATGCGCGCTTGGATATTTTCTTCAGTTACGTCCTCTTTAGTACCGGCAAATGCTCCGGCAAGAGTTTTGCGATAGCTGTCGAACGTGTTGTTGATCGGGAGGACTAGGAAATTTATGCCAAGGTTTTCCGCGAGCTGACGCGCGTCGCGCATGCTTTCTTTGGCGGAATAGGGGCTGGGCATCGCAACACCTTGAACGTTTTCGCGGCCCAGCGCGTCGGTGGCGATGGCGGCTACCAGGGCTGAATCAACGCCTCCGCTTAAGCCGATTACGACTTTCTTGAATCCACATTTGCGAACGTAATCGCGCGTGCCGAGGACCAGGGCGCGATAGGCGGTTTCGAGCTCGTCTTCGACTGGCGGGCGGATATCACCTTCGCCGGTGACGCTATTGAAAAGGACGAGGTCTTCGTCGAAAGATTTTGCGCGCGCGGCGACGCGGCCATCGGGCATGAAGGCGACGCTGGAGCCGTCGAAAATGAGACTGTCGTTGCCGCCGACTTGGTTCACGTAGACGACGGGAAGGCGATATTCCTTGGCGATGGTTTGCAACATGTCGTGACGCAGGGAGCGCTTATCGATTGTGTATGGCGAAGAGGAAAGATTTAGAAGCAGAGTACTTCCCTTCCCGACGATTTCGGCTACCGGGTCACGATTGTAGAGCCGCTGATTCCAGAAACGTTCATCGTTCCAAGAGTCTTCACAGATGGTGACCCCGAGCTTTTCGGCGTTGAACGGAAAGACGTGCTGCGTATGTGCGGGTTGGAAATAACGCGACTCGTCGAAGACATCGTAGGTGGGCAGCAACATTTTTCGCTGCTCGAAAAGAATTTGTCCGTTTGCGATTAGCGCGGCGCAATTGGCGACCGGCTTTCCAGTATTGTCCTGAGCTCCGCCGACGTAACCTACCAGCGAGGGCATGGAAATTTTCTTCGCCAAGCGAACTAATTCTTTTTGGTTGAGCTCGTCAAAAGCGGGGCGCTCGGTGAGGTCTTGAGGTGGATAGCCGCAGAGGCAGAGCTCGGAGAAAACGGCAAGTTCAGCGCCGCGTGACTGGGCTTCATGCGCGAGATCCAGAATGCGCGCGGAATTGCCTTCAAAATCGCCAACGATCGGATTGAATTGGGCGAGGGCGATGATCATAGAACTGAGCCAGCATACGAGCCGGAACAGTCATCTTCAACAGCAAAGAGCAATTTTAGGGAGACAACAGGTGCGTCACCCCGGCCAAACCGCAGCCGGGGATTCGGAGTGACAATAGCGGGATCGCACACAAGCTACTAAACGCTGAAGGAACTGCCGCAACCGCAAGTGCTCTTCACGTTCGGGTTGTTAAACTTAAAGCCGGAGCCTTCGATCGTTTCGATGTAGTCGATCTGCACGCCTTCCAGATACATTTCGCTCATCTGGTCGACGAGAACCTTCAAACCTTCAAATTCGTATACGTTGTCGCTGTTCTCGTTCACTTGATTTTCAAAAGCCATGTGGTAGCTGAAGCCAGAGCAGCCTCCGCCGACCACGGCCACGCGCAAACCAGCCGGTGAGGGAGTCTGCTGCTGCAGAATTTCCTTAACTTTTGTAACTGCTACTGGTGTTAGTTGGACCATTCGCGAAGCCTCCACAAATTTCGCATGAACAAATCATGCGTTACGATTCCAAAGACATTATATCAGATTCCGGCCATAGACGATTGGATTCCGAGGGGTGCTGCGGTTAGGTTAACTGCCAGATACTGAAGGCATTTTTCGGCTGGACAGATGGGACTCGAGCGTTCGTAAATCGAGGTTGATGCACGGTGCAGTCCTCCCTAAAATGAGTTCCCTACATGAAACATGCCATCACTTTGATTCCCGGAGACGGGATCGGTCCGGAAGTCTCAAAAGCCGTTAAACGTATATTGGCCGCTGCAGGCGTAGAAATAGAATGGGAAGAAATTGCGTCGCGCGCCGAAGTGGAGCGCCGGGGCGTCGACTTCATGCACGCCGGCGTGCTGGAATCCATACGCAAGAACCGGGTGGCGCTGAAGGGCCCGATGGAGACTGCGGTGGGCACTGGCGCTCCGAGCATCAATGTCGGATTGCGAAAGGCGCTGGATCTCTATGCGAACTTGCGTCCGGTGAAGAATTTGGAAGGCGTGCAGTCGCGCTTTCACAATGTGGACATCGTTATCGTCCGCGAAAATACGGAAGACTTGTACGCCGGCTTGGAACACACCGTGGTTCCCGGCGTGGTGGAGAGCTTGAAGATTATTACCGAACGCGCGTCCACACGTGTGGCGCGCTTCGCGTTTGAATATGCGCGGAAGTTCGGACGGAAGAAAATCAGCGCAGTGCACAAAGCGAACATCATGAAACTTTCCGACGGACTCTTTCTAACTTCCGTGCGCAAAGTGGCTGCGGAATATCCCGCAATCGAATACAAAGAAATTATTGTGGACAACGCTTGCATGCAGATGGTTTTGAATCCCAACCAATTTGACGTGCTCCTGTTGACGAATCTTTATGGCGACATCATGAGCGATCTGGCCGCCGGCCTAGTTGGAGGGTTAGGCGTGGTGCCTAGCGGAAATATCGGCGAGACGGTTGCGGTTTTTGAGGCAGTGCACGGTACGGCGCCGGATATTGCGGGCAAGAATATTGCGAACCCGACGGCGCTGCTGATGAGTTCGATCATGATGTTGCGTCACATTGATGAAATCCAGGCCGCAAAACGTGCGGAAGACGCCCTGTTCAAAGTTTATCGCGAAGGGAAATCTCTGACCCGCGATGTTGGCGGCACGGCAAGTACCACGGAATTCACCGATAATTTGATTAGCACCATGGGCAAGTAAGGTGAACGCCGCCGTACTGCATACCCTTGGCAAACCTCCACGTTTCGAACAATTCCCCGAACCGGTTCCTGCGGAAGGCGAAGTAGGCGTTAAAGTTCGTGCTGCTGCGCTGAAGCCTGTCGATAAGCAAATAGCTGCCGGCACGCACTACGCGAGTTATCGCGAATTGCCGGCGATTTGCGGGCTAGATGGAGTCGGCTATCTGGATGATGGAAGCCGCGTATTTTTTGCCGGGCCCAGGCGACCGTATGGTTCGATGGCGGAGCGCACAGTGGTGCGACGCGCGCAGTGTTTCGCGCTTCCGGAAGACTTGAGTGACGATTTCGCTGCGGCGTTGCCCAACCCCGGCGTGTCCGCTTGGCTCACGCTGAAGGAGCGCGCAAAGCTGGCTCTGGACGAGACGGTCTTGATCTTGGGCGCCACCGGAGTTACCGGAAAACTCGCCGTGCAGATAGCGAAAATACTGGGTGCGGGACGAGTGATCGCCGCAGGGCGGAACGAGAAAGCGTTGAATTCCCTGCTCGAACTTGGAGCTGATGCGACTATACAGCTCGATAAGTCGGCTCAGGAACTAACGAAAGTTTTTGCGCGCGAAGCCGGCGACAAAGGTTTTCAGGTGGTGATCGACTATTTGTGGGGACCACCGACGGAGGCCTTGCTTGCCGCCCTTACGCGCAACGAATTCGCGGCGATTCGATCGGAAACTCGTCTCGTTCAAGTAGGCGAATCGGCAGGCGCTGCGATCTCGCTTCCTGCCGCTGTCCTGCGAAGCTCGCCGCTGACAATTATGGGCACTGCCGGAATGCCAGCGCCAGAAGTCCTGATGGACGCGCTTCAACAAGTGTTGGCGTACGGCGCCAGCGGCAAATTGCGCATCGACACAGAACGCGTTCCCCTTGCCGATATTGAGAGCGCCTGGCAACGAGAAGGGCGCTCACGTTTAGTCATTATTCCGTAGCACCTACGGAAATTAATTCCCTGCCTATTCAACCGCGAGTAGCGTTTCAGATTGTTGGTTTTCGGTGGCTGCGTCGTTCCCAGGCCACACAAACGCCCACTCCTATGCAGATGCCAACAATCAAGTTATGCATCAGCGCTCCCAGCGCTGCTCCAGCGATGATACCAACGCCACCAGGTGGTCCTTCATCGCGCTTCCGGCAAATCCAGACATTCCTTCCAGCCTCCCAAGCAGGGTGGACCGCACCAGCGGCCAATGCCAACATCGTTCTTAAGGATTTCTAAAGCTCAAACAAATTTGCGCTGCGAATCCCCGGGATAAGGGTAATCCGCGGAACCATCTATTGCAATTCAAAGTGAGACACTGCCTCCCATTGTAGGCGATTGACTTCCCTGCCGCGTCCGACGAAAATGAGGCCTGCAATCAAGTCCCGGGAGGCCGAGTGGCTGACATAACTCCGGAAGTCGCGCCATTTGTAAAGGGCGAGGTCCTCAAGTACGAACCGATTTCGGAAGGAACCAACACTCGGCGAAAACGCAAACCGCACATTGTCGCGGTGATCAACGACATGTGCACGGGATGCTCGGGCTCTCCAGCATGCGTTGATTATTGCCCGGTAGCGGAATGCATGTTCTGGATCCTGGACCCGGAGCATGAGCCTTTCGGAAAAATCCTCGTTGATCCCCTGCTTTGTATCGGCTGCAAACTTTGTACCAGTAAAGGACCTGACGGCGCCTTTTTGGAAGGATGTCCGTGGGACGCAATCGATATGGTGCCGCTGGCGGAGTTTGAAGCGAAATACGGATCGATGCCGTTCTAGCGCGCGCGCAATTTTCTAAACTTCCCTGATAAATTCAACAAAGCGAATCAGTAACCTTCCGCTTTTCCACCGCTGCCTCGGCCGTCCACTGCACCCTGCAACCAACCATCGTTGATTAAAATTGTTTCCACTCTGGCCTTTTCGTTCGGATCTGCAGTTTGCGTTTGATAACCCATGCGCTGGAGCCGCGCAACCGTATCGGGAGATACGGTGGATTCCGTGTCGAGGCGGTCGGGTCTCCATTGATCGTGAATACGAGGGAAATCGATGGCGTCTTGCACGTTCATTCCAAAATCGATCACGTTGAGGATGACTTGCAGTACCGACGTGATAATCACCGGACCGCCCGGCGCGCCCAGCACCATGAAGGGCTTGCCGTCTTTTAGGATAATCGTCGGCGTCATGGAAGAAAGCGGACGCTTGCCGGGCGCGATGGCGTTGTTCTCACCTTGAACGAGTCCAAACATATTTGGCTCGCCGGGCTTGGCGGCGAAGTCGTCCATTTCATCGTTCAGCAGAAATCCCGCGCCGGGGACGGTCACGCCGCTGCCGTAGCCGTTGTTCAGCGTGTAAGTTACGGCCACTGCGTTTCCTTCCTGGTCCGCGATGCTGTAGTGCGTGGTGTTGTTTCCTTCGCTCGCTGCGCTGAGACCTGGGGCAATTTGTTCGGCAGGCGTGGCGCGGTCGGGACGGATTGTCGCTCTTCGCGACTCGATATAGGCGGGCGCCAGCAACGCGGCGACCGGGACGTTCACGAAATCGGGGTCGCCCAAATATTTGCTGCGGTCGGCAAAGTAGCGACGCATCGCTTCCGCCATGTAGTGGTAGCTCACGGCAGAACCTGCACCGGATTTTTCATAGCCGGTGCCGTTCAACATGGCGAGCATTTGCAGCAAGCCGACTCCACCGGAACTTGGCGGCGGCGATGTGATGATGTGGTAGCCCTTGTAGTTCCCTTCTAGCGGCGTGCGCTCTACGGCTTGATAATCATGCAAATCGGCGAGAGTGATCAAGCCTCCATTTTTCGCCATTTCGCTTGCGAGAATGTGCGCGGTTTCGCCATCGTAGAAATCAGCGGGGCCTAGGTGGGCAATGCGATCGAGGGTGCGCGCGAGCTCGGGTTGTTTAAAAATTTCCTGCCAGTCGTAGTAGGCGCCGTCTTTCAGAAAAATGCGCTTCGATTCGGGAAACTGCACAAGAAGAGGCGAGGACCGATGCCAGGAATCCATCTGCCATTTTGAAACCGGGAAACCATTCGTCGCGAGATTCACAGCGGGTTTCACAAGTTCAGGCCAGGGTTCGCGGCCGTATTTCTTATTTGCCAGCGCCAGGCCACGAACTGTCCCGGGAACACCAGCCGCACGCCAACCTACGACGGTGTCGCGCGTAGGTGCCCCGCTCGCGATTAGATACATATCATGAGTTGCCGCGGCCGGAGCTTTTTCGCGGAAATCGATGAAGCTAGTGCGGCCATCGGCCATGCGTATGAGCATGAATCCACCGCCGCCGATATTTCCCGCGTAGGGATGAGTTACAGCGAGCGCGAAGCCAATTGCTACGGCGGCATCGACTGCATTTCCCCCGGAACGAAGAACTGAGACGCCAACCTCGGCGGCCAAATCATCTTCGGCAACTACCATAGCTTTGCGGGCGTAGGTTGGCTGTCGGGCGTCGAGGCCCGGAACGAGGAGCGCGGAAATTAAGACCAACGCGAGAAATCGCACGAGGTAACTTTTCATTAGCACTGACTCACTTTGATCCTGCAGGATTGATGTCCATATATTTTCAGGCTTTTATATTTGCGTCTCAAACGAATCACTTCGGAACCATTCCACAGCTTAATATAACTGGTCATTTTTGGAAGCGGCTGATTGAAAACTGTGATGTATTTGCACGGGAACGGCGGAGGGTTAGATACAGCATAACCGGGCGAGACTTTTAACTGCTTCCGGATGTGCGGCGCTTGCGACAGTCGAGACATAGGCCGCCCACTTCCGTGCGCGACACGCTGATTTCGATTCCGCAGTCGTGGGAAATTTGGCGCTTCAATTCTTCGTACAGCTCGCTTTCGAACTCGCGAACTTTTCCACATCCCATACAGGCCACGTGAATGTGGTCGCGAGGGCCGTGGCTTTCGTAGAAATGACGGTCGCCGCGGAGGTGGAGGAGATCCAGTTCGTCGATCAAGCCGTGGCGTTTCAAAAGATCGAGTGTGCGATACACGGTGACGCGCGTGATTCCGGCATCCATTTTCTGCGCGCGCTCGAGAATTTCGCCGGCATCCAAGTGGCGCCGCGCGGTTTCCATCACTTGCAACAGAACCCGTCGCTGGCGCGTGAGCCGAATGCCGCGCGCTCCGAGTTCGCTCTGAAGACGGCCGGGCGCTTCGTGGTTGATGCGTTCGCCGGTGGATACACGGTGTGCGGGAGTGGCGGACATTGGATTAATTGACATTATACCAAAATCGCACCGGAGGAAATGGGTGATGGAATCGATCTGCGCAGGTTACGGGATCGGTTTCCACTTCGTTATTTCTATAGGCTCGGCAAGGATTTCGTTTGCAAGTTTTCGGAAGGATTGAATGTGGGCTGAGCGAGCATGCGCTTCGAGATCCGCTTCACTCTCCCAGTTTTCATAAAAGACGAACAGAGCAGGGTCTGTCCGGGATTGGTGCAAATCGTAATTGATACAGCCTGCTTCGGCGCGCGTAGGACCTACCAAGCCTTCCAGAGCTTGGCGAAGGCGAGATTCCTGGCCCGGTTTCGCGCGAACGTGCGCAACACGGTGACAACTCCGTCCATGAGTGTCTCGCTATGGGTGAATATTCTGGCTTTGAACCAGTTTGAAAATGTCGCTGTACATTACGAAGGCGAAGATGCCTAGCAGGAATACCAGGCCCACTTGGACGAAACGCTCTTTCACCGCGATGCTCAGGTCGCGGCGCAGAGATCCTTCGATGAGCAGCATGAGAACGTGGCCGCCATCGAGGATCGGAATTGGCAGCAGATTCAGCAGGCCTAGATTCAAGCTGATCACGGCGGTCAGAACGATCAGATCGACCGGACCACGTTTGGCGGCTCGGCCGGACTGACGGGCGATTCCGACCACGCTCTGCAATTGGCCGAGTTTCACGCGGCCGGTAAAAAGGCCGGCGAGTACTTCGCCAATTTGGTGCATACCGTCCATAGTATGAAGTCCCGCCTCTTTCACGGCCAGGAGGAAAGGGAGACGCTGGTAATTCGCTTGAACCTGGCGCGCGACGCCGACCTGCCACACCATGCTTCCATCCGCGTCCATGCCCTGGACAGGTGTGATATTAAAGACCAATTCTTTCCCATCGCGTAGTACGGAAAATTGGACTGGATGACCGTTTGAGTTGCGCACAACTTCCATTAATTGCTGAAAGGTGGCGATAGGTTTACCGTTTATCGCGACGATTTTATCGCCAGATTTCATCCCGGCCTTTTCTGCAGGAGTGCCTATTACGATTTCATCGACGGTCGTAGGAGTTTGTGGATAACCGACTACTTCATCGAGATCGCTTCCCCCGGGCAGAATCTTCGCGTTTAGTGTTTGTTCGGTACCATTCCGCTCGACTTTCAAGGTGACCGAGTCGTTTGGTTTCACATTTTCAAGTTTTGCGAAAACTTTCTGCCAGGTGGGTGTTTCAACTCCGTTAACGGCAGCAATACGATCCCCCGCTTGAATTCCGGAAGCTCCTTGTTCTTTCTCCGGGATTGCGGCGACTCGCGCGGGAGTGCCCAAGTAACTTTCCGATTGAACGCCCACAAACCAGAAAATCCCGGCCAACAGAACGAAGGCAAGAAGAATGTTCATTATGGGGCCAGCCACGGCGATGATCATGCGCACCCATCGAGGCTTGGAGAGAAATTCATAATCGGCGCCGGTACGCTCTTCAACTGGATTGTCGCCAGCCATGCGCACGTAGCCGCCGAAAGGCAGCGCGCTAAGGCGGTAATCCGTGTCGCCGCGCTTCACACCGAAAACGCGCGGGCCGAACCCGAAAGAAAATACGTCCACGCGAATGCCGGAAAGTTTTGCGGCGATGAAATGTCCCCACTCGTGCACGAATATCACGATCCCCAGAACGAGGGTGACTGAAACGATTGCAACCAGCGCGTTGTGAAAATTTGCCATCATTTCCTCTAGTTTAATTTTTCCTGCGCCCGGCTTCTTCTCGCGCGAGCCGTCGCGCTTCGGCGTCGGCGGCCAGCACGTCGTCAATTTTATTGAATGCGCAACGCGGCATGCGTTCGAGCACGCCTTCGATTACAGCGGCGATGCCGGGGAACGACAGCTTGCCGTCAAGAAACGCTGCAACGGCGATTTCGTCAGCCGCATTCAATGCGCACGGCAGCGGACCACCTTGTTTCAATGCTGCTTTCGCCAGCGTCAGGCACGGGAATTTCCGCGCCGGAACTTCCGCAAACTCAAGCTTGCGCAAAGTGGACCAGTCGAGGGCACAATCATTCGACGGTACCCGCTCCGGATAGGTTAGCGCATAACGAATGGGCATGCGCATGTCCGTTGCTCCAAGCTGTGCGAGAATTGAACCATCCACAAATTCCACCATCGAATGAATTGTGGACTGGGGATGAATTACAACCTGAATCTGTTCCAGCCCTACATCGAAAAGCCAACGCGCTTCGATCACCTCGAAGCCTTTATTCATCAGGGTGGCGGAATCAATCGTAATACGATTCCCCATCTTCCAATTTGGATGCGCGAGAGCTTGTGTTGGCGTCGCCTTTTTCATTTTTGCGATGGGAGTGTTGCGGAACGGGCCTCCGGAAGCGGTCAGGACCAGGCGTTTTACTTCGCTTCTTTGGCCGGCGCGCAGGCATTGGTGGATGGCGTTGTGTTCGCTATCAACCGGAAGGAGAGCGACATTGTGTCGCTTTACGGCGGCCATCACGATTTCGCCCGCAGCCACGAGAACTTCTTTGTTGGCCAGCGCGATGGATTTTCCGTGTTCGATGGCGTTGTAGGTGGCGGGAAGGCCTACTACGCCGACCGCCGCCGAGATAACCAGTTCGACGTCAGGATGCGTTGCGACGCACTCGATGCCTTCGGCGCCGAAAAGTATTTCGGGGTCGGATTGGCCGCATTGTCGATCGCCGTGTTTGACGAAGGCCTCGTCACCTTGCGAACCGCTGCGTTTGCCGAAGCCCGCGGCGTTCCCATGTCCACGATTCCTTTTTAATATGGCGCAAAGTTCGCGCGCTCCCGCTTCTGTGCCTACCGAGACCAACTGCGGGCGGTATTTTTTAATTTGTTCCGCAACGAGGGGAATGTTTGAACCGGCCGCAAGAGATACGACTTGGAATTCTGCTGGAAGTGAGTCAATTACCTGGGTGGTTTGGCGGCCGATGGAGCCAGTGGAGCCAAGTATCGCGATCTTTTTCATGTGGCTCTATTTTATGGGTGTTTGCGGAAATATGCGAATACGCGGTGATGTTTCCTAGTTCGCCGAACCGGAAGGAACAGCATATCCCCTTTGCTACAAATCTCAGAGCAGGCGGGATGACATCGAAAAACAAAACACGAGACAGAGTCAAAAGCAGAACAAAGCAAACCAAGGTGCAAATGCAAGGTGCCGGGCTAAAGCCCCCGGCGCTACATTTAAGTCCAAACCGGTCGGTCAGAATGGGCCAGCAATATCGTACTGCCTTCGGCAGGCGAGATACGGTAAGGTCCAAACCGCGATTACGAACGAGGCCGCGTGATGCGTTTCCGATACATCGTTGCGCCGCCCTCGGTGGGGACAATCGGACGAATATCTGGGGGCCAGCTTGGATAACGATTAGAAGCCCGGGGGACGCTCCGTGGACACGTTGAAGGCGCGTTCCAGGGCTAGGCCAGCGGTGGCTAGGGTGCCTTCGTCGAAGAGGCGGCCTATTAGGGTGACGCCGTGGGGGACGCGGCGCGGGGGTGAAAATTTTGGCAGGGAGCGGCTTGGATCGGGGGCCCAGTCGCTGCGAGCTTCGGAGACTTCCACGAAACCGGCGCGCAAAGTGAGGGACGGGTGACCGGTGAAATTGGTGATGGTGAGCATTTCGTCACGCAGAGATGGGACGATAAGTAAGTCAACTAGGTTGACCAATCTTGCCATTTCCTGGGCCACTTTTCGGCGCATGCGGTCGGCCTGGACGAAGTCCACGGCGGAGAGAAAGCGAGACTGGCGGAACAGATTGGGCCAGGCGTCGAAGGTCTGAACCTTTAGCTGGTCGATGGCGTGGCTTAGGGTGAGTTCTTCGAAGGAGGCGGCCCCTTCGGCGAAGAGGATCAGATCGAGCGAGTCGTAGGACCAATTTGGGAGGAATACTTCGACTGGAACCATGCCGACTTTCTTTATGGTTTCCAATGCTGCGCGATCGACATCGGTGGCGGGGTTTTGTTTCATCCATTCCGGGAAATAGCCGACACGCAGGCCTTGAACTGGGGCTGAGGCGTCGAAATCGAGTTTGCTGGGGACACTCGAGACATCGCCTGGGTCGGGGCCGGAGATGGCTTGGAGGACCAGCATAGTGTCTTCGACGCTGCGGGCCATGGGGCCGAGTTTATCGAGCGACCAGCAGAGGGTCATCGCGCCGGTGCGTGCTACGCGTCCGTAGGTGGGGCGCAAACCGGTGATACCGCAGCGCATCGAGGGAGAGACGATGCTGCCGCCAGTTTCGCTGCCGATGGAGAACCCTACCAGACCTGCTGCTGTGGCGGCTCCGGGGCCCGCGCTGGAGCCGGACGAACCTTCTTCGAGCAGCCACGGGTTCATGGTTTGGCCGCCGAACCAGATGTCGTTGAGGGCTAGCGCGCCGAGGCTTAGCTTCGCGACTAGAACAGCGCCGGCTTCGTGAAGGCGCGCGACTACGGCGGCGTCTTTTGCGGGGATACGGTCTCTGAAAGGTTCGGCACCGTATGTGGTGGGGACGCCTGCGGTGTCGAGGAGATCTTTCCCGCCCCACGGAATGCCGTGAAGCGGGCCGCGGTATTTTCCGGCGGCGATTTCCTGGTCGGCGCGTTTCGCCTGGGTCAAAGCTAATTCTCGAGTGATGGTGATGGCACAACGCAGCTCGGGATTGAATTTTTCAAGGCGGTCGAGATAGAGATTCGTTAGGCGTTCGGAGGTTAGCTGGCGCCGTTCGAGCCAGCGCGAAAGTTGAGTGACGGTGGCGAAGGCGATGTCTTCGTCATTTGTGGGCAGCGGGCCGGAATCGGTCTTGCCGCGGATGAACTGGTTGCGCTCGGGGAGCGTTTTCTGGCCGGGCAGAATTGGATTCCACTGTGAATAGGGGGCGAGTCCCGGCTCCAAGGCGACTTTGAGCGGGCCGGTGCGGCGTTCGTAAAGTGGGGCCATGCTGACGCGCCAACTGAACGCAGCTTGAGCACGCTCGGGCTCGGTGAATTCTACCTGAACAAGTTTTTCGGCTTCGGCGAAGGTGGCGGAGGAGACTTCGGGGCCGACGGGCTTTGCAGTGCCGAAGGCGGGAGGGGCTCCAGCAGGCGCGTCGTCTTTTTGTTCCTGGGCTGCGCATGGAACGGAGACGGCGAGGACGGCCAGGGCTGCTTCGGTGAAGAATTCTCTACGCGATTTCGACATGTTCGCTCCGGATGAAAAATGGTTTGATGATTCTCGACTGCAATGCGCTCGTTGCTTGGACGTTGCCCCGCGTGAGATGTTTGGTTTTTCCCGGCGCTCGGGCTCTCAGCGGCTAAAGCGGCTGGCTTTTCATCATTGCGGCAAAGCTGAAGGCGTGCCCTGACGAAAAGACTCGGGTGCCAGCGAGACAAAAACACCTGGCCAAAGCCCGCCGCTACAAAACCCACCGCGAACGATTTGCCCTGGGCTAGCGGGGCGCTACAAAGTTTAAAACAAAACAAACCAAGTGCAAGATGCCGGGCTAAAGGCCCCGGCGCTACATTTCATTCTTTGAAGCCGCTGCCAACTCATCGATTCGTGCATTACGGGTTCGGACCAGCGATGCAAAATTGAACGCAAAAACAGAACCTAGCCACAAGATGCCGGGCTGAAGCTACGAAATCGGTGCGACTCTACAGGAATTTGTCATTGAATTTGTCACGGCAGTTAAACCAAACAGCAAGGCGTCGAATCGAACCGATCGATGCACCCTGCTGGACTAATTGCTCAAGGCGACTGAGCCGGCAGGATGCCGGCGCTACAAAATCAAAAGCAAAAAAATACCAACCGCAAGATGGCGGGCTGAACCCCGGCTCTATAAAATCCGACGTGATTCTACGCTGCACAAAATGCTCAAGGCCAATGAGCCGGCAAGATGCCGGAGCTACGAAATTCACAGCAAAAACAAACCAACTGCAGAATGCCGGGCCTGCCTGCCGGCAGGCTGAAGCCGCCGGTATAAAGCCATCCAAGTCAACTTCGCAGGCCGGATGCTGGGGCTACGAAATCTAGAGCCTACTGCCGTTAGCTGGGCTTTGCTAGCCATTGATACAGGATCCAGACTACTGGGGCGGCCAGGATTAGGCTGTCGATTCGGTCCAGGACGCCGCCGTGGCCGGGCAGGAGCTTGCCGGAGTCTTTTACTGCGGCGGCGCGTTTGTAGGCGGATTCGATCAGGTCACCGGCTTGTCCGGCGATATTTGCGACTCCGGCTATGACCATAAGTGTAATGACATCTACTTGCATCCAACGCGCGAATACGACTGCTACTAACAGCGAGCCCAGGATATTGCCTAAGGCGCCTTCCCAGGTTTTCTTGGGGCTGAGCGCGGGGGCCATAGGGACGCGTCCGAAACCGCGGCCTACGAAATACGCGAGCATATCTCCGGCCCAAATAATGCATAGGGTGAAAAGGACTAGTTGACGGCCAGCTGGTGCAATGTCGTTCAGGCGGACCAAGTAGCTGAAAGGAACTGCGACGAATAAAAGGCCTGCGGCGCTGATAGAAATGGAAGGAAGTACTTCGTGTAGAGCGCGGCGAGTGAGTAGTCCAATGCAGACGCAGCCGAAAACGAAAATCAGAAGGATGGCTTCAACCGAGAGAACGCCGCCTTGCGCGCTGCGAACCAGGGAAATTCCTTCGCCGATCGCGTGGGTTTCGACAAATTCCTGGGAATATTGGGCGTAAAACAAACCGGCGGCGCAGACGAGAGTCCATTTTTGATAAGCGCGGAGGCCGACACGATTGCCGAGAGTGAAGAATTCAACGAGCGCTACGATGGCGACGATGGCGGCGAGACCGGCGAGAAGATAATGCGGTCCCCACCAAACCAGAGCGACGACGATGGGGATGAGGACGATGGCGGTAAGAATGCGCAGGAGCATTCGGCGTTAGCCTCGCCCCGTCCAGCGGGAGCGCTTGGCGGGCTTGGATGATGTGGCGGGTTCCTGGGAGGCATTGAGTCCGCCGTAGCGGCGTTCGCGTTTTTGAAAATCCAGCAGAGCTTCGAGAAGACGGGCGCGCGAAAAATCGGGCCAGAGCGTTTCGGTAACGTAAATTTCGGCGTAAGCGATTTGCCAGAGAAGGAAATTGCTGACGCGCATCTCGCCGCTGGTGCGGATCAGCAGGTCGGGATCGGGCAGGCCGGCGGTGTAGAGATGCTCGGAGACGGTTTGCTCGTCAGCCTGGAAAGCGGACATGCCATTGGAGCGCACTTGTTCGAGGATGGCGTTAAATGCGTCCACGAGCTCGGCGCGGCCGCCGTAATTCAGGGCGACCACAAGTTTCATACCGGTATTGCGGGCGGTCATGCGCATGCCGTGCTCAATGTCTTTGCGCACGGCTTCAGGAAGCTGCTCGGAGCGTCCGATGACGAGGAGGCGGATATTGTTTTTGTGGATGGTAGGAAGCTCGCGTTTTAGATATTCGCGGAGGAGACGCATCAAGAAATCCACTTCGGCTTGGGGACGGCGCCAGTTTTCTAAAGAGAAAGCATAAAGCGTGAGATAGGAAAGGTTCAAGCGCGCGCAGGTTTCGATGATTTCTCGCGCAGCTTTTACTCCGGCACGATGTCCGGCGATGCGTGGCAAATGGCGGCGCTGAGCCCAGCGGCCGTTGCCGTCCATGATGACGGCAACGTGCTGCGGAAGGCGCTTCAAATCTATTTTGTCGAGCGAGGCTGCTTCCTCGGCATTCGCGGGCTTCAACAGTTCAGTGGCTTTCACTAGGGTTCGCTCGAAGGATAGACAGCGAGAAAAACTAACATACGGTGGAGACACACGCAAGGCGAGGGGTTCCGGGTGGCCGGAATGTTTTAGATCAGAGCAGAGCCGTCGCGCGCCGGCAAATCTGAGTCAACTCAACGAGCGTAATTGGTACCGTTGGGAATAACCCTTAACAGCATGCCGGTTCCGCTGGGAATTTTGAGTTTGCCATTGTCGGAGGCTAGGGCTATACGACCCACCGGATTGGTTCTTCCGGCGTATTCGATGCTGACGTGTGCTAGACCGTAAACACCGCAAGCATCGCTGGAAAATAGCCAAAGGGCTTGCGGGCTGTTATTGCCATCGACGGGGCCGCGACAATTTGTACCGGGACTCGCTCGCACTTGGCCCACGACACCGCCATCAATGCGCTTGCCTACAACCTGATGCGAGTCATCGCCAGCAATGACAGGGCCGCCGTCGCCGTAAACTACGTCGCCGCCGATTTGGACAGTGGTCAACCAGCGGTAAACATCGCTCTCGCCGGCACCCAGTGTGGGGATTTGAGCTTCGTCTAGTTCCATGAAACCGGCGATAACTCTGAGATCGGTGGTGATGGGTATTTCGTGATGCGAAGAGAGAAGTTGATCGAATTGGAATGTTATGCGAGCACGGGTGCCGGAATTAGCGGGGGTGACATCGACAATGTGACCGAACACTTTACTGCCTTCCTTTATGGAAGCGCCGCGCGGCAACAGAATGTTCTGCATCAGCCTGCCCGTGATTTTTTGACCCGGTTTGGACTTGTAAGACGAGATGGTGGAGTTTAGACGAACAGGCAATATCGTGCCGACGGGAATGCTGGTGACACTTTCGATTGCGTCGTTGCTATTCAGGAGAGGAGGAACCGAAATTAACTCCGGTAGAATCGAGCTACGAACTTCATCGTGCGGATTCTGCTGTCGAGAGTCGACAGGCTGGGCCAAGAGATTTGCGGACAAGACCGCTGACACGAGCAACCATGCTCCGCGCCTGAAAATATGAGTGGGTCGTTTTCCGCTCATCCTAGTATTTTACTCCGGAACGGATACCGATGAAGTCGGCGGGACGGTGGGTACCTCGGATTCGGTGAAGCAAAGGGTCGAGATTGGGACAGAACATTCATAAGTTCTGGAATGAGAAAAAACCAAGAGCAGATCCCTCGAACTGCGTCCCGCGCCCCTGAAAACCAGGGGAAAAGCAAAAGCGCGGGACTCCGCTCGGGATGACAACTTTTCTTTTTTCCGTACTTCGAGTTGAGTCGACATTTAGAAGAAGTGGCGGTGGAAGAAGGCGCCGGCTTCAGAGCCGGCTTGGGGGACGATGGAAGTGTAAATCAGAACCAGCGTAAGAATGATCATGATGATGCTGGCGGTCCAGGCGACCACGTTGAAGCCCCAGGAATTAATGTGGTCGCCCATCAAGTCGCGGCGATTGATGAGAATTAAGATGAAAATCAAAACGATGGGCAGCCAGATGCCGTTTCCTACCTGCGAGTAAAGCAAAATCTTCCAGAGCGGGGCTTTCGGAATTAGCACGATGCCCGCACCGACTACGATCAGCGCGGTGTAGAGCGAATAGAATGCGGGGGCTTCTTTGAATTTGCGGTCGAGGCCGGCTTCGAAGCCCAGGCCTTCGCAGATTACGTGGGCGGTGGAAAGCGGAAGGATGGAAGCGGCGAAGAGGGACGCGTTTAGGAGGCCGAAGGCGAAAAGGCCGCCAGCCCACTTCCCTGCCAGCGGTACCAAAGCTTGGGCCGCATCTTTTGCGCTGGTGATGTTGGTGAGGCCGTGCACGTTCAAGGTGGCGGCGCAGCAGACGATAATGAAAAACACGATGATCATGCAGGAGATGCTGCCGACGAGGACGTCCATGCGCGCGTGCTTGTACTGGCGCGGGCCGACTCGTTTTTCCACGAAGCCTGCTTGCAGGTAGAAAAATTGCCAGGGGGCGATGGTGGTGCCGACTAACCCGGTGACCATAAGCAGGTAGGGAGCGTTGAAATGAACAGTCGGGACTACGAGAGAATGCGCGGCCAGCAGCCAATCGGGCTTGGCCAGGAAGGCAGAGAGAACGTAAGAAAGATAGAAACCGCAGGCTACCAGGAAAATTTTCTCTACGATGCGATAGCTTCCGTAAACCACCAACAGCCAAACCGCGATGGCGGCCAGAGGTACCGAGATGTAGCGGCTGACGTGCATGATTTCGGATGCTTCGGCGACGCCGGAAAATTCCGCGACGGTATTGAAGAGGTCCACAAAGAGGGCGGCGACCATTACGAAGAATGTGGAGCGGAAGCCGAATTCTTCGCGGATTAAATCGGAGAGGCCTTTTCCGGTGACAACGCCCATGCGCGCGCACATTTCTTCGCTGACGTAGAGGGCGATGGTCATGGGAATCAGTGACCACAGAAGCGTGTAACCGAATTGTGCGCCAGCCGCTGAGTAGGTGCTGATGCCGCCGGCGTCGTTGTCAACGTTGGAGGTGATGAGTCCGGGGCCGACGACGGCGAGGAACAAAGCGATGCGCCTGCGCCAGAAAGCAGAGCGGCGATTGAGGTTCGTGCCGCGCTTCTTCCACGCTGCTAGGCTATCCGTTACTGTGGCCCAAGGGTTCATCGCGTTTAGCTTTGCCCTTCCTCTTTCCGCAACGGTTTCAGAAATTTGCGACTCCACTTCAGAATCTGTACTTCAGCGGCTAAAGCCGCGACCCACAAAGATTCAAGCAACTGTTAAAACTTAGTGCAAAGAATTAAGGGCTTTGCTCCTACCCAGGCGTTCAGTCTGTACTTGTGCTCACGCTTCAGATTTTGGCGCGCATTCTGCTGACTACGTCGTCCACGGTGATTGCGCCGACCGGGTGTTTGTGCTCGTTGACGACCGCAAGGCTGCGCAAATTATATTTATCGAAAAGTTCGAAGACCTCTTTGTCCTTTGTGTCGGGCGTGACCGAAAGCAGCGGCTCGAAAGTGAGTTCGGACATGAGCTGGTCGGTGTCGGCGAGGAGCAGTCTGCCGAGAGGGACAGTGCCGGCAAGAGCGGCGTCGCGATTGATTAGGATCACGTTGTCAATTTGATCCACGCCAATTTCGTGGAAGCGGATGTAGTCCACGACTTCGCCGCGGGTGGCTTCTTCACCTACGACGACCATTTCAGTGGTCATCATGCCGCCCGCGGTATTTTCCTGGAAGCGCATCAGTTCCTGGACTTCGCTGGCCTCGCGATGCTCCATTTCGTCCAAAACTTCTTTTGATTTCGCGGGCTCGAGGCTGGCGATCAAGTCGGCGGCTTCGTCAGGGTTCATTTCTTCCATGATGTCGGCGGCGCGGCCGGGTTCGAGGTTTTCGACGACTTGCGTTTGGAGGCGCTTGTCGAGTTCGGCGATAGTTTCGGCGGCGGTTTGTTCGTCGAGCGAGGCGATGATGCCCTGCCGCTCATCGGGGGACAACTGCTCCATGATGTCGGCGAGATCGGCGGGATGCAGCGCGGCGAGTTTCTCACTGGAAAGGCGCAACTTTACGCGGCGCAGCGGATCGGGTTCGACGAGGTTGACGAACTCCCACTGAATTTTTCGTGGCGGGAGCTTGGCCTGAATTTTGCGGATAGCCATGGGCGGGACGATTCCCTGCAGGAGGCGGCGGACGGCGCCGGCGAGGCCGATATCAACTTGCGTGATACGGAGCTCGGTATTGCCGTTGGTGCGATTGTCGGCGAGGTCGATGTCGTTTACGCGGACTACTTTGCGGCCGTTGGTGTCGATGATTTGCTGGTCGAGCAAATCTTTTCGGATGGAGAGATAGCTTTCGTTGGGTTGATAGAGTTCCAAGGCGGATTCATCGGTGGTGAGAGCGACGCGGCCGGGGCTGATGACGCCGATCTGATCGTAACGGGCGATGAGCGGGCGGTATTGGCCGCGGCTTAGGAGAAATTTGGAGACGCGATTGGGCTGGTCGCCGGGCTCGATGAACATTTCTTTTATGCGTCCTACGAAATTGCCGTGGGAGTCGTAGGTTTCAGCGCCGAGAAGTTCGGTTGCGTGAAGCATGGTGACTCCTTGTCAAACGATGCCGGAGCGCCAGGCTTGTGGCCAGCGTTTTAGTCCGGCACAAAAAAAATGCCCGAAGCCAGCGCTGAAACCGGCCTCGGGCGAACGGGAAACCCCTAAGCTAGTTTAGGCCTGGCTTCGCCTTCCTGTTATTGCGAGCTGCTGACTGCGTAAAAGCGCCATCAACGGGGCCGCGATAGGTCCGCTGCGTTGGCGCGAACTGGAGGTCCGCGCGATTGAGCCGCGAACGACCTAGATTTCCGGGGGCCCTATTCCATGGCTCCGAATTGGATTGGTGCTCTTCCATTCCGATGCACATATGCTCGTTTCGACTAGTAAATGTAGACGATAAGTTTGTCAAGCGAAGAGTGAAGATTTAGCGAGATTTTTGCGGGGAGAACAACATATTTTGCGGTTTGCGATGGTGGCGGCGGCAATCGGCGGCATAGAGAGTCCAATATGTGGAGCGGATGTAGTCTCGGGGCGTGAAACCGAGGGCGCGGGCGGTACGATTGATCGCGGTCGGCGTGCCTTCCAACTCGAGGAAGGTGCCGACGGGGGTTTCGTCGAGGTCGATGTAAAGGAAGTTGAGGCGGAAGCTGGTGCGATATTTTTCGTAGCGGAAGCCGGGGAGGAAACCTAAGGCTTTTAGAGCTAGCGACAGACGGCGAGGATCTTTTATGTGCTCTTCGTTCTCCTGGACTTCCTTGTACAAGCGTTTTCTAGCGCCTCCGGGTAATCGAGGCTTGGGAAGAGGGGGAGCTTTGGCGGTCAGGATTGCCGAAGCCGGGCCGCCGCGTACGTCGTTGCCCAGGGCCGGGGTTTGCTGGCGCAGGCGGAGCAGGCGGCCGGAGTGGCGGAAGGCGGAGTCGGGAGTATCGAAGAGAGTGTTCGCCTCGTGAACGCGGCCTCGCGATACTGCGCCGAGTTTGCGGAGGCGGCGCAGGATGTCGGGCAGATCGGTTACGCGCAGCTTGATTTCGATTTCGCGCTTCGAACTAATCTTCGCGGGCATGGCTCAGTATAAAACAACGACCGTGGATCGAACGTGAGGAACGTATTGCCAAACACGCGCGGCGGCCAGATAATCGCTTACCACCTGGGCCCTGCGACGATCCGTCCATGGCGCGGCCTGCATTCATGACCGAACCGACTACCCCATTGATGCGGCAGTACCATGCGCTGAAGAAGCAGCATCCGGCTGCCCTGCTATTGTTCCGCCTGGGGGACTTCTACGAGCTTTTCTTCGAAGATGCCGTGCTGGCGTCAAAAATCCTGCAAATTACGCTGACGGCGCGCAACAAAGAAAAGGGCGACGCGATTCCGATGTGCGGCGTGCCTTATCATGCGGCGGAAAATTACATTGCGCGATTGATTCGGGCTGGGCACAAAGTGGCAATTTGCGAACAAATGGAAGAGCCGGGGCCGGGAAAGAATTTGGTGCGGCGGGAAGTTGTTCGCGTGCTTACGCCCGGAACGGCGAGCGGAGCGGGGCTAGTCGAGCCGAAGGAAAATAATTATTTAGCGGCGGTGGCCCGGAAAGGCGCGGTGGGCGCTGCGAATATGGCGCTGGGAGCTGCAGTGTCGGGCGCGGCGCAACGCGCTTCGCAAAATAAAGGCGCCGCGGAGCCGCTGATTGGTTTGGCATTTGTGGATCTTTCTACCGGCGAGTTTCGCACCAGGGAATTTTCGGGGGAAAAGGCGGAGGCGCGTTTGCGGGATGAACTTGGCGTGCTGCGCCCGCGCGAGATTTTGCTGCCGCGGCCGGTGACGCTCTTCCCTGCTGCCATTCCCACAGAGATGGATGGGCTTGGCGCGGTGGAAACACGACTCGACGATTGGGTTTTTCAAACCGATCATGCGACGCGCGTGTTGGAAGAACATTTTCGCGTGGCCGCTCTGGAAGGGTTTGGACTGGAGGGACATCCGCAGGCTACGGCTGCAGCGGGAGCGATCGTCCATTACTTGCGGGAAATGTCGGCGATTAGCGCACGCAAACCTGAAGATATGGTCGCGATTCCTTCGCTGCGTCCCGCGGGCGCCGGGCTCGAGCATCTGGACCGACTGGCCTACTACGAACAACAGGATGCGATGATTTTGGATTCCGTGACGATACGGAATCTTGAACTGGTTGAACCTGCCGCGGATGATGAGGTTTCGGCGACGCTTTTGAAAGCGATCGATCAGACGTGCACGGGGATGGGGGCGCGCATGCTGCGGAGATGGATTCTTCGACCGGAGATTTCATTGACGGAAATCACCGATCGGCTGGATGCTGTCGGGGAACTGAAATCGCGGACGGTGGTGCGGGGAGAATTACATAAGGAGCTTGAGGGAATTCTCGACCTTGAGCGACTTACCAGCCGAGTGACGCTGGGGGCGGCGACACCACGGGATTTACTGGCCCTTCGGCAGTCACTGGACAAAGTTCCGGCGTTGCGACGTCTGATCGCGGCGGCGGAAACAGGTGAAACCAACGGAAAGACGGCTGCGGCAGCTAGCCGGCGGCTGCCGGCACTCTGCGACCAGTTGGATGAAATGGCCGATGTGCGCGACGTGATTGCGCGCGGAATCGCTGACGACCCGCCGGCGCTGTCCAGCGATCCTGGGGTGATTCGGCGCGGATTTAATGCTGAACTTGACGAATTGCGCGAGGTTACTACGCGCGGTAGGCAAATTATCGCTTCGATGGAGGAGCGCGAGCGGAAACGCACGGGAATTGCGTCGCTAAAAATACGATACAACCAGGTATTTGGTTTTTACATTGAGATTTCGAAGGCGAACTTACATCTGGCACCGAGGGACTACGACCGGAAACAGACGCTGGTTAACGCCGAGCGGTTTACGTCCACGGAACTGAAAGAGCATGAGCAAAAAGTGCTTTCGGCGGAAGACCGCATGGTGGAAATTGAGCGGCGGTTATACGGCGAGATTCGCGAAGCGATCGCGCGGGAAGCGACCAGGTTGCGCGGAACGGCGAATGCTATCGCGCAACTCGACGTGCTTGTGAATCTGGCGCGAATCGCTGCTATGAGGAATTACACGCGTCCTGAATTTACGGAAACTGAGGTTCCTCGCACGGGCGTGCGCGATATCGGGATTCATGCTGCGCGGAAACAAAAAGGCGACACTTCGCGCGGAATCTTAATGATTGCCGCGGGGCGGCATCCGGTGATCGAAAGATTGCTTGAAGAGCGCGGCGAAAGATTTGTGCCGAACGATTTGTATCTGGACGACGAAAAACAATTTCTTCTGGTAATTACGGGGCCGAATATGGGAGGAAAATCGACTTATCTTCGGCAAGTGGCATTGATTTCGATTTTGGCGCAGATTGGGTCGTTCGTTCCGGCGGCGCAGGCGAAGCTGCCACTGCTGGATCGGATTTTCACGCGCATTGGAGCGTCTGACAATTTGTCGCGAGGGCGTTCAACATTTCTGGTGGAAATGAGCGAAGTGGCGGCAATTCTCAGCACGGCTACTGCGGCGAGCTTGGTGCTGCTGGATGAAGTGGGGCGCGGGACGTCAACTTTTGACGGGCTATCGATCGCGTGGGCGGTGGTGGAGGCGCTGCATGCGGGCGCGCGTCCGCGTACGCTATTTGCCACGCACTATCATGAATTGACGGAGCTGGAACAATTGCTGCCGGGCGTGCAGAACGTACACGTTTCAGTGCAAGAATCGGGCAACGAAATTGTTTTCTTGCGGCGCGTGGAACCCGGCAGCGCGAACAAAAGCTACGGAATCGAAGTGGCGCGGCTGGCGGGCTTACCCATGGGCGTGATATCAAGGGCGCGGGAGATTTTGCGACGTCACGAACAGAAAGAAGAGAAATTGACGGAGGAACTTTCACCCGGAGCGGCGGGTGACGAAGCGGTTAGTCGAGCGCATCAAACCAGCTTCACCGCGCTTGATGAATCGGTGCTGGAAGCTTTGCGCGGAGCGGATTTGAACAAACTAACTCCGCTGGAAGCGATGGTTCTACTGGCAGCGATGCAGAAACAGCTTTCGTAGGAACGCGCGGAGAATCGATGTTGGTGTTGGGGATGATGTCGGGGACATCGGCTGACGGGATTGACGTGGCTCTTGCACGCATTTCCGGGAAGCCGCCCAAGCTTTCGGTAAAGCTCGAAAGGCACCATCACGTTACGTACTCTTCCGCGATGCGCAAGGGGATTTTGCGTGTGTCGGCGGGCGAATCAACCGGCGCAGCGGAAATCAGCCAATTGAATTTTGCGTTGGGCGAAGAATTTGCGTCGGTTGCGAATGCTGCGTGCAAGGTTTGGCGAGTTCCAATGCGAAGAATTTCCTTGATTGGTTCGCACGGACAGACGGTTTATCACCAGGGGACGCCGTCTTCTTTTGCCGGGCATTCGCGAATTTCGTCGACGTTGCAAATTGGGGAGCCGAGCGTGATTGCCGAGCGAACCGGAGTGACAACGATCGCGGATTTTCGGCCGGCGGATATGGCGGCGGGGGGACAAGGCGCGCCGCTGGTTCCCTTCGTCGATTATTTATTGTATCGGCACCCGAAGCGGAGTCGCGTGGCTTTAAATATCGGCGGAATCGCGAACGTGACCGTGATTCCTGCGGGGGCGAAGCCGAAAGACGTTTTTGCGTTCGACACCGGGCCGGGCAACATGATCGTGGACGCGTTGGTGGAGAAATTCACTCGTGGCCGCGCGCGTTACGATAACGATTCGGAAATGGCGTTGCGTGGGTGGATGCTCCCGGAACTGCTGAACGAAATGATGGAGCATCCTTACCTCCACAAGGAACCTCCAAAAACGGCGGGGCGGGAACAATTCGGGCGAGCGTATGCCGAGAAAATAATCGCTTGGGGCGAAAGACATCGAGCAAAATCGGCAGATGTAGTGCGGACCGCGACAATCTTTACTTCCCTCTCAATCGGAAATGCATTTCAGAAATTCATTTTGCCGCGAACGCAGGTGGACGAATTGATCGTCTCCGGTGGAGGCGCGCGAAATACGCTGATGATGGTTTACTTGGCAGCAATTCTCCCTGGATTTTCCATCGTCTCATCCGATCAGTTTGGAATCGAGCCAGAGGCGAAGGAGGCTTTGGCGTTTGCGATTCTGGCATACGAGAGTTTTCATGGACGGCCGAACAATTTGCCGTCTGCAACGGGCGCAGGCCATCCCGCTGTTCTGGGAAAGCTGGTTCATGGGCGCGCGCGATAAACTGAGCCGTCGCCTGGCGGTTCTGGCATTACTCACGCTGCTGATTCCAACCGGCTGCTCATATTTTCGAGAGAAATCGGATCCCAACACACTGGTATTTCTGATGGAGGCTGCGCCTACAAATCTGGATCCTCGGATTGGCGCAGATGCCTACTCGGCTCATCTCGACGGACTGATTTTTTCGAGCTTGGTGGCGCATGACGGGCAGATGAATGTAATTCCCGACTTGGCCGAGCGTTGGGAGACACCCGATCCGCTGACCTACGTGTTTCATCTGCGCCACGGAGTGAAATTCCACGATGGGCGCGAACTTACTTCCGCGGATGTGAAGTTTACCTTCGACACGATTATTTCCGGCGCGGTGAAGACTCCCAAGCGAGGCTCGTTTCGGCTGGTTACTTCAACCGAGGTGCCGGACACGTACACATTCGTGTTCCATTTGCGCGAGCCATACGCGTCATTTTTATTTGGACTGTCGCGGCCGGCGGTTGGAATCGTGCCGCGAGACTCACCTGCTGGAGTTTCGCAACATCCGATCGGAAGCGGCCCATTTCGCTTCGTTAGCCAAATACGGGACGAGGAAATTATCCTGGAGCGCAATCCGGATTACTTTGGAGTGGCGCCAAAAATAGAACGCATTCGATTTCGAATTGTGCCGGACGCGATCGTTCGCGCGCTGGAGTTGCGCAAAGGGTCGGCGGACGTGGAAATCAACTCTCTGACGTCGGACATGTCGGCTACGCTGGCGAAGGAACGCGAGTTGGTGGTGGACGAACAGCCCGGCACACCGGTGACTTACCTAGCATTTAATTTCGAAGATCCGATTCTTGCGCATCGCGAAGTTAGGCAGGCGCTGGCTTACGCGACGGATCGCGTGGCGATGGTAAAGTATTTGTTCCGCGGACAGGCGCGATTGGCCGGCAGTCTGCTATCGCCCAATCATTGGGCATACGATGCGGACGTTATGCAATATGGCTACGATCCCGGGCGAGCTGAACAATTGTTGGATGCCGCGGGATTTCCGCGCGGGGCCGATGGCGTGCGATTTCATCTGGCGTTGAAAACCTCCACGGACGAGTCCGTGCGTCTGACGGGCGCGGCGATTGCGAACCAATGGAAACGCGTGGGAGTAGCGCTGGATTTAAGGCCGTTGGAGTTTGCCACCTTTTTTTCGGACATTTCGCGCGGGAGTTTTCAGCTTTACACGCTGCGTTGGGTGGGAGCGAACAACGATCCGGACATCTTCGAGTATGTCTTTAGTTCGAAGAAGATTCCGCCGGAGGGGGCGAATCGCGGACGCTATCGCAATCCGGCGCTCGATGCATTGCTTGACAGCGCACGAACGGAGATGGACCAGGAAAAGCGAAAGGCGATCTTATGGCAAATTCAGAAGATGGTGGCGGAAGACGAACCGTACATCAACTTGTGGTATCCCGATAATGTTTGCGCGCATCGCGACAGACTTACCGATGTAGTGATTCCGCCGGGTGGAGACTACGAGTTTCTCGATTCCGCTAGATTAAAATAGGAAATTCACGCGTTTTACGCAGACCGGTCACTTTCAAGAGCTTTAGCAATTTCTTCTTCGGGCAGCGCGCCTTCGCGAGCCAACGTCCAATCGTTTCCATCGATGCGCACGATCGTGGATGCCATTGTGGCGCCGGTGTCACCGGCGTCCAGAATTAACGGGAGGCGGTTGCCGAGCTGTTTCACAATTTGGGCTGCGTTCGTGCAGGAAGGAAAGCCGGAAAGATTCGCGCTCGTGCCGGTGATTGGGCCGCCGACAGCGTCGATAATGGCGGTGGGGATCGGCGAATTCGCCCAACGCAGAGCGACGCGGCCGCTGTTTCCGGTAACTTTTAGCGGGAGGCGATGCGTGGCTTCCACAACAAGAGTCAGTGCGCCGGGCCAGAATTTGTGCGCAAGGATTAGAAACACGTCCGGGACCTCGCGAATCATACTAACTGCTTGCTCAATCGAACTCACCAGGATTGGCAGAGCTTTTGTCTCGGGTCGGCCTTTGGCTTGGAACACGGCCTCGATGGCGGCGAGATTAAACGGGTCGGCGGAAAGGCCGTAGAAAGTGTCGGTCGGGATGCCGACCACTTCGCCGCGTTTGATGAAGCCGGCGGCGTAGTCCACCACGCTGGTTTCCGGGGTCTTGGAAGATATTTTAAGAACTTCGACGGGCAATGTTCACTCGCGGCGTTGTGCCATGATGCTTTGGGAAACTACCACAGGGATGGGCGTGCAAGCAAGACGGCATCTGCTCTCGCGGGCGAGCGTGGGCGTATAAGGTTTCAGGCGACGCGCTGTCGCGGGGATTCCAGATTCTGGGCGGGTTTACGCCGGAGCAGGCGTTTGTTACGCTTGTTCTATGGCGCAACAAATTCCGGCCGATAAACGCGCGCATGGCGAGCGAGAGAGTTCACGCCATGCTTCGAGCGGAAGCGCCACAACAAGCGCCGCAGGGCTTGCACAGGCAGACATCATCAGCAGCCGCGACAACAAATGGCTGAAGAAATTTCGCGCGGCGCTGCGCGGGGCGGGGCCTAAACCAGGGGAGCCGATCGCTGCGGAGGGGCCGAAATTGGTGGAAGAAGGCGTGCGCGCGGGACTTGAAACGGAAGCGTTGTTGGTAAGCGAAACGGGCGAACGTCAATTGGAGCGGATATTGCGCGCCGCTAGCGAAAGCGAATCAGGAATTCCGCGATCGCGAATTTTCAAGACGACGGACAGATTGTTTGAGGGAATCGCGAGCACGGAGACGCCTCAAGGCGTGGCTGCTCTCTTTCTCGCTCGCGAATGGAGTTTCGAGGACGTGCTGCGCGGGCGAGCCGATCGCGATGGAGCGTATCGTAGCGATGCTCCGCTGGTGATTGTGATGGCGGGAGTGCAGGATCCGGGGAACGTAGGAACGATCGTGCGATCGGCAGAGGCGTTTGGCGCATCGGGCGTTGTAGCGACGCGTGGGACGGCGGATCCGTGGTCGCCGAAGGCGTTGCGAGCGTCTGCGGGATCGGCGCTGCGTTTGCCACTGCTGCGAGGTATTGCGGGACCTGTGCTGCTGGGGCAAATGCGGATAGCGGGCGTGACGATTCTGGCGGCCGGAGCGAAACCCGGCGGTGCGGGTAGTGCGAAGGTTGCTGATGAAGGTGTGGCGGTGGCGAATATGCGAGGTCCGTGCGCGATTTTTATCGGGAACGAAGGAGCGGGCGTGCCGAGCGAAGTGGAACATGCCGCCGATGATTGGATTTCGATTGCAATGAGCGACGATGTGGAATCGCTGAATGCTGGAGTAGCTGCTTCGGTGATTTTGTTTGAAGCGGCGCGGCAACGGCGAGGCGTGTAAATCCGTATGGGACTTTTTAAGACGATCGAACCGGAGCCGGAGGCGGAATCGCAGGCCGGACGTCCGCTCGCGGATCGCATGCGTCCACGGACGCTGGATGAGTTTATTGGGCAAGAAGAGCTGCTTGGCCCGGGAAAGCCTCTGCGAACGCAGATCGAGCGCGACGATCTGAGTTCGATGCTTTTGTGGGGCCCGCCGGGATGCGGCAAGACCACGCTGGCGCGAATTATTGCGAAGAGCACGCGATCGGACTTCATTCCCTTCAGCGCGGTGTTGGCTGGAATAAAAGAAATCAAGGAAGTGATGGCGAAAGCTGAGAGCGCGCGGCGCTACGGGGCACGCACGATTGTGTTTGTGGACGAAGTGCATCGCTTCAATCGCGCGCAGCAAGACGCTTTTCTGCCGCATGTGGAGGCTGGAAATATTTTGCTGATTGGCGCGACCACGGAGAATCCTTCGTTTGAAGTGATCGCTCCATTGCTTTCGCGGATGCGCGTTTACGTGATGAAGGCGCTGTCGAAGGATCAGATTGTCGGACTCTTGCGGCGGGCGCTGGCGGATCCTGTTCGAGGGTTGGGCAAAGAAAAAGTGGAGGCGCCTGAAGACGTGCTGGACCGGATTGCGATTTTAGCGAACGGGGACGCGCGCTCCGCCTACAACACATTAGAGGCACTGGCGATGGGCACCACGCCGGATGCGGAGAACCGGCGCGTATTGTCGCAGACGCGACTGGAAGACGTGCTGCAGAAGAAGTTTCTGCTTTACGACAAATCGGGCGAAGAACATTTCAACCTGATCTCGGCGCTGCATAAGTCAGTGCGAAATTCGGACGCGGACGCCTCGCTTTATTGGCTGGCTCGCATGCTGGAATCGGGGGAAGATCCGTTGTACGTTGCACGTCGGCTGGTTCGCATGGCCAGCGAAGATATAGGGCTAGCCGAACCGCACGCGGTGCAGGTGACGTTAGCGGCGATGCAGGCGTTTGAATTTCTGGGGCCGCCGGAAGGCAATCTCGCGCTGGCGCAGGCGGCTGTATATCTGGCGTTGGCACCGAAGTCGAATGCGGTGTACGCGGCCTACGGCGACGTTCAAGAGGATTTGCAGAAGACGATCGCCGAACCTGTGCCGCTGCACTTGCGAAATGCTGTGACTGGATTGATGAAACACATCGGATACGGAAAAGGCTATCAGTACGCGCATAACTCGGAAGAAAAAGTTACGGATATGACTTGCCTGCCGGAAAGTCTGGCCGAGCGCGTGTATTATCATCCGACCGATCAGGGATTCGAGGCACGAATCCAGCAGAGAATGGAAGAAACCCGTCGCATCAAGGCGAAGCGTTCGGATGAAAAGGATAAAGAATGAGCGAGCGAGGGCGGCGCGGTGTGATTCAATTCCCTGTCAATTTACGTTTCCCGTTCATCTTGCTCGCGCTTACTCTATCTGTCCCTCTGCTCTCTTATTCACAAGGCAAAGCGCTGGTTAGGATTGACGAAGACGTTCAAGCATTTGCGATTGGGCCGGATAATCGGATCGTCTACGCCGTGCAGCACATGCGCAAGTTCAAAAAAGCGCGGGTTGAACGCGACGACTTGTGGATTTCTTCTCCCGAGGGGAAACAGAAGAAAATCGGCGACGGAGAGAAAATCTTTGCGGATATGTTGCTGAACTATCAGGTGCAGTCGTTTGCTTGGTCACCGGACGGGCATCGCATTGCGGTGATGATGCAAACGGCGGAAATGGTGGCGCCGAAAGGAACGAGAGATCAGCAGCTCGATGAAGAGGAAACACAAGCGCCGCGCGGAATGGTGGCCGTTTATTTGATGGATGATGAGGGACATCAAATTCCAATTCAGGGGATGAAAGACGGGCTGCTTAACGATGGGTACAACGCAACCTGGCTTGCGGACGGGAAGACGCTGGTTTACGTTACAAAGACGGGCGCGGATTTCAGCGAGTTGAATACATTGGTTCCGTCGCAAGGAAAGAGCAAACCGCTTTTCCAGGGGCATACTTTCGCGGCGCTGGCATGGGACACCAAAAACAATCAGGCATTTGCGATTGAGGAAAGCACGAGAGTGTTGACCTCGCCGATGCTTGTGCGGCTGAATCTAGCGACGGAAACGAGGACGCCGGTAGTGCCGGTGGACGAATATGTTGGCGACTTTGCGGTATCAACGTCGGGAAAGAAGGCTGGATATTTTCGCGACGGAGATACACTGGAAGTGCGAGACCTGGTGAATCCCACCGCGAAACCGGTGCAAGTGAAAGTGGCCATTGGCGTGTTCCAATGGGGACGCGACGACCGGCGCGTTTTGCTGAAGCGCGGAGATCCGCTGAAATCCGGCAATCTAACGTGGGTTGGACTGTACGACGGACAATTCGACCCAGTTCTGCACGATCTGGTATTTCACGATTTCGAGCTTTCTCCCAACGGCGAATTGGTGGCGGTGACGGAACCGGGAAAGCGAAGTTTGTTGCTCTATAGCTTGCATTAGGTGTGTTGGTTTAGCGTTGAACGGCGCGGGACCTTCTGACATTCTCCTTCAACATACATTTATTCATGACCACAAGAATCCCGGCGCGCCGGGCACGTGCGGCGGCCTCGGCGTTTTCGATCCCTTCCTGCATCCAGACGATGCGGGCTTTTATCTGAATGGCAGCTTCCACTATTTCAGGAACAAAGGCCGGGCGTCGAAAGATCTCTACAACACATCTACTGAAACCGGGACGTCTTGTAATCGCGCGTAGCTTTTTTCGCCGAGGACGGCGGTTTCGTTGGGATTTACGGGGATAATTCCGTAACCGGCAGATTGCAGATATTCGGCTACGTGAAAGCTGGCGCGCATGCGATTACTGGAGAGTCCGACGACCGCAATCGTTTTACTGGAATTTAATATTTGGGTGATGACGTCTGATTCGGACATACCAGCGAACTCAGCATTCGTAACTGGATTAGGAGCGGAAGGGACTTTGTCCGCAGGATCAGCCATTTAGATTGCCGAAGTGTTTGGATCGAGCGGTGAGTGTGCCTGGGCTGCGGACTTGTGCACGCCAGCTTTTTGTACCTCTTCAAGCGCGTGTAGAAATTTTAGATTCTCCTCGTGGATCCCAACAGTCACACGAATCGCTGACGGGAAACCCATCCAACGCATGGGCCGGACGATCACGCCGTGTTGAAGAAGCGCGTCCACGAAAGACTCAGTGTCAGTTCCAAATATGACCAAAAGAAAATTTGTCACTGAAGGGACGAACTTGATTCCGAGTCTTGTCAGTCCTGCTGTTAATAGCGTGAGACCTGCGCGGTTAGATTCAACGGAGCGGCAGACGTGTTCTGTATCGTCCAGGGCAGCCAAGGCGGCCGCTTGCGCGATGCCTGAGGTGTTAAAAGGGCCGCGAATCTTGTTCATTTCAGCGAGAAGGGCTGCCGGACCGACGCCGTAACCAATGCGAAGTCCAGCCAAGCCGTAAACTTTCGAAAAAGTGCGCAGCACCAGGAGATTGCGGCCGTTGCGGACGATTTCGACAGAGCGAGAATAGTTTGAGTCGTCAACGTAATCGCAATAGGCCTCGTCGAGCACGACTAGAATATTTTCCGGAATGCGCGCGAGAAAGGCGTCGAGATGATCAGCCGTGAACATTGTTCCGGTAGGGTTGTTCGGGTTCGCGAGAAAGATCAATTTGGTCTCTTCCGGCATTTCCCTGGCAATTGCCTCGAGGTCGAAATGATATTCGCGCATGGGAACGTCAAAGTAGCGGGCGCCGGTGGCGCGAATTGCGATGTAGTAAAGCGGAAAAGAACCGTAAGAGGTGACGCCGCAATCACCGGGAACCAATGCGATGCGGCCGGAAAGATCGATGAGTTCGGTGGAGCCGCCGCCCAGAATTATATTGTCCGCTGAAATCGCGTGCTTTTTTGAGAGGGCTTCTCGAAGGTAAAAGCCGCTGCCATCGGGATAGCGGTTGGATCCGGCCAGGGCCTTTTGTGCGGCTTCGATTGCGCGGGGCGAAGGGCCGAGCGGATTTTCATTGGACGCGAGCTTGATGGCGTGCATGTTCAATTCGCGTTCAACCTCCTCAATCGGTCTTCCCGGAACATAAGGCGCAAGCTCACTTATATACGGCGGAACAAGATCGTTAATAAAATTGCTCATGCGTCGGCGCGCCTCAACGGTTTTTCTTCGGCCGCAAAGGCGGCGCCTGCATCGAACGATCGCGGTGATGGATACGATCTAGAGGGCCTCGCGGCGCATGGCTTGGGCCGGCGGCATTTGAGGCGGGCCGATTTTCGCGTGACGAATAATTTTTTTGGCGTTTGCTCGGCGGAGCTACCGCCGAAGGAGCTCCCGCTCCGACGCGGTTTCCGACATGCTGCGCCGCGAGTGCCGGCCTCGGCGATTTGCGGCCTGGCTTAGGTTTCGGAGTGAACGGTCGGCGCTTGATGCGCGGGCGTCTCGTTACTGCAACGACTTCAGTGCTTGGCTGAACTAAACGCAAGAGTGTGGCCACTTCGGCGTCCGACAGAGCGCGATGATGTCCGGGAGCGAGCGATTCGAGCGCGAGATTTCCGATTGCAACGCGTTTCACTTTTTCAACTGCGTGGCCGGTCTGGAAAAGACGAGTGCGCAAGGCATCGGTGCGCGCTTCGGAGAGCGTGACTTCATACCATGGAGCGTCTTTCCCTTTCAGGCGGATGATATGCGCACCCGTGGCGCGAGAGAGACTTTCGATTTCTTCGAAGGTGATGAGGGTTTTCAGTTTCAGATTATAGGTTTGTTTCAGATGGCGGGCTTTCAGCATCAAATTTGCTAAGTCGCCGTCATTCGTCAAGAAAACCAGGCCCATGGCGTGATACTCGAGGCGGCCTACGGGAAAAACGCGCTGGGTAACTCCGTGAAGAAGATCGCTGAGGGCGCGACGACCTTCCGGGTCGCTCATAGTGGAAACTATTTCGGGCGGTTTGTTCAACAGAAGATAAATTCGCTCTTTTTCGGGACGCAGCAGCTTACCGTTTACTTTAATGTGATCGCGCGATTCGTCAGCTTTAGAACCCATCTCGGTGACGGTGTGTCCATTGACGGTAACCATTCCCGACGAGATGAGTTCTTCCGCGTGCCTTCTGGAGGCGATGCCGGCGCGCGCGATAATTTTCTGGAGTCTTTCTAGCATAGAGTTCGAGGCAAAATTGAGCTTACAGATTAGCACGGAACCGGATATTCAAAGCTGATGCCCGCAGGGCGAACTTGAATAATTTTGGACGCTAGCTTCCGGGTTCTGAAGAGCGTTTGCCGCCCGATGCCGCTGCGGCTCGTGCGCTGTCGGTATCGGGCGAATTACTTTCGGAATTAATGGCGTTCTCATTGTGGATTTTCCCGGAAGCTGCAGCGACGTCAGCTTCGATGGGATCGTCCGGAACGCTGCCGGTGACTTCAGTTCCCGTCCCTGATTCCGCGGATGCCGCGGGCGCCACCGAGGAGTCTTCAGGCTCGGTCGGAGCGATTCCGGTGTCGTCGCCGAGAGCGGCTTGCGCCAGGGCTTCAAATTCTTTCAGGCTGGGGAGCTCGTCCAAATCGAAAAGGCCGAAGCGCATTAAGAATTGTTTCGAAGTTCGATACAGAATTGGGCGGCCAATCACTTCTTTGCGGCCTGCGGTGGTGATTAATCTCTTTTCGAGAAGGGTCTTAATGACACCGCCGACGTTTACGCCGCGGATTTCGTTAATTTCTGGAATTGTAGCGGGCTGCTTATAAGCAATAACTGCGAGAGTTTCGAGCGCGGGCATGGTGAGGCGCAACGGGGGCTGCAGGCTCTTGATAAACTTGCGAACGGCGTCGTGATGCTGCGCTTTGGTGTAAAACTTCCAGCCGCCGGCAACTTTGCGGACTTCAATTCCGCGGTCATCGGTCTGATAGTTCGCGACAAGCAAATCGAGCGCGGCGCGGGCTTCGGCTTTCTCCACACCCAAGGCTTTCGCGATTTGATCGAGGGTGGCAGGCTCGTCTGCTGCGTAAATAATGGCTTCCAGCGCGGCTTGAACTTCTTGTGGCGTCATCGTCAGAGATATTGCTCCTCAATTTGTGACATGGCATCGGGTCCGGCAAAAACGGCGTCGAACATTTTGTGTTTGCGCAAACGAATATCGGAGAAAAGTTCCGACTGAACGAGCATGACAGCCTGCATACGGACCATTTCGAGAACGGCCAATAAGGCGACGATCATGGCGTTGCGCGTCTCGCAGGTTTCGAAGAAATCGATGAGGGATATGGGCTCGTCGTTCGCGGCAAGACGCTGGCGCAGGCGGTCCATCATTTGCGCGATGGTTACGGTTTCGTGATACAGCTCGAATTTCTTAACGTCTTTTTTGCGCTCGAGGACTTGCTGGAAAGTTTTTACGAGGTCGACGAGCGAGACGACCAGCTCGCCTTGAACTTCGTCGCCGGTGTATAGCGTGCGGTCAGGATGGGACCAGACGTGATCCTCCACTTGCTGCTTTTGGTAGAGAAGCTGGGCGGCGTTCTTGAATTTTTCATGCTCGAGCAGGCGGTGGACCAGTTCATCGCGCGGATCTTGATCTTCCGGGCCAGCGAGCGGGTCGGGAGGCAGGAGCATTTTCGACTTGATATGAATCAGCGAGGCGGCCATGTAAATAAAATCGGCGGATACGTCGATGTCGAGTTTTTCGAGCTGGTGGAGGTAATCGAGATATTGCTCGGTAACTTTTGCGATGGGAATGTTGTGGATGTCCATCTCCTGCTTGCGAATTAAATCGAGCAGGAGATCGAGCGGGCCCTCGTAGACCGGAAGATTAATGCGATAGGGTGACGCCATTCCACCTTCCTCGATCAAAGATCAACAGAAAGAGCAGATCCCTCGCTGCGCTCGGGATGACAACTTTTTTCACGCTCTGAAAATTCGCGCGGCGGCGCAAAAGCTTTCGCGCTAAACCCTGCACAATGTCGTCAAACCCTCAGCATCAAAACACCTGGAAGTTCAGCGCAAACACGGCTACGTTTTCGGTGCTTTCCGCGCATCGTCCCATTTAAATATGGCGTTGCGTACGCGCTGCATGGTTCGCCTGGCGGCCTTGCGGGCCTTGTCTGAACCGGCATCGAGGATATCCCAAACTTGCCGCGGATGCGCTTCAAATTCTTTGCGGCGTGTCTGAATGGGCTCGATCCATTTGATCAGGTTGTCGGCCATGGCGTTCTTGCATTCCACGCAGCCGATGCCTGCGGTGCGGCAGCCTTGGTCGGACCAGGCGATCACATCGGGCGGCGAGAATAATTTGTGATAGGCGAAGACGGGGCAGACTTCCGGACGGCCCGGGTCCGTGCGGCGGACGCGCTGCGGATCGGTGATCATGTGTTTCAGAATTTTCGTTCGGATCTCGGCGGGTGGATCGCTTAGCCAGATGGCGTTACCGTAACTTTTGGCCATGCGGCGGCCGTCGAGGCCGGGCAGGCGCGGGGTTTCGGTGAGCATCACGTCAGGTTCTTTTAGAACTTGATTCGTGAGTATCCCTGCATTTGCAAAAATCGACTGCCGATACTCAAGGGGTGCATTCCGCATCGCCGCGTCCAGCTCAACTGTTGAGTCTCGTCTCGGGTTGGGGTTCAAGGGCGCTTCTCCGGGTGAGCGGAAATGGTCCCAGAGATTAAACCGCTGTTCGACCGTCGTGCTGTGCCAATCAACCCCCCCGTACACAACATTGAAACGCCGGACGACCTCGCGCGTAAGTTCGACATGCGGTGCCTGATCTTCCCCGACCGGTACGAGTAAATCTTGCTTCGGCTCGCCGTACAAGACAATGTCCGCGGATTGAAGCAGCGGGTAGCCGAGGAAACCGTAGGTGCCGAGGTCGCGGTCTTTCAAGTTTTCGATTTGCTCTTTGTAGGTTGGGACGCGTTCGAGCCAGCTTAGCGGCGTGATCATGGAGAGCAGGACGTGCAGCTCGGCGTGTTCAAGAACCTGCGATTGCACGAAGAGAGTGGATTTCGCAGGGTCGAGACCAACGGCGAGCCAATCGGTGGCGACTTGCAAAGTATTTTCGGCGACGGATGAGGTGTCTTCGTAATGCGTGGTAAGCGCATGCCAATCGGCTACGAAGAAAAAACATTCGTATTCTTCCTGAAGCTTCAGCCAGTTTGAGAGGGCGCCAAAGTAGTGGCCGATGTGGAGACGGCCAGTGGGGCGCATGCCGCTGAGGACTCGTTTGAGCTTAGCCAACCTGGCGGACTCCTGCGGCGCGAGACTGGGCGCCGGCGGGGGCGTTGCGCAATAAATCGCGCGCGATCACGATGCGCTGCATTTCGCTGGTACCTTCGTAAATTGTGAGCACGCGAGCATCGCGATAGTAACGCTCGACGTCCGTCTCGCGCGAATAGCCGACGCTGCCATGTACTTGGACGGCGCGATAGGCGACACGATTTGCCATTTCGCTGGAGTACAATTTCGCGCGCGAGGCGGATGAACCCGGACGGCGAGAGCCGGGTTCGCGGGATTCTTTGTCGCGCATGAATGCGGCGTAATGCGTGAGTGCCCGGGCGGCTTCGATTTCGGTTTGCATGTCGGCGAGCATCCACTGGATGGCTTGATATTCCGCGATGGGTTTTCCGAAGGTGCGACGCTGTTTGGCGTAACGCGCGGCAGCTTCGAGGGCGCCTTGGGCCAAACCAAGCGCTTGTGCAGCGATGCCGACGCGGCCGCCATCAAGCGATTCGAGCGCGATTTTCAGGCCTTGGCCTTCTTCACCGAGGCGATTTTCAACGGGGACGCGGCAATTATCAAAAACTATTTCGGCCGAACGCGAAAGATGCAGGCCCATTTTTTCTTCGTAACGGCTGATACGGAAGCCGGGAAATGTCGGTTCGACTAAAAACGCTGTCACGCCGCGAGCACCTGCGTCCGGGTCGGTCTTGGCGAAAACCAAGTAGACGCCGGAGACGCCGCCGTTGGTGACCCACGCTTTCGTTCCGTTCAAAACGTAATAGTCGCCTTCACGCACGACGCGGGTTTGTATGCCAGCGGCGTCGGATCCGGCTTGCGGCTCGGTAAGGCAGAATGCGCCGAGAATTTCGCCACGCGAAAGAGGCGTGAGGTATTTCTTTTTTTGGGCTTCGTTGCCAAATTTCCATATAGGGACGCCAACTACGGAATTGGTGACGCTAAGAGCGACAGCGGTGGATGCGCACACTCGCGCGACTTCCTCGAGCATCAGCGCATAGCTGATGGTATCAGTTCCCGCGCCGCCCCATTCTTCGGGTACGAGCATGCCGCAGCAGCCGAGTTCGCCAAGCTTGCGGAGTTGCTCGGCGGGAAATTTGCCCTCGCGCTCGTACTCGCGCAAAATGGGGCGCATTTCCGTCTCCATGAACTGGCGGACGTTTTCGCGGATTAAAAGCTGGTCGCTGCTGAGTGAGAAATCCATCGAAAAGTTTACGCTGCGATGCTAGCACAACCGCGCTGCACATCGAAATGCCGCGGGCGAATCATATTGCGCTCGGAAACTAGCAAATCTGCCCGTTTATTGCGGAGTTGGGGTTTGCGGCTCTATTGGCTTCAAGGTGGTGGACGCCTTTGATTTACGGCCGGGCTTGACCGTCACTTTGTCTTCCTGTGGCACACAACCGTCTGCAGCGATGGTGACCTTGTAAACGCCCGCTGGCAGGTTTTCCACCGTGAATCGGCCATTCACGTCAGTTGCCACGCTGGAGGCGACGGCGGTCTTTACATTTGAGACGTTCACGCGCGCTCCTGCTAGCGGGCCGCCATGCCTTTCGGAAACTTTGCCGGTGATCGAACCGGTTGGGACTGTTGTGCTTGCGATTGAGCCGCTGGCGGCCTGCGCGTGCGCTCTGAGAGGACAAATGGAAACGAAGAGGAGGGCCAGAAGGAGTCTCCCGACGCGTTGTACGCGGCTCGGAGTCTTATGTAGAAATGATGATGGATTTAAAAATGGCATGTAAGAGAGGCTCCTATAGTTTTAACAGCTCGCGAAGGCGCTTCGTTTGCGCGCGCGATACGGGGATTTCGCTGGCGCGCTTGTCGTTCATTTTCAGCATGAAACTGGATTTAAACCAGGGCACGACTTCTTTGATGTGGTTGATGTTCACTAAATACGAGCGGTGGGGACGCCAGAAACGGTCGGAATCGAGAGAAGCGCTTAGCTCTTCAATGGTGCGATAGTTTGAAACGCCTTCGAAGTCGCGAGCGAAAATCGTGATGGTTCCATCTTGGATCGCGGCGTAAATCATGTCCTGCGCGTCCACCAGGAACATGCGGGCTTGCGATTTCACCAGCAGCTTTACAGGTTGGGGAGCTTTTTGCGGAGAGGCGGAAAGTTGGCCGACGAGATTTTCCAGACGCTCGACGGGCGAGGTGTGCGCTTCGACCATTTTCTTGGCGCGTTGAATGGCTTTAGCGATGCGAGCCTTGTCGAAAGGCTTCAGGACGTAATCTACCGCGCTTACCTCGAAGGCTTGGATAGCGTAGTTATCGTAGGCGGTGGCGAAAACAATTTGGGGGATGCGAAGTTTGCGTTCTACCAGCTTTTTCAGGACACCGAAACCGTCGAGGCCGGGCATTTGTACGTCCAGGAAAACCAGGTCGGGATCGTGCTCCTTGATTAGGGCGACGGCTTCGAGACCGTTTTTTCCCTGTGCGATGATGTTTATTTCGGGGAAACCCTTTAGCAAGTAGGCGAGTTCGTCGCGCGCGGGGCGCTCGTCGTCAACAATGACTGTGTTGATGGGCATGGATTCGATGGGTAGTATATGCAACCGTGACTGGTGCGGCAAGGAAGGCGGCTGTTGCGTGCGAACGTTCGGGCTGATAGTGCGATCTCGCAGGACCTGACAGTGCCGCGCTGAAGGCCGCGGCGCTACACTTAAACCTTAGACCGCCCTGCAGAATTGATGCTGTTTGCGGCGGCAGGAGATTATGTGGGTAAGAAAAAGACCTTGGCTAAGATTTTGAGCCGTAAAGTCACGTTCAAGGGGCGCGTGTTTGGCGTCCGGCGGGAAGAGGTTATTGAGCCGGGAGGCGTGCGGGCTACGCGCGAGATTGTCACGCATCCGGGCTCGGTCGTCGTGCTACCGGTTTTTCCGGACGGGCGCATTTTGATGATTCGCCAGTACCGGCACTCCGTACGGCAATATCTTTGGGAACTTGTGGCCGGGAGTAAAGACTCTGGGGAGAGTTTCGAAAAGGGAGCGCACCGAGAGTTGTTGGAGGAAACCGGGTACACCGCCCGGCGAATGCGTAAACTGCTCGACGTGTTCCCTAGCCCAGGTTTTTTGACGGAGAACATGGTGATTTTCCTGGCCGAGGGGTTGAAGTTGGGGAAAGCACAGCCTGAAGCGGACGAAAAAATCGAAATGCGGATATTTAGTGTGCGCGAAATCGAATCCTGGATACGCGCTGGAAAAATCCGGGACGCCAAATCGGTGGCAGGAATTTTGTATTACGCTCATTGCATGCGGCGCGGACGACACAAGACGTAATTTCATCCGCGCACGCACCAAGCCAGCGGACAATATCGCGTGATCGCTTTGGAATTTAGGACCTGTTCTTTCGGACAGTTCCCTGCCAGGAACGCAAACCACCTTGTTTCCTTAGCGACTTACTTTCGCCTGCTAAACTCGATCAGGCGGAGGTGTGCTATGGCTGACCCGGCACTTTATAAAAAGGTTTATGAGATTTTGAAATGGTCCAGCGTCGCGGCGCTGGTGGTAACGCTAATTTTGGTTCTGCATAAATCGCCAGCTCCGAATATTCCTTACAATGCGAATGCCGCAGCGAGCGCCGAACAAAAATTCGAGGCCGCCGATAAGGCCAAGGCCGCCGGGCAGCCCAGCGAGGTGCAGCTAGATCGCAGCGAACTAAATTCTTATTTGGCGCAGAATCTTCAATTCGAAGGCAAGCCCACGACCGTGCAAGTGCCGCCACAGGCCGCGAGCCTAGATAACGTTCCAACCGTCGGCAGCGCCGTGCCACCGGACGATCCCGCTGGAGCGTTTCCCGGAGGTGAGCAAGCCACCCTGGAACAAGTGCAATCGACAGTGAAGGACGTCAAAGTGGACATGGACGGCGACCTGGTGAAGGCTTACGTTATTTTCGATTATCACGGAAAAGATTTGTCGCTGGAACTCGACGGACATCTGAGCGCGGACAACGGCTATATGAAATTTGAACCGGTGGCGGGGAAACTTGGCTCGCTGCCATTGCCGCAATCGACTCTTCAGGCGGCGGTGGACAAGATGATGGCATCCCCCGAAAATCGAGAGAAGCTAAAACTGCCGGCGGACATCAGCGACCTTCAGATTCAGAATGGACAAGCAGTGGTGAAGTATAAATAACCTGCGAATTCTACCGAGTAATCACTTCGGCTGGTTCCATTCGTTAATGGCCCTGATGGTCGCTTGAGCCTGTTGAGCAATCTGGGGCGACATTCCATCAACTCCACGCGCAAGGTGCGCCACTTCCGGCAAATCATCAGTAGTGCCGATCAAATAAAGCGCGCGCAGAGCTTCCCAAACCGCACTCTCGCTTGGCAATAACGAAAGAATAGGCTGGCCCGTGGTTACGTTCGATTCGTTCGCAACGAGCCAGCGATCCAGCGTGCCGGGAACGACCGAGCGCACTTCCTTTTTACCGGTTGGAGATTCGATGTGCGCCACCATCGTTCCAGTATTGATTACATCTCCTGGTTTTAGACGAGCGATCAGCCTGCCATCGAACGGCGAGTTCATCTCCGACGGCTTGAGCATGGCGACAATTTGGGCGTGGCCGGAATCGTCTTTGAAGCGCACTAGGGAAAGAGCGGCGTTGCGCTGAACCATCACGTTGGGGTCGTTGAGAAGTTTCAAGAGCGCCTGATGAAAATCGTCTGAGGAATTGTCCTGCCCCATGACCCAGGCATCGGTAATGCGGATTTCGTTTATCGGATCGGCCGCAAGTTGCACGATTTGCGGATACCACTTGCGAACAGCGGGATCTCCAGCTTCAATTCGGAATTCGAGTTGCGTCAAAGCATGTTGAATATCGCGCGGATGCGCGTGGTCAGTAAGCGCCTTCGATATCTGGCTATCGTTGAGAGGGCGACCGAACCAGGTGGCATTCCAAAACAAAAATGGCATCAGCACGAAGAGAAAAGCGAGCGCCACGATGCCAAGAGCCCAACGGCCGCCAAAGGAAGTTTGAGGTTTTACAGTTTCCGCCATTCGCAATTAGTTTACAGGAGTGCGCGCGGAAGGGGCGATAGGATCGTGGCTGCGGCCAAAGCTACCAATCGGCGTGTAAGCAATGTATGACAGCGCTTAGCTTTCCGCCGGCTTGGGCGGCTCCGCGGGCGCGGGTTTCGCGGCTGGCTTGGGTGCCGCAGGTGGCGGGGGCGGTGCAGGAGGCTGTAACGCGGCTGGCGGATGCGACGGCTGCAGCGGAGGAGCGGCGGCTGGCGACGTAGCAGGAACTGCGGCCACAGCTTTTGGTGCTGCCGGCGTCACAGCCGCAGCGCTCGGTGCTGCCGCTTTCTGAGCTGCCGCCTCAGGCGCCTTGGATGCTGACGGGCGGAAGAATGGGAGCAATCCCGCTTGATGCACCATTATCAGAATCATGAGGCTGAATATTCCGCCCATCATCAGGCAGATGGCCAACATCATGATGCCGTCTATACCGCTGGTCAGCAGGCCGCTGGCGATGTCCCAAATGATGCCGACAACGGCCAGGACGACAAAGAGGCCGCAGACGACGCTGAGTTCGATCCAATTTGTTTTGGGGTTTGTGGGTTCAATTCCCATGGTTGACGAGGTCATCGGGTGAATTTATCGAAAATCATCCAGCCAAGCAGAAGCGGAATGTGAATTACGGTCGCATGCATCAACCACTTGGCGCGGACATTGGTGCGCGAGCGATTGGCCCAGAGCGAAACTTGCAGCAAGATCATTCCCAGCACGAGAGCGCCGAAGAAATACGGAATCCCGACCATTCCAACCACGGAAGGCAGCAGGCTTACCGGAACCAATACGGCGGACATGCTAACGATCAGCCGGAACGTGGCGTCGCCTTTGGGATCTACCACCGGCAACATCTGGATTCCAGCGCGCGCGTAATCTTCGCGGTAGATCCAGGCGATGGCCATGAAATGCGGAAACTGCCATACAAATAAAATGGCGAAAAGGATCCAACCGCCTTCGGAAAGCGAGCCACGGGCAGCGGCCCAGCCGATCAGGGGCGGCAAAGCGCCAGGGATAGCTCCTACGGCCGTGGCAAGCGTCGTGCGCGTCTTGAGCGGCGTGTAAAGGCCTAGATAAGACAGGCTGGTGGCGAGGGCGACCATAGCCGCGAGAAGATTCACTGCGAGCACCAACCATGCGGCGCCTAGAACGATTGTGACAGCGCCGAAAATCAAAACCTCAGTGGGTTTCAGGGTGCCGGTTGGCAGGGGGCGCGAGGCGGTGCGACGCATTACGGCATCCATGTCGCGTTCTACGTATTGATTCAGCGCAGCAGTGCCTCCTGCGACCAGCAAAGTGCCGACAAGCGTATGGGCGAGCCTGGCCCAGTCCATGGGGCCGGTGGAACCGAGGTAGAAACCAGCGACCGTGGTTATCACTACTAGAAAAGTAACGTCAGGCTTGGTCAGAACGACATAAGCCCAGGGCCTCTCGAAAGCGGTGATGGCGACGGCGCGTGTGTTGTTCATCGAACGTTGTCCATGATTCAGGCTCTTGAACTCTCCGGCCGCGTGCCGCCGGCGCGTGTGGTTTCCATGGCCGATCTTAATGCAACTGGGGCATTGGGCCGAATCAGCCGATAGCAAGATAACGTCAGAACCACGCTGGAAGCAAGCGTTAGAGCGCCGACGAGCACGTGCGCGACCGTGATTATCACGTAGGACATGGAGGGCTGCACGGAGTGCATGGCTTGCACTACGGCCCAATATGCTGCGATCCCGAGAAGAACCTGAGTGCCAAGAAAAGCCTGGAGGAGGATTCCCCACCGGCGCAGGTCGCGGATCTGACCGAAGCGTTTGCGGACAGAGCGGCAGGTCCAGATGATCAGGAAGGTGACGACTACGAATCCGATAAGGTGCGGCAAAATTCCGAAGGCTCCGTGACGGAAACCGGCCCCGAGAATCAGTTGAATGAAGATTGCGGCCGTGGTGATGGTGGCTAGAGGGCGCAAGCGAGGGGAGCCGCGATCGTCGAGCGATTCTGAAGCGTTTTGCCACCAGGCACTGGTGATCAGCGCGAGGCTTACGATTGTGACAAAAAAGATTTGTGCGAGCGTGGCGTGCATTGAGGCGGTCACTGCGGGGTGGCCTTCGAGCACGCGCAGGGCTCCGAGTAAAGCTTGCGCGATGACCAGCAGGAGCGCGGCCCAGCCGAGTTTGCGAGCGGTTTTGGCGCCTCGGCGCGCGAGCCAAACCGCCAGAATCACGGTTAGGATCGTGACGGCGGCGGCGAAAACGCGGTGTGCGAATTCGTAACGAATGCCTCCGACCAGCGGCGGGATGATTCGGCCATAGGCAAGCGGCCAGTCGGGGACCGAGTCGGCGGCGTCGTTGCTAGTTACCAACGCACCGGCCATCAGCAGCAGCACGGTAACAGATGCTGTAGCTACGGCGAAGCGGTGGACGCCTTGAAGTTTTTCAGCTTCGGGCATTGCGAATAAGCTTCCCTGATCTGAATAATACAATTCGATGTTGCTGACGACTTAGCTAAGAAAAGCAACGGAAGCGAGTTTGACCTCACTTCCGTCGCCATCGGTTAACGAAAACATGCTAAATCGCGCGGACTAGTCGCCAGATGGGGCGGCCGTCTTAAACGTGAAATTGAGCGGCTTAGATTCCTTTGCGCCAATTGTCACAGTCTGATCGGATGTGCCGTACTTTTCGTGCCACGCTTCGATGGTGTACGTTCCGGGAGGCAAGTCCTTCAGTTCAAACTTTCCATCCTTCGGAGTGATGGCGTAATAGGGATTCTTGAACACGAAAATGTAGCTCTTCATCCAAGGATGCACATTGCACTTCACAGGGATGGCATCTTCGGCGCGGCCAAAAGTTTCGTCGATTGGAGTAGCGCCAGGCGGCTGCGATTTGTTCCACTCGCGATTATCTTTCGGCATGGGATGAATGTTGTGCGTAGTTTGGTCATCGTTCTTAACCTCGAAGGTCTGGCCGGCCATCAAGGCGATAATGTGCGGGTCGTACATGCAGCCTTTCTGGTTCAGCACGACGGGATCTTTGGGTGTGTCGAAGGAGTAGTCACCCAAACCTTCTTTCACATAAACGACAACGTTAGCGAGATCGCCTTTGTCGTCCACCACGATTTCCGGCGGCACCACAGGGCTCGGATGCTCTTTTTGGCAATAGGGCTCGGCGCTCATGTTGATTGGTTTGGGTTGCACCGGCTTGCCGTCGAGAGTCACGGTTCCGGAAACGGAGCCGACGGAAGAGGTGTCCACAACTTTCTTGGCATTCGATTCTGACACTGGCTTCTCGTTCGTCTCATTACTCTTGCCGCCGCATCCTACGATGGCAACTGCCAAAACCGCTCCTAATGATAGATTAAAAAACTTGGTCTTCATTTCGAACAATTCCTCCTTAGTAAAACGAGGTTATTCTAACAATTCCGTAGCTTTATAAGGCGCAAATTCTTTTGACACTGGGACGGCGTAATGGCACCTACTTGCCTGCGGCCGCGCCTTTAGCGCCTGCTCCACCCGAGGACTTCGTGCCTCCGCTCGCGGGGGCTGGAGACTTTCCGACCAGCGCGGCTTGTTCCTGCGGCGTCAGTGTGAACATGTAACGGACCAACAAGTCTGCTTGATCACCGGTGTAATGCTGGACAGAAGCTGGCACCGGGCCGGAGAACACCCAGTGGTCGCCGTCGAGATGGAACAATCCCGAAGGCATGGCGGTCCCGGGAATAATTTTCGCGGGATCGATGATCCAGCGCTCAGTCCAAGCCGGTTGCAAGCGATCGCGGGCCAGCAAAAAATTTGGCGCGATGGCATTTTTGTCGTGCGCTTCGTTGCCAGTCATATGGCATTTCAAGCAAGGCGCAGCCGGGCTGGTGAAGAGTGCGCGGGCCATGGCGCGCTCATTGTCGTCCAAAGGCTGCACCTTGGGAGGTATGAACGGATCAGGCTGCGAAGACATGGCCTGGAAAAAGAGCACGAGTTTGCGAATTTCGTCGTTGGAAAGATAAAACGTGGGCATGCGCACTTGCAAATACTGGCGCACGCCGTTGCGGTTCGTATCGGTGGTGCTGAGCGACGGGTTGGCGAGGAACTGCCTGAGCCATTCCGGGTTTACGCGCGCGCCTTCGGTGGTTAGCACCGGAGGAAGATTGGCTTTGTTCTCGCCTTGATAGAAAGGCAAGGTCTGCATCACGGATTTCTGGCCTACATCGATCTGATGGCAGCCGATGCAGTTGTACTTCGTGACGACCCACCAACCCTCTTGAATGTAACGGCGGCGGTCAGCTGGCCGGTACATATATTCCGGCGGCAAAGTTGGATCGGTGCTACCCAACAGCATGCTAACGAGGGCTTCCACGTCGCCTTTGCCATAAAGATTCGGCTTGGGCATGCGCAACGCGTCCATCGGATTGGCGTGATATTTACCCTGGTCGTAAATTCCCGGGTTCTGAAGTTTCTGTTCGAAGAAACCTTTTGCGTCGTACCAGGGGCCGCGTGGGGAATCTTTGCCATTCGGGAAAACGCCGCGCTTGGCGTCTTCGGTCCAGAGCGCGAAATCAAGGCGTTCGATGGGCTTGCTACCTTCGTTCGTAAGCTCGGTGCCGATGCGGCCTTCGTCTTCAAGACCGCTGAGTTCGTGGCAACCGGCGCAACCGTAATGTCGCGCAAGGTCTTTACCTTTCGCGGCGAGCTGCGGATCGTCCATGTAATCGGCGGAAGCGTAGGACGCATCTGGATGTTTCTGAGCCATCAAGTAGGTGGCGATGTCGCGGGCGTCGTCCATCGAAAGACGCAGGCTTGGCATCACAGTGGGCTGTTGAACTACCAACTCGTGGCCGTCGTTCGGGCAACGCGAATGATCCAGATCGAAGACGTATGGGAGGTTGTGCTTGGCGTAATCTCCAGGACCGAGATCCTTCTTTTCGTAAGGGCAATACGGGCGGGTGCGCTGACGCGGGTCGTGGACCCAGCGGACGACGTAATCGTAATTTTCCTTTTCGCCGACGCGGCTTAGGTTCGCGGCGAAAGTTCCACCGACCGCTGAAGATCCTTCACCCATGGAGTGGCACGCGAGGCAGCCGCGCTCTTCGAAAAGTTCTTTGCCGTGGGCGGCATTGCCCGGCGCTTGATGGTCGAGCGGGGGATCAGTGAGTCCGGCTTGCCAGACAAAAGCTGCGAGGGCCTGAATCTCATCTTGCGAGAGGCGGAACTGCGGCATCTTAGTGGTGGGCCGGAATTCCGTTGTGTGGCCGATCCAGTACGGGATCCATTCTTTGCGGAGCTTTTGGCGCGCTTCCTTCAGATCGGGGCCAACTTTTTTAATTTCCTGCAAAAGATTGTGGCTCTGCTGTTCGAGGGATTCCGCTCGCGCGTCCATACGGCTGATTTCGACAGTGAGGTTGGTGGCCTGACCGTTCAGCTTGTCGGCCGTTGCGTTATCGGGGGCTGCGTCGGCTTGCTTCTGCAAACGCGGGATCGTTAGCAGGTCGTCGGTTTTGGCTTTCGCGAGTTGCAAAATCTGCTGGCGCGCATTGACGAGCTGCTCGTCCTGATTGTCGAAACCTTGGAAGCGGTGGCATCCGATGCAACCACGCTGGCGGTAAAGCTGCTTTCCTTCGTTGAGGACGGGCGCGTGCTCGGTGACCATGTCCGCGGAATGGCACTGCTGGCATCCGGCGTTGTAATTTTCGGGATAATACAGGGGCCACAGCCAGTGCGGGTAACGTCCATGTCCGCGCTGAACAGAGTCGATCGCGCGGCCGTTTCCACCGTGGCATGGTGAGCATCCGAATTTCTCGAGCGGATGCAACGCCATTAGTTCCTGATCGGGGTGACTGGAGAAAGGCGCGTCGTTACTTTTCGCCATTCCGAGGTCGGCCTTCGTGAGAGTCACCTGAGATGGCACGTACTTAGGATCGGTGGCGACGTGGCACGACTCGCAGCGATCTACCAACCCTGCGCCGCCCAAATTGTTGATGGATGCGCCTGACGGATTTACGTTCACCTGAATGATGCGCGCGTCGAAATCTTCCATGGATTTGCGTAGGCCGTCGAGCGAAGTGGAACTCAAACCGGGCAGATGGTCGGACACGTAGAGGGTTAGTTCGGTCTGGGAGTCCTTCGCCGGCTTGTCAACTTCTCCGCGTTTTGCAATGAGCGCTGCGCGCTGCGCCATGATGCTGGTAAACGTGTCGTTCAATTGATCGGCGGTAAAGACCTTATTCTTCTGCACCTGGCCATTCTCTATCGGCCAGTCCACTTTCCACGTGGAGTTGCGCCCGTCCTGCAGTTCTTTCAGGCGCTTGGCCTTTTCGTTCTTGTCGCCGGCGGGAATAATTTCGTATTGATATACCAAATGTCCGATTTTTCCGCGTTCGTCCTTAAAGGCATCGCCGATGGCCGCGCGTTGCTCGTCAAGGAGCTCGATTTGTTTGGCGATTTCGTCATCCTGGGATTTTGCGGCTTGTTGAGCGCCGGCGAGCTTTGCGGCGAGAGTTTTATATTCCGGGGAAGAATAAACGTCCGCTTCTTCTTTTTTCTTTTGCTTGATGTCCTTGCCGAGGTAATCGGAGTAGGACTCGGCGAAGCGGGTTTGATAACGCCGCCAGGGCTGCAGTCCATAAAACTCGACGTAAAAAGACCAGGCGACGGTGAGGATTAAGAGGAGCGAAGCGATCAAAAGCGGAAAGGTAAACGATCGATTCTTGATCGGATCGTCCGGCGCTGTGTCAGGTGACCGATCAGGCACCCTTGTTCCTCCGTTTCATTTCTGCGGCGTTGGCGGCCGCGTAAGACGGGATCAAATGCTGAACCATGGCGTCACCCAGATATATTTAATCGTGAAAACCAATCGCAGGAGAATTTTGATCGGCAGCGAAACCATGAAGATCAAAAACGTGTACATGGTCACAAGCTGCAGCAAACTCATGCGCTTGTAAATCTTCTTGCTGAACTCTGTGCGCATGCACAGCCAGTGGACCAGGAACGCCGCGAGAATGAAAAACAATACTAGCGGGAAAACTCCAAAAATCGCGCGTGCCCAGATCGCCGCTTGATCTTTCGTCGTATGGAAAATCGGGGCGAGCCACGACCCATCGATGCCGACAACCTGGTCGAGGTTTCGGTTCACCGCATAATCCACACGTTCAGCGTCCCAAGTTTGTCCCGGCCAAAACCACATCCAGCCAGGGCCGCGGATAAACGTTCCAATCACAATCATCAAAACCCAGAGGCCGATGAAGCCGACGAGGAATGTCCAGATGGAAAATTTTCGCTGCTTGTAGGTGTAGTAGCCATTGCCTAGCGGATTCGCGTCGATATACGGAATGACCATCAGGCCTACGATGATCAGCGTCGGCATCACTACGCCGGCGATCCACGGGTCGAAGTACACCAGCATTTCCTGGAGGCCCAGGAAATACCAAGGCGCTTTGGCCGGGTTCATGGTGACATTTGGATTGGCGGGCTCTTCGAGGGGAGCGTTCAGAGTTAATGACCACGCCATGAGCAATACCGTGACAAGGATGGCTACCAAAAATTCCATGCGCATCAGGTAAGGCCAAGTGTGGACTTCCTTTTCCCACTTGGGATCCCACTCTTGGGTCTTGCGGTACTTGGTTTTGGCAGCTTGCGCGTCGGATTCCAGAATTGCAATCAGCTTATCGTTGGCAACCGCTTGCCGCAGGGCGTACCACATATAAAAAGGGGCGAGGAACAACAGCGCCACGATAGGCACGTTGTCCGGCGCGGATGCGATTTCCCAAATTTGGCGAAAGTCAAAAGGCATCGATTCGCTCTGTCCTTTAGAAACTTTCCCGCTAAGATTGATATCCTAACCCATGCCGCTCGGCCGCAAAATTACAGGCCGCGGACTTCTCTCTTCCTTGATTTCCGATTCGAGCATCACCGGCGCGGGGCCTGATATTCCCCCGTCTTTTCGCACGCGCCAGAAATGGACGCCCAAAAATATCGCGACGATCAGCGGGATCGCGATGCAATGCCAAATGTAGGCGCGCAGCAAGGCATTCGCGTCCACGATAGAGCCGCCGAGCAAGGCGAAGCGCACGTCGTTATACGGCGTCATGCCCATTTGCGCGCCGAAGGGGCCTTCATTTCCTAACAGCGGCGTGGCTCGCGCCATGTTCGTACCGACGGTGACGGCCCAGAAGCCAAGCTGATCGTCCGGCAGCAAATATCCGGTAAAGCTCAACAACATCGTGAGCACCATGAGCAGAACGCCGACGCACCAGTTAAATTCGCGCGGGCGTTTATAGGAGCCGGTCATGAAGACGCGGAACATATGCAGCCAGACCGCGATGATCATCAAGTGCGCGGCCCAGCGGTGCATGTTGCGCAGCAATTTGCCGAAGGGGACGTCATTTTCGAGGTACAGAATGTCGCGGAAGGCTTGCACTTTTGTGGGGTGGTAATAAAACATCAAGAGCACGCCGGTGAAAGTGAGGACGATGAACAGGTAAAAAGTGATTCCGCCCATGCCCCAGGTGAAATTGTATTTCGTGGCGTCACGATTAACTTTGGCCGGGTGCAGGTGGAAAAAAACGTTGGAAAGAACGCTGAGAGCGCGGTTGCGGGGCTCATCGTCGTGCTTGACGCGGAAAATTGAGCGGTAAAGCTGAGTCTTTTCCGGCTCCTTCAGCTCGGCGACCTGCTGCTTAGCTTTTTCCTCCAGCGTCTCGCGGAGCGCTGCAGCAGAATCCTTGGCTTTCTCTAGGACGCCGGTCTTCTTGCCGTCGCCGTTTTCTTCGGGCATCCGCCTGACCCCTTGTCCTGCTCAAATCTTGGCGATTAAATTCACGCCGCTTTGGTGCAGCCCAAGCCTACACGTTCAAAAAAGCTCCTGGATCGTTGAAATGATTTACGCCCGCACGCGGATCGTCCACGAACAGGCGGCTCGTATCCACGGTAATTTTTCCCGTGGGATCGAGCTGGACAAAAGAACGGTCCATGGGACGCGGCGCGGGTCCTTCAAAGTTCACACCCTCACTGTCGTAACCGCTGCCGTGGCAAGGACACTTGAATTTATTTTCCGCCGGTTTCCATTCCGGAGTGCAACCGAGGTGCGTGCAGCGCGCGAAAATAACGAAAAGGCGGTCCGGCTCCCGCACGACCCACACACGGTTGGTCATCAAGAAGCGCTGATCGATTCCCAAGGCAAAGTCGGAAGGAAATCCGATGTCGAAAACTGTATTGGGCTCGTACAACGCGCGGGGGAAGAAAAACCGGAGGAACATCAGGAAGTTAACGCCGAGATAGCCCCAAATACATGCCCAAATGACGCGACGGCGGGTCGTGTTCACCGCTTTTTCCGTCGATTTAGCGTCCAGCGCAGCAGATGCATTTGCTGCCGGCGCCTTGGAAGACGCGCTGGTCGTTTCCCCGGACTTCCCGTCAGACATATCTGGCATCGGCCCGTTTAGTTACGGTCATCAAATCCTAAAAAATATAAAGGCAACACGAAGTCGAAGCAAGAACATTGGTTTATATGCCGTGGGAATCTCTGTGTCAAGTGGTTACGAACCTCCCGGTGACAATTATTTCCGGCTTTTCTTCTTGCGAACAATCGTTTGCGCGGCGAACGCGAGCGGTTTATTGGGGCTAAGACACTACGGAGGAGACGCCGTTGCGTTTTCCGACGGCGCGAAGAACCAGATCTGCCAAGGCCCGGATCAAGAGAGGCGACTCATTCAGCGCCGGCATCATGTGAAACTCGGTGATGCCGAGAGATTCGGCATGTTCCCTGGCCTCGATATTAATTTCGTGGAGGGTTTCGATATGTTCGGTTAGAAACGAAATCGGAATCACCAGAACTTTCTTGATGCCGCTGCGCGCGAGCTTATCGACGGTATCCGTCAGCGAAGGTTGAATCCATTTCTGCGGTCCTACCTTGCTTTGAAAACACAAGCCGTGAGGATTGGGCCACGCGCCAAGTTCCATCACGAGCTGAACAGTTTCCTGGATTTGTTTCGGGTAAGGATCGCCCTTTTCCACCAGAGTAAGCGGAAGGCTGTGGGCGCTGAAGAGAAGATGCACTTCATCGGGATGCGGCAATTGCTGCAACACCCCATTCACGCGGTCAACGATGGCCGCAACGTAGTCAGGATGATCGTAAAAGTGATCGACGAGATGGACGGGCACCTGAGTTTTGTAAAGGCGATTCCATTCCTTCAGGCTGCTGCCCGTCGTGGCGAAGGAAAAGTGCGGGTAGAGCGGAAGAAGCACAAGCTCGTCGTACGGCGTGTTCTGCAAGGTGGCCACCGCTTCTTGAGTGTCGGGATGCCAGTAGCGCATAGCCACGATCGTTCGCGCCTGAATATGCGGACGCAGCTCCAACTGAAGGGCCAGTGCTTGCTGCTCGGTTAAACGGCGAATGGGAGAGCCGCCGCCTATTTCCGCGTAATGCTGGCGAACGATTTTCGAGCGCGTGGTGGAAATAAGCTTGGCCAACGGTTTGCGCGCAAGAAATGCGCCGGGGAAATTGATGATGTCGGGATCGCAAAATAATCTATAGAGAAATGGCTCGACTGCGGCTTGATTGTCAGGTCCACCCAGCTGGAATAATATAATGGCGATCTTCTTCGGCCCATCCATAACGCACCTCTTGCAAAACTACCGTCCACGCATTTGCTGTTTGAGACTCTCGATATCCTGCCGCAGTCGAGCCAAGCGCCGGGCGATAGATACTTCATACACGAAAAAAACGGCCCACACCACCATCCAGGCGGCAAACAAATTCTCGAAATTCTTCATGGCCTCTCCTTACCAATAGATGACGGCTCAAGATTCAGGGTTTCATACTCCATGCGAAGTTCTTCGAACTCCTGGCGCAACTGCTCGAGCCTGTAACGGCCAATCAGGACGAGAATCATCACTCCCATTACGGCGATAACGCAAAGCAGAAGAACTTTGCCAATCACGGGGTCAAGACCGGAGCCTGAACCACCCAGAATCACTGGTTGCGGGTGTTGCGTGCGCCAAAGGCGATTGGAAACGTAAACTAACGGCGCGTCGAGAAAGGCGAAAATGCCGAAGACCGCTGAAAGGGTCGCCTTCTTTTCGGGATCGTCCAACAGGCCGCGCAACAATAAATAGGCAATGTAAAGCAGCCACAGGATGAAGGTGGTGGTGAGGCGCGCGTCCCAGGTCCACCATATTCCCCACACCGGCTTGGCCCACAACGGGCCTGTGGCGAGGCCGATGGTGCAGCAGACTACGCCAACTTCTACTGCCGAGACGCCCCAGGAGTCCCACTTAGATTTGTGCGTGGCCAAATACGCGATGTTTGCGATGAAGGCCACGGAGAGCGCGGTGAACATCGCCGCCCAACTCGGCACATGGAAATAAAAGATGCGTTGGATGACGTGCATGGTTCTTTCGTCGGGGGCGATGAAAAGTGCTGCATATCCAGCGAAGAAAATCAGGCCGGCGACGAGAATTGTGGATGCGTAGCGAACTTTCATCGAATGCTTCTCATTATTCCTCAATTAAATAATCGCACAGAAGCCAGGACGCCGTCAGGAATACGATATCAAATCCGGCAAGCAACGCGACCCAAGTGCGGTCGAGCTCGGGCTGTTCCACGAACAAAGAGGCGGTGGCTTCCACGGCAGCGATCAGCAAGGGAGTCAGAATGGGCAGCAAAAGAAGTGGGAGGAGCAATTCACGCAGGCGCGCGTGGGACGAAATCGCGGAGAACACGGTTCCGGTCACCGTCAGGCCAATGGTGCCTAATACCAGCACGAGAATTAGCTGGGCGACGACGCCGGACAGCGACACGTTGTACAAAACCGAAAAAACCGGAACGAGCACGACTTCCACTAGCGACATAAAAATGAAATTTGCGAACATCTTCGCCGAGAGAATTGCGAACGGCGAAATCGGCGCCATGCGTAGGGCGTCCATGGTGTCGTTGAGGCGTTCTCTGGCGAAGGACGGATTTAGCATGAGCGAACCGGCGAATAGAAATGAAATCCAAAGAAGGCCGGGACCGTAACGCCGCGATTCCGCGGCGGTGGGATCGAACGCAAAACTGAAGAGCACCACGATTACCAAGGCGAATACGATTGTGGCGCTCAAAAGTTCGCGCGTGCGGAACTCCAAACGCAGTTCTTTGGCCAGCAGGATCGCAGCGAAGCGGGCGGTGCTCATTCAGGCGTCCGCCGCAATGCGGCAAGCAATCGGCGCGGGTCACCCTGCGGGCCGCTGTCGTCTTGTACTGTGCCAGCCGCCAACACTATCGCGCGCGAGGCCAATTCGAGCGATTCGTTTCTAGCGTGGGTGCTCATTATCACGGTGCAACCGTCTTCGCGTAGATTCTCAAGAGTAGCGCTGAACCATGCGAGGCCCTGGCGGTCAAGGCCGGCGGCCGGCTCATCGAGCAGAAGAAGGCGCGGGGCGTGCAGGAGCGCGCGAGCAATTGCCAATCGTTGGCGCATGCCGCGCGAAAATGTTCGCACCAGACTTCCGGCGCGGGAACCCAGCCCGCAGGTTTCCAAAGCGTTTGCGACGCGGACAGAAACATCATCAAGGCCGTAAAGTTGGGCGAATAGTGTGAGATTTTCGGTGGCGGTCAATTCATCGTAAAGCGAAGTGCTGTGCCCGACCATGCCGAGCTGTCTTTTTGTTTCCGAGGGATCCAGTGGCTGGCTGGGGTGCTCGGTGTTTGTATATTGAACTTTGCCACGCGTGGGTGCTGCGAGCAGGGCGGCGATGCGCAATAAAGTTGTCTTCCCTGCCCCGTTGGGACCCAAGAGCGCTACAAATTCCCCGGAATGGATTTGGAGGGAGATACCGCGCAACGCAAAGAAAGATCCAAAACGCTTTTCGATACCCGCGAAGGAAATTCCAAGAGAGGACATGGCAGGACGAGAAGTGGAGCTGTTTGCGGGCAAGGCGTTTCGCTTAGCCTCGCACTAAATCGCGCAGGACTTTTTCCAGCTGTTGGCGCTCGCGCTCGTAATCCATCTCAGTGATGGTTCCGGCTTGGCGGCGCAATTCGAGGCGGAAGAGGCTGTCTTTTAATTCGTCGAGGCTTCCACGAACTTCGCGATTTACCTGGGCCACTGTTTCAGTAATGACCGGCGCGGGCGATTGTTTTGAAGCCGCGGGAAACGCGGTCTTCGCCGAAACTTCTGCAACTGCAGGAGCATTGCCGTTCGTTGGCATGATTACCTGCGGACGTCGCCACAAGTAAACGAAGCCTAGCGCGAAAATTGAGGCGAAGCCGCCGACAAGAATCCATTTCAGGCTGTCCAGACGGGCCGGAACGGTGGTTGCCGCGGCAGTGGTGGCTTCGGCGCCGGAAGCCTCTAAGCGCGAATTCACCGAGGCATTGGCAGATCTATCGGGTGGGCTGGAGGCACCGCCTTCACTTGCTCCCTGACTCGCAGCGGGAATCGGCGCGGTGCCGGAAACTTTTATCGCTATAGGTGCGTCTGCAGCGACGGCAGTTCGAGTGTAAACATTAAACCCCTGGTCTTGGCCTGCGGGGGAAATTCCGTCACCGGAGATCTGGACCGTCGGTGGCGCGGCGATAATTAACCGATCAGTCGCGTACGGCGAGGTGTTCTTCAGCGTTATCTGATTGCCCGGATATGGCACTTTGTAAGAAATTCGCACGCCGCTCTCGCCGGGACGAAATGGAAACGCGATGGCCAACCTATTTTTGCCCTTATCGATGGTGCCTTGAACTACCGACATTCCCGCAGAGCCCCATGCGGAGGCTTGATTGAAGTCTGCGCCATCGGGGATTGAGAAATTGAAGGAGCCATCGGCGCGATAGAAGGCGACGGGAGGCTGCGTTTTGTTCTCGATGGCGTATTCTTCCCCGACCATCAGATCGGCTCCGTTTGGCTGGACGATGATGGCGTGATTGCTTACGGCGAACGCGGTCGGTCTATCTGTGGGTTCAAAAACTTGCACGTCAGCGGTAGCCTTTCCGGGAGGCACCGGCTCATGGTAATTCACGCCGCGATAGACTACGCGAATAAGCATAGGTGCGCCGGCACCGAGGCCGGCGTTCTCGAAGGAATAATGTCCCCTCGAATCGGTCTTTGTGTTTGCTACCGGCTGCATTCCGCCTTGAAGTTGGATAAGAATTACCTCTGCGCCAGCAGCGGGCTTGCCAGTAGTGCCATTTTTTACAGTGCCCGAGACCGAACCGGCCGCTCCGACCGGGGCTAAGGCGGCGGACATTGCTAGTCCCAAGAGAAAAACCGTAACGACACGCATGCTTCCAAACTTAAAAAGCTGAAGATTCATGAACGCTGCACCTTTGATGTTGCGGCTTGACGAGTGGCCGGAGTGGGAGTTCCGCCGGTTAGTTGGTCCATATCGGCCAGCACCCGGGCCGCTTCTACTTCCAACAATTGCTTGGTTTCTTCGTAGTCGGCTTCCGAAAATTTGCCAGCCCGGTATTCAAAGCGCAGGTCACGGAGATTCTCGTAAATCGCATCGCGACGCTCCAGCAACTGATCGAGTTTCGTGCGATGCGGCGCTGAATCGGAAGCTTCCGGCTGGACCATAAAAATAAAAACAACAGTAGCAGCGGCGAGCAACGCGCAGGCCACGGCGATATCGATGTTACTCATCGTCTTCTTTTCCGGCTTCGCGCTGAGCGCGGGAGAGAAATTCGGCGGAAACTCCGGGCCCTAATGCCGTAGCGAGCGTGGCCCTGTTCCGCCAGCGCCGCACAAGAAACCAGACGAGAATCAGCGCTAAGATCGGCATAACCACGGGAGTAACCCAGGCGGCCAGATTGAATCCTTTGGCAGGCGGAACGATTAGAACGGTGGGGCCATATTCCTGCACGAAAGCCTGCAAGGTGAGGTCGTCGGACTCGTTGCGGTTCACGCGCTCGTTGATTTCTTTCTGCATTCCCTTGGCAGTGTCACACGGGCCGGAAAACGAGCCGCCGGTGTGATTGCAACCTGTGGCGGAATCCTCGCAGCCGCCGCACATGCATTTCACCCTTCTGCCGAGCTCTTTTCCGCGCTCGGTCTGTTGCGCATACAGCGAAGACGTAAATAGAAACGGCGCTTGCATCGCGATTAAGAGAGCGGCGAATGCGATGAGCAGCGGCTTCGCACGTGAGGAAGGAAACTTCGCCGAACGAAGCCTAATCACTCGCGTCACCTCTGCGCGCAATTGCACCGATCGGCGAGGTACTTGCCGAAACTCGATCTCCCCAAGATTGCTCGCTCACCGGACGTAGCACCAAGGCCGTCCGCCGATTTGGCAGCATCGCCAGTCCGGTGCCGAGAACAACCACAATGCCGCCAAACCAAATCCATTTCACAAGCGGATTGAGATACGCGTGGATAACGGGCTGGCCATTTTCAGGACTGCGTCCGGCATACACGATATAAAGATCGCGCAGCGGCGAACTTTGAACCGCAACCATCGTTTCCGTCACCTGGCTGGAGAGGAAGAACCGGCGCTCAGGGTAGAGCATCATTTCGGACTTGCCATTGCGGAAGACTTCCAGGGTAGCGCGTTCTGAATCGTAATTCGCAGTCGCAACACGGTCGAAATTTTGGCAAAGAATCGAGTAGGGACCGATGTTGAGCGTTTGCCCAATCGCCATTTCCTTTTGGACGTCTTTGTTGAATGGCACGCCCGCGATGCCGATGAAAATCAACACCATTCCGAAGTGGACTACATACCCGCCGTAGCGGCGAGTATTTCGCATAGTTAATTCGCCAACGGCCGAAATGAGGTTTGAACCGTCTCGCGCAGCAATTACTCGTGCTCCGCGGAAAAATTCAGAAAGAATCGTTAGCGTTACGAACACGCCGAGTATCAGACAAATGAGCGAGTAGATATCGCGGAAGCCGAAGATCGACGCAACTACTCCAGCGACGCCGCCGCCGAGGAGAGGCCACGCGAAGTTTCGTCTTAAGGCGTCAAAAGAAGTCTTTCGCCACGCCAGCAATGGCCCGACACCTGTAAGCAAGAGAAGAAACAGTGCGATCGGGATATTCACTTTATTGAAAAACGGAGGGCCTACGCTGATTTTGCTTCCCACGACCCACTCGGAAAGCACCGGGAAGAGCGTTCCCCACAAAACCGCGAAACATGCCGCCAACAAAATCAAATTGTTAAACAGGAAGCTCGATTCTCGCGAGACCAGCGAGTCCAGTTGATTGTCGCTACGCAAATAGTCGCGATTCTTCCAGTAGGACGCGAAACACACGACGAACACCAAGAGAAGAAATCCTACGAACCAGTTCCCTATCGAAGATTGCGCGAAGGCGTGCACCGAGCTGACTACGCCGGAGCGCGTCAGCATCGTTCCGAGAATACACAGCATGAACGTGGTAAAGACGAGCCAGATGTTCCAGACCTTCATCATGCCGCGCTTTTCCTGCATCATTACGGAATGCAGAAATGCCGTGCCGGTGATCCAAGGCAGCAGCGAAGCGTTTTCGACTGGATCCCACGCCCAATATCCGCCCCAACCGAGCACGGCGTAAGCCCAATGCGCGCCGAGCAGAATCCCAACGCTCTGGAAGCACCATGCAATCATGGTCCAGCGGCGCGTGATGTGAATCCATTTCTCACCGGGGTATCGGCCGAGCAGCGCCGCCAGCGCAAAAGCAAACGGAACCGTAAATCCGGTGTAGCCGAGGTAGAGCATCGGCGGATGTATCACCATCTCCGGATATTGCAGTAGGGGGTTCAAGCCGTGGCCATCGGACAGCGCCGAAAGCCTCATCACACCGGACGGGTCTGCGCCGGCGAGAACAGCAAAAGGACTAGCCACAAAATTATTCAGCGTGAGGAAAAATGTTTGGACGCCCGCCAGCACGACGCCTACGTATGGCATCAACTCCGGATGCTTGTTGCGATTAACGAGAAGAGCGAAAAATGCGTAGGTGGAAAGCAGCCACGTCCACAAAAGCAGCGAGCCTTCCTGGCCGGCCCAAAGAGCGGCGAACTTGTAATAGAAAGGTAGCGCGCGATTGCTGTGCGCCGCCACGTAGGCCATGGAAAAATTGTCGGTGAAGAAATAGTACTCGAGGCAGCCGACCGCGATGGTAACCAGGATAAAAACTGCCAATCCAGCGTTCCGCGCGCTCTTGGTCAGCAGAGTCTTGCGCGTGACGATGCCCGCGATGCCGGCGCCTATCGCATACACTGCAGCCAACAAGGCGAGCAGAAGTGCAAAAGATCCCAAGATGTCCAATGAAATCCCCCGCCGAACGATTTCCCGTTATGACAAAACTAATTCGCCGCGGAGCGCTCCGCGGGCGCATTCGAGGTCTGCGCTGGCTGCGGGCCGCCAGCCGTTTGTCCGGGCGTAGCCTCATATTTCGATGCGCACTTCGCCTGCACCTGTTCGGCTACGAAGCGATTGTCCGGCCGCAATTTACCCTCGACTAAAGCCTGCGCCCCATCTTTGAAAGTATCCGGAAGCGGGTCGCGGCCAACGTAACTGACCGTGAGATCCTTGCCCTGCTCGGTGAGCACAAAATCCACGCCACCGGGTACATGAGAGATGCTTCCGTTGCGCACATTGCCGGAGACGCGCATACGCTGATGCAGCGTTGATCCGCTAAGCCCAGGAAGCTCGGAGATCGTATGGTAATAAGTCTTACTCTGTGTGAACCCAACGTAGGCGAGAGACACGAGCGTGATCACGATAATTGCCGAGCCCACAAGGAATTTAGAGCGGACTTTCATTTTCCTTCTCCTAACCCATACCAATCCGGCTAAACGAGAACAACAGCGGGATTCTAGCACAATGGTAGGGCAGGCTCGATAAGTCTTAAATCTTCTGAATATGCTGTTTCAGGGCTGTGAAGCACCGGCTAAGGCGTCGGCTTCTTCGCGGATAGCGTCCCAGGCGCGTTGAATGTGCGGCAGTTCTGTCTTTGTTTGAGCCACACAAAATCGAATGGTGTGCTTGCCATTCAGCCGTGCGTGCGACAAGTAAAGCTTGCCGCTGTGATTCAACCTCCGCAAGAGTTCTTCGTTCACTTCGTCGGATGCCTTCAGCCGAAAACAGATCAAGTTCAGCGGGGCTGGCGCCATTATTTCGAAGCGCGAATCATCCTGAACCCAGCGTAGAAATTTTTGCGCCAACTCCACGTGGCGGCGGATTAGCGACTGCAAACCCTCTACGCCGTAATGTTGTATGACGAACCATAGTTTCAGCGCTCGGAATCTGCGGCCTAATGGAACGTGCCAGTTGCGATATTCGAAGACTGCATCCGAGCCGGTTGCGTGATTCCGCAAGTACTCCGGCAGGACGTCGAGAGTTCGCGTCAACGTTTCGCGATCGGCTACGTAAAAACAACTGCAATCGAAATTCGTGAACATCCATTTGTGGGCATCGAAGCAATAGCTGTCAGCCAATTCCAAACCCTGGTGGATGTGCCGAAATTCCGGACAGAGCGCGGCGGTTCCGGCCATGGCTGCGTCCACATGCAGCCACAGATTGTGTTTCTTGCAGATCCGGCCGATGGATTCCAGGGGATCGAAAGCCAGCGAGGAAGTGGTTCCGACCGTGGCGCACACGATAAACGGAATCTTGCCGGCACGCTTATCTTCCTCGATTGCTTTTTCGAGCAATTCCGGACGCATGGCGAAGTCCGCATCGACATCGATCAAACGAAGGTTGCGTCTTCCAATTCCTGCAACCTTGATGTCCTTTTCGATGGAGGAGTGGGCTTGGGTAGAGGTGTACGCCACCAATTCGTCACGACAGCCGTCTTCATTGCTGCGAAAACCTGTGGCGCGCTCTCGTGCGGCTAGTACAGCGCAAAGCGATGAACTCGACGCCGAATCCTGGATTACGCCGCCGCCTTTTCCGGTCGAGAGAAACGTTTGGGGTAGGGCGAGCATCTTGGCCAGCCAGTCAAGAACCAGCGTTTCGAGTTCGGTGCATGCGGGACTGGTAGTCCAAAGCATTCCCTGCACTGCCAGCCCGGAGGAGAGTAAGTCGGCGAGCACGGAAGGCTCGGATGTATTCGCAGGAAAGTACGCGAAGAAGTTCGGCGATTGCCAATGTGTGATTCCCGGCATAATTTTTGCATTCACGGCGGCGAGAATCGTGTCGAAATTCTCTCCGGACTGCGGTGGGTCCGGTGGGAGCGATTTGCGGATCTGGCCGGGTACAACTTGCGCCAGGACCGGATAGCGTTCGACTTGGTCGTAGTAATCCGCGATCCAATCGATTAGGCGCTTGCCGGTGTCACGGAATTGTTGCGAGGTCATGTGCGGGGAGCGTTCCACGAAGTCTCCTTAGTCACAGTGCGAACAATCAATATCTACAAAACAAGTGCGCAATTATAGCAGCGTGGCGCATGTGGGGTCGTCGAGTGACGGGGGCACATAGGAAGAAGCCCAATTAGATCGAGTGAGGCAGAATAGCGAAGAGTTCATCGCTCAATGAAGGAGTCCGCCCGGTTGGACCTGCCTCAGGCAATCCAATAGGCGGCGAAAAAGGTTTGCCATGATTCAACAGCAGCCGGTCGCGCAGTTCACTTCGCTCGAACAACGGAATCAGTTTGGCCAACGAAGCGGAGAGCAGCGCGACGTATTTGGGTTTATACGATTTTTCAATTCGCCGGATCAATGTTGGTCCGGCGCGTTCGATGGCAGCGGCCAGCGCATCTGCAGGCTCGATCGGGCATTCCACAGAGTGAGCAAGATAAAATCCGCGATGTTGGAATTCAGCGAGAGCTGTTTCTTCGGCCATTTCGGAATCAGGCGCAACGGCGGAACATTTTACAATCTCATCAAAATAATCCCGGGAAATCTTGGAACGTCCCTCGCGATTGCCGGCGGAGCGATAGAAATAATCTTCCGTGCGGGAAGGAGGGGCGGCGTCAATCAAAAGTACCTGTATGTGAACGGGGCGGAATCGCGTGGCAAGTTCTAATCGCTGGATGCGGCGACGAATGTGGGCGTCGTCAGCAGACATTCCGCATCCATCGCAAACGGGCATTGTGCTCCTCGATTATAAATCTGATTACGAAGGATGGCACGGCCAGGGATTTTGTGCAAACGCGGCTCTTAAGCACGCGCACGGGTGGCTCTAGTGGCTTTCTTCGTCGCGAGGGGCGGCGGGAATCGCGGGAGGTTCAGGCAACGATTCCGAACTAGGCGCGGTCTTTCCCAATTTTGCACGGAGACACCCCACTAGTTCAGGCGCCAGGTTTGAGATGGCCATTCCTTCTGAGACCAGGAATTTGCAACTTAGAATAGGGCGAGCCTGATCGTCGTCAGATAGCTGGCAATCCACTCGGCAGTATTGGCAATCCTGGTTCCAACAAAACCGGCCGTACGGAATTGTTTCGGGACTGATGAATTGGAAGGCGCGTAGAAGCGAATTTCGCTCGGGCACTAGAAACGTTTTTCCCAGGATGGTGATCTCTACAAGCTTTTCGTACGGTCGAAAGACGTCCGACATGAGAGGTGTCCCCGTGTTTGCCACCGGCTGCTCCCTACTCCGTTAATTTTGTTGTGTAACGAAGCTAAATCACGGCGAGGCGCGGAGCAATGGAAACAGGCTGGGGCGTGCTCAATACTCCAATGGCGAGTCTATTATGCTCCTTCCGGCGGTGAACGATTAACGCCGTGCGAGCGGAGTTTCCTAACGAAACCTACCGACGAGGGACAAAGACCACGAGGGTGTAAGCCCCTAGCGCGATGCCGAGAGGCCCATCGATCAAAGCGAAAAAGCTCGCTACCAGCGCCGACGTGCGGCTGGAACCGGCGCGCCCTAGCAACGCAAGCGCGGCGAGAAGCGCAAATATTCCGGCGATGATGTTGAGCACCATCGCGAACACCAGAAACACATGAAAAAACGACATTAGCACGAAAGGGTTGGGCACGCGCGTGATCAATGCTCCCCACATGAGAGTTAGTGTGGGGGTGTAAATTAGGATAAAAACCGCGCCAGCAAATCTGAGAATGGCGTAGAACAACCATGCCACGCCGAGGGTCCGGTATGTCCCCTCAGGTTCAATCGATGTTGGCATTGCATCCATCCAGTTTTCGCGAAGCTACCTGTTTCATATCATTAGAGGACATTATTCATTAGAAGGTTACGACGCGAAAGTTGCGGGCAGCCTAAATTGGCTAAGCAAAGAACTGGCCCATGTGACGGAACTTTTGATAACGCTGCTCGACCAGGCGTTCGGGAGTCAGTTGAGACAATTCGTTTAACGAACGCGCCAGCACCGGCTCAAGAAGTTTGGCTGCAGCTTGATGGTCGTTATGCGCGCCACCATCCGGCTCAGGAATGATTTCATCGATCAGTTTCATTTCGAGCAAGTCGGGTGCGGTAATCTTCAAGGCCTCGGCCGCCAGTTCGGCCTTGCTCGGATCACGCCACATGATGGACGCGCATCCCTCCGGCGAGATGACGGAATAAACAGAATTTTCGAGCATGTAAACGCGATCGCCCACTGCGATGGCCAGAGCTCCGCCGGAACCGCCCTCTCCCGTAATTGTGACTACGATCGGAACAGGCAGACGCGACATCTCGCGCAAATTAAATGCGATGGCTTCCGCCTGTCCGCGCTCTTCCGCGTCCACGCCGGGATAGGCGCCTTGCGTATCAACAAAAATCAGAATCGGACGGCGGAATTTTGCCGCGAGTTCCATGGCGCGCATGGCCTTCCGATAGCCTTCCGGCTTGGCCTGGCCGAAGTTGCGAGCGAGGCGTTGCTTTGTGTCACGGCCTTTTTGATTTCCGACGATCATCACAGGCTTGCCGTGAAACGTGGCCATTCCAGCGATCAGCGCGGGATCGTCTGAAAAATTACGGTCGCCATGAATTTCGCTGAAATTTTCAAACAGAATTCGAATGTAATCATCGGTGTAAGGGCGTTGCGGGTGCCGCGCCAGTTGCAATCGCTGCCAGGCTCCGAGATGCGTGTAAAAATCGCGTTTCAATTCTTCTACCTCGCGGCGAATACGTTCGATTTCAACCGTGGTCTCGCCGGTTGGTGCGGAGAGCCTGCTCAGTTCCGCCACGTCACGCTCAAGGGCTTCGATCTCCGACTGGCGCTCGCGGGCAACTGCATTTTTGTTTGTGACCGCGGCGGCATTCAGATTATCGCGAGGTTCCGACGCTTGCGCTGGAGGAAATTGCTCGGTCTTGGCCTGGAGTTTGCGCGATTTAGCGAGCTCGCGCCTGCGTCGCAGCCGTTCGCGAGCCTCCCGGCGCTTGCTCATTGCACCACCGCGACCGAGTCAGTACCGCAGATTTCGCGAACGCGCTCCAACAATTCTCGATCGGCCTGGACAGCGCTTCCCGTTTCCATTGTGGCTTCCGTGCCGTCGGAGTTCACCAAGTCAAACGCCACGCGGCAACGTCCGGGCCTGCTTGAAAACAGCTCCTTCAATGATTCGAGCGCGCTGGGATCGACAGACCCGAGATCAACTCGCACCCGCAGCAAACTCGGAGCGCGGTCTGTGATTTGATCGAGGAGACGCGCGTCAGAAACGATCAGCCGCGTACCAACATCTTCGATCGCAACGCGTCCTTTGGCTAGCAAAGGCGTATTGGTCTTCAGAATCATTTCCAGCTTCTGATAACCCTCCGGAAAGACGAGCGCTTCGATCACGCCGGTGCGGTCTTGCAAAGTTAAAATGACCCAACGTGCGCCGCGCCTGGAACGCATGGGCCGCGATTGCACTATGATGCCGGCTACAACAACATCTTCGCCGTTGCGGCGGGTTTCCATGGTGGAAAGCTCAATCGCGTTCAAGTCTTTTAAGCGTCCGGCATAGCGATCCATCGGATGTCCGGAGATGTAAAAGCCCAAAGTTGCGTATTCGCCAGCAAGAAGTTGTTCTTCCGTCCATTCGGTGGCTTCGGGCAATGAACTTTCATTCCAGGATTCAGAGACATAATGAGCAGAGCCGACGCCAGGCATGAAAAGTCCGCCTTGCCCGACAGCCTTCGCCTGAACGCTCTTTTGGCCGCGCGCAATTGCCTGGTCGATCGCCGCAAAAAGTCGTCCACGAGAAGCTCCCAAGCAATCGAGCGCCCCTGCTTTTACCAGGCTCTCAAGCACACGCTTATTCAAGCATCTCGGCTCGATGGCCTCGCAAAAACTGAAAAGACTTTGGAAACGAACGCCGTCTTTCCGAGCTCCGCAAATCGCTTTAGCGGTGTTCTCACCGACGTTCTTAATCGCCGCCAAACCGAATCGAATGTCGTCACCAACGGGCGTAAAGTACAGCCCACTCTCCTGGACACACGGCGGCAAAACGCGGATGCCTAGGCCGCGAGACTCGTTGATATATTTCACAACTTTTTCGGTGTTCCCCGCTTCCGAGCTGAGCATCGCGGCCATGAACTCAACCGGGAAATGAACTTTCAGATAAGCGGTCTGATAAGCCAGCAGAGCGTACGCGCAGGCATGAGCTTTGGGAAAACCATAACGCGCGAATTCTTCCATCAAGTCAAAAAGCTTTTCAGCTTTCTTCGCAGGGACTTTGCGCGCGGCACAGCCGGCGAGGAATTTTTCGCGCTGCGCCGCCATCACTTCCACTTTTTTCTTGCCCATGGCGCTGCGCAGAATGTCCGCTTCGCCAAGCGTAAAGCCGGCGATTTGGTTGGCAATCTTCATCACCTGTTCTTGAAAAACAATTACACCCCAGGTTTCCGAAAGGATTTCCTCGAGTTCAGGGAGTTCATAGGTGACTTTTTTCTTGCCATGCTTGCGCGCGAGGAATTCATCGATCATTCCGCCCTGGATGGGGCCCGGGCGATATAGCGCATTCAGCGCCGTTAAATCTTCGATGCGCGTGGGTTGATAGCGCTTGAGAATGTCGCGCATTCCGTGCGACTCAAACTGAAATATTCCGCTGGTATCACCGCGCGCGAACAACGCGTAGGTTTCGGCGTCATCGAGCGGAAGCGTTGTCAAATCGAAGTCCACGCCGCGATTTTGTTTGATCATGCAAACCGCGTCCTCAAGAATCGTCAGAGTTGTCAGGCCCAGAAAATCCATCTTCAAGAGCCCGATGCGCCCTAGCGCATTCATATCGTACTGCGTGGTAATTTCATCCTTGCTGGACTTGTAGAGCGGGACGATTTCCGTGAGCGGCTGCGGCGAAATGACGACTCCAGCGGCGTGTGTGGATGCGTGGCGCGCCAGTCCTTCCAGGCGTAGCGCCACTTCAATTAACTCTTTTACCTTTTCATCTTTTCGCGCGGCTTCAAGCTGTGGCGATTGCTTGAGCGCCTCTTCCAGCGAAATATTCAGCGTCAACGGAATAAATTTGGCCAAGCGATCTACGTCGCCATACGCCATATCGAGCGCGCGCCCGGCATCTTTCAGCACAGCCTTAGCCGCCATCGTTCCAAACGTAATAATTTGCGCTACGTTCTCCGAGCCGTATTTTTGGCGCACGTAATCAATCACTTCGCCGCGACGACGCATGCAGAAATCGATATCGATATCCGGCATGGAAATACGTTCGGGATTTAGAAAGCGCTCGAAGAGCAAATCGTACTGCAGCGGATCAACGTCAGTGATGTGCAGCGAATAGCTCACCAGGCTTCCCGCTGCAGATCCTCGTCCAGGTCCGACCGGCACGCCCTGGGCGCGGGCGTAATGAATGAAATCCCAAACGATCAAGAAGTAGCTGGAAAAGCGCATCATCTTAATCATTTCAATTTCGTCGGTGAGCCGCTTTTCGTATTCCGAAAGCGAATGCCGCAGGCGGTTTTCTTTTACCAGCCGATCGATTTGCGGCGCGCGTGACCGAAAACCTTCGCGCACTGTTTTCTCGAAATAGGAATCGGCGGTGTCGCCTTCGGGCACTTTGAATTCAGGGAAAGGATTGTTCACGCGCTGGATCTTGACGTTGCAGCGTTCGGCAATAGCCACGGTGCGCGTAACGGCGTCCGGCAATTCGCGAAAAACCTGCGCCATCTCCTCGGCGGTCTTGAAATAAAACTGGTCGGTTGCAAATTTCATGCGCTGGCCGTCGCTCATGGTCTTGCCAGTTTGGATGCACATCAAAACTTCCTGCGCGTGCGAATCGGACTGCGTGAGGTAGTGGCAATCGTTCGTGGCCACCAATGGAATGCCACTCTCTTTGGAGAGCCTAACCAATTCTCGGTTTACGCGAATATCCTGTTCGAGCCCCTGGTCTTGAACCTCGAGGAAGAAATTCCCCTTGCCGAAAATATCGCGAAGGCGGTACGCGCTTGTCTTGGCCAGTTCGTATTTGTCGGACAGCAGCGCATCGGCCACCTCGCCGCGAAGGCACGCGGAAAGCGCGATGAGGCCTTTACTGTGTTTCGCAAGAAGTTCGTGATCGACCCGAGGCTTGTAATAAAAACCGTCCAGATAGCCGGTCGAAACCAGCTTCATCAAATTTCGATAGCCTTCGTCATTTTCGCAAAGCAGAACGAGATGGTTGGAGCGCTCCGCCTCCGTCCCGCGGTTTTTGTGATTATCCGGCGCAACGTACATCTCGCAGCCAATGATCGGCTTTACACCATGCGTAGTTGCTTCGTGGTAGAAATTCGCCGCCGCGAAGAGGTTGCCATGGTCAGTGACAGCAACAGCCGGCATGCCGCGGCGAGCCGCTTCTGCTGTTAGTTCACCGATTTCGCAGGCGCCATCGAGAAGAGAGTAGTCCGTGTGTAAATGAAGATGAACAAAGTTTGAAGAATTCATGCGTGAACTATTCTAAACCAGTTGACAGATTCGAGCATCGCCCATTGAGCCATTAACAAATTGCCTTCTTAAACGGGACTTGCGACGTGATCATCTTCAGCGGCCCGATTTTTTTGCCGCGCGCGATTTTGCTTTGGCGCTTCCATGCAGCCGCTTCTTGCCCGCTGTCGCCTTCGATTCGCTTTCAGCCTCGGCGTGTTTTGCGCGGGCCCTGGCTCCAATCGCGGCGGAAGCCGACTGCGATTGTTTGGTAGCTTCCGGTGCGCCCTTCGCCGAGCCCGCAGACGCTGCAGCAACGGCCGGCGCTGCTTTGGACTTATCGTGCTCTTTCGTTTCGGCAGCAACAGATTTCCGTTCGCCCTTTTCTCCCTTGCGCTTCTTTTCCGGCTTCTCGACTTTCTTGGGTTCGTCCTTGATCCCCGCAAGGTTGCGAAGAATTTTTGTGCGATCTTCGGGCAACTTGCCCTTTCCGCGCAATTGCATCTCAAACAATTGCTCTATCACTTTGTCAAACTTCGGGCCGCGCGCAACACCGAGTGCGTCGAGTTCTCCCATGGGAAGTGATTGCCGCAATGGGCGCCATTTCTGGACGTAACTGCGAAATTTTGATACCGCTTTCGGATTGGGCATTTCGGTTTCGATAAAAGCCATCATCTCAGGTGGAAGCGACGCAATGTAGAAGTAGGCGTCCTTTGGAGCATTCGTCTTCCGCCCTTTTAATATCTTGACTACTTTCTGGGCCTCGGGGACGAGATCCGCGATCGCCTCAATCTCGTTCGATCGAAATTCCAAATTACGCATGGCCGATGCCGCTTCCCGCGACTTCAAACGTCCGAGCGTGTAATACAGCACCGGATATTGGAGGCGCGGACGCAGCCCCGCGGAGTAAAGATTGGAGCGGACTTTCGTCAATTTGTTCAGGCTGTCGTAATCTGGTTTGCGCTTCTGCAGACTAGGATGAATCAACCCAAGCAAGTCGTGCTTTTCCCACTCCTTCAGCGTCGCTACCGGATTATCTTCACGCGCTAGGGCGCGCAATTCATGTCCCACGTCTTCCGGTTGAATATTTTTCTGCATGTCACGCTGCATGGCCAGATCGAACCATTCCTGAGTGCGCGGCTCCATTTTGAATCCCATGCGCGCGCAATAACGAAGAATGCGCATTAAACGGATGGGTTGATTCGTGAATCCGTGAATGGACAAAGAACGAATTTCCTGCTTTTCAAGATCGGCGAGTCCATTCATCGGATCGAGCAACAGTCCGCGCGATTGCGTGTTCAACGAAATGGCGATGGCATTCACTCCGAAATCCCGGCGGCGAAGATCTTCCATAATGCTGGAGAAGCGGTATTCCGGCTTGGCGCCAGGCCGTTCGTAAACATCCTCTCGCGCGCCGCATATGGATCCGTCCACGTCGCCGCCAAAAACCAACTCGTAGTGCCGCAGCTTTTCGGTTTCCCAAACGATGCGAGCTCCGCCCTTTTCCAGTTCTTTCACCATCCGGAGCGGATTCCCTTCCACGGTGAAATCCAAATCGCGGATAGGCATGCCGGAAATTAAGTCGCGCACGGCGCCACCGGTGAGATAAATATTCACGTCCTGGGAACGCGAGAGCTCCTGCACGCGTTCCAACACGGCGCGTTGCTCGGGAGACAACCGGCTTTCCAGCAAATACATGTAATCGGGCATGAGTTTCTATGCCTCCTAAGGGTACGCCACTTATTCAGGCGCGCGGATGGTGCGCCTTATAAACTTTCTTCAATCGCTCTTCGACCACGTGGGTATAAATCTGCGTGGTTGAAATATCTGAATGGCCTAACATCAATTGCACGGAGCGAAGATCGCCGCCCCGGTCGAGGAGATGCGTTGCAAAGCTATGCCGCAGCATGTGAGGCTTCAGCGACTTGCGAAGTCCCGCCTTGCGCCCATACAACGCCAACAATTTCCAGAAGCCTATGCGATCTAATTTGTTGGCGTTGCGATTCACAAATAGATACCTGGAAGTGCGCTCTCCGAGAATTTCCGGGCGAGCCTTTTTCAAATAGTCCCGAATCACCGCCAGCGCTCTGCGCCCGACCGGTACCAGGCGTTCCTTATTTCCTTTTCCTATGCATCGCAACGATCCTGCTTCCGCGTGCAAATCATCCACGGCGAGGCCGCAGAGTTCTGAAACGCGCAGGCCGGCCGAATAAAGCAGTTCGATCATGGCTTTGTCGCGCAAGCCAATCGCTGTGGACACGTCGGGTTGCGCAAGCAGCCGCTCAACTTCTTCCACACTCAGAAATTCCGGCAAACTCTGGCGGAATTTTGGGGATTCCACGCTGACGGCTGGATCGTCCTGGATTAATTCATCGGTCAAAAGGAAGCGGAAGAATTGGCGTATTGAAACGAGATGACGCGCCACGGAGCGCGCATCGAGTTTTCGAGCATACAGAGTGCCAAGAAAATCAACGATGTCACCTCGCTTTACCAGCGCGGGCTTCTGCAATCCCTTTTTCGCTGTGTATTCAGTAAATTTAGCAAGATCTCGGCGATAGGCGTCGATGGTATTTTGCGAGAGCGCCTTTTCGACGCGCAGATAGTTTAAGAACGATCGAATTTCAGATTCCAACGCCTAGCCTTCCTTTTCTCTTGGTCTTCAGAAAATCAACTTCCGACATCAATTCCACCGGCTGAAACAGCTCCCGTCTCAGCACGGCGCAACATCAGAAATAATTCGGGTAATTCTTCGCAGCGCAACATCCAAGCCAGGCCAAAATAAATCGCGACCGATCCGAAGATCATGGCCGCCAGGAGCCCGGCCTGCGAGAGAACGGGCTCTATGTTTGCAAAACTGGAAAACCGAAGTGCCGCGAAACAGGCGCCCGCCATCACTGCGGCGCAGATCCCCATCTTCGCAATCGAGGCCACAATTCCGCGCGCTCCTAGAGCTCCGTAGCGTCCACGGAATATATAAAACAGAAGCGCGAAATTAAAATATGCGGCGAGCGAACTGGCCAGCGCCGGGCTTGCATTCCACAAATAGCGCGAGAAAGCAAACAGGAAAACAATGTTAAGCGCGATGTGCAAGCCCAGCGAGTAAACGCCGATGCGCGTTGGCGTCATGGTGTCATGCGTTGAGTAATACATTGGCGTAATTAGCTTGATGGCGGCGAACGCCGGCAGGCCTAGAGAGTAATACAGCAGCGCATGCGCGGTGAGGGCGGTTGACTCTGCCATGAACTTGCCGTGTTGAAACAAAACTTTGGTTATCGGCACGCGTAGAAGAATCAAACCCACGGCGGCCGGGATCGTGATGAAAGAAACCACGCGCACCGCGAACTCAAATGTACGCTTCATCTCGTCAAATTTTCCATCGGCGACTTGGTGGGCCATAGTCGGAAAAATAGCAGTCGATAATGCGATTGCATAGGCGCCCAAAACCAGTTCCATCACACGATCGGCGATGTACAGAGATGTAACGCTGCCCGTCGGCATCCGGCGTGATGTCGCAAAAATAGTGTCCACAAAAAAATTCACCTGAAACACGCCCATGCCAAAGAAAACCGGCGCCATCAACTTCCCCACCTTGCGCACGCCCGGGTCCTGAAACGACACATTTGGACGAAAGCGCATTCCGCGTTTCCGCAGCGCCGGGATTTGCATCGCAAGTTGCAGCGCCGATCCCAGCAGTATTCCGATGGCCAACGCCACTGCCGGCGTGCGGTACGCTTCCGGAGCGACCCGAAGGATCGGCTTGTAAACAATCCCGAGCGAAAAAACAATAAAGACCAGATTAAACAGGACTGAAGTGGACGCAGGCAGTCCGAAAACATGAAAGCTGTTCAGGATCGCCGCAGCCAGGGCCGCCAGACCCATAAAAAAAACACATGGGAAAATGATGCGATTCAAAAAAATCGCCAAATCCCAATGAAGGCTGCTGGCCCCGAGCAACGTAAAAATTCCAATTACCTGTTTCGAGAACACGCACCCGAACACAGCGACGACGGCCAAAATCACCGCCATATCCCAAAAGATCCTTTGCGCGAACTCCCAAGCCTCGGTTCGAGGCTTGCCCCTTAGGTAACCGGTGAAAACCGGGATAAATGACGCTCCCAGCGCTCCCTCCCCGGTCATTCGTCGTATCATATTGGGAATACGGAAAGCCAGGATGAAGGCATCAGCTGCGGGCGACGTTCCCAGTAACAATGCCACCCGTTGATCCCGTAAGTAGCCGAAAATACGGCTGATAACGGTAACTAGGGCTATCAGGGAAGCAGACTTTAGAATCTGTCCTTTAACGGTCAATCGGCGGTTGCTCCGTCGCTAACCCTTTGACCACCAATAACTTGACAAAAAGTCACGTAAGGATAACATAACCTGGGTGACCATAGCAATAAAATGCCCCAAAGACAGTCTTTTCATGCCACAGTCAGCGTTGGATTGAAGAGAAGCATGCCACGCGCGAAAAGCCTAGCCACCTCCTCTACTCATAAGAAAGTTATCGTGCTGCTTCTCGATCGCACCTCCGTGAAAGGCTATCTGAATCCGGGTAGCTTGGGACCTGCCGAAAAAATTGACCTGCTAACTGCTGACGGAGAGCATCGCTCAATCGACTTACAAGACGTTAAGTCGATTCACTTTGTCCGGGAGTTCCTCGACGCGCTCGCGCCTGAACGCAAGACTTTTTTAAGCCGCCCAAAACTCGATGGGCTTTGGGTGCGTTTGCGGTTTCGCGATGAGGATGTAATGGAAGGCATCGTCGCCAACGACCTGCTCGATCTGCTGGACAAAGGCGTTCAGCTCACTCCGCCAGATCTACACGGCAACACTCTGCGTATTTTCATCCCGCGCTCAGCACTGGCTGAAGTGAAAGTGCTGGGCGTGGTGGGAGTTGCTCGCCGAGCGCCTGCGGATTCCCGCGCCGCCGCATCTCAATCCAAGTTGTTTACAGAGTAAAGACTGAAGCCACTCGCGATGACGGCTTAGCGGCGGGAGTTCGTCTTGTTATACATTGGCTGCCGGCAAAGAGCTTACAAGGAGAATGAATCATGAAACTTGGCGATATCGCCCGGAAGTTGGGCTGCGAACTTCGCGGTAACTCGGAAATCGAGATCGCCGGCGTCGCGGGAATCGAGGATGCGAAAGCGGGTGAGCTGACATTTCTCGCCAATCGCAAATATCGTCCACTGCTCGCAACTACTGGCGCATCCGCCATCATTGTGGCTAAAGAAGATCCCGGGTCGGGTCACGTTGCTAAGTTGCTTTCGACGAATCCACAATTAGATTTCGCAAGAGCAATCGAACTGTTCCACGCCGTTCCTACATATGCTGCCGGCATTCATGCGACCACTGTAATCGCAAAATCCGCGAAAATCGGCGCGAGAGCTCATATTGGTCCTTACTGTTTTATTGACGCAGAAGTCCAAATCGGATCGAACGCGGTGCTGCACAGCTTCGTCACCGTTTATCGCGGCGCAAAAATTGGAGATGATTTTTTCGCGCACTCCCACGTGGCTGTCCGCGAAGATTCGCGCATTGGAAATCGCGTGCTTTTGCAAAACGGTGTCGTGATCGGAAGCGACGGTTATGGGTTCGCGCGACAAGCGGACGGGCATTGGTACAAGATCCGCCAATCCGGCGTAACGGTGATCGGGGATGATGTGGAGATCCAAGCCAATAGCGTGATCGACCGCGCGACTATCGGCGAAACACGTATCGGACGTGGCACAAAGATTGACAACCTGGTGCAAGTGGGCCATGCATGCAGAGTTGGCGAAGATACCCTGCTTTGCGGGCAAGTCGGACTTGCCGGCACAACCCGTGTGGGAAATGGCTGCATTCTCGCGGGCCAGGTCGGAGTAGCTGGCCATCTCACAATTGGTGACGGTTCCACACTCACAGCGCAGACAGGCGTCCCGAACGACGTGCCGGCTGGTGTGGTTTATTCGGGCTACCCTGCAATGGAGAATTTAGCTTGGCGCAAATCGGTGACGGTCTTTAATCGACTGCCCGACCTTCAGAAAGAAGTGCGTGAACTGCGCGAACTCGTCTCGAAATTAGCTGAGCGGCGCTAATTAAGAGAACTGCTATCTCCCTAGTGGTGACCTGCGTCGTTCGTGACCTTATTCGTTAACCGAATCACCTGCTTCTTTACGGGGCTTTTGTTCCTCCGGCAAACCTGCGGCGACAAGTTGTTCCACGCGCGCCAGTAAATCTGCGCGTTGCTCCAAAGTGTAAGCTGAGGCGTCCACAGGAGGGCCAAAACGTATAGTGACTTCGCCCGGACGCACAGCCCATTCTCCCGGACGCATTAAATCCTGCGCTCCGACAATCGATACCGGCACAACTGGAACTTTCGCGCGGACTGCCATCACAAACGTTCCCTTTTTGAACGGCAGCATGCGCCCGTCACGACTCCGAGTTCCCTCCGGATACACGGCAAATGACAAACCTTCCTTCAGATATTTCAATGCGGTTTCGACACTCGCCGCGGCCGCTTCTCTGTTTTCGCGCTCAACCGGAACGAACCGCGCCATGCGCATCGCTTTCGAGAGAATCGGTACGCGAAACAATTCGCTTTTTACCAGCAGCGCAACTCGCCGTGGGATCAGCGGAACGAATGCCAGTGGATCCATGTTCGAAACGTGGTTCGCCGCAAAAATGCAGACACCCGCGGGTATATTTTCCGCGCCTTCAACCCGCACGCGCACGCCGGCAATTCGCACCGCTGACGCGACAACCTTCATGGTCGTGCGATACATAAAATCCGCGCTGCTGGTGAGAATACTCCACAGAATCAGCCACGGCATTACCAGAAGAATCCCAAGAGCGAGGTAAACGACAGCGAAGATTGTGCGAATCATGAATCGTGCTTAATTTACGGTGACGCGCAGCCAGCCTTCCCGAATTCGTTTCTGCCTTTCAGAAACGTGCGGGACCTCGGAAATCGAATATTTCTTCGTTTCATTCGATCCGAGCGCGAAGGAAATATCCAACTCTTTGCCGTCTCTGTGTATGCGCAACTTTACGAATTCTCCGGGCGCATGTTGCCGCACCCATTGAGGAAAAAATACCGGCACGGTTTCACCGTTGAGCTCCAATAAGACGTCACCGGCGAGCAGACCGGCCGCTTCGGCATTGCTGCCAGGAACGACTTGCGACACCGTCGCGGTGGCACCTCCGCCGCGTCCGCCCGCAGTCCAGAAACCAAGATCCGCCATATTGTGTGTTTCAACTTTTAATTCTAAACCGGCAGCACCTAGAAATTTGTCGTACGGTATCTCGTCCACGCCGGAGACATATCCGTGGAAGAAATCCTCCAGATTTTTCCCGGCCACTTCTTCGGCGGCAACCCGAACACCATCAGTGTCGTCGTAATACTTCCCCTGCTTCGCATAAATCTCGTTCATGCGCGTCATCACTGTGTCGAGAGACTTGTGGCCATCGGTAGCATCGCGGATCAGCAGGTCCAGCATTTCTCCGATGATCTGGCCTTTGTTGTAATAAGAAATGCTTCTCTCCGGCTGCCGATAGTCGTCGTACTTTTCAAGCCAGGCATCCAGGCTGGATTCTTCCACACTTTGCCACCGGTGCGCCGGACGCGAATCCAGTTCGCTAATCTGCGCAGCTAGGTCCGCATAGAATCTTTCTTTCGGCCAAATTCCTGTGCGCTCGAGGGTGTAACTGGCGTACGTATTCGTCACACCTTCCGCAAACCACAGTGCTCGCGTGTATTGTTCTTTTGTGAAATCCACGGGCTCAAGCGTCTGCGGACGTATGCGTTTTACGTTCCATGCATGGAAAAATTCATGCGCCGCTATAGTGATTGCGCCTTCAACCGAGGAAGCTCCAATCGCGGTGCAGTTGGCGTGCTCCATGCCGCCACCGCCAGCTTCCGGATATGGACCAATGTGAAAAAAGAATGTGTACTCCTGAAACGGGGCACCTCCCATCAATTGAATTTCATATGAAGTAATGTGACGGAGATAATTTTCAAGCCGGTCGCGACGCCACTCTTTCGCATCGACTACCACCCGAAAGTGCGCGCCACCTTCATCGAATCCGAAGTCTTCAAATCTCCCGATTTCGGCAGGCGCGTCAACCAGAGTGTCGTAACTCGTTGCAGAAAAAGAATTGGGCGCCTTTCCGGCGGGCAACTCAGCAATCGCTCGCCAGCTCATCGGTATATCGTCGAACTCAACAGTGATGGCTTCGCCGCGCCGGTCTGGAATGTACGGCAGAATTTCTGCAAAATTCACGAAGGCATGCTTGGTGTTTAATTGCGAATTGAATGGTCCCGCATCGTCCCATAGGATCGAATACTGAACCTCAATAGAGGAAACCGAGCCGACCTCTGCACCATCCTCACCAATTTGCCATGTCTGTTTATCCAGCTTGCGGAGTCGTAATTTCTCGCCGGCATTTCCGGACTCACTCAATGTATTGGCGTGCGCGTCGCGCACTCGATACGAAAAATCGCGCACTTGGTACAGCGCGTTCCATGCGGGAATCGCGACTTTAGTCCCAGGAGCCGGATTTGGAATCGTCATGGTCACTTGAAAACAGTGCTGCTCCGGATTTTTCAATGAAATCTTGTACTCGATCGTGGCTGAAGCCGGACGCGCGCTAAGAAGGAAAATAAAAACGCAGCAACAAGATAAAACCCAAACGGGACTCTTTTTCATCTCCGCGTTCCCGCGAGCGATTTCAGTCTTTCAAGGACCTTGCCTGAAAGGCCATCGAAGCTTCCGTTCGACATCACCATAACCACATCTCCGGTTTTTGCATTTTCTGCCAGATAATCGGCAATCTCGTCGGCCGACTCAAATGCCTTAGCAGCACGTCCGCGCTCGAGCAAGGAATTTGCAATGTGCTCGGGCGATAGCCGCTCGTCTTCTCCGAGAAGCTGTGCGCGATTTACTGGGCCGATTAGCACCTCATCGGCAACCATCAGCGCTTCGGGAAGCACATTCTGAAATATTTTTCGGCGCATGGTATTGGAACGCGGCTCGATGGCAGCCCAAATTTTTCGTCCTGGCCAACGGGTGCGCGTAGCCTCCAGCGTTAGCTTGATCGCAGTGGGATGGTGCGCGAAATCCTCCACAACCACCACGCCCCGTGCTTCGCCTTTGATTTCCATCCGCTTGCGGACGCCTTGAAATGTGGCGAGCGCCCGTTCGATGGCCTCGCATTCAACGCCGCGTCCGTAGGCAAGAGCTGTCGCCGCGAGAGCGTCCAGCACGTTATGTCTTCCGGCCAAGGGCATTCGTATGCGTGTCACTTCACTTCCGCGAAAAGCCACACGAAATTCCGTGGCGGAGTCCTGCCACGAGACGTCGCCCGCCTGCCAGTCACAATCGGCTGCGAGTCCAAATGTTTCCACCGGGCAAAACGCTTTCGCGCTGACGTCTCGAAGCTCGGGGCTTTCACGCCATATCAATACACGTCCACGCCGAGGCACCAGGTTGACCAAACGGCGAAATTGCAATGCGATGGCAGCTAGATCGGGAAAAATGTCCGCGTGGTCGTACTCCAGCGAAGTAAGAATCAATTCGTCGGGATGATAGTGGAGAAATTTGGGACCGCGATCGAAGAAGGCAGTCTCGTACTCGTCGCCTTCGATGATGAATTCTTCCCCGCCGCCAAGTCCATAGCTTTTGTCGTTGAAATTCGGGATCACACCGCCCACCAGAAAATCCGGCCGACGGCCAGCCACATGAAAAATCCAGGCAAGCATCGCGGTGGTCGTGGTTTTACCGTGGGTTCCCGCCACCACAATGGATGTATGCCCAGGGACGAAATATTGCTCCAGAAGTTGCGGCATCGAACAATACGGAATTTTTTCGTCGAGAATGTGTTCGATTTCGGGGTTTCCTCGAGCCACGATATTGCCGACGACCGCCAGGTCCGGCGCTGGCTGCAAATTCTCCTGGCGAAATCCTTGGTTCCATCGAATGCCGAGGGAGTCTAGCAAGGTGGAAGCGGGCGGATACACGTTCACGTCGGAGCCAGTGACGCGAAATCCACTTTCTTTTAACATCCCCGCCACCGGCGCCATCGCCGAACCGCCAATGCCGAGCACATGTACGTGTTCGGGCTTCCGGCCTATCATTCTCGCCTCGCTAACGGTCGTGTCCTCATGTGCTGCATGCCGGCTCCAGTGTTTCAAGTCTCGCGCCTTTGCCTTCCTCATCGTTCGCGAAGAGTCGAGCGCGAACACCTAATGGCAGGGTGAGCATCGGCCGCGTGGTGTGCCCGATTGCCGCGCCCCATACAACCGGAAATCCGAAAAAGTTCAGAATCCGCTGCGCCACATCTTTCACGGTTTCTGTTCCGGCTGGCCCTTCGCATTCGGGAAATTCTCCGAGCACGACGGCAGAAACTCCCCGAAATTTCCCCGCCTGTTTCAGATGCATCAGCGCGCGATCGACTTGCCAGGGCTTCATGCCTCGATCCTCAAGGACAAGAATGGAACCGTGAGTATCGAGTTCCCAAGCAGTACCCAGAGTCGTTTCAATCAGAGTAAGACAGCCCCCTAGCAGCGTGCCGTCAACTTTACCGGGAACCAGCGTTTCAGTGCCCTTCAAGTCGATTACCCAGCCGTGGCGCGTTTCGGAAACGGCGCGAGTGAAACTTTCGCGGTCGTATCCTTCCGCAGTCCCTTCTCCCTTATCGAATCCCGAAGCAACCATGGGCCCATAAAAAGTGACCCAGCGAAATTTCTGCCACAGAAAGATTTGCAGCGATGTGAGATCGCTATAACCGAGCAAAATCTTCGGTGCGGCTAGGGCCACGCTCAATCCGTCGAGCAAATAATTCGATCCGTAGCCACCGCGCGTGCAGAAAATAGCACGCGAGTCTGTCTCTGTGAGCGCATCTTTCAGCGCCGCCATGCGGTCGGCCGCCGGACCCGCAAAAAAGCCATCGCGTGCCAGAGTGCCAGCTTCGTCAAATTTAATCTTGTAACCCAAGCGCGCAAGCTCGCGACTCCCCGCTTCGAGCCGGTTGCCATCCACGGGACTTGCCAGGGAAATGATGCGGATGACATTCTCTGGTTCGAGCGCTGGAGGCTTCAGTGTCTGCGGCATGGGCGCAAACGAGAATAAGGAATTTCGGACAGGTAGTCCAGCCGACAAGAGCGGCCAGTTTACATCCCAGCAGCGGTATTCAGAGGGTTAGAAGGTAGTCAGAGTGAGTATTACGTCCCCGTAACCGCTAGTAGGCGCCGTGGGGACTGGCGAAATGGACGAAAAAGCCGCCACGCGCCCGTTTGAAATAATCGGCACGGGCAAAAATTGATCCACGCGCAATGGCGTAGCGTGCAACGCATTCGCCGGAGTTGCGACCGCGATGGTGCGGGCGGTGCAAGAACTGGTCACGCCGAAGCAGGTGTCGCGCACGAAAAGATACGTTTCCACAGAATATTGGCGCTTCGCGCTCGTCAAGATTCCGGAAATAAAGCTGATGTACCGGGCGGAAGCGCTGATCCACGGCGCGAATGCGTCGGAATTGGTCGGAACCCCGGCGGTGTCCGGACCGATTAAAGTTGTCGCGGGAGCGCATCCATCCGGCGCAGTAGCACCCAAACAAGTGTCGCGCAGGAAAATATTTGTCTTTGATTTAGAAGTCTCGGCCACAAGGTCGGAGGCGCTCGACTGAAAGACAAGGAAACGGCCGTCACCGCTCACTGCGGGGGCAGAGCTTTGCGCGTTACCGGGCTGGCCAGCGGAAGTAATTGAAATTTCGGTAGTCGCAGGAACGCAAGACGCCGGGGCATTCGATCCCGCACAAGTATCGCGGAGGAGAACCTGAGATGGCGTCGAGGATGAATTGTTTCCGAAAATCACAAACGCAACGTATCGCCCGCCGGCGGAAATTGACGGAGTTCCTCCGTTAGATCCACTGGCGGCATATTTGACGTCGATCGGAATCTCTTCAGTGCGTGCAACGCACGACTTAGCGGCGGTCGGACCAGCGCACATGTCGCGCAGAAACACCTGGGATCCTGTGCCCGTTTGCCCAGCAACGAGATTTGCAGCCGATGAAGCGAACGCGATGATGCGGCCGTCGGCGCTGATCGAGGCGAATCCGCTATCTCCACCGCTTGCTAATTCGCCTGAAGCGTCCAGCGATACCGCTTCGGTATGTGGGGTACATCCAGATGGGGCGTTAGCTCCGTTGCAAAGGTCGCGCACGAAAAGATTCTTCGCGCTAGCGGACGATTCTGAGAAGTTGGGCAAACCGGAGACGAGGTTCGTGGCTTTGGATTCGAAGACTACGAACCTTCCGTCCGCGCTCATCGCCACCTGATTACCTGCCGCTGCATTTGGCGCGCTTCCATCCGGCGCGAGATCGGCAGCGATGGTCTTAGCGGTACAGCCACTAGTGCCCATGCATGTATCTCGCACGAAAATATTTCCATGCTGGCCGTGCGCTACTATATTCCTTGCCGTCGAAAAGAACGCGACGTATCGGCCATCGGTACTTACCGCTGGCGCAGCACTCGCTCCGTCAGCAGCACCACTCATCGCACTCACGGATGCCACCTTGGGGAATGCGGAGCCGCTCGACATGTAATTGAAATCCACCGAAGGTGAATACAACTGCGTGTCTCCCGGCGTCGTGTTGTAAACGCTTATACTCGCGAAGCTTGGAGAAGCGATGTCAGATCCCGGCACGCTCGCTGTTACCTGGCTGGAACTTACGAAGGTAGTCGTCAGCGGCGCGCCGTTCCACGCCACAGTCGACCCAGCTATTTGCGTCACGCCGTTGACAACAACCGGCGCCACGTATCCCGAACCGTTCACTGTGAGAACGAAATTGCCGCTACCGGGAGAAACGCTGGTTGGCGAGAGACTCGCGATGAAAGGTGTGCCGTTCTGGACAGGGTTAATTACAAAACTGGATGCGAGTGAAGGCCCGCCGGGTTCCGGATTCGACACGGTAACTGCGCCGACGCCAGCCGTGGCGACGTCGGAAGCCATAATCGTGACGGCCAGTTGCTGCGTCGTATTATTCAACACGCTCGTGCGCATTGACCCATTCCAAAACACTTGCGACTGCGGGTCGGTGATAAAACCCGTGCCGGAAATAAATAAAGTGAACGTTTGGCTGCCTGCGGTGATGCTGGAGGGAAACAAGCCGGTGATAACAGGCGTAGGATATATCGTCGCTGAAGTGTTAGTGCTCGAGCAACTCCCGAGCAGCAGGACGCACATTAGGAGCGCCAGCAAAGCAGTCCACCGCAAACGCATCAGCTACGTCCTCCTATAATTTGCACGGAACCCTGCGGCCGCCCTTGGTGACAAACTTATCGAGCGGAACGGAAAAACCAAAACGTCTGAAAATGTAACAAAGACCTAGAATTGATAGCACCCCATGCGCAGCCCGTCAACTCGGATTCAATTTTACTCGCATTGGTTGGCCGTCAAAGCACGTGTCGTGTACGCAAGAACATCGGAAGAGTATGTTCGTTAAACGGGCCGCACATCGCAGCGAACTTTCAACGCCATTAGCTTTTCCATCAAATCGCGTTCTTGCGGATAGGTTACGTCCGCGTCGAACTCTACGACGTTTCCCTCGTCGCTGCGATGACTGTGCCAGCGACGGGCCTGAATCCCGGACTTTTCCACGATCTCATGCGTACGCGGCAACACCGTGGGATCTTCCGTGACGAGCCGGAAAGTCATCAGGCGCATGTGAAAGCCGAAGCGCTCCTCCGCCGCTCCGAGAAATACAAGCGCGACCAGAAGAATTAGCGTCGAGAAAATGGCGGTCATCAACATGCCGGCGCCAACCGCCATGCCCACACTGGCCATTACGAAAATCGTCGCCGCGCTGGTAATCCCGACCACGCCTCCGCGGCCGCGAATCACCACTCCCGCCCCAATAAATCCGATCCCCGGAATAATTTGCGCAGCAATGCGCGTATGATCGCCGCCCACCGTTCCGGCCATCTCGTAGGAAATGATCGTAAACAGCGCGGCGCCAAAACAAATCAGCATGTTGGTGCGGAGGCCGGCGGGTTTGTGACGTAACTCGCGCTCGAGCCCGACCAATCCGCCAAGCACACCCGCTAGCAGAAGCCGGGCTACGATGTAAGAATTTAAATCGTGCAGCATAAATTTAATCAATTACAGCTTGAACGTTGTAAGTCTCAGGAAGCGACGCGCCCGCCCGGTTATTTCGCGGCGCGTTAGATTTGTCAGGCGCTCAACGCCGAATCGTTCGACGGCAAAACTTCCGAGCACCGAGCCGTAAACCATCGCGCGGCGAAGCGTTTGGTCATTGATTCGCCCTTCGCTCGCTAGGTAACCCATGAAACCACCCGCAAAACTGTCTCCCGCTCCGGTCGGATCATGCACCTCTTCCAAGGGAAACCCCGGTATCGAAAACAGGAAATCATTGTGCACCATCAGAGCGCCGTGTTCACCGCGTTTAATCACCAGCGTCCGTGGGCCCATTTTGAAAACGCGGTTGGCAGCGCGCATCAAATTATGCTCGCCGGTCAACTGACGCGTTTCATCATCATTAATCATCAAAATCTGGGTGTGTTTAAGAGTCTCGCGCAATTCAGCGGGCGTGCGTTCGATCCAATAATTCATGGTGTCGAGCCCAACCACTTTCGGCTTGCATTTTATTTGCTTCAGAACGGACCGTTGCAACGTTGGATCGATGTTGCCGAGAAAAATGAATGACGAATCGCAATATGTTCCCGGCAAGGTGGGCTTGAAATTTGCAAACACATTTAAATCAGTTGCCAGCGTAGTGCGCTCATTCATGTTCTTGCTGTAGCGCCCGGACCAAAAGAACGTCTTTCCCGTTGCGTGCTCGAGACCTTCCAAGTCGATTTTTCGACCATGAAATACAGCCTTGTCTTTTGCGCTGAAGTCATCACCAACAATAGCGACCACGCGAACAGGGGTGAAGTAGCTGGCGGCAAGCGCGAAATAACTCGCGGCTCCCCCTAACGTGCGTTCCACCTTGCCGTGAGGGGTCTCAAGAGCGTCGAAAGCAACCGAGCCAACAACCAGTAGCGACATTCATTCTCCGTTTAAGAAATATATTTGCCGATGATGGGCGCTAAGCGCTTCTTCGTGGCGGCCGAGATCACCGCCCGGTCGGTGATAATCGCGTGTGCCAGTGCGGACCCGCAGTTGCAGCTTCGCGCCACCGGCAGTTCGCGCACTACTTCGCGCAACACGCGCTGCACGTTCGAAGTATTGCGATTTAAATTCTGAATAACTTCATCCAAAGTAACGGCGTCGTGATTTGGATGCCAGCAATCGTAATCCGTAACCATGGCGATCGTTGCGTAGCAAATCTCCGCTTCACGCGCCAGCTTGGCTTCCGTCAGATTTGTCATACCAATCACGTCGAAGCGAAGCTGCCGATAGGTATGCGATTCCGCCAAGGTGGAAAATTGCGGACCCTCCATGCACACGTACGTCCCGGAGCGATGCGCTTTCACGCCGGCCAGGTCACACGCGTACGCAAGGTGCGCCGCCAAAATCGTACAGGTAGGCTTGTCGAATCCCACGTGCGCTACAATTCCACGGCCAAAAAAAGTTGCGATACGCAGGCGTGTGCGATCGAAGAATTGATCGGGGATCACAAAATCGAGCGGCGGCAAATCATCACGAAGCGAACCAACCGCGCTGACGGACAAAATTCTTTCTACTCCCACCATCTTCAGCGAACATATATTCGCGCGATAATTTATCTCGCTCGGCGTTAAACGGTGACCGCGTCCATGTCGCGCCAGGAAGGCCACGCGGCGTCCTTCGAGCGTACCGGTCACGATTGCGTCGGAGGGATCGCCAAACGGCGTCTTCACTCGGATCTCGCGAGTATCCGTAAGTCCCGGCATCGCGTAGAGACCGCTTCCCCCAATAATCCCGATGCGAATCTCTTCTTCTGCGCTTTTATTCTTTTTCTTCCTTACCGTTCTCGCCATTTTCACCTTTCGACCCGTCGCACTAATCAATCGTCACCGGTTCCGCTTCCCATTTTCCGTCGCGCTCGCGCAAATACGCCGCCGGCACGTTCGCATCGTGAGCGAAAAGGGCAATCCAGCCTTCTTCGATCGCCTCCGGAATCCATTTCTTTTTGTTTTCGAGCGTAGTCACCGGATACAAGTCAAAGCCCATGATCCACGGCAGCGCGAGATGGGCCGTAGTGGGCACAAGATCGGCAAAGAAAAATGCCGTTTGACCGCCGCCGCTGAGTTTCACACACTGCATGTTTGCGGTATGCCCCGGAACGCGAATCAATTCCACTCCCGGCGCGATCGCGCGGTCATCGACAAGAAGAGACCATTTCCCCGAGGCCTCGAGCGGGACATAATTTTCCAGCATGTAGCTGGCACGATCTCGCTCGCTGGGATTCTTGGCGTGCTCGTATTCACCGCGCTGAACCACATACCGCGCGTGTGGAAAAGCGGTAACGACCTTATCTTTCTCGACGCGCGTGTTTCCGCCGCAATGATCGAAGTGCAGATGCGTGTTGATAACGATATCGATTTCGTGCGGATGCACGCCGTAATCGCGCAACCTCTCCGTCAAATGCGGGCCATCCAGCGCGTAAATATCGCGCCGCTTTTCGTCCCATTTCTCACCCGCGCCGGTCTCCACTAAAATAGTTTTGCCACCGGCGCGCACCAACAGACAATTCATCGCCAACTTGATTCGGTTTCTGCCATCAGCAGGAATTTTCTTCTCCCACATGGGCTTCGGGATGACGCCAAACATTGCGCCACCATCCAACCCTAAATGTCCGTCCACCAAAACGTGAAATTCCAGTTGCCCAAGTTTCAAGATTTATCTCCGAGTCCGGCGCGCGCTAAAATTTGATTCACGGCGCCGTAAGGATCCATTTTTCGTTCCGCCACTTGCGAAGCAATTCTATCCAACTCGCGTTCCCCAAGCTGCTCGCCAACTACGCGTTCCATTAATCGCGCTTCGAGGAGCTGGAGAATCCATTCTTTCCAATGCGACACTTCGCGTGCTTTCCTGTCGTGAGTTTGCTCGAAATGCGCTTTGAAAAGCGAAATCTGCCGCGCTAGTTCATCTACACCCTTATTCTCTGTAGCGACCGTGCGCACAACCGGCGGCTTCCATCCTTCGCGTTCAGGCACCAGTTGCAAAATGCCCCGCAGTTGCTGCTCGTAACGGTCGGCGCCTTCGCGGTCACATTTGTTCAACACAAAAATGTCGCCAATTTCCATCAGGCCGGCCTTCAGGCTCTGAACATCGTCGCCCATGCCGGGCATCAGCACCACGATGGTGCAATCCGCGAGACGAACGATTTCGATTTCACCCTGGCCCACGCCCACCGTCTCGATCAAGATCATTTGCTTGCCGGCCGCGTCCATCAACAGAGCGGTGTCTCTCGTCGCTTGCGCCAATCCGCCCAGGAAACCTCGCGTTGCCATCGAGCGGATAAATATACCGGAGTCGGTAGCGTGTCCTTGCATCCGCACGCGGTCGCCCAAGATTGCTCCGCCTGTGAAAGGACTGGAGGGATCCACGGCGATTATCCCAACAGTCTTTTTCTCGCCGCGATAGTGGCTCGCCAGACGATCCACCAATGTGCTTTTGCCGGTTCCCGGTGCACCGGTGATTCCAACGCGATAGGCGTGCCCGGTGTAGGGAAAAAGCTGGCGAAGTATTTCTTCGGCCTCGCGTGCCCGGTTTTCAATTGCAGAGACTGCCCGCGATATCGCGCGCACATCTCCCGCACGCACCTGCTCGGCCCAATTGTCAACGGAAAAAGTCATAAGAATTAAGCGAACAGCTCAAAGGGGAATTCGTCGCGCAGAGCGCACGAATTGGAACCAGCCTTGGTTTTTGCAGGCGCCAAATTTAACCTTTTCCCAAAATCTGCCGCGCGATTACCAGCCGTTGAATTTCGCTGGTACCTTCGCCGATCGTGCACAACTTCACATCGCGATAGAATTTTTCGGCCGGATAATCCTTGATGAAACCATAGCCGCCGTGAATCTGCACCGCTTCGTTCGCCACCCGCACGGCGACTTCCCCGGCGTAGAGTTTCGCCATGCTCGACTCGCGTGTGAAACGCGCATCATAGTTTCCGGCAGCAATGGCTTGGTCCGCGAGCCAGGCGGCTTGATAAGTTAACAGTCGCGCCGCTTCAATCTCCATGGCCATGTCAGCAAGTTTGAACTGAATCGCCTGAAATTCTGCGATCGCCTTGCCGAACTGTTTGCGCTGTTTTGCATAACGCACGGAGGCTTCGTAGGCGCCCTGCGCCATTCCCAACCCCAGGGAAGCAATGGAAATGCGGCCGCCGTCCAAAATTTGAAGGCTGTTTACAAAGCCCTCGCCTTCTTTTCCCAGCAGATTTTCAGCCGGCACTTTGCAATCGCTGAAAACCACTTCGCTGGTATCGCTGGCACGCAGACCAAGCTTGTTTTCTTTTTTCCCAGGCCGGAATCCCGGAGTGCCTTTCTCGATGATGAATGCGGAAATCCCATGACTTTTCTTGGCCGGGTCCGTTACGGCCATGCCGACGCACACGTCCGCATAATGACCGTTCGTAGTAAATGTTTTTGAGCCGTTTATCAGCCATCCGCCATCTTTCTTCACCGCGGACGTGCGCGTTCCGCCGGCATCAGAGCCAGCCTCCGGCTCGGTAAGCGACCAGCAACCCAGCTTTTTTCCCTGCGCCAGAGGCACCACGTATTTCTTCTTTTGCTCTTCCGTACCGAATTTATAGATGTGATTGGTGCATAGCGAATTGTGGGCGGCCACAATAATTCCGACAGAGCCGTCCACTCGCGACAATTCTTCAATAATGATGGCGTACTCGATATAACCCATTCCCGCGCCGCCGTACTTTTCGGGAAATATCACACCCAGAAAACCCATCTCGGCTAGCTTGGGGATGATCTCGGAGGGAAAATGAGATGCTTCGTCCCACTCCATTACGTGAGGAAGGATTTCACCCTCGGCAAACGCTCGAACCGTTCGCCGAAGCTGTTGTTGTTCGTCCGTTAGCGAAAACTCCACGTCACCTCACACAACCCCGGCGAATTTAGCGATATGATGCATGTCTTTTATACCATAGGAGTTTGCGCGCTGATAACCGCGCGACTGGCGGCGCTCAGCGGAAGGCTGCGGAAATCCTCAAACGTCGCGCCCGATTTACCAATCGACTTTGTGGCCCTTGTTCTGCTCGTCTAGCCACTGCTTTAGTGGCGCGTAGTATTCAAGAATTGCGGTTGCGTCCATTTGCTTTTCGCCGGTTAATACTTCCAGAGCTTCCGGCCACGGACGGCTCTGTCCCATCGCCAGCATTTTGTTCAGACGCGCGCCGGCTTCCTTATTGTTGTAAATCGAGCAGCGATGGAGCGGTCCCTTGTAGCCGGATTCGCGGCAAAGCGCGCGATGAAATTGATATTGAAGGATTGCCGCAAGAAAATAACGGGCGTAGGGAACGTTCGCAGCAACGTGATACTTCGCGCCAGGATCGAAATTCTCTTCGCTGCGAACAGAAGGCGGTGCGATCCCTTGATATTTCTCGCGCAGCTCCCACCAGGCCTTGTTGTAGTTTTCCGGCGTCACCTTGCCGGAGAAAACTTCCCAGCGCCACTTATCGATCAGCAGACCAAAGGGCAGGAAAGCGACTTTGTCCAAAGCGCGCTTCATCAGCAATCCAATGTCTGACGAAGCCGGCGGAACATTTTCGAGCAAACCAATTTCCTTCAGGTATTCCGGGGTGACCGACAGAGCTATGGTGTCGCCAATGGCTTCATGGAATCCGTCGTTGGCGCTGTTGCGAAACAGCGGAGGCTGCGTGTCGTATGCGCGCTGGTAAAAATTGTGACCCAGCTCGTGGTGGATGGTCGTGAAATCGTCCGCCTTTTGCTCGATGCACATCTTGATGCGCAAGTCCTCGACGTAATCGATGTCCCAGGCGCTGGCGTGACAAACCACGTCGCGATCGCGTGGCTTGGTAAACATCGAGCGCTCCCAGAAAGTTTGCGGAAGGGCGGCAAAGCCCAGGGACATGAAGAAGCGTTCGCCGTAGTGCACCATTCCCACGGGTTCGATTTGCTTCGCCTTCAAAATTTCGGTCAGGTCGTAGCCGGGATCGGAATTGGCAGGCGCAACGAGCGGATAAATATTAGTCCAATCCTGCGACCACATATTTCCCAGCAAGTGTGCGGGAATCGGACGGTCTTCACTGACCACACCTGGACCGTATTTCTTTTCGAGATTCCAGCGAACGTAGGCATGCAGCGAAACATACAGCGGTCGAACCTGCTGCCAAAGACGATCGAGTTCCGCGGCGAAGGCATCCGGAGCCATATCGTAATTCGAACGCCACATTGCTCCGACATCCGCGAAGCCGGTTTCGCGCGCGCCTTTATTGGCCAGTTGAACCATTCGCGCGTAACGTTTGCGCATCGGGGGCGCAATCGCATGCCAGCCTTCCCAAGCGCGCTCAAGTTCTTTCGGATCGCGGCCGGTGGCCATCAAGTGATCGAGATCGCTCAACGAAAGACATTTTCCCTGCGGTCCGTCGGGGCACCACTTCCCTTTTCCGTAGTCGCTTTGCAACGACGCGTTTAGTTGCGAAAGTTCGGTGCTTTCAGCGGTGTCGCGCGGCGCGGGAATGTCGACTGAGAACTTTATCAAGTTCAGTTTGCGCGCGACATCCTCCGGTAGTTGCAAGCCCTCATAACGACGGGCCTGTGCCGCGAGTTCCGAGGTCGCGGCTTTCACGGACTGGTCCGCCTCGGCCGCCATCTCCTCAGTGTCCGGCGTAATAAACGTTTCTTGTACCCAGGATGCGCGTTGTGCCGCGACCCAGAGGGGCAGCAGACGGTTTTCCGCGCTATCCACAAATTGGCGAGCCTCTTCCGCCGTGGGCGCTGCCGATTTCATTTGCGCGGGTTTAGCTACTGCCGCGGTCTTCGGGTTTCCGGTCTCGATCATCATTACGTTGTTATTTCTCCTCGCTGCTAGTAGCCCGGATGCGATGATCAGGCAAAATATCCCTACACTTGCTGTCATCCGCCGGGCAAGCTTTTGAGAAATCATCGCTATGGTCTCTCCGATTAAGCCGACTAGCCGAATTTAATCCCGACTAAGAATGCGCTGCTGCGGGCGCACTCGCGCGCGCGCTCAGAACATCGCTGACTGCCGTTAACGCCCTCTCAATCCCATCGCGTTGCACGTCGCAATGCGTGACCATGCGAATGGAATATTTATCTGTCGGACCGCAGAGGATTTTGTTTTTGCCAAGTTCACAGGAAATTTCCGCCGCTGTGCGCCCGGTTCCGCGGACATCGAATATCACTATATTGGTGACGACTTTTTTCGGATCCAGCGAGATCCCTTTTATGCCCGCGAGTCCGTTTGCCAGAAACTTGGCATTTTCGTGATCGACGTGCAAATTCTTGGGAGACTCTTCCAACGCAATGAGTCCGGCCGCAGCGAGGACGCCTGCCTGGCGCATGCCGCCACCCAACAACTTGCGCGCGATATGCGCTTTCTGAATAAACTCCTCTGATCCAACCAGCACCGATCCCACCGGCGCACCCAAGCCCTTGGACAAGCAAAACATCACCGAATCGCAATTCTTTGTGAGAGATGCGACGCTTTTCCCAAGCGCAACAGCCGCATTGAAAATTCGTGCGCCGTCCAGATGTACTTTCAGCGCCGCCGCACGCGCCCGCTGGCAAACGTCCTCTATCACAGCCGGGGGGTACACTGTTCCCCCATGCATGTTATGGGTGTTTTCCAGCGTGATCAGCGCTGTTTGAGCGTAATAGTAAGTTTTGGGACGGATTAGCAGCTCGATCAAGTCCCATGTAAGGACTCCATTTGGCGCAGGAGTCGTACGCGGCATGCATCCGGCAATGGCCGACATCGAGGCCAGCTCATACTGATTTACGTGCGCGCGCTGCTCGCAAATTACTTCCATGCCAGGTTGCGTCCACGTTTTGATCGCGATCAGGTTTCCCATCGATCCGCTAGGGACAAACAATGCTGCCTCGCGTTCGAAAATTTCGGCGGCGCGTTCCTGCAGGCGATTGACCGTGGGGTCCTCGCCGTAAACGTCGTCGCCGACTTCGGCTTCAGCCATCGCGCGACGCATCGGCGCAGACGGTCGCGTGACTGTATCGCTGCGAAGATCTACAAAATCCGCCGCGCTTTTGTGTTCTTCCGAAGCTGTGTACACGCGAACTCCTTATCCCAGCAATTCCACAAAGACGTCATTTGAAATAGACAAGCGATCTGGCGCGAGCCGCAATCGTGCGCCATTCAATTGCAAAAATCCTTGTTCAGCCAGCGGAGCGATGCGATTTCGCAGACTGACGTGATACTCGCGCTCGATGCGCTCCAGGTCAACTCCGTCAAGTTGACGCAAGCCCAGAAACAATTCTTCTTCCAGCGCTTGGGCTGGACTGATAGGTTCAATTTGTTCGCGCGGCGAAGTTCCTTGTTCGATGCAGGACACGTATCGCGCAGAATCATGCACGTTGGACCAACGCTTCTCGCCATCGAACGAATGCGACCCGGCGCCGAACCCAAGATATGGTTTGCGCTGCCAGTATTTCGAATTGTGCCGCGATCGCATTCCCGGTAGCGCCCAGTTCGAAATTTCGTAATGCTCGTATCCTGTTGCTGACAGACGCGCGCACGCCGAGTCGTAAAAATCTGCAATCGAATCGTCCGCAGGAATCTCGGCCGCGCTGTACCGCTTGCCGCGGGCCAAAGATTCCGCACCGAGCCTGCTTCCTTCATCAATTTCCAGCATGTAGATTGACAAATGTTCCGGCCGCATCTGCAAAACTTGCCCAACCGACTCTTCCCACGTTTCGCGGGTTTGATGTGGCAATCCAGCAATCAGGTCCAGACTGATATTTCGAAGCCCGGCGTCGCGCAAAATCGTGTTAGCCGAGAAATTATCCGCGCGTCGATGCATGCGCCCAGCCGCCTGCAGCTCAGTGTCGTTGAAAGATTGCGCCCCCAAGCTAATTCGATTAAATCCCGTCTCTCTCCACGCGCGTGCTTTCTCGGGCGTGATAGTTTCCGGGTCAGCCTCCAACGTAACTTCCGTCGATTCGCAGGAAAAGTTGCGCCGAAGGATATTGAGAATTTTCCGCAGAAGCGTTGCGTCAAGGAGACTCGGGGTCCCACCGCCAAAGTAAACCGTATCGATCGGCAGCGAGATCGGCGCGGCGGAATTACTTATCTGCGGAACAGACACAGCAGAGTTAGCATAGTCTTGCAGCGATCCATAACTCTCAATCTCGCGGCAAATTGCTTCAGCGTAAGGAAGATAACGATCGCGCGACACAACGCCAGTGTGAAAATTGCAGTAAGTGCACTTCGTCTGGCAGAACGGCACCTGAATGTATATACCTAGCGTCATCGCTCGCATTGGATTGTACATCAGCTACATTCAAGCGCGGTCCGGCACAATCTCAGCGCCAAGTTAAGCCCGCGCCGTTGCGACGGTTGCGCTAGGCATCCGAAACGATTTTGACGCGAAGTTGACGGGTTCGCGGGCCATCGAACTCCGCAAAGAAGATAACCTGCCATCTTCCCAGCATCAATTTCCCGTCTTCGATCCAAAGAGTTTGCGAGGAGGAGGTTAGGGCGGTCTTGATGTGGGAGTCGGAATTCCCTTCATCGTGTTTGGAATTGACGACTTTTGGAACCAGGCGATCGAATGCCGCTTCAATTTCGCGGGCTACCGCCGGGTCGTAGCCTTCGTTGATCAGCACGCCCGCAGCGGTATGAGGGACATACAGATAGCAGAGTCCATTTTGACAATTTGACTCGTTTACGGCTGCGCGGACTTGTTCGGTTACATCCTGGAGTTCCGTTCGACGCATGGTTTTTATCTTCAGGGTGAAGATTTGAGATCCTTTGAGGTGGCTGGCGCTCTTCATGAATTTCGTCCTCAAGCGCATTTTACCGTTGCTCGCATAACGTCCGGGGAAATAATAAACGCGGGCTGGTATTTGCAGCACACTTCCCCGATACAGTAAACTTCTCGACTCGATTCAGCAAAGGGGGCTTTCATGCTGGTGGTGATGCAATCTCAGGCGACCCAGGAGCAGATCCGCGCGGTCTGCGATCGTATCGAGTCGTTGGGATATAAGGCGCACCCCATTCCCGGCGCGGGCCGTACGGCGATTGGAATCACCGGAAATACCGGCACCGTGGACATCGCATCGGTTGAGACGATGCCTGGAGTAATCGAATGCATTCCGGTAAGCAAACCCTACAAACTGGTTAGCCGCGACGTAAAACTGGAGGACACGGTCGTACGAATTCCCACTCATTTGGGCGACGTTGTGTTTGGAGGAACGCAAGTTGCCATGGTTGCGGGCCCTTGCGCAGTGGAAAACCGCGAGCAAACTCTTACAATCGCGGGGCACGTCAGCGCATCAGGTGCGCGTTTGTTCCGAGGTGGCGCATACAAGCCTCGCACTTCTCCTTACAGCTTTCAGGGGCTTGGCGAGCCAGGGCTGAAAATTCTGGCGCAAGTACGGGAGGAATACGGGCTCGGGATCGTCACCGAAGCGATCGACAACGAATCGCTCGACCTTGTGGAGAAATATGCGGACGTGATCCAGATCGGCGCGCGCAACATGCAGAATTTCTCATTGCTGAAACGCGCTGGACGTTCTCAAAAGCCGGTGCTCCTAAAGCGAGGAATGTCCGCCACGCTGGATGAATTCTTAATGGCGGCTGAGTACTTAATGTCCGAGGGCAATTACAACGTAATCCTGTGCGAGCGTGGTGTGCGCACTTTTTCCGACTACACGCGAAACACACTCGACCTGAGCATCGTTCCCGCAGTGCAACGGCGCAGCCATTTGCCGATCGTGGTGGATCCGTCGCACGGAACTGGTCGCCGCAATAAAGTTTTACCGCTTTCTCGCGCGGCCGTGGCGGCGGGGGCCAATGGAATTCTTGTGGAAGTTCATCACGATCCGGATCACGCGCTCTCAGACGGACCTCAGTCCATACTGCCCGACGAGCTAATCCAGTTAATCCACGAAGTCCGCCAGATCGCCGGAGTTTTGGGACGCACCATCAATTGAGCACGCAGCGATTTTTTGTCCGTTCGCGGGCCTCTCCACATATACTTCCGCGATTGAGATGAAATTTCGCGTCAATGCGCGCTTTATCTTTCTTCTATTGCTTCTCGGCGGGCTAGCTTTCCGCGAGGTCGCGCTGGAATTGCGGCCCTCCTTCCTAAGACCGGGGCTTCATCTTTTCGCCTACGTTGGTAACACCGCTGATAGGACGCTGACCGCTGTCGATCTGGTGAAGTTGTCAGCGGTATCGACGATCTCGGTTGGCCCGGGACCAAGCGGGCTGCGCGCACATCCTACTCGCGATGAAATTTGGGGGTTGAGCTCGGAGGGAGGTTACGCCTGGGTGCTCGACACGAAATTGAATCGTATCGTGGCGAAAATTCCCGTCGGCTCGGAACCCTACGCGCTCGATTTTTCCCGCGATGGCCGCCGCGCTTACATCGCCGCCTCGGGATCAAATACGATTATTGCGATTGACTGCGCTACGAAGCAGGTTGTGGCACGAGGAAGCGCCGGACGCCGGCCGTGGATTGCTCGCGTCGCTCCATCAGGGAAAATTGTAGTCGTCTCAAACCGGGATGATTCGTCCATTTCTATCCTGGACGCGGCGACCTTGGCTTCGCTCGCTGTGATTCCGGTTGCGAAGCAGCCGGAACAGTTAGCTATTCTCCCCGACAGTTCCAAAGTATTTGTCACCTCCGGTACAACAAATCAAATCTCCGTGGTGGATTTGAATCGGAATGTCTTGCTCACGAATCTTTCGCTGGGCGGAACACCCGGCGATCTAATTTTAAAACCCGATGGAGGCGAGCTTTACATTCCATCGGCCGACGCGCACGGCCTTGTGATCGTCAACACGCTAACGAACGAGGTTGGTGATTTCATGCTGCTGGGGATGTCGCCGGTGTCCGGCACGTTTTCTAATCACGATCAGGAGCTTTACATTTCGGACTCGGCATCAGGACACGTAATTCCGATCGCGGTTGACGTTCGCCAAGCTGGCCGTCCTATCCCGGTTGGCCAAAACCCTCGCACATGCCTGCTCACGCCGGGAGGAGACATTCTTCTGGTAGTTGATGTTGCGTCCAATGATTTGGCGGTGATTCGCGCGAAAACGTCCGCCTTAATAACGCTGATTCCCGTGGGTGGTCGGCCACGTGACCTTGCGATTAAAGTTTTCTAGTCCTACCGCCAGATCTTCCATTCGCTCTGGAGCGGGGTTGCTATTGGACAACCAGAGTAAGCGCGGCCGTGCGAGTTGCTCCACCCGATGTCGCGGTCACCGTCAGAGAATAAGAAGTGGCCTGCGTGTCGCTGGATCCGTTTCCGCCGCCGCAAGCGGACATCGCAAATGCAAATATCGATAGCATCAGGAACGCCTGCGTTACACAAATCGTTCGGTCTGAGACCAAGCCAGAAAACGCATTTAACGATTGATTTGCCAGCCGCGATCGGAAACGAGTTACTTCGACGTGATTAGATTTGGCCAGCGCAAACAGAATAAGCGCAGCGATAAGGACCAGGAACCATTGCCAGGAGGGCAACGTGGGCTTTTGCCTGTGCTGCGGCGTTGTGCTCGCTGCTGTTGTGACGGTTACCTGGAAAGGAGCTTGACCATTCGCTGGCACATTGACCGACACAGCGGAAGTCGTGCACGTCCCTCCCGGAACCGAGCCGGTGCATGCGATAGCAACCGGGCCTGAAAATCCTCCGCTAGACGTAATGTCGAGCTGATATGTCGCCGCCGTACCGGGGCTGACGGTCACCGTGTTACCGCCTACCGTCGACGGACCGGCGCAAAAATCTGTGGCAGTACCCGTTAGAGCTACCGTCTGCGGACTATTGGTCGTGTTATCCGTCAAAATCAGATTCGCGGTCTTTGCGCCGGTGGTTGAACCACATTGCGCGCCGGAGCCGGGAGCAGCGGGGCTAAAGCTGACCTGTATTTTGCGAGTCCCGCCAGGTGGAATGCCGGAGCAATCGTTGTTTGGTGGGGCGAAATCCGCAGTGTCACTAACGCTGGCATTGCTAACGGTTAAAGTAGCGGTTCCGGTATTCGTCAGCGTGACGGCAACGGATGAGCCAGCGATTCCTACCACCTGACTGCCGAAATTTACGGTCGTAGGCGAGAGTGATACCGCTGCGACAACCGCCGTTCCAGCGAGACTAACGATTTGCGGGCTTCCAGCTGCATTGTCAGCAATGCTTAAAGAGGCGACGCGGCTTGGCGCTCCTGACGCAGCAGGATCGAATTGCACCATGATGTGGCAAGAGGAGCTTACGCCCAGGCTCGGTGGACAGTTGTTCGTCTCGATAAAATCGGCCGAATTTAAACCGGTCATCGAAATCCCCGCCATACCAAGCGGCACGTTTCCGGTATTCGAAATCGTCACGGGCTGTGCGGCGCTTGCAGTTCCGGCAGGTTGAGATCCAAAATTAAGACTCGTAGCAGACACCGTAATCGACGTCGAAACCCCGGTGCCGGTCAATGCCACCATCTGTGGACTGCCGCTAGCGTTGTCGCCAAGGTTGAACGTGGCATTTTTTGTGCCGACTGATTCTGGGGTGAAAGCAATCATTACCGTGCAGCTCTTGCCGGCAGCAACGTTCCCAGCGGCGGTGCAAGGTGCGCTTCCTCCTTGAATAATCGCGAAATTTCCTGCGTCTGGTCCAGTTGTCACGACGCTCGATATGCTAAGAGCAGCGCTTCCATTATTAAAAACCATTACCGTTTGTGACGCACTTGTGGTTCCAACAGATTGCGCCGCAAATCCCAAGGCCGTGGGAGAAATAATTAATATCGGAGCCGGCGGGGTTCCTACACCGGTCAGAGGAATTGATTGCACGCTGCCGGTAACATTCCCTGAGTCGTCCGTGATAGTAAGGATCGCGTTAAACGTGCCTGTGGTTGATGGCACGAAAGAAACTTGCGCGGTACAACTCGACCCCGCCGAAACCATATTCCCGGACGTGCAGGAGTTCTGTCCCAGCGAAAACTGCGCGACATTTCCGGAAAAGTTGAAATTTGTGATTTGCAGCGGCTGATTGCCCGTATTTGTTACGGTGATTTCTTGTGATGATGATGTAGTTCCGGAAGGTACATTCCCGAAATTGACGTTTAGCGGCGAAGGCACGGCCAGCGGTCCCGACCCGATGCCGAACAGGGCTAAAACCTGTGGACTACCTGGCGCGTCGCTGGAAATGCTCAGCGCGGCTCCTTCGTTGCCTACGACGGTCGGAGCGAATTGCATCTCAAAGCTGCAGAATGCTCCGGGACTGATGGGCGAGGCTAAGCACGCAGAAGTGTCGCTAGCGGAAAAATCGCCGCTGTTGAGTCCCGTTACGCCAATGAAAGAAAGCGAGAGCGGAGAGTCACCTGTATTGATGATCGCGACCGGCAATTGTGCATTATTCGGCATGCCGACAGGTTGGGGTCCGAAATTCAAGTTCGCGGCGTTGAATGAGACGCTGGGACTGGCCGATGCACTCGAAGTAATTTCGACGACAAAGGCGTCGTTCTGTGGAGGCGTTGACTGACAGCTAGCGCACAAAAGCTGTAAACCGTTTCCGGGATTTGCGGTTCGCGGAAAATCACCAGTGGTTGTGGCCCCGCCGATGTAAATGTTGCCGGACGCGTCGGCTACAATTGCGTTCCCTTGCGATCCAGCAGTCACCCCTAAGGGCGCCGTGCCTCCCAATGGCGTGGAATACAACAGTGAGGCTGCGGCTGGCGAAGTGGGATCGAGCTTGGTGACGAACGCGTCCGAGTCGCCGTTGTATGGCTGAAAATTATTCTGTCGTGGAAAATCGAAGGACGTAGTCGTGCCCGCCACGTATATCTGATTCACGGCGGCGAACCATATACTTTGCCCGGAATCCGTCTCAGACCCGCCCAAATAGCTTGAATATGCCAGTGATGTGGCTCCCGTCGTTGCGTCCTGAACGATCACCGAAAGGAATGTATTCGCTGTCCCTTTAAGGGTTGCTTGAAACGGCGCCACGGATCCATTTATCGGGAAATTTGACGATTGGGTTGTGCCGGTTACGTAGGCGGCGGCGGGCAGGTTCGTTCCCACCGCGATCGCGAGCGCTTGGTCCAGACCCGCACCACCAAGGAAGGTGCCGTAGGACAGATCAGCTGCGCCATTCCCCGCCGGGGTTAGCTTCATTACAAAACCGTCATAGGGATCTCCGCCGGAGGCGGTTTGAAAACCGTTGGTGGTGTTCAAGCTGGCGCCGGGATTACTGGTAAATCCGGCGAGGAACGCGTTGCCTGATGTATCGACGGCGACGCTTGCAACGGTCGCTTGCGCGTCGATCCCAAGATACGTGCAATATTTTAAGCTTGGCGTGATCGTAGGCTGAAAAATTGCAAGAAAACCGTCGCTGACTCCTCCTCCATATCCGGTTTGAAATGCGCCAGTGGAAGTGGTCAGGTCCGCGGAACTGGTGTCCATGGCGATTCCGCCGGGGCCTTGGGTGGCTTCCGCGCCGCTTCCGCCGAAAAGAGTGGAGAAAAGAAGCTGCGCGCCGCTGGCGCTAATTTCTGTAATCGTGGCGTCATTGCTGCCGGACGTTCGGGTGCTGCCATCGGTGACCGGGAAATCGTTCGACGTTGTGGTGCCGACTATTGCCGCATCCCCGCTCGAGTTAACCGCGAGTGCTCCTCCTTCTTCATCTCCGCTGCCGCCGATAAAAGCTAGATACACTAAAGAATTCAATCGGCTTTTCGACGGGTCGATCTTTGCAATGAAATAATCTGAATTCCCGCCGCCGGGTCCAAGTTTTGTTGAGGGCTCCGAGAATGATGTAGCCGACGTGGTTGTTCCGCTCACGTACACCTTTCCGGAGGAGTCCACGGCGATGCCGGTTGCTACGTCGTCGCCAGAACCTCCCAAGAAAGTCGAATACAGCACGCTTAGGGTGGGATCGATTACTAAAATTCCTGACCGCGCGGCGCCTTCTGGCCCGTCGATGCGAAAACCTACCGTGCCATCGGGCTCAACTGCGTAGCCTCCTCGCACCGACCGCTTCCCTTCTGTCAGCTCCGCATACATCGAGGGCTTCTGCATCTGAATCTCTCGCCCGCCCACGGTAATCACCAGGTTCCCGTCCGCATCGAGACGAATCGCGTCGGCTCCCGAGATGTGTAGCCGCAGCTTCCGCGGATCAGTTTGCCGGCTCAGGCGCATGTCGTATTCCAAGGAACGCTGGTTTCCGTACGCGACCACATCCATGCCCGGCAACACTCCTTTGGCCATTGCTCGCGAAAAATGCGGGACGTGCGTCCGCCATTTCGTGCGGTCGTCTCCAATAAAATAATTCGTCTCGCTTGGTAATTTTTCTATACCGTGCCACTGTAGATTCTGCGCTTCATTGCCTGGAGGATTATTTTCGCGCGGCGCTGAGGGAATTCTTGGGGCGTTTTGGTGCGGAACTTGTTTCTGCACCGGGGCCTGATCGCCGGCAGCATGACTTCGGCGATTTCTGGGCCGACCAGATCCCTTTCTCGCGCGGCGATTTGGATGCGTACCCGATGCGCTGCTGCTTCGGCTCTTGCGGCGAGAGCGAGGCTTGGGGTTCTGGTTTTCGAATCGAATTTCGACAATACGGCTTGTTTGGGTCTTCCCCTTCGTCAAGATCACTACTTCTATTCCCGATTGCGTCAGCAGGATGCTGGCGCCGTTTCCTCGTGCGATGAAACTGATGCGAGGGTCGGCTTGGCCTTCGTTTGCCTCCAAAACCATTGGGAAAGGAACGGGCAACCGGCAGTTGGGATTGCCCGCGCAGGAAGTTTGCACCCCGGGGGTTGAGGGCAACCGCGTGGAAGCTGACGGCGACCGAGACTTCACTGGCAAGTTTGTTAGGATGAGCACGCACGCGACTGCCATGCTTAAAAATACGCCGGCAAAATACCCTTTCATGGCCATGGGCTTCTCCGCCGGAACGCAAATGCGTTCCCGGCTGTTATGGCTCACACACTGAGCCCAGAGTGGTTTTGGCTTTGAATTTCAGGTGCTTCTGAAAGGGTTGTGCGGACTATCTTCTTGAAAGCGCGGATTGTCAATTCAATAGTTGGATTTTTGGCGCGAACCGGCCATGTTAAATACTGAATGCGAGTGCGGTATTAATACGCTAGTGCCACATTTTCCAGTGGCTCATGTTGGACTCCACGCGAAATTCTCTTCACCCAAATTCAGCTCGAGCATTCCATCGATAGGCAGCACGTCAATTGGCAAGCCGCCTTCCCATAGTGCAACGCTGAGTAGCAAAGATTTGCGATTCTTCAGGTCGAACAATTCCCGCGCCAGGCTCACTTCGATAATTTTGTCGTAAGCTGCCGACACCATGGTTTCCGGCCGCAATAAACAAGCTCCCCCTTGTTCCAGAATGCAGCCCGCGAATTTGCTTCTAGTCACGCGCGCGGTTAGACGGGTCTCTCGTGAATCCCACAGTGTTAACCGGAACTGAAAATCGGGAATATCGGCGATCACCTTCGTGGGGTCAACACGTAGATAGAAACGCTCGGGCCCGAATCCGTAACGCAATTGGCCTAGGACGCAACTGCGCCCGTGCATACTGCCGCTGCGCTGGTCGGTGACGTAGAATCCCGCCCCCAGCCATTCGAAGTAGCTGCTTTCGCGGCCGTCCACTTTAACGTCCAAGAAGGTTTGCGGAGATTCACGGCGCGCGCGTTCCGGCGCACGTTTGATCGGATGCAGCAACGCGTCGGGAACATGTTCACCGAGTGCGATGTAAACTTCCTTAAGATGCTGGCGGTACAGCTCGTCGAATTCGGCATCGTTGGCGGAAGCGTGTTCCGGGCCGTACCACCAGCACCAGTCGCTGCCTTCTGCGGCCAGCAGTGCTTCGTAGGCGCGCTTCGCCGGGTCGACGGATAACATGGAGGTCGCGGGCTCGGCTGCATTGTTTAAAGCAGTGCGCTGGACGACCTTTTCATAAGTATCGCGTGCGTCGCGCAGCAAATCCCAGGCGCGGACGTCTTCCGGATGACCGATCCAAACGTCGAAATTCGCGTTGATCCAGGAAGCAGGGAAAATTCCTTCAAGTTTCGGGGCGTCAGGGCGCGCTCCCGCGGCTTCGGTCATCGTTAACGCATTGATCTCAGGATCGTCCTGCACGCGGCGGTAAAATTGCCGAAGAAAATCCCGGCCGTTCTCGGCGTAAAATTCCCAGGCATTCTCTCCGTCGAGAATAATGCTGACTGTCGCCGGGCTTCCCGCGGGCTGGCGATCACCGATTGCGCGGATTCTGCGATGTAGGTCCTCTGCAGCGGCTGTCGCTCCCATGCGGCTATAGACAAATCCGACCAGGTCGGAGACGTAGTGATCCCTGAAAAATCCAGTGAGGCTTTCCCCACCGCGTTGCAACGTCCATGGCGAATATAGATCCGGGCCGTTTTGCGGATATCCAGAAGCATCGCGCCAGAAACCAATATTACGCGTCCGACCGAGCACACCTTCGTCCGTAGCGAACCATTTAAAGCCTAGTTCCATGGCAATTTCGAGCGCCTGATCGGAAACCGATCCTTCCGATGGCCATAGTCCCACCGGCGGTTTTCCAAAAATACGCTCGTGATATCGCCGCGACCGCAACAATTGTTCACGCGCATCTTCCGGATGGCGAAACGCAGGATGCGGCAGTCGCGACTGCGGATTCGATACCCGCGCGATACCCGTATCACAAAGCAGAGGAAGGATCGGATGATAATAGGGCGTGGTAGAAATCTCGATCTGGCCGCGCTCCGCGGCCAGCCTGTACTCCGGCAACACAGCCCCGAGCAATTCAAGTTGCTTGTCTCGCAGAGCGGCCTTGTCTTGTTCCGTGTAATTAGCGCCTTTACGCGACAATTCGGTTACTACGGGATCTTTCGCAATGTACTCCTCGTCCATCCAGGCGAGTTGCGAAAGCAATTGCAAATCGCGCCAATCGCGCACGTCGAACCGCGCAACGCAGGATTCCACGCCGGCTGTTCTAACCTGCGCTTGCAGCTCCGCAAATCGAGCCCAGCGCCGCACGAAGTTTTCGTTCACTTGAAATGCGCGCTCGAGAATTTCGCGTTTCTGCTGAGGCTCGAGTGAATCGGCAGGTGCGAAGGCCAGCTCGAACCACGGTTCCTGAAACTTGCCGCTGGCGTATTCCTCAATTTGGGCCGCGAGGAGCGGGACAAAATTGAAAGTCACATGCACGCCGGGAAATTCGCCCAGAATTTTCACCATGCACCAGTAGTCTTTGAGTGCATGCAAACGCGTCCACGGCAGCATGTAGCGTCCGGTGAACGGTTCGCGGTACTGCGGTTGATGCATGTGCCAAAGGATGGCGAGATTAACGCGGCTCAAGGAGCGGGCCTTCCGTTTGCTTCAATGCTTCAATAAATTCGTCGCGCGATTCAAAGTAACTTCCCGTGTCTGCTCCCCATTCTCTTACCATGCTAGAATGGCCGCGCGCAAATATGCGCCTGCTTGATAAATATATTGGCCGCGAAGTAGCCTCGCATTCGATCCTTGGCCTCGCTGTCTTCACGTTTGTTTTCTTCGTGCCGCAACTTGTGCGCTTGATGGATTTGGTTGTTCGCCACTCCGGCGGTCTGGGAACCGTGGCTCTTTTGTTTCTCTGTTCTCTCGCGCCGGTGCTTGCATTCACTATTCCGATGGCTGTGTTGGTCGGAGTTCTTATCGGACTTGGCCGGCTTTCTGCCGATAGCGAAATCGTCGCAATTCACGCTTCCGGCATCAGCATGCGCCGACTGCTTCTTCCCATCGGGTTCGTGGCAGCAGGCTGTGGACTGCTCACTCTGGTGCTCACATTCTGGATAATCCCTTTATCCTGGCGCACACTCGGAAAGCTGGAACAAAAAGTACTTTCCTCTCAGGTACCTTTCGCCGTGCAGCCGCGTGTATTCGACGAACGCTTTCCACACTTCGTATTATACGTACAAGATGTGGAAGCCGCGGCCACGCGTTGGCGCGGCGTTTTCCTGGCGTCGGCGGCGCAGGCTAGCGCAACGTCCAATATAACGCTCGCCCAGGACGCGCAAGTGGTGGCCGGACCGGAACGTGATCAGATAGAACTTCATCTCGGCTCAGGCAGCACCCACGATTACGACCCTCATGAGCCGGACCATTATAGTGTCACTACCTTTGGCAAAAGCGATATTCCCATCGACATTTCGGCTTCTACAAGCGCTACCAAGACCACGGCGTTTACCGATGCTGAGAAATCGGTCTCCGGCCTGCTCGCAGATAAAGGGCCAAACTGGCGCGACGCGCGTGTGGAATTTCATCGGCGTATCGCTTTCCCCGCTGCCTGCTTGATTTTCGCGCTCCTGGGCGTCCCGGTTGGAGTGCGACCTCGTCGAGGGGGTCGAGCAGCCGGACTTGTACTCACCCTGGTGCTGATCGGCGGCTATTATTTTCTTTTCGTCACCGGCGCGCACATGGCGCAGCAAGGATCGATTGCTCCATGGGCGGGCATTTGGGCAGCGAACTTCGTGGCCGCGGTTGCAGGATTTATCTTTTTGCGCCGAATTGAAAACATTCGCAAGCCGAATCGGATCACTGGCGCGTTGGAATCTATTTTTTCGCGGCAGCGAAAGTCACAACGCCTCGAATCGGATGCAGCGCCAATCCGTGTGTCGAATGGGCCGATCTCGAACGGCTCAGCGGTCTTCGTTGCTCCCGCGCTGAAAGTTCGACAAGAAACAGGCGCAGGTTCTGCCGTTGCTTTTCCAATGTTGATGGACATGTACTTAGCGCGCCAGTTCTTTTACTACTTTGTAGTACTGCTCGCAGGCTTCGTGCTGATCTTCGATGCATTCACGCTTTTCGATCTCCTGGGAGATATTTCCAAAAACCACATTCCGGCATTGATGGTCCTCAATTATTTCCGTTACCTCGTGCCATTGATGGTGTATCAGCTTTCGCCGCTGGCATCTCTGGTAGCCACGCTAGTGACTCTCGCTGTTCTGGCGAAGAATAATGAAGTAATCGCCTTCAAGGCCAGCGGCGTGAGCCTCTACCGGATTGTGCTCCCGCTCACGCTGGCGGGCTGCGTGATCGCGGCCGGGATGTTTCTTCTGGACGATACTTTTCTCCCGTACGCGAATCAGCGGCAGGACGCTCTTCGCAACGAAATTAAGGGACGTCCGGCGCAAACGTACTTTCAGCCCACGCACCAGTGGATCTTCGGAGAAAACGATAAGATTTTTAACTACGAACTTTTCGATTGGGAGCGCCAGCTTTTCGGCGGCCTGAGCATCTTCGAGCTCGATCCGAACACTTTCCAAATGCGTCGCCGCGTTTTTGCCACCCGCGCCACGTGGGAAGCCAGCGAGAATGCCTGGATACTTACAGGCGGATGGATTCGTGACTTCAATGGCAACAAAGTTACGCGCTATACACCATTCAAAGTCAATTCGCTCCCTGAATTGACTGAAACACCCAGCTACTTCCGCCGAGAGGTTCGGCAATCGGCGCAGATGAATTGGCGGCAATTGGGACAGTACATCGCAAGTCTACGTCAGGCGGGGTTCGATACCTCGCGGCTGTCCGTTCAGTGGCAGAAGAAGTTCGCTTTTCCACTCATCGCGGCGATTATCGTGTTTCTCGGCGCGCCGTTTGCGTTTCTGGTCGGGACTCGCGGCGCAGTAGGAGGGCTAGCCGTAGCCGTCTGCATCGGAATTGTCTATTGGGCAACAGCCGCGCTGTTCGAAGCGATGGGATCGGTTGGGCAGTTGCCGCCGTTGCTCGCTGGGTGGGCGCCAGATGCGATCTTCGGTTTCTTGGCTGTTTACTTCTTCTTGAAAATGCCAACTTAGGCTTATTAAAGTGTTAGTTGAATGAGAACTGCCAAAAACTCCGAACCCAGAACTGAATCCTCTACCTTTCAAATTTCGTTCTCTCGAAGCGATAGGAGAAAAGCTTTGAAGCCACACTGCAATTGTCGGCTGCCCCACAGTTGAAGTTACTCTTGTACTCACTGCCGACTAGATTCTGGCTGTGCGTGGGCCACGCAGAATTCGCACTGGAAAATGATGGCACCAACGAGTTCAAGCGCTCCCTCTACTGCAACTCCCAAAATACGAAACGGCAACAGGATCAGCCAAACGATCGGATAGATCACCAGGGCCAGCAATGCCAGCGGCCAGCATAAGACAAGCAAGATGCACCAAAGTAAAAATCCCACCATTGCACCCCCTAATACTTACCTGCTCTAGACACTCTTAAGATGATACGCATTGGTTGACGATTTCGTTCCCCGGCGGCAGTCGCCAGCACATTCTTGGTCCGTCAGCCCCGACGGAAACTACGGTCTAAATCTATACTCTAGGGGCTAGAGATTTGATCTTTTGAATCACCAGATCGATTCCCACTTCGTTATATCCGCCCTCGGGAATAATGACGTCGGCGTATCGTTTTGAAGGCTCTACAAATTCCATGTGCATAGGTCTCACCGCATATGCCGATTATTAGCGGCCTGTTTTCGAATGGGCGAATATCTGCTCCGGTTTTCCGCTGTGTCACGCCGTGCCAAAACACGATGCTGCCGCTCAATTCTTGGATTTCTTTGCTTTGCTCTTTTTTCGTTCTTCAAGAACCGCCTGAGCCGCCGCCAATCGGGCAACGCCTACTCGAAATGGGGACGCACTGACATAATCCATGCCCACGCGATGACAGAATTTCACGCTCTCAGCGTCGCCACCATGCTCACCACATATTCCAATCTTCAAGTTTGGCCGGGTCCTTCTCCCGCGTTCGATTCCCCATTCGATGAGCATGCCCACGCCAGCCTCATCAATCGTTTGGAATGGATCTGAAGTGAAGATGCCAGCCTTACGTTCATCCACATATTCCGGCAGGAAGCGGCCTGCGTCATCACGCGACAAACCCATGGTCGTTTGCGTCAGGTCGTTTGTCCCAAACGAAAAGAACTCCGCGACTTCGGCAATCTGGTCCGCCAGTAAAGCTGCGCGTGGAAGCTCGATCATGGTCCCCACGGAGTATTCAACTTTAACTTTAGCCTTCGCAATAATCTGATCCGCTACACGACGCGTGGCTTGATCAAGAATTTGCATCTCTTTCTTGTCCATGGTGAGAGGATGCATGATCTCAGGTATCACTTTAATCTTATTTTTTTGGCACTCAATCGCTGCTTCGATAATTGCACGGACTTGCATTTCCAAAATCTCGGGATATGTAATGCATAACCTGCAACCGCGATGACCGAGCATGGGGTTGGCTTCGTGCAATTGCTCCACGCGGCGCGCAACAGCTTCCGCGGACATCCCTATCTTTTTCGCTAGCTCGGCTTGTTTCGCCGGATCGTGCGGGACGAACTCGTGTAGCGGAGGATCCAGCAGGCGTATCGTCACTGGAAGGCCGTCCATGGCCTTGAAGATTCCAATGAAATCCTGCCTTTGAAACGGCAGCAATTTCGCGAGGGCGGCTTTGCGAGCGTCAGACGTATCCGCCAGTATCATTTCCTGGATCGCCCGCTGCCGCTCGCCGCTTCTTTCCGGATGTTCGAAATCCTTGAAGAACATATGCTCCGTGCGGACTAGGCCGATGCCCTCCGCACCCATTTCGCGGGCCACTCGGGCGTCTTGCGGAGTGTCGGCATTAGTGCGCACTCCAAGTTTGCGAACCTTATCCGCCCATTTTAGCAGCGCATAGAAGGCTTTCGGCGGTTCCGGCCGTATCAGATCGATTTGGCCGTCGTACACAGTTCCATCACTGCCATCCAATGTGATCCACTCGCCCTCGCGGACCACACGGCCATTTGAACTCATTTTTTTTCCCTTCGGGTCGATATCGAGATGTTCGGCGCCAACGATGCAGCATTTTCCCCAACCGCGCGCGACGACGGCGGCGTGGCTCGTCTTGCCGCCGGTGGCGGTCAGAATTCCTTGTGCAACGTTCATGCCGCCAACGTCCTCGGGACTGGTCTCATGCCGCACGAGAATCACTTTCTCGCCTCGTGCCGCCCACGATTCCGCATCCTCGGCAGTGAAGACAGCCCTGCCCACAGCGGCACCAGGGACCGCGTTTATGCCTTGGACGACTTTGCGAGAGGACAGTTCGGCGCGATTCATCCGCGGATCAATCACCGGATAGAAAAGCCGCTCCACGTCATCCGATTTAATTCTTTCAAGTGCTTCTTCAATTTTTATCAAGCCCTCGTCCACCATATCCACGGCGATTTGAAACGCGGCCGATGGAGTACGTTTGCCGGTACGCGTTTGCAACATATATAAAGTACCATTCTCGACCGTGTACTCCAGGTCCTGCATGTCCCGATAATGTTTCTCGAGCGTCTGCCGGACACGTTCAAGCTGTTTGTAAACTTTTGGCATGCGCTTGGAAAGCTCGCTTAAGTGCATGGGCGTGCGAATTCCCGCCACTACATCTTCTCCCTGAGCATTGAGCAGAAAATCGCCGAAGAAAGTCTTCTCTCCGGTGGAAGGATCGCGTGTGAAGCAGACTCCCGTGCCGGAATTGTCGCCGGTATTTCCGTACACCATCTGGACCACATTCACTGCGGTCCCAAGAAGACCTGTGATCTTTTCCACGCGCCGGTAGGTCTGCGCTTTTTCTCCCATCCAGGATTCGAACACAGCGCCAATGGCGCCCCAAAGCTGTTCGTGCGGATTCTCTGGGAATGACTTTGCGGTTTTTTCTTGGAAATATCGCCTATATTCACCGATTAGTTCACGCCAACCCTCGGCGGAGACTTCAGTATCGTCCTTTACACCGAGTCTTTTCTTCAACGCGCGCAAGCGGGATTCGAAATCATCTTTCGGCAGGCCAATTACCACGCTGGAATACATCTGCACGAAACGCCGGTAAGCGTCGAAGGCGAAACGCTCATTTTTTGTCGCGCCCGCCAAGCCCGCAACCGAGGCGTCATTCAATCCGAGGTTTAGAATTGTTTCCATCATTCCCGGCATGGAACGGGCCGAGCCGGAGCGGACGCTTACGAGCAAAGGATCTTTCGCATCTCCCAATTTTTTACTGGTGAGTTTCTCAAGACGTTTGAGATTCTTTTCGACCTCGGCTCGCAGGTCTTTCGGGAACTGGCGGTTGTGCTTAAAATAATAGTCGCAAGTCTCGGTAGAAATAGTAAATCCTGCAGGAACCGGAAGGCCGATGCGAGTCATTTCCGCCAAGCCAGCGCCTTTGCCGCCGAGCAAGCCTTTCATCTCGCCGTCACCGTCAGCCTTCCCCGCTCCGAAGAAATAAACGTATTTCATGTTCGCCTCGAGATTAATATGCTTCAAGATTCTTGAACTTCAAGTTGCACGTGATCGATCCGTGAGGAAGCATTGTCGGCGCGCCAACAGCTCAGCTCTTGCTTTAATGCGGTTGCGGGTCGAATCTCGTTCGTTAACGCGCTTGTCGAGATAAATCTTTAGCATCCTCCGAAACCAGTTCCGAGAAATCCGCGATCGTTGAAAATTCCTTCAGCAAATTCCCCAACAGCGCGAGCCTATTCTTTCGCACTCGCGTGTCTTCAACCATCACTAGAACGTTGTCAAAGAATTTATCCACTGCTGGACGAAGCTCCGACATTACTTCAAGTGCTTCTCGATACTTCCCGGTCCTCTTTCGACGAGTCGCTTCGGCTCCAATCTTCTGTGCTGCCGCGTGAAGTTCCCGCTCGGCAGGCTCCCACAGGAGTTCAGGCTCCACTTCAAGTTGTACTTTATCAAGCTTGCCCGCTGACTTTTCCAGTATGTTGCGGATGCGCTTGAAAGAAGCTGCCAGCGGAATAAAATTCTTCGTGTTGCGAATCGCTCTTACCGCAACTACTCGCTCGGCCGCATCCACGAGGTCGTCCGCGCTGGCTGCGAAAGCCGCGTTGATTTCGTCATATGCGAATCCGCGCTTCTCTTTCAGCAGGAAACGGGCGCGCTCCAAAAGGAAGTCGAGGACTTGCTTTTGCACAGCTTCCGAGACTTCGATCTTGGGGGCGTGCTCCCTTAACGACTTTGCTGCTGCGGAAATCGCGGCGGAGAGCGACAACGGCAGTTTTCGTTCCAGGATTATCTTCGCAGCTCCCAATGCCGCCCGCCGCGACGCAAAAGGATCGCTCGAGCCGCTCGGGACCGCACCCACCGCGAAGCATGCGACTAGAGAATCAAGCTTGTCGGCCAGCGAAACAGCGCAACCTGTTAAATTGCGCGGCAAAGCATCGTCCATACCCAAGGGCTTGTAATGATCGTAAACGGCTTGCCAGATTTCCTCGGGTTCATGCTGGGCTCGGGCATAGAGCCCCCCTACAATTCCTTGCAGCTCCGGAAATTCACGCACCATTTCCGTGACTAGATCGCATTTTGCAAGTTCGGCGGCGCGATCTGATCCAGCGACGTCGGCGTGAGAAACCCCTCCACTGAACCATTGCTCGGCTAACCAACGCGCCAGTTCGCGCATGCGTTCCACTTTGTCGCCGTAACTACCAAGGCGCGATTCGTAAGTAACCGCTGCGAGCTTCGGCAAATAATCACCCAGCGGACGCTTAAGGTCGGTCGCCCAGAAAAATTGTGCGTCGGAAAAACGTGCGCGTAATACCCGCTCATGTCCGGCGCGGACAATGCCCTTCTTGTCGCCGGGCAGATTAATTACGGCGAGGAAGTGTGGCGCAAGCTCTCCATTGCGAGTTTCTAGCCCGAAATACTTTTGGTGACCGCGCATGACGGTTATTAGAATCTCCTCCGGCAGCGCTAAAAAGGAGGAATCAAAGTCTCCGACGATCACGCTAGGATATTCGTTCAAGTAAGTCACGAGGTTTAGGAGGTTTGGATCCTCGTGCGCGCGCAATTGCTTTCGAGCAGTCAACGCGTGAATCTCCGCTTCAATTTTCTTGCGCCGAATCCCGGGCTGGCACAATACAAAGTTCTTCTTTAACTTATCCTCGTAATCATCCGGCCCGCTTACTGCAATGCTCTTCTTACCCAGGGAGCGATGGCCTTCTGTGTGATTGCCTGCATGGACGTCGGCAAAAGAAAACGGCACAACCCGGCCGCCGAGTAGCGCCACAATCCAGCGAATGGGACGGATGAATCGACGGGAGTCTGATCTGGTCCAGTACATCGAACGCGGCCAAGATATTTCTTGAATCGCTTGCGGCAACACTGTGGCAAGAATTTGCGCGGCCGGTTTTCCAATTACAATTTGCTTCGCCGCGACGTATTCGCCTTTCGGCGTGTCTACGATTGAAAGTTTTGAAACAGGAATTCCCTGCTTCTCGGCAAAGCTCATCGCCGCTCGCGTCGGCTCGCCGACATTATCGTACGCGACGGCTTTCGGCGGACCGGTAACTTCGCGCGTCACATCTTCTTGACGCAAAAGAATTTTGCGAACAATTGCGACCAACCTTCGAGGCGCTCCGAACGTGTCAATTAAAGTTCCGGATTGTTTTTCCGCAAGCAGTCCGTGGGATACAAAATGTTTCTGAAGTATCGCTTTAAGCTCGGCGGAAGCCTTTGAAATCATTCCTGCGGGAATCTCTTCGCATCCAATTTCGAAAAGAAGGTCGCCAGTAGCTTTCAACACGGAAGATTTAAGCGGCTTCGATTTGCGGCTCGAGCTCATACGCGCCTCCCTGCCAATTCGGGCGCCACTGCAACTCCCGACTGCTGTCGCAGCCAAAGTTCAGCGACTCGAATTGCGAGCTTGCGGACGCGGCCAATCATCGCAGCACGTTCCGTGACGGAAATCGCTCCGCGCGCATCGAGCAAATTGAAAAGGTGGGAACATTTCAGAGTCAGATCGTAAGCCGCCAGAATTGGAAATCTGTCGAGATTCTTTGTCTCCGACTTGGGCCAAGCATCAAGAATTCGCTTGGCTTCGGCCTCATTCAACTCAAACTGTTTGCGGGTGAATACTGCATCCGCATGATCGAAACTATAAGCCGAAAACTGGCGTTCTTCCGCCAAACGGACTTCACGATACGTTCTGTTCTTCGACCAACGTACATCGAATACATTGTCCACACCTTGAAGGTATGCAGCGATACGGTCCAAGCCGTAGGTCAGCTCGACAGATATGGGATCCAGGTTTATTCCGCCGCTCTGTTGAAAATATGTGAACTGGGTTATCTCAAGTCCATCGAGAAGAACCTGCCAGCCAAGCCCCCACGCTCCGAGTGTTGGGGATTCCCAGTTATCCTCTTCGAAACGGATATCGTGCTCCTTCAGATTAATTCCAACGGCGGCCAAACTGTTGAGATATAAATCCTGCACGTTTGCGGGCGATGGCTTAAGTATTACTTGAAGTTGAGTGTGTTTATACAAGCGATTCGGATTTTCGCCATATCGACCGTCAGCCGGACGCCGGCTCGGTTGCGCATAGACGACACGATACGGATCGGATCCAAGTACGCGCAAAAAAGTTTCAGGATGCATGGTGCCCGCGCCGACTTCCACATCGTACGACTGCTGCAAAATGCAATCCTGAGCCGTCCAATAATGTTCAAGAGTTAGTAGAAGATCCTGAAATGATAAACCCTCGCCCTCTTCATTCCGTGTGGCTGCAGAAACTTTATCTCTTACTTTAGCGGCTTGCGTTTTCACGCCGTGGGCTCCAGAAGTTCTCGAGATTTCAGCTTACGATCTATTTGCCGCTCAATCACGTCGAGAGCGATGTCGGTCAACTCTCGCGCGACAGAGTCAGAAATCTCCCCTTGAGTGAACTTGTCCAACCTCTGCGCGAGCATCTTGCGTGCAGCTACCAACGCTGTCGCCGGGATCATGCGGAACCCGGGCTTGCGACACTTCGCGCAAAATAGCGCCGAAAAACTCCGCGAGAAATATGCCGGCTCCTTGGAGGTAAGTACCATCCCGCATCGCGAACAGACATCCAACGGCGGCAGCCATCCGCCAAGCCTCACTGTCCAGAGGGCGAAATAAGCCAGGGGCACTTCCCACTTCCCTGTGCGTTTCACCGCTTGCGCAGTTAACAGCAGAAGCCGAAAATTCGCATCCGAGGCCTCGCGGTCCGGTAAAACCGCTTCAGTAACCTCGCTAATAATGGCCAATCCGATGCCCGAATCGTAATCCTTGAATGCGTCAAGGAACGACTCGATCAATTCGCACTGGCTGATACGCACGAGTTCGCGCGTTTCCTTTTCGAAAAACCATATGCGCACGTGAGAAAGACGTTCCAGCGTGGAGCCGAAGCGGCTCTTAGTTCTGCGAGCGCCGGAAGCCACTCCGCGCACCCTCCCGATGCTGCGCGACAAAAAGCTCACCAGGCGGTCAGCCTCACCAAGCGGATAACTTTGCAAAACAATTGCTTCGGATTCGCGTAATGGCATCAGCATTCGCGTGGCGGCAATTCAGGGGTGCGCTGTTGATTCGACGCAACGCACTCACTGCTGTTACCGCTCGCACGTGAAACAAAAATGTTTATCATAGCGACGCACGACACGCAATTGCTAAACGTTCGCGCGACCCGCTTCTTAACTTGAAATTCATGACTCCTCGGATACAGTGCTATTGTCCCTCGGGCCTCAATTAACGTTAAGCATTAGATCGATTTCATTTGCCTTAATAATTCGGGGCGCCGAAACGTAACGATCAAATGATACCGCTTCGAGACATGACCCCTCGCCGTTCCGTGACGGTGATGACTTTGGTGCTGATCGTCATCAACGTGATTGTGTTTCTTCATCAAATATCGTTGCCGCCCGCTCAGGCTGAAGCATTTGTTCGGGCCTATGGATTGGTCCCGGCGAGGTTACAGCTAGCGCTTGCCGGCCGACACTACAGCCTGGCTGGCGCGTTGATACCTTTGTTTACTTGTATGTTTCTCCATGGAGGCTGGCTTCACATCATCGGCAACATGTGGTTCTTATGGATCTTTGGCGGAAATGTAGAAGATCGGCTAGGTTCGCTTGGCTATTTGGTTTTCTACTTGGTCTGCGGAATATCATCCGGCCTTATACAGACGATATTTTCCTGGGGCTCGCACTTGCCATCAATCGGCGCCAGCGGAGCGATCTCCGGCATACTCGGCGCTTATATTGTCTTCTTCCCTTCTTCTCGCATACTGACGCTCGTCCCGCTGTTCATCATCTGGTTTACCTGGCAAATTCCGGCGCTGGTCTTTATCGGGCTTTGGTTTCTGGTGCAATTCATGAGCGGGATCGGTTCGCTAAACGATCCGCGCACGGCCTCATTGGGAGGTGTGGCCTGGTGGGCTCACGTAGGTGGATTTATCACCGGAATGCTGTTAGCTCGGGCGATCAAGCCCGCGGAGCGGCGCGCCATTTACAATTGAGATCGTCGCCACGCCGACAGTTGGAGTAAAGGTTGAACAAACGAGCGCATCACAAAAATGATGTTAAAGTTGAAGAACATTCGCAAATGGATAAACCTACTTGAAGATTCACCTGAACTCGGAGAATCTTGCTTGGCGATCCTCCTCCGTGTCGACTTGCCGAAAATCGAACAGAAAGATTAATTGCCGACGGCGCCCGAAGCGCTCTAAGGCAACACTTGAACTTCAACTCCCGAGGGTTGATCTTCGCTTCGATACACTCGCTCGGTAGCTTTCTGGAAATCTGCAGGCTTGGCGTCAGGAATATTCTCAAAAACTTGAGGGTTCCGATCGATCAACGGGAACCATGAGCTCTGCACCTGCACCATGATGCGATGTCCCCGACGGAAGGTATGATTTATGTCGGGCATTGTGAAGTCCACTCTTTCAACCCGGCCCGGAATAAACGCTTCCGGATGCTCAAAGCTCTTCCGAAATTTCCCACGCATGGGTTCTCCGCGAATTAGTTGCTCAAAGCCGGCAACCTTAATGGTTGGAGGGCCCACGTCGTTGGGTGGCGTCGCGTTGGGAGCTGCCTCATCAGGATAGTCCTCGGGATACACATCGATCAGTTTAACTACCCAATCCGAATCGGTGCCGGATGTTGATACGAAAAGCTTCGGGGATACCGGGCCAACAATCGTAACGTCCTGCTCGAGTGGCGCGGTCTGATATACCAGGACATCGGGCCTGGTCGTCGCGAATCGTTGGTCCGCGACCATATATTCCTGCGGCACCGAGGTCGCCGGATAGCCGACGAATGGTACCGGCCGATTCGGGTCGCTGACATATTCGTCTTCCGCTCCCGTCGCGTCGCGGGACGCATCGAATGAAAGTTTTCCATTCTCGCGAAAATATAATGTTTTGGGTTCAGTATTCTTCGGTGGCCAGATTGGATATTCCCTCCAAGTATTAGTTCCCGTTTCAAACACGTAGGCCGCTGGCAATTTTGCGTCGGCGCTACCCTTCAAGTACTGCTCGAAGAATGGAAATAGGATCTGGCTTCGGAAGAACTGTCCAGTATTCGATGCAAAGTTCACGCTGCCGAGACGATTCCCGTCGTAGCGTGCCCAGCCGCCGTGGACCCACGGCCCCACGACAATTCCGTTGTAGATGTCCGGATTATTGCGGCCGATGGCCGCATGTGTTGAAAAAGGTCCTTGCAGATCCTCCGCGTCAAACCAGCCGCCCACGGTAAGTACGGCACAATGGATGTTCTTCATGTGCGGCGCGAGATTGCGAGCTTTCCAGTAGTCGTCGTAGGTATCGTGAGTTAGCTGGTCGTCCCAAAGCCAATTGGGATCTTTGAAGTACAGAGCCTGCGCGTCTGATAGCGAGCCCATCCTCAAGAAAAAATCGTATCCATCGGCTGTGCCGAAGTCGAATCGTTGCGAGTTCTTTTGCGGCAAGATCGGGGCCTGTTGCGGCCTGAAGAAGGTGTAGAAACCAAAATTCGCAGCGAGCATGAACGCGCCACCGTGATACGCATCGTCACCCATGAAGAGGTCGGTCATAGGAGCTTCGGGCGAAGCGGCTTTAATCGCGGGGTGCGAGTCGATAATGCTGGCGGATGTGTAAAACCCCGGGTAAGAGATCCCCCATATACCGACCTTGCCATTATTATTCGGGATGTTTTTCAGCAGCCAATCGACTGTGTCATACATGTCGCTACTGTCGTCCACGTCATCCTTGGATTTCTTGTTGTCGATGTGCGGTCGCATCTCCACAAATGTCCCTTCCGACATATAACGTCCGCGCACATCTTGATAAACGAAAATATAGCCGGAGCGCTGAAACTCATCAGAAGGTCCCAGCGTCTTTCTGTATTGATCGACACCGTAGGGAGCCACACTGTAGGGCGTACGATCGACCATAAACGGATAGCTGTGCGATGAATCCTTGGGAACGTAGACCGAAGTGAAGAGAAGCTTTCCATCGCGCATGGGGATGCGGAATTCAAATTTTGTATAGTGTTCCTTTACATTAAATTCGGGAGTAGTGTCCGCGTGAGTGCGAGTCCAGACGCGCGGAACAAACAAAAGCATCAAGATGGAGATTAAATATGGTGCCAAACGCCGGATCAAGTTCGCCTCCAAGACATGTTTCAATTCGCGTATGCAGACCCTACATTTTGGCGAATTCCAGGTCAAGGAGTTTCGAGCTATCCGGTCGAATGGCCGACAATTCGACCGGTAGTTGAGATCTAACGAAGTGACGGAGATTAATAAAATGCTTTCAGCTGTAGATTACTGCTTCGTCCCGGCGGAAAATGTGGTTAGATATTTCAGTTCAATTTCGATAGTAGGAGTTGCCATGAAAATCATCAAGCGCGGAATCATAGTTGTGCCGATGGCCTTCCTTTCGCTATGTCTCATTCCACTGGCTGGGTCGGCCCAGAGTCAAAAATCGCAAGGCCCAAACCAGGTGTTAGGCGAACTGCAATTCGTCGGGCCTGACAAAGCCGAGAAAACTTCGGGCGTCTGGATCGACGGCCAGTACGTCGGCTACGTCGCAGAACTGAAAGACGACAAAAAGGTGATGCTGCTCCCCGGCACGCACGAAATTTCCTTTCGTCAAACAGGCTATTTGGACTCCACGCAGTCATACGTTATCGAACCCGGCAAGAAGCTGGTCATCACTGTGAAACTGGACAAAGATCCCAAGGCCGAATACTCGACCGTGAATTCGGAAATAAAGCTCAAGGTCACGCCCGAACGCGCGGCCGTATTCGTGGACGGCTCTTTCGCAGGCTACGTTAAGCAGTTCAACGGGATGGGACGTGGGATGCTCGTGAGTCCGGGCGACCACCACATCAAAATCGCCTTAGCGGGCTACCAGGAATTCAATACGGATGTAAAGCTTTTGCCCAAGCAGAAAATTACCGTGAAGACAGACCTAGTCGCCGGTAGCATTACGCAGGCTCCCCCGGCAATCAAACAGGATTGAAGTTGCGCTTTAAGTCAGGCTTGCGAGCAAAGTTCAAAAGGTACGAATGTTCGATAGATTTACTCTAAAAAATCGTGTCGACTTGCCGACAAGTGAAGTGGAGGCTGACTTTTAATTCTTTTCGGCTACGGATTAAAAATGGCCAAAATAGTTCATCCAATAGTTGGCAGTTTACCGCACACCTGCCTTCGCAACAGACTGACTCAACCAATCTCCAACCTCGCGCGTACCCAGCGAGCCACCTAATTCTGCGGGCGTCTTCCCCTCGCGAAGAGCAGCGTGAACTGCGGTTACAATCGCTTCCGCCTCCCGCTTCCAGCCCAGATACTCGAACATCATTCCCACGGTCAGCACCGCTCCCATTGGGTTTGCAATATTCTTCCCCGCGATCGCCGGAGCCGAACCGTGCACTGGCTCGAAAAGTGAAACTTGTCCAGGATGAATATTGCCCGAGGGAGCCAGGCCGAGGCCGCCTGCCAGTTGCGCACCCAGGTCGCTGGCAATATCACCAAATAAATTACCAGTCACGATGACGTCAAATTGCGAGGGGTCGCGAACCATTTGCATCAGGAGATTGTCGATGTATTGGTGGCTGGACTCGATCTCCGGGTACTCCGCTTTGACTTGTTTGAACACCCGCTGCCAGAGGTCATGCGCAAAGGTCATCGCGTTGGATTTATCGCTCATGCATACACGCTTGAGATTGCGAGCCTTCGCATATTCAAAGGCGTAGCGGATGATGCGCTCCACGCCCTTTCGCGTATTCAAATCTTCCTGCACCGCGACTTCGTCGGCTGTTCCCTTCTTAAAATTCCCGCCCATTCCCACGTAAAGGCCTTCGGTGTTTTCTCGAAAGACCATGAAGTGGATGTCTTTCTCGGTGCGATCTTTCAACGGAGTGAATCGCTTGTCGAAAAGAACGCAAGGGCGCGCGTTAACGTAAAGGTCCAACTTGAAGCGCAAGCCCAGCAGAATATCGGCAGCATGGACGTTTGTCGGGACGCGCGGATCCCCCATGGCGCCGAGCAGGATGGCGTCGAAATCGCGATGGAACATTTCCACTGCGTCGGACGGCAAGGTCGTGCCATCGCGAAGATAGCGGTCGGCGCCCCAGTCAAACTCGGTGAGCGCAACTTCGCGTCCTCCCGCGGCGGAAGCAGATTTTAGAACTTGAACAGCCGCAGGAATTACCTCTTTGCCTATGCCATCACCGGGGATAATTGCAATACGCTTTTTATTCGGAGCGGATGAACTTGTTTGCGTCATGGTTCGCGAAACTAACATGCGACCCGAACAGTGTCAACGCGGGCAAACGCCGAAAGAAATGGCTTAATTAAAAAAAGAACAACGCGGACTCTGATATTTTTGAAAAAGCCAGAGCCCGCGTGCGATTTCCAACAATCGCTTCATTAAAGTGGAACTTTAGATGCTGTTAGTGTTCATCGGGCCAGCGATCGTCATGGTTCCAACCTGGATCGGTGTGCCACCGCTGATCTCGACCGTCCCACCACTGATGGTATGCATTCCAGCAATGCTCTCGATCGGAGCGCAACTCGTGCCAGCGGTCGCGGGCTTCAGGGCTATTCGCGCCGTGTTTGGCGACGGCAGCGTTTAGCCTGGCTTCCGCTTTCTCAATCCGCTGACGGCATTTATCTCTCTCGTCGGCATGGGCGCGAGGCGCAGCAACCAGGAATAAGAATGCGCTCATCGTCGCGAACGCAACTAACGTCTGAAGCAAACTGCGATGCTTCCAAGGATTCGTTGTTTTCAAGTAGTCCTCCTGTGGCTTCGGCTGAGCCAATTCAAATTCGGGCTGACGCGGAAGTTTATGGCTCAGCCAGCGGATATGGCTATACCGCAATCCCTGTATTGAGCATTGTCGCATCCGAAGAATATGACAGATGGGATGACGCACAGAGTTAGGAGTTGTAACGGCGACTTTGGAATTAGGCTTTGCTTTTTATCGGCCGCTGTTTCGCCGAACGCGTGCGCGCGCCTTTCTTCCCGTAATGAAGCACCAGGAAAACTACAGCGACAATAGCCACTATTCCGATGATTGAAAGCACCACCGGATGTCCATGTTGATGAATAAATCTGATGATTCCATGGCCGTAGCGAGCCGCCAACAGCGACAGGATGCTGTACCTGGCAATTCGGCCCAAAGTCATGGCGGCTAGGAATTTTTTCAGCGAATATTTCGTGGCGCCAGCAGCCAGGACGAAAGGAATCATGGGTACAGGCGGCGGCAACAATGCCGGGATCGCAATCGCTCCAAATCCCCAACGTTCAAAAGCCATGGTCACTCGCTCCATGTTCTTGTGCGAAAGTCTCTTCTCCAGCGTTTCCTTGCCTCCCTTACGAGCCAGCCGATAGGTGAAGAAATTTCCAAGTACGGAACCCACTGTGGCGATTAACGCGTAAATAAACCACCAATCGGGCTGCTTGGTAGCCAACACAATGGTGAGCACATCCATGCTACCGGGCAGCGGAATGACGGACGCATCCAATATCCCGAGCGGAATTAGACCAAACGCGCCGAGGTGAAAAATCCAATGCGAGACTTTCTTCGTCGCTTGAATAGCCAAAAATACGATGATGGTGTTACTTTCCATTTCGCTCAATTGGGCGTCAAGGCCTCATATCGGCTGCAAATGATAAGACCGCCAATACTGTCGTCCGGTTACTTCTACTCCCGGAAAAAGTACTATTGCCGTAGGCGGTCCGCCCCGTTAGTTTCAGTAGAGCATCAATCCTTCATTGGGCAAAGGAGGATGAATGGCGCCGTCTCTTGGGAGGCAGCGACGCAGCAAGCGTTTACCTTTATCCATCCCGGTTCGAGTGTATGGACGCACCTCTGATGACCGGCCTTTCCGGCGCGAGGCTCAGACAAGAGCCGTGAGCGTTCATGGCGGGCTGTTGTCATTAGGCGTAAAAGTGAAAACGGGTCAAACGCTTCTGCTCGTGAACAGTGTCACGGAAGAAGAGCGCGAGTGTCGCGTTGTCTTTGTAGGCCGCAGTCTTTGGAGTCAGAATAAGGTTGGAGTTGAATTCACCCATACCGAAGGCGATTTTTGGCATGTTTACGGCACTCTGGTTGGACTGAAACACGTAACGGTCGCCGACGAGTCTGCCGATCGATACACGTTCTGATCTGAATTCAATCGTTATATAAAAAGGCCTCGCATCGCGAAATGGATGTGAGGCCCTTTTATTTTCGTTAGCATTCAGTCTACGAATGCGAGAGTGCAGTTTGAGACGTAGTCTCCATTCGCGGTTCAGGCTGAGCCTGCGGAGCGGGATTCGTCGCCGGCGCCGTCTGCTTACCATTGTTCTGGTTTGAAGTGGTGCTGTTCGGGTTGTTATTCGGATTAGCCTGTTGGATTCGAGGCTTGTTCTCGTAGCGAGGCCTGTAGTCGTTTGAAGACGGCGCCGGATTCGCGCTGTCTGGATTCGGCTTCAGCGAGAATCGTATACCGCGCTTTGCGTTTTCATTCACCGTGCGCTGCAAATCTACCTGACCCATATCGACGCTATTTTCGCCGCCATAGTTCACGTAGTAATGCAGCTGGCCATCTGCCAACCAGTAGTCGCTCGCAGCCAGCATAGTTCCGTCGCTAAGATAGATCAAAACGGTTGGCGTGGTTGCCGCGACATTTCCAGTTACGGGATTCGGATTATCATTATCGTATCGCTGATAATCGCGATCTGGCGGCGCTTGATTTACATCAGAATTGTTGTTCGGATCGTAGTTGTAATTGTTGTTTGCGTCGTAGTTGTAATCGCCGCCCGCGTTGTACGACGGAGAATTGTCATAGCCCATGTCAGAGCTGTAAGAACCGTAGTCGTAGTATCCCGGCCAGTCGTAACCTATCCCCCAGTACGGATAATAGGGATATCCCCAGCCCCACCACGGACTACCCCAGCCAAAGCCAAGACCCCAGCCCCAGCCCCATCCCCAACCACCACCCCAACCCCAGCCGCCTCCCCAGCCGTACCCACGGCCAAATCCGAATCCGCGTCCGAAACCGCGGCCATTGGACCAGCTGCTTCCTCCCCGAAAGGAGGAATTCGCGAACGTGCTGCGGCTGCCGAACGAAGTGGAACCGACGTGGGCGTTCAGAGGTCCGCCGAGCCGCGTACCCGAAACGACAGACGCATTCGTTCCGAATCGAGCGTTTGTCACGCCTGCGCTACCCGCGGCGCGATTGCTAAACTGAGATCTAGCAAAACTTGAACTGTTCGTACTGCTGCGGCTTCCAGCGAAACTTGAACTTCTCGAACTGAAACTGCTGGAATGTGAACCTTCTATGCTTGAAAGAGCATGAGAAGTAGTTACGGCAGAACCTGATCTATTGGAGGCTACCATTCCGCTGGAGGAGCGGGATGTTGACGTCGCAGAGTTTCCGCGACTGGTTGCTGTCGAAGCGTTCCCTGCGGTCGTGCCGCGATTAGCGCCAGCCGCGCCGTAATTTCGCGCGGTTGTGGCTGAGTTTGTGCGGCCATTAGAACTTGAACCGGAACGTGAACTTGTTGATGGCGCTGCAGACCTGCCACCATACGCGCCAGAGTATCGCGAGCTGTAGCCCGGGCCACCGTATGACCGGCCGCCATACGCGCCGGATCGCGCTCCGTAAGCTCCACCAGATCGTCCCGGTCCGTAAGCTCCATAGGAACGCCCGGCGGCTCCACCACGATAGCCTCCCGGACCAGCAGAACGCGCACCTCCTCCGCCATAGCTCGGACGCGAAGCTCCGCCGCCGAAGTGTCCGCCACCGCCGAAGCCACCTCCCCCACCGTGGAAGCCGCCTCCTCCGCCACCACCATGCCCGCCTCCGCCACGTTGGGCGAAAGCAGAGCCGGGGGTGCACACGAAGGCCACTGCCGCCATCGCAATCAGAATCAATCTCAAAAGAGAGGAACTTTTCATTGGGGCCCCCTTGCTAACTGCTTTGCCGCTACATCAAGGAGACGGCTGGAATTACCGCTACACCGTCTTAACATATTTGATTCCAAAAGTGTACGCCCGGTTGCAGCCAATCCGAACGTGTGCATTTACTCCATTCTCCCGCGGTAAAGCTCTCATAGCCATTACGCCACAAAGTACCCAACACCACTACCGGAATAAAGTTTCGGTGGTTCGGTCCTCTTAACGCTAGCGCTGAGACCCTCGGATTGCCCAAATCACAGAGGCTGATGCTTTCTAGGCCTTATTTCGTCCGAATGCCATGTAGAAGGCGGCTAAATTCCTGCCCATTGTTGGTTGCCGCTGCCGAGGTCGCATATCCAACATGAAAAAGAGGAATGCTGCGTCCATCTGCGACGAACGGAAACGGGCTTTGCGCACCGATAGCCCAAAAAAAGTCGGACCGGCTTCCTTGCAGGTTTTCCGGCAAATTGTAATGCCCCACGGCCGCTTTGCTGAGCTGGCCTTGCCTTTGCGCTTCAAAACTGTAGAACGTCAGTCCTGAGATATCGGCCTGCTCCATAGGACTCAGATAAAAGTCGCGGATTACCCCGTAGGCCTTCGGCCCGCTATTGGTTTGTTCAAACGTGACCCCCGAACTCACTTGCGCCGAATAAAAACCAGAGAGCGTCGGAGAATGCGGGCATGCATACGTCACTTGCAGCCGCGGCGGGGCGTCTTCTGAAGGAGGAGTCATGGTTGCCTCGGTATAGTTCTGCAGCGCGTTGTCCATGCAAGCCTGCGAAGGAGGGAAGAAGAAATAGAAAAGAAGATCGAGGACGCTCATCCCCGAGCCGCTCGGGGCGTGCATTTGGGCATCCGGCCAGTAGGAATCGTGCCCCAGCAGAGGGATTGTCGGAAAGTCCTAAAAGCAGGATCGATTTTTTTTGCTCGTTCGTAAATGTCGCGACTTGCGAGAAATGAAAAGGCGGAGCATACGGAGCGAGCGCTCCCGGCGTCGGAATTTCGTCGGATTTAACTGCGTGCCAGCTCGTCGGGAGTTCAATCGAAATGCTCGATGAGAGCGCGTAAACCTGAGTGGCTTCTGCCGGCGGCTGCTGCGCGTGCATCGGTCCTCGGACGATTGCCAGCAAAATCAGCGCGGCGAGAGCAGCCTCGATCAATCCTGAGTGAGCCTTACCTTTCACGCTGAAAGTCTAGCATTAGAATCTCGCGGGAGGAACGAAGCGCAGAACACTGACATAACTTTAGTCACTATTGCTCTAAGACGGGCCTTTTCGTGCAACTCTAGGCCGTTCCCCGTTCCGCTAAATAGACGCCAAGAAGCACCAGCGCAGTCCCCAAGAGCAAATTGCGCGTGGGGTTTTCGCTGAGGAATGCCACCGAAAGCAAAATTACGACGATCGGCTGGAAATAGCTGACTGCCGCAACGCGTGACGCGCTCATGTAGCGCAGGACCCAGTAAAAGATTGTATAAGCCGCCACGGAACTTGCCGCCGCCATATAAATCATGCCGAGCCAGCCCTGCCATCCCACTGCGCGCCAATCGAGATGGACTCCCTGCCGAATGCTCAACGGCAATAGCATGATCGCGGCCGCCACGCAGTTGAACGTGTTCATCGCAATCGCCTCATACTGCCCCGCTACTTTTTTGCCGAGCACGGCATATATCGAAAAACCGATCGTTCCACCCAGCGTGATCAGATCACCCAGCAGAAAAGGAGAGTTTCCAGGCGAACCTTGCTCCACCTCAAGTAGAAGGACACCGGGGAAAGCAACGGCCATCCCCAGTATTTTTCCGGCAGTCAGCTCCTCCAGCTTCAGGGCGCGCGCCAGCAAAAGAACAATAATCGGGCCGATAGCGATGATCACGGCGGAGTGATTGGACGTGGTGTAATTCAGCCCTACTGTAAAAAGCCCCTGATTTACCACCACTCCAAAGAATCCCAGGTATGCGAACGGCCAGATATCCCCGACGTGAAGCGTCGCGCGCTGACGTCGCGCGAAATAAATCACCAGCATGATTACCGCGGCCAACTCGATTCGGAAACATCCCAGCGAAATCGGGTCCAAATGGCACAACGCAATTTTTCCGGCCACGTAATTGAATGACCAGAGCATCAACATCAGTCCGAGCATGAACGCAAGAAACCAAAAGCTCGGCCGTTTCGCAGACGATTCCAAATCCGCCGTGGTGTGGGAAGGAGACGCGGCCAGCTTCGGCGAAGCTGAACTCAAAGGTTTACTCGAGAACTTCCGAGCGGTGGGTAAGCGACTCAATGCGGTCGAGGCGCGGCGTGTAACCAATACCGGGGGCCGATGGAACCCGGATAGTTCCCTGCCGCGTGACTTCCACTTCCGGCTCGATGATGTCTTCATCCCAATATCGCCGGCTCGCTGACACATCTCCCGGAAGCGTGAAATTCGCCAGCGTTGACATGGCGATGTTGTGTGCGCGTCCAATACCGGATTCCAACATACCGCCGCACCACACCGGAACCGACTTCGCCTGGCAAATATCGTGGATGCGCTTTGCAGGCGTATGCCCGCCCGCACGCCCAAGCTTAATATTGATAATGCGGCATGCGCCAATCTCGATAGCCGCGCGCGCATGTTCTACATCGTGTATGCATTCGTCCAAACAAATCGGCGTATCAAGTTGACGTTGTAGTCGCGCGTGCGAATAAATATCGTCCCAGCCCAGCGGCTGTTCGATCATAATCAGGTAAAGAGCGTCGAGCTGCTTCAGCAGCGGAGCGTCCTCCAAACGGTAAGCGGAATTTGCGTCAACCATTAGCCGAATGCGCGGAAACCGTTCGCGAAGCGCTCGTGCCGGCTCGATGTCCATGCCCGGCTTGATTTTGATTTTTATGCGTTGATAACCCGCCCCCAGCTCTTTTTCAACTTTCGCAAGGAGATCTTGGATCGTCGGCTGAATGCCTACTGAGACACCGCAAGAAATTTCGTCGCGTACGCCGCCAAGAAGTTTGGCTAGCGGAATATTCTTCTGTTTCGCTTCAGCATCCCAGATCGCAGCTTCGAGGCCGCCTTTGGCCATGTTGTGTCCGCGAACGCGCGCGAGCATGTCCCAGACTTCTGACGCCCTGGCAATTTCTTGATCTTTCAAAATGGGCCACAGAAAATCACGGAGGATATGCCAGGCGGTTTCGACTGTCTCATAAGAATAAAAAGGGTCTTCACCCGCGGTCGATTCGCCCCAGCCTGAAACGCCGTCCACGTCGGTTTCGACCAGCAGAATGCGGCGAAGCGAAGTCTCGCCGAAGCTGGTCTCAAACGGAGTGATCAGCGGGAGATGAACCTCCCTCAAAGTAATTTTCTTGAGCCGCATTATTTGTTGTTTAGTCCTCGAATTCTTCCGGACGGTATTCTGGCAAACGCAATCCGCCGATTGAAGCGGCTGGTTCAAGAAGGTAGTCGGTGGCATCTTCGCGTGCTTCGATACCGGTCGCGACGTATCCCTCACGAAAATATTTTTGGAACGATTCGCGCGTCTGCTTCTGAACTCTCGCGCCGGCTTCGTGATCTTTCGCCTTGAGGGCGCCAACGTTGCTGGGAATCGAAACCCGCTCGGTTGTTTCGCCGAGGGGACATGGGTTGTCCGCGAGAATTCCGCGCACGCGGTCCGAATCCAGCCACCATTCGGCAACCAGTCGATCGGTCGGAAGCCCGGCGTGAAGCGGGCTTTCCGTCACACCGTAACAATTCGGGATGTAGCGGCGAACCACCGCGCCAAGCCGATTCAAATTGAAATGGGCGTTCTTCAGTTCGAGGGGATCAAACGTCCATTCGACCAGCGGCATTCCATTTTTCAATGCGTCCGCGCGTTGGAAAAGTTTTAGACGGCGTCCAACCCCACGGTTTTGGTACTCCGGCAGCACAGCCGTCATATGGGAATGCAAGAATAACTTTCCAGCGCGCGTACCGGCGAGGGCGAGCGTGAACCCAACCATCTTCCCGCGGTCAAGCGCCGCTAGTATCTGACCTCCCGTGTGGTTCGCCACAACAAAAATTGCCGAAGGTACAGTGATGTGCTCGCCCCATGTAAGCAGCTCCATTTTTACGCATTCCTCGTACTCGGCCAGCGTTTCGCAATGGCGGACCTCGATGTCCTCTGACGCGGTCGCCGGATGCTGCGGCGAGGCATTCATCGTTCGCTCCCCGGCTTGGCTATTTTCTTTGCTCTTGAACTTTTGTCTCGTTCGGCCAACTTTGAACGATCCCACATCTCTTCTTTGCGTTCGCGAGACAAATCCGCGAACTGCTTACCTTCACCGGATGCGGCCTCCTCCATGTAGTTAAATCGCTCCCGGAACTTGTGATTCGCTTTCTTCAGAGCAATCTCAGGATCGATTCCTAGAAATCGCGCGATATTTACGCCGGCGAAAAGAAGATCGCCAACTTCTTCCTCGACCCGTGCGTTAGCTTCCTGTTGTCCTCGCGCAGAATTCGTCGCGTTAGCCGCGATTAGAGATTGCAGCTCGCGCTTCTCTTCGTCTAGCTTGTCCAAAATTCCGAAGAGATCGGGCCAGTCAAAGCCGATGCGCGACGCCCGCCGAGTAAGTTGGTAAGCCTCCAGAACCGCGGGAAACGAACGCGGCACATCCATCAGGATGCCACCCGCAGTATCGCCACGACTTTGTGATGTCCTTTTCTTCCCGTCACCCGCTGCAGCGCGCTCGGACGCCTTGATTTGCTCCCAATTCTTCAACACCGCTGAGGAGGTGGCCGCTTTCGCGTCACCGAACACGTGCGGATGCCTTCGGATCATTTTCGTGTGAACGGACTCGATCACGTCACTGATTGTGAATTTTCCCGCTTCTTCCGCGAGAATCGAATGGAAAATAATCTGAAGCAGCAGATCGCCAAGTTCACCGGAAAATTCCCGCGCATTGCCTGTTTCCATCGCGTCGAGTACCTCATACGTCTCTTCGATCAGAAACTTACGAAGGGAGTCGTGCGTCTGCTCGCGATCCCACGGACAGCCATTGGCCGCGCGCAACCGTGCCTGTAGCGCCACCAGCTTTTCGAACCATTTTCCTGCGAGTTTATCTCGGGCACTTAGAGAAATACGAACATCGGCGTTGGCCGGACCTCCCTCGCGTCCATTCGCGAGGGGCGTCGAACTGGAGCGGTCGCGCAGTTTGCGACGCATCCTCGAAGACGGCCTTTTGTGCGGAGGCAAGAGAATCTCTCTTCTGTTTTTAACGAACGATTAATCTACAGGGAAGAACACGGAGTGACAAGCGTGGGAATTTGAAGCGGCCCTTTTTACCCTGCGCGCCTCTGCAAAAGGCAGGCGACCGTATTTTGATCTGAAAATTGATTCGAGACAGTAGCGGGCAGAACTACTGCCGATACCCGCAAATGTTATTCCGGTTTCGCTAACCCATGGGCCAGCGCGCCTTCGATAAGGCTCTTCATCTGGCCCGAGGCTTCCCGGAAGATCTGCTCTTCCTGACGGCCCAGTTCACCCTGTTGCTCTCCGAGTTTGCCTTGCTTCTCGCCCAGCGCTCCCTGCTTCTCTCCGACCTTTCCCTGGGCCTCGCCTGCCTTGGATTGCAGGTCGCCAAGTTTGCTCTGCAGATCGCCGATCTTTTCCTGAATGCGCCCCAGATCCTCTTGCGACCCGGTCGCTCCAAGCGCTTTCAGCTCAGCCTCGAGTTTGCGCAAGTCTTCAGTCATGTCGGGAATTTCAACGCGAACGCCCTCTTGTTCCTTTCCTAATGCTTCCTGCTGCACACCCAGCGCTTCCTGCTGTTTGCCGATATATTCTTGCTTCTGTTCGATCGCATGGACTTGACCGAAAAAATCGGCCGCGCGCTTAACGGTGGCTTGATCGCGAATTACGTAGGATTTGCCGTCATGTCGGAACCATATGAAATCGCCCGGAATTTTCTCCTGCAGGAATTCAACGAACTCGGACGGATGGTCTGTGCCGAAACTTTCGCTATCGCCCGAAACGCTGACGTAAGTTTTACCGGACGAAATCACAAATTGTTGGCCATCTCCGTCTGTTCCGCGCACGATCACCGTGGAACCTGAGTACGAAGATTGAGACAGACGTACAAGAGGCGCGAGCGCCACCACGTGGACTGGAGTCACAACCTGCATGGGAGCTAACTTCACCAGGGGCGCCACGGATACGACAGGCGCGACAGATACGACTGCCGGTACGTCGGGAGTTGTCGGCACATTTGGCATCGGCGCCACCGCAATAGTGGGCGCGGGCGAAGGCATGGGCGCCTGAGATGCAGGCGGAGCCGGCGTTTGCTCCTGGACCTCGTGATAATCGGTCGAGTAGAAACTATAAGCACCCGGACGCAGCGCTGCGGCCACATACACAACTGGGACCGCGGTCATCACCAAGACAGCCACAACGGATTTTTTCAATTGCATGGCGACACTCCCTTTCCATTCGAGGATCCGATCCAATCTCTTTTCGGCCTGCCCCGTCTTTGCCATTGCCACGCCCTGCCACCAAACTCGACCTGGAGCAGCTTCCAAGTCCGAAAAAAAGCCAAGCAGAGTTTCGGCGTAACGCGTGCGATCCGCTCCGGCTGCCAGCGCCGCTTCGTCGCTAGCTTCTTCCGCCAAGTCCCTAAGACAGCGAACCAGATGCCAGCCCAAGGGGCTGAACCAAAATATCGACCGATGAAGAAGCGCCAAGCAATCTACGAGCGCATCCCGGCGCGCCACATGAGACATCTCATGCGCGATCACCGCCTCCAACTCGCCTTCCTCCCAATCGCGCCATCCCGAAGGAAGCAAAATCGACGGACGCACCGTGCCTATAGTTACCGGAACAGAAAGGAATTCAGACTCAGCCAGACGCGGCAAGCGTTTAGTCCCCATCGTTTGGACATGTTTCGAGGAGAGCGCGAACGCCTTTGGATCGCGAATGGCAGTCGCTCCGTGGTACAGCCGCAGACTCAAAATCAACCCAAGCGCAAAACGAAAAAGAAAACTTAGGGTAACTATGAAATATGTTGCAGTGACTACAACGGACCATCCCGTAGCGCGAAGCAGCAGTTTGAGCCGGACAAACGCAGCGGTTAGTTCTGAGCTCTTATTCACAGACGTCCGAGAATTTGCAACATCGCTCGAAACAATCGCCGGACTCGAGTTCGATATAGGGTGCTTGTCATCATCGACGTTGTTGTTAAATGAGCGGACTCGGGAGTCTGGAGGGTTTATTGCAAAATCTGCCGATTGAAGTGCATGCTTTCGGCCGGTTATTACAGCGCTTCGGCCGTGAAACGCGGTGTAGAATTTCTCGAAGCGCTCAGAAACTCCCGTCGGCACTTTTAATGAAATCTTCGGCAAGAAAACGTTCAAAACCGGCATGAGTAGTGCCACGAAGAGCACTGCTCTCCAAACGTAAAGGCGCCCTGAAACACTTTTCACGCGCCGGATACTCAGAACAATCCCAGCAATGCAACCCAGAGCTAGAGAACGAGCCGCCGAATCAGCCATAAGACTTAAGAAATTTGCCATAGCATCACGCATCGCGGGAAAACTCATGGCTTCGCTCCCTTTCGCTGGCTTATTTTCTGAGCCAATCGCTCAAGCTGCTTGCGGTCCAGAACCCGGTTGTCCACCATGCCGATGACCAGCTCCTCCGCGGAACCCCCGCAAAAGCGATCAATGATATTTTTCACCGCGCGCACGGCAACATTCTGCCGCAGCTCGGCAGCGCGATAGATAAAAGTGCGGCCGTCCACCTGATGCGACACGTAACCTTTCTGCTCCAGGCGCCGCAGAACCGTGCGAATCGTAGACTCCTTCATCGGCCGCTTCGAAGCCAACGCTTCCCGGCACGCCTCCGCGGTCACTGGCCCATGCGACCACACGTAATCCATCACCATTTGCTCAACTTCGCCGATGTTCTTGGGACGCGGGCTATGGGTGTTCTTCATTGTAGCGTTACAACTTGTAACGTACATAAGACGGGCTGTCAATAGAAAAGTTAGCAGGAAAGAATTTCGCATTTAAAAGTAGGCGGTAATGCAGTTACGGCCGGCGCAACGCCCAATACCGCTAGACCGAAGCGACAGCACGCCGCGGAATAACGCTATCGGCGAATCGTTCCATTTCTTCCATCTGCGGGCTGAATTGAAGGAGCAAAAGATCCGCGCCGGCTTTTTCGAATTCTCCAATACGGTCGGCCACTTGCTGCGGCGTGCCAACCAAGCCTGACCGCAATCCGCGATTCGACACCGAATAGTCTTCCAGCGAAACGCGCTGCTCAAGCTGCGTATTCGCCAGCCAATCCTGATAATTCTGGTAGCCTGCCGCGTTTTGCTTGACGTCTGTAATGCGTGCGAGCTCGCGTTGGGCTTCCTGCTCGTTCTCCCGCACGATCGCGTAGCCTGCTACTCCAAATTTCATCCGTGGAAGCTCTTTGCGTTCGCGGCGCTCCGACAAATCCCGTATCTTCCCCGCCACTTTCTCCGGAGAATCGCCGTGCATCACATACGCATCGCATTTCTGCGAGATCAGTTCCTTGGCGGTTTCGGATTCCCCGCCGGCGTAAATCGTCGGACGCGGCCTCGACACCGGCTTCGGCTCCAACACCAAATCTTTCACTGAATAATATTTGCCTGAATAAGAGAAGTGATTCTGCCTCCACGCAGCGTCCACTACATCCAACCATTCCGAAGTGCGCGCATAGCGATCGTCGTGCTGATCGAATTGCACGCCATATTTTTTCGCTTCTTCTGACCACCAGGACGAAACCACATTCAGCGAAACTCTTCCGCCGCTGATGTGATCGATGTTCGCCGCCTGCTTAGCCAGCAGCGCTGGAAGATGAAATGTCGGTCGCACGGCGATCATCAGCTCAAGCGTCTCCGTGACCGCTGCCAATGCCGCAGCCGTGGACCAAGCATCCAGCGCCGGAGCGTCCACGCCCTTAATATCGTTCAGATTCAGCTCTGCGATCAGCGTGAGGTCGAATCCGATTTTTTCGCTGCGCCGAGCCAGACGCGAAACGTAATCCCAGGTCGGCTGCATCTGTTCGTCTTCCACATTGCGCAGCCATCCGCCGAAAACCGGCATCCAGTATCCGTAACGCATCAGCGCCTCTCCTGAACCAAATAATCCACCAGCCGTTCAAATGGATTGAATCCCACGACCTTCGGACCGTCCGATACAAAGTTCGAGAGCGCGTTGATATCGTAGTAATAAAGCTGCCCATCGCGATCATCGATCACGTACTCTACGCCACCTACTTCGATCTTCGTTTCTCGGAAAATCCGTTCCACATCGGCGATCACCTGCGCCGGGGGCGTGTATCCCTCCAAGCGCAACCCCGTCTTCGGTCCTTCCACCACGCACACAGTTTTTATCTCTGCGCCATCTTTTGTCTTGCAAATGTCCATGGGGCAAAGATCAAAGGTCTCGCCTGAAGTGAATACTTTGATGCCGTACAAGTATTTATAGCCAATAGTTTCAACGCGGGTAATGTGTCCGCCGCGCGCTGGAATGAACTCCTGCACAATCCCGGTCGAATCCAGCCCCAGCGCGATCCCATTCTTCGCCGCAGCTTCCAATTGCGCCGGAGTATCGAACCGAACGATTCCCACTCCGCTTCCGCCAATATTAGGTTTCACGATCACCGGAAACCGCATACCTCGTGCGGGCGCCGGAGCCTCGCTCGAATGGTTAATCACCGCCGAGCGCGGATATGGCAACCCGAGCGATTGCAGCAATGAAAGCTGCAGCGCCTTGGAAGTCTCGTTGCGAAATGCCTGGCTACCATTCACCACGCGCGTTCCCAGCCGTTCCAGGTGAGCCAGATAATTGATGGTGTAAAAAATCGCGTTCGCATTTCCGCGCGTCCACGCAGACGGACTCATGCGGTTAAAAATCAATCCGTAGTATTGATTTCCGTTAGGCAGGAGATCGAAGTGATGTCGCGCTGCGTCTAGTCGCACGTACGGCACACCCCGCCGGTCCAGTTCCGCAAACACAGGACCGAACCAGCGCGGATGCTCGTAATAAATCCCGATTGGGTTCACTTCCCCTGACATTTTGCCTCCACCGAAACGGTCAGATGCGCACTGTAGCGCGCGCTTCTTTTCTCAGCTAGTAGACGCTCCACCCTCGAATTACGCTTTGGATGCCAAGGACTCGCCTCGGTTGCTTATTTCTTAGGCAGCCTGGAATCCAAAGCTGGCTTGGCTAGCTTGTCGCTGGTGCTTCGCGGGTGTTAAACTTCTTTAGTGACATTCCAGCAAGCCTAAGGATACCCGTGGCAGACAGCAAACACGAACAAACCTTTAAAGTCATCGACCGCCGACATTTTACGGAAGAAGGCAATCTACGCCCCGAAGTCGTCGAAATGGAGCGTCGCGAAGAAGAAGCTGCGGCCAAAGAAGCTGCAGCGAAGAAAGCTGCGGCCGCCGCACATCCTCCCGCGAAGCCAGCCGCCGGCGCGCAGGCGAATCCCACGACCAAAAGTGGTGCGAACCTCGATGCAGGCAATCCTGCTTCGAGCGGCAAGTCAGCCATCGCTGATGCGGAAGCCGCCTACGGCAAGTCGGGGTCCAACTTGGTCACACCCGGCGACGCGACACCTTCAGAATCCGCCGAAAGCGCGACCGGCGAGCAGACACATTCCTCCCGCAGTTTCCAGATGCTCGTGGATTTTCTCACGCGGAACGCCGCCGCTATGCTGGGCGGAATGGCCGATCCACGAACGGGCCAGCCTTTCGTCGATCTCGAAGGCGCGCGCGAAGTGATCGATATGCTCGACGCTCTGCGCGAAAAAACCCGCGGCAATTTGTCCAAGGAAGACGATCAGCTCCTGCTGGAAGTTTTGGGAAGTTTGAAGCTCACGTTCATGGAGATCTCTAAAGCCGCTGCCGAGGCCGTGGCCAAAAAGGCCAAGGGCAAGTAATAAAGTTAGAAGATCGCATCTCGCGTCTCTGATCAAGCAGCGCAGTAGATTTAAAACCGCCAGCGATGAATCGAACTCCACTCCTGCGCGCTCTTTCGAAATGCCGGCTCTCCAGTTAACTGTTTTGGGCTCGGGCACCTCCATGGGCGTGCCCACGCTAGCCTGCCACTGCGCCGTCTGCGAGTCACCCGACCCGCGCGACAAGCGCACCAGACCTTCAATCTTGCTCGCGTATAACGGCCGTAGCGTCGTCATCGACACCACTCCGGACTTCCGCTTCCAAGCCTTGCGGGAGAAATTGGATAGGCTGGACGCGGTGCTTTACACTCACGGCCACGCCGATCACGTTTTGGGCCTCGACGATATTCGCCCTTACAATTTGAAACAAGGTAGCGTGATCCCTATCTACGCTTCGGAAGAAACCCAAGCTACGATTCGGAGGCAGTTCGCATATATATTCGACGCTGCTCCAACAGAAAGTTCCGTTCCCCGCGTGGACGTGCAGACAATCAACGGTCCTTTTGAGCTCTACGGCCTAAAAATTATTCCGATCCCGGCGAATCACGGCCCCATATCCGTTCTCGGATTTCGCTTCGGCAACTCCGCGTATCTCACCGACTTCAGTTCCGTGCCCGAAGAATCCAAGAAGCTTTTGCATGGCCTCGATGATTTCATTTTGGACGCTTTGCGCTACACTCCGCACCCAATGCATTCCAACGTGCAGCAATCTCTGGCTCTTGTGAACGAGTTGAAGCCCAAGCGCGCGTGGTTCACACACATCTGCCACGACCTCGGCCACGAGCAGGCTAATGCGAAATTGCCGAAAGGAGTTCAGTTGTCCTACGATGGCCTGAAATTCGAGGTGCAACTTTGACGCTCCCGGATACGCCAAAGCAGCGCATGCGCCTTGCGCCGACCCTGCGACTGGATATCGCATACTCCGCCGAAGGCTGGATCGAAAGATTTGGAGACTCGCGCAAGCGGACAGTCGTCACCGTCGGCAATTTTGACGGAGTCCACCTCGGCCATCAGAAAATTCTCAGCGGAGTCAACCAGCGGGCGTGCGCAAATGACCTGGAAAGCGCGGTGCTGACCTTTTACCCACATCCTACGCGCGTGTTGCGCCCGGATGCCGCCCCTCCCCTGCTCATGACGCTTGAGCAACGTCTCGCTGCGTTCGATGCCATGGGGATCAACGCCGCCATGGTCCTGCAATTCGACGCCGAACTGGCAAAAGTCAGCGCCGAAGATTTCGCCAGAATATTTCTGGTAGATACCTTGCGGGCGAAGACCGTATTAGTTGGCGAAAATTTTCGCTTCGGAAATCGCCAGGGCGGCGACGTAAAGTTGCTTCAGGAAATCGGCGCGCGCTCGGATTTCGAAGTTCACATCGTGCCGCCGGTAATTGAAAACGGCGTGATCGTCTCCAGCACCGCCGTTCGACAAGCTTTGCGCGATGGCCGCGTGGAAGATATCGAACCCCTGCTCGGGCGCCCTTTCTCGCTTAAAGGCGAAATTCGCCCCGGCACAGGGCAGGGACGAAAACTCATCGTGCCAACTCTGAATCTCTCGACCGATCAAGAGACGCTGCCGAAAAACGGCGTATATGCGACCGCCACCGTGCTCGGCCCAAAAATCTACTGGTCCGTCACAAACGTTGGCATGCGACCTACCTTTGACGGTCAGCAGTTGGCGATTGAATCGCACCTTTTCGATTTCTCGGAGCAATTGACCTCCGGCAAAATGGAAGTAATATTCCTCAAGCGCCTGCGCGACGAGCAAAAGTTCTCCGGTCCGGAAGCCTTGCGCGAACAAGTGTTAAAAGATATTGAACGGGCAAAGAGCGTAGTGACGACAAGTTCCTAAACACGCGCTCAACATAGTTGATTCGACCGATAGGAAAAGAAATGGAAAATAAGGAAGTCGCCAGGATTCTGCGCGAGACAGCGCAACTGCTCGAGATTGACGGCGCCATCATCGGCCGTTATCGTAGCTACGAAAAAGTGGCCGAGCTCCTTTACAGCCTGCACGAGCGCATTGAAGATATTTGCAAAGATCCGAAGAAACTTCGCGAACTGCCCGGCGTCGGCGAGAACATGGCCGAGCACCTCTGCGAAATCCTGAAAACCGGCGATTATGCGCTGCGCCAAAAGCTTCTAAAGAAATATCCGGCTTCCCTGCTGGATCTGCTGCGACTGCAATCTCTGGGCCCCAAGAAAGTCTTGTTCCTCTGGGAAACCTTCCAGGTCTGCACCATCGAGGGCGTCGAAAAATTGGCTCGTGAAGGCAAGCTGCAAGACTTGCCCGGCTTCGGCGAAAAGAGCGAGCAAAATATTTTAAAAGCTACCGAATCGGCCAAACGCTCGTCGGGCCGCTTCAAAATCAGCACGGCGGAAGACGAGGCGCAAAAATTCTCGGCCTACATCACGAATACAGAATTGTCGAAGGCTGCCGCAGCGGTGGAGTCCATCACCGCCGCCGGCTCCCTGCGGCGAGGTCGCGACGCCATCGGCGACGTCGATCTGCTCGTAACCATGCGTCCCGGCCGCGAAAAGCAAAAAGACGTCGATGCCGTCGCCGATCACCTCCTGAAATACCCGGGAATCGACCAAACTCTAGCGCACGGAGAAAATAAAGTAAGCGTTCTCCTCGGCAATGGCCTCCAGGTGGACGTCCGCATGCTCGCCAAAGAAAATTTCGGCGCCGCGTTGCTTTATTTCACCGGCTCGAAAGCGCACAACGTCGGCCTTCGCGGCCGCGCCCTCAATATGGGCTGGACCCTGAACGAGTACGCGCTCACCACCGTGAAAGGCGGCAAAGTTGTCGCGGGCAAAACCGAAGAGGAAATATACGCCAAGCTGGGTCTGGACTACATCGAGCCCGAGCTTCGCGAAATGACCGGCGAAATCGAAGCCGCCGAAGCCCACAAATTGCCTCAGCTGATAAAGCTCGCGGATATCCGCGGCGACCTCCAGATGCACACCACCGCCTCGGACGGCCGCAATTCCATCGAAGAAATGGGCGAAGCCGCCAAGAAATTAGGCTACGAATACATCGCGCTCACCGACCACTCCAAAGCCGTCACCGTCGCGAATGGTATGGACGATAAACGCACGCTCGCTCAGATCAAGAAAATTCGCGCTGCACAGGAACGTGTGTCCGGAATCCGCCTGTTCGCCGGCATCGAAGTCGACATTTTGAAAAATGGTTCGCTCGATCTGCCGAATGAAGTGCTCGCCCAGGTTGACGTGGTGGTCGCGTCTATCCATTCCTTCATGAATCTCGACCGCGAAGCCATGACCGACCGCATTTTGGCGGCCATCGAGAACCCCTACACGCAAATACTCGCGCATCCCACGGGCCGCCTGCTCTTGCGCCGAGAATCCTTCGCGTACGACATGGAAAAAGTTCTCGACGCGGCCAAGAAAAATGGCGTCGCCGTGGAATGCAATGCTTACCCCGACCGCCTCGATCTCAACGATGTCAACCTGCGCATGGCTCGCGAGCGTGGCGTGAAAGTTGTGATCTCAACCGACGCGCACAGCACTACCCACTTCCGCATGATGAAATACGGTGTGATCACCGCTCGCCGCGGCTGGCTCGAAAAGAAACACGTGCTCAACACTCTGCCGCTGAATGAATTCCTGGCCGCGCTCAGGCCTAAACCTGCCGGGGCGGTTTCAAAGACTGCAAAGACTAAGTCCGCCTGATTCCGCGCACCGGTTGCACGAACTGACGGAACATTTTGAAGCGATGCTGCGTATCTCATAACGAAGCAAGAAATTCAGTAGCCTCGATGGATTGGAGACGCACATGAACCGAGCATTTCTCGCTGGAACGGTAATCACATTGATGACGGTGGCCGCAACGGCCGCCACCCCCGCGCGCGCTGACGACTGGTCCAAAAGTTACCAAATTAGCAGCCGCGCCGATCTGCGTGTCTCCAGCGACGACGGCGATGTCACCATTATCGGTTCCAATCAAAAACAAATTGACGCCCACGTTACCACCCAGGGCTACAAAATCGGCTCGAGCGATGTGCGCATCGAGGAAAGCCAGACTGGCGATCACGTCGTAATCAGCGTCAAGATGCCGCACTTCGGCTTCTCTTTCTTTGGCGGCCGCCATAAATCGGTAAAGGTTGAATTGCATGTCCCGCGCGACTTGGATGTCGACGTCGAAACCAGCGACGGAAACGTAGTGGCGCAAAACCTCTCCGGCCACGTCCACTTCAGCACCGGCGACGGTGACATCATTGCCACTGAGACTCATGGCGACATTCGCCTCCACACCGGCGACGGCCGCATCGAAGGCGTCGGATTCGATGGCGCTCTCGACGCAAACACGGGCGACGGCAACATGCGCATCGCCGGACGCTTCGATTCCCTTTCGCTGAAGACCGGCGACGGCAACATCGAAGCTCAAGTCGCAAACGGTTCAAAAGTGGCAAGCACATGGACCATTCGCTCAGGCGACGGCCAGATCAATATGCGCATCGCGACAGATTTAAATGCCAACGTCGAGGCTCGCACTGGCGACGGATCGATCATCCTCGATGTACCGAATTTCGCCGTTTCCGGCTCGCTAAGCCATTCCTCGGTTCACGGAAAATTGAACGCCGGCGGGGGAACGCTCTCCGTCAGCTCTGGAGACGGCTCGATCCATCTCGAAAAATTGTAGGATTGGCTCAGTCTGGCTAATCACTCAGCCTGGGCAAGAACTTTCCACTGTGTCCCACAAGGTGAAAAGGTTGGGTCGAACCTGACACAAAGCGTCTAGGCCTGCTTTTGCTTAATAGATTTAAATCAATGGGATACTGGCTTACCCTGATTGGAACTTTCCGTGTTTTACCCTACTCTGAGCGCGCTGTTAAAGTCGGAGGTAAGGCTGAGATGCTCCCGTTCATAATGATTGCAGTTCTGGCTCTCCTAGCATTCCTCTGTATTTCGCACGTGATCCCTTCGCTGACGCGTCGCGCGCCTCAGTCGCGTCCGACTCCATCCTCAAGTAATCCGTCAGCCGGCTCTGCCGCAAAATAATTCTAGCTCTCTAAAAATCTCTTTGTGTGACTGCTCCTTTTGAATGCGCAGTCCGTACGAGGCTCGGTTACAACTCCGATTTTCGTCAGAGCCCTGAGTTTGCGACGGGTAGGCGTGCTGTAAGTGAACCGAAATCATTGCGGCTTCAGCCGTTGAGGGCCGGCTTCACAATTGCGACGCAGACTATACATGTTGATTCGGTTTGCAAAAACTTCGGCGTTGCCGCATCATAAGATGTTTTATTTCTCACGTTTACCGCGCCGATATCGTATCCACCTCGAAAGTGATTCGGTTTCGCATCGCGTGAGTTTGCGACGCGGGAAAATTCGCATGGACTGGGGGAACTTGAATGCGCAGGCCTGTAAATATTGCTTCGCCCAAGGGACGACTGGGCGTCCTTACGCCGGGAATGGGCGCCGTAAGCACCACTTTCATGGCTGGTGTAGAACTGGTGCGCCGCGGCGAGTCCGCGCCAGTCGGCTCGTTGACGCAGCTCGGAACTATCCGCCTGGGTAAACGCACCGAAGGGCGCACGCCCAAAATTAGCGAATTTGTTCCAATCGCCAAACTTGACGACATCGTCTTCGGCGGCTGGGATGTTTTCCCGGACAACGCGTATCAAGCCGCCTCCAAAGCTGGAGTGCTCGACGCGAAAGACTTATCCAAAGTCCAAAAGTTCTTGAAGACCATCCAGCCCATGAAGGCCGCCTTTGACCAGCATTACGTCAAGAATCTTTCTGGGCCTAATGTTAAGAAAGCTAAAAACAAATTCGAGCTTGCCGAGCAGCTTCGCGAAGACATCCGCAATTTTAAAAAGAAAAGCAAAGCCGACCGCCTGGTGATGGTCTGGTGCGGCTCTACTGAAATATTTCTGAAGCCCGAAGCAGTTCATAAAGATTTGAAATCTTTCGAGAAAGGCATGCGCGCGAACGATCCTGCAATCGCGCCCTCCATGCTCTACGCTTACGCGGCCATCAGCGAGGGCGTTCCGTTCGCCAATGGTGCTCCGAACCTGACCGTGGACATCCCGGCCCTCGAGGAATACGCAAAAGCAAAAGAAGTCCCCATCGGCGGCAAGGATTTCAAAACCGGCCAAACTCTGATGAAAACGATCCTCGCCCCAGGCTTTAAAGCCCGCATGCTGGGTTTGAATGGCTGGTTTTCCACCAACATTCTCGGGAATCGCGACGGCGAAGTTCTGGATGACCCCGGCTCGTTCAAGACCAAAGAAGAATCCAAGCTCGGCGCGCTTGAATATATTCTGCAGCCAAATCTTTATCCGAACCTGTACGGCAAGATTCACCACAAAGTCCGCATCAATTACTATCCGCCGCGCGGCGACAACAAAGAAGGCTGGGACAATATCGATATTTTCGGCTGGCTCGGCTATCCCATGCAGATCAAGGTCGATTTTCTTTGCCGCGATTCGATTCTTGCAGCGCCTATCGTGCTTGATCTAGCGCTCTTCTTCGATCTCGCCAAACGCGCCGGCATGCGTGGCATCCAGGAATGGCTCAGCTTCTATTTCAAATCCCCCATGTGCGCCAAAGAGCTGTACCCGGAGCAAGACCTCTTCATTCAGTCCATGAAGCTAAAAAACACCCTGCGCTGGATGATGGGCGAAGACCTGATCACCCACCTGGGCGCCGAATATTACGACTAAACAATCGCCTGGGGACATAAAATGCGCATTGCGTTTCGCAAAGTTCTTAACGCTGCATTTTTTCTAGCAATCCTGATGACGATTACTCCGCCCTCTATCTCTTCCGCGGCTAGCGGAAGCGGACCGAAATTCGAAATCGCATTCCCGCGCGAACGTAGCGCGCAGCCCCTCGACGGACGCTTGCTGCTCTTGCTTTCCACTGATCCTTCCGAAGAGCCGCGCATGCAAATCAATATTTCGCCGAACACTCAAATGGTGTTTGGTGTCGACGTCGATGGCCTGGCGCCCGATAAAGTCGCCGTCGTTGACGCGGAAGCTTACGGCTATCCCGTGCGCAGCTTGCGCGACGTGAAGCCGGGCGAATATTACGTCCAAGCTGTGCTTCATCGCTACGAAACGTTTCATCGCAGTGATGGTCACACGATAAAACTCCCCATGGATCGCGGCGAAGGACAACACTGGAATATTGCGCCGGAAAATTTGTACAGCAAGCCACAGAAGATTACGCTTAGCGCCCATAGTTCGTTCAAGATTATCCTCGATCAGAAAATTCCGCCTATTCCTGCCCCTACCGATACCAAATACATCAAGCACGTAAAGATTCAGAGCGACCTGCTTACCAAATTCTGGGGACGCCCGATGTTCTTAGGCGCGAACATTTTGGTGCCGGAAGGATTTGACGAGCATCTCGAAGCGCACTATCCCATGGCTGTGAACGAAGGTCACTTCCCTGCTGATTTTGATGGCTTTCGCACCGAGCCGCCCGACCCAAATCTGAAACCCGATTACAGCGAGCGTTTTCACATCGCCGGTTACAACCGTATCCAGCAGGAAGAAGCCTACAAATTCTACAAACAGTGGATTAGCCCCGGCTTCCCCCGCATCCTGGCCGTAGAAATCCAACACGCAAATCCGTATTACGACGATTCCTACGCGGTTAATTCTGCAAACCTCGGCCCCTACGGCGATGCCATCGAAACAGAGCTTATTCCCTACATCGAAAAGAAATTCCGCGGAATCGGACAAGGCTGGGCGCGATTCCTATATGGCGGATCAACAGGCGGTTGGGAATCACTTGCCGTGCAAATGTTTTATCCGGACCACTACAACGGCGCTTTTGTTGCCTGTCCCGATCCCATCGATTTCCGCGCCTTCACCACCATCGATCTGTACAAAGACAAGAACGCGTTTTACATCGAAGGTCCCCACAAAAGAGTTCTTCAACCGGGCACGCGCGATTATCTCGGGCACGTGATGGCGACCACTCAGGACATAAATCACTACGAATTAGCGCTCGGTTCCAAGACACGTTCCGGAGAACAATTTGATATTTGGCAAGCGGTTTATGGCCCTGTCGGCAAGGACGGTTATCCGCAGCCCATCTTTGATAAAGAAACCGGCGAACTTTATCCGGATGTGGCCGCATACTGGCGAGAGCACTACGATCTTCGCTACATCCTGGAACGAGATTGGGCCACTCTGGGACCCAAGCTTCAGGGCAAACTACACATCTATTGCGGCAGCGCTGATACCTACTTCCTCAATGACGCGGTTTATTTGATGGAGGACTTCCTCAAAAGCACAACCAATCCGCCGTATGACGGCGAAGTGAAATATGGCGATCGCGCGGAACATTGCTGGAACGGAGACCCAACCCTTCCAAATTATCTTTCCCGCCTGCATTACAACACGATGTATCTGCCAAAAATCCTGGATCGCATCGCAAAGACAGCACCGCCCGGCGCGGATGTGACGAGCTGGCGTTATTGAAGTCGGCCCGTCGTGCAAGCGGCGCAAATGAAAAACTCCTGGCGAAATCGCCGGAACTTTTCCTTTTAACTAAAGCGTTGCCCGCGAGCCCGGAACGTGCGTTCTAAAACAGGTTCCAAAGGAACTGGTTGTACACTTCGTGATGATACTGAACTTCCGGAGCCTTCACGAAAGTTCCCAGCAGGCGTGCACAGCGGTCTGCGGAAGCTTGTTTTAGCTCCACGTAACGATGCTTCACGTCTTCGCCCAGCAGTTCCGAGGTCCATTTCGACTTACGGAAACCATCGAGGGCAGTGTATATGTTGTCCGGCAGATAGCGCTCCGCCTGTCTCAGATTCTTGAGCTTGGCAGCTTCACCTTCCAAACCGGTGCGGAACAGCGTGTACATCACCATGTACGGATTTGCGTCGGGCGCTACCGAACGAAATTCCACGCGCATACTTCTTTCGTTTCCGATCGGAATACGAATCATGGAACCGCGGTCCACCGCCGACGCCTTAATCTGATTCGGCGCCTCGAAGTGTGGGTCCAAACGCCTGTAAGCGTTCACGCTCGAGTTCATGATCAGGCATATGTCATTGCCATATGTCAGCACGCGGTCCACGAACGTCCAACCAAGCTTGCTGAGTTTTTCTTCGCCCTTGGCATCCCAGAAAAGATTTTTCCCGCCTTTGCTGATCGAGATGTTTGTATGCATCCCGCTTCCGTTCACTCCCACCACCGGCTTTGGCAGAAAGCTCGCGGTGAAACCCATCTTATTGGCCACTTGGCGGCAAATCAGTTTGTATAGTTGGATTTGGTCCGCGGCAGCCACCACTTCGCCATAACCGTAGTTGATCTCAAACTGCGAAGGCGCAACCTCCGGGTGATCTTTCTCGTTCTGAAATCCCATCGCGCGTTGAACTTCAGCCGTCGTGTCAATGAACGTGCGCAGCGGGTCGCCCGGCAATGAATGATAGTAACCGCCTGTGTTCACGTACTCGAATTTCCCGGTCTCGTAATAGCGGCGCTCGGCGTCCGCACCATTGAACAGAAATCCTTCGATTTCATTCGCAGCGTTCAGCGTGTACCCTTCCGCTTTGTGCTGCCCGTCCGCGAATCCTTTCAGCACGCCGCGCATATCCGCGCTGTAAGGTGTCCCGTCCTTGTCGATCACGTGCCCAAACACCAGCACCTTGCCCGATCCGAAAATGTCGGCCGGCGCCCAATAAAACGCGCTCCAGTCCATCGTTAGGCGCAGATCGCTCTCGCGCTGCGCTGTAAATCCCCGGATCGACGACCCATCGAACGTCAAGTTGTCCCAACTCTTAATCAGAAATTTCTTGTCGTAGTCCAGCATATGGAGGCGGCCTTCCAGGTCGCTAAACAGGACGGTCACCGCCTTGATACGCTTTTCATCCGTCAAATACTTGAGCCGCTCTTCTTGAATCTTACCCACCGGAGCGCGATTCTTCCGCGCCTCTTTCGCCTCCAAATTCAGTTCTTCCAGTTCATCGTATGGAATTGCCAAAAAATTTCGCAGCTCGCTGGTCATGTTTCTCCTCAAAGTAAAATACACTCCCGCTCTTCCGCTGGGTTGTTTGCGGGCTCCGCATTAGCGGAGTAGGGTATCGCGCCGGGATTCCAAGCGTCAAATCGAAAAACGCTGTTTCATCGAAAGGTTTTTGTTATCGCTACAATAAAAAAATCCTTGCCCCCGCCGTACAGTTGACAAAGAACTCGGGGGATTTCGATCTCTGCCTCGTCTGGTCTGATTTTTAGCTTTTAGTTTTAAGTTGTGATCCCGACAGAGGCCGCCTTTAGGCCGACGAGGGATCTGCTGTTTGCATCCGCAGCGAGGTAAACAAAATCGCAGCAAAGCTCGATCCCAACCTCCTCCTAAGTTAGCGCCTTCCTAGTGTTTAAACCGCGCAATCAACTCCGCCTTCGCGAGAATGTGCCCCTTCATCGCCGCGTCAAGCTCTTCCCTTTTTGCGTTCGGCTTAAGATCCGTCGTCGCATCCAGCGCATACAACTTGAAAAAATAATGATGTACCGGCCCGCCGCGCTCAGGACACGGCCCGGTATAACCGGACTTCCCCCGCACATTTTTCCCCTGCATTGACCCGTCTGGCAGCTTCTTGCTAGTTGGAACGCCGTCGGGCAGCGAACTCGTACCGGCTGGCACATCATAAATCAGCCAATGTGTCACCGTGCCCTTCGGAGTGTCCGGGTCGTCCATAATTAACGCGAGTGCTTTCGTCGCCGCCGGAGCATCCATCCAAGCCACAGCCGGAGAAACGTTCGCCCCGTCGCAGCTATACTTCGGCGGAATGTCCGCGTCCACCTCAAATGACGGACTCGTCAGCTTCAGAACCGGCCCGTTCTCTTTCTGCTGAACTTCTTGGGCGCTGGCTGCAAGGCAAAACAGCAAGCACGACATTGCCGCGACAACTCCAGCTTTTCGTAGCAAAACGAAATTCGATGTTGGCGTCTTCAACGTTCACCCCTAAGGCCAATATGGCTGATTGATTTCGATCGTGTCCCTCTTATAGATGTCCTGCCAAGCCTTACAATTACAGCATTCTAGTTTATTTCCGAGGTCCGCACATATGTTTGAAACATTTGACCGCGGCGAATATTCGATCTCCACGGACCCAGCCCGCCTCGAGCTCGACGCGATCTACTCCTACCTCGTCCGAGCATATTGGTGTGAAGGAATTCCGCGCCAAACGCTCGAACGGGCCATCGCGCATTCTTTATGTTTTGGATTATTTCATGGCAAAGGCCAAGTCGGTCTCGCGCGAGTAGTCACCGACTCCGCCACGTATGCGTATCTCTGCGATGTTTACATCCTGGAAAATCATCGCGGTAAAGGTTTGGGCAAATGGCTGATGGAATGCATTATGGCGCATCCAACGTTGCAAGGCTTGCGCCGCTTCAGCCTGGCGACCCGCGACGCTCACGGCCTATATCGCCAATTCGGTTTCCGCAAACTCAGCAAACCCGAATCAATAATGGAAGTCCTGCGCCCCGGCATTTATCGCAAACCTACGCGTTAGCGGAGTCGGCTTTTCCGAATCAGTGCGCCCAGATTTTCGCCGCATCCGTCTCAAACGGATAAACGTGCACCATCCAGTTGAAAACCAATGGAATCCAACGTCCGCCGGCAGATTCGCACGCATCCTCGGTCACGATGGATCCTCTAAGCCCGAACTCCTTCCAATTCGCCTGAGTGATACGCTCCCCCTTAGGCGGCAAGCAGAAATTCACGTGCTCGTGCCAGCGCGCCACACTCAGCGGCACACGTTCGTTCAATTGCTCTTCGGTATATCTCTTCGGCGCGGTATACATCGCGCCTTGCAGCTGATATCCATCGCCAACTTTTTTGTAGAGCAGTGAAGTCGGGTGCGCGGGGTTGAAAACGAATTGCGCCTCCGCCGCGTAACGATAATTCGTGAAATGATAAACGTCCTGCGGCAGCTCGGGATGAAAGATTTGGAAGCCGTCGTCCAGGGCTTTGTGGTAGTCCTTGTATTGCTCGATCGCTGGCCTCAATTTCGCCAGGATTTCAGCCGCGCGCTCTTCGTCTCCCGGCTTTGGTTTCCGCAAATCGGTCATCCGCATGTGTGGTCCCATTTCCATGTGCATGTCCGACATCTGATCGTTAGCACCCACAGCCGCTTGCGAATTCGCCCCGGTGTCGTGCTGCATTTCACCCATATCCATCCCTGGCATATCCGAGTTCGACGACGCCTTCTGGTCCTGATTTTGTTTTTGAACCTGATTCTGCTGGGCGCCAACCCGCGAAATAAACAGCACCGCCAATACCGTCATCAGCACAACCATCCCATGAATCCTCTTCATCTGTCTTCCCTCATTCCTATCATCGCTATAAAACACTTCAGAGCGAACTATTTCTCGGCCGTCTGTAACTTATTGGCAACAATGGGCCTCGCGACAGTCAAGGCAACGCAGAATTTCTTTCCTAAACTTGTCGATAGAGACCGGATTCGCTTCTTCTTCTATTACTTAGTGTCCTTCAAGACTCAACACGGTTGTGTTAATGTTGAGGGTCGTATATCGCTGATAATTCATACCTCGCCAGCGCCGGGATCACCCAACGGAGTCGTGATAAAATGAAAGATTCCTACAACGGTGTCGCCGTACCGCCCAACGGCAAACCGATCGAATACACCGCGGACCGCGCTTTCAATGTCCCCGATCATCCCATCATTCCTTACATTGAAGGTGACGGCACCGGCCGCGACATCTGGAAAGCGTCCAGCCGGGTTTTCAACGCCGCCGTCGCCAAATCCTATGGCGGCAAACGCAAAATCGAGTGGCTGGAAGTTTTTGCCGGCGAAAAGGCGTTCAAGAAATTTAACGACTGGCTCCCCGCTGATACCGTGGCGGCCCTTCGCGATTTCCGCGTCGCCATAAAAGGCCCGCTTACCACTCCCGTCGGCGGCGGAATCCGTTCACTCAACGTGACTTTGCGCCAGGTCCTTGACCTATATGCCTGCGTGCGGCCCGTCCGCTATTTCGAAGGAGTGCCCTCTCCCGTTCGAAATCCCGAGCGAATGAACGTCGTTATCTTTCGCGAAAACACGGAAGACGTATATGCCGGGATCGAATGGCGGTCCGAGACGCCCGCGGCAAAGCGCCTGATCGATTTCCTGAATCTCGAAATGTTGAAAGATACTCAGAAACAAGTCCGCGCGGATTCCGGCATCGGCATTAAACCAATCTCGCCAACCGCTACCAAGCGTTTGGTGCGTGCCGCCATCCAGCACGCCATGGAAGAAAAACGCCGCGTGGTCACGCTCGTTCACAAAGGCAACATCATGAAGTTTACTGAAGGCGCATTTCGCGATTGGGGCTACGAACTTGCCACCCAGGAATTCCGCGCCCACGTAGTCACCGAGCGCGAAAGCTGGATCCTTGGTAACAAGGATAGCGACCCTAATCTAAATCCCGAGCAAATCGCCGAGATGATCGAGCCGGGATTCGAGAACGCCACAGAGGATTTCAAGGAGCGCATCATCGCCGAGGTGAAGGCCACTCTTGCAACTCTTTGGAACTCTCACGGCGGCGGTCAATGGAAACAAAAAATCCTGATCAATGACCGCATCGCGGATTCTGTCTTTCAGCAAGTGCTCACGCGCGCCGATGAATACCAAGTCTTCGCCACGCCCAATTTGAATGGCGACTATTTGTCCGACGCTTGCGCCGCTCAAGTCGGCGGCCTCGGAATGGCCCCAGGTGCGAATATCGGCGACGGCTGCGGCGTTTTTGAAGCGACTCACGGAACCGCGCCGAAATACGCCGACAAAGACGTGATCAACCCAAGTTCCGTGATGCTCTCCGGCGTAATGATGCTCAACTTTATGGGCTGGCGCGAGCCCGCCAAGCTAATCGAAGAAGGAATCGCGCGAACCATTCAAGATAAGCGCGTAACCTACGATTTGGAACGCATGATGCCCGGAGCCACTCGGCTAAAAACTTCCGAATACGCCGCGGCTATCATCGATAACATGCAAGCCTCGTCAGTGGCGGCCCGCTAGCTTTGAACTTAACGTGCAAGGAGATTTTCTGAATGCGTAACAAAGTAACCGTAGTCGGCGGCGGGTTTGTCGGGTCCACAACGGCGCAGCGGATTCATGACGCCGGACTCGCCGACGTTGTCCTTACCGATATTTTGGAAGGAGCGCCCGCCGGCAAGGCTCTCGATATGGCCGAATCCGCTCCGATTTTCGGGAGTAATGCGCGCGCTACGGGAATTTCCACCGGAGGAGGAGACTACAAGGAGACCGCCAACAGCGACATTATCGTGATCACCGCTGGCTTTCCGCGCAAGCCCGGCATGAGCCGTGACGACTTGCTGAAAGCGAATTACGATGTCATCAAAGCTGTCGTCGAAGCAGTGGTGAAACTCTCGCCAAACGCCATTTTAATTATGGTTACAAACCCCCTGGATGCCATGGCACACGCTGCGCTCAAACTCAGCAAATTCCCCAAACATCGCGTCATCGGGATGGCTGGCGTCCTCGATTCTGCGCGCATGAGCGCCTTCGTCGCCGCGGAGCTAAACGTCTCGGTAGAAAACGTTACGTCGTTCGTGCTTGGCGGCCATGGCGACGACATGGTTCCTCTGGTCCGTTACTCTACTGTAGCTGGAATTCCCCTCCCCGCTCTTTTGCCCAAGGACAAAATTGACGCGATCGTAACCCGTACCCGTAAAGGCGGCGCGGAAATTGTAAACCTGTTGAAGACCGGATCGGCTTACTACGCTCCCTCTGCCGCCGTTTTCGAAATGGTGGATGCAATTCTCAAAGACAAGAAAAAAATCCTGCCCTGCGCCGCCTATCTCGAAGGCGAATACGGAATGAAAGACCTGTTCGTGGGCGTCCCGGTGAAGCTTGGCGCAAAAGGCATCGAGCAAATCATCGAAATTAAACTTGAGCCCGACGAAAAAGCTGCGCTGCACAAATCTTCCGAGTCCGTGCGCGAGCTAGTCACCGTCCTAGGTCTTTAGAAGAACACGAAACAACAATGGCCTCCTTCCCTAAAGATCCGAAAGCCGGAAAGCCTTCGCTGGCTGACGACACGAAAGCAATGGGAGGCGACGACAAGCTAGTCACCCATCGCGTTACAAAAGACCTAGAGCGCTCCGAGACGCTTGCCGGCATGCTGGCCCACAGCCGCGCGTCGCGTACGGTGGAAGTGGCCGACCTGCTCGCAGGCATGTATATATACGAGTGGGAGAACCTGTCGAAATTCTGGGAGCAGCAGGACGAAGTTGAAACTTTTCTTCAGCAGATTTGCCGCATCAGCCCGCAGCGCTGGCACCATTGGATTGAGTTTTACGACCAACAACGCCGGGCAGAAGAGCCGCGAAAAATCTGGCAACTGCCGGAAGGCCTGAAAGCAGCAAAAGGGAAAGTCGGCCAGCCTAATGACGCCCCGTTGGTGAGATCAGCGGAGCTGCAAAATGTTCTAAAGACCGCCGAAGAACTTTCGCCCGCGCGGGATTTTGTGGATGGGCGTGCAATTCCGATCCTGACCTGCGAATGCGTCCTGCTGGCCATCGCGAAAAAACCCGACTCAGAAATCGGCCATCGCCTGGTAGCTACTGGTTTGAATGTCACCCGCCTTGAAGAATCCGCGCGAAATCCCAAACACGCCCCCAAACATTAGTGGTTGCGAGCCGCCCCGTCAGATCATCATTTTGAAATTTGGCCAATGAATCGCCAGCGGTGCGCTGGGTTTGCGGCAAATATACACATGAACGCCTTGCTCCGACGGCATTGCGTATGGGTCAGTGATAGTCGCAACAAGCTGGGCTTCTCCGAAAAGATTCGCGTAACGATCCGCGTTCTCCCCAAAAAGAATCACGCAATCGCCGGAGTAGCCGCGCGGCCCCCACAGATAATAATTATTGTGTCCGCTGATCGCCTTCGGCAATCCCAGCGCCGGGCCATAATAGTCGATCGCCCCCGCCTCGCCATAATTCCCTGCCAGGATCGCGCAACTTCGCTGCTCCGCTTCCGGAAGCGTGTGATAAACGCGGCCAACCGTCGCGGCCATGTTCTCCCAGCCAAACATATCCGCATAAAGCTGAGGCAACGCGACGGTGGCGTCGCGCTCCATCTTCACCGTGCGCGAATACGGAAGTATTTGTGAGTAGCGTACAAAACTATCCACCGGCAGCAGCGGAACACCAAATGGCAACGAGACCACTCCCGCAATCACCACGAGAGCGCAATAAGCCCATGCAATCCAGCGCCGCCGTCGCGCAGCGAAAAGCAACTTCTCCAGCGCCACGCCTCCAGCGCCGATCAAGATCGGATAAATCGGCAGTGGGTAATAAGTCTTCCCGTGAAGCGCGATAAAAACCACCATCACGATCAGATAAGCCCATCCGACAAATCGGAAGCGCTTCCCGTCAGGTGCCGCAAAAAACCAAACAATTCCGGCGAACCACACAGGCAACTGAATCGGCTGCAAGAACAAAATCTGTTCGAAAAAGAATCGCAACGGCCCGACGGGATAATTCTTATATTCCTGCCCTGCGCGCACTACCTGGATTTGCGGCCATCCATGTCTCGCTTCCCAAAGTAAATTCGGCAGAAACAGAGCCAGCGCAAAAGCGCCGCCAATCCAAATCCATTTCGAAAACAGCAGCCGTCTTTGCTCCGAAATTGAAAGGCCGGCAACAATCGCAAACCCGAAAACTAGCATGGTGTGTTTGTTTTCCAGCCCGATGCCTGCAATCGCGCCAAACAGGACCCACCATGCAGGAGATCCGCCCTTCGCTACATGAATCGCAACCAGAGCGCATAAGGTCCAAAACAACGGCTCAAACGCGTTCATGGATAAAAAACTGTCAAACGCCAAATAGGCCGGCGCGAACAGCGTCGCCAGTGCAGCGAGAAACTGCGCGAAGGGCCCGCCTCCAAATTCGCGCGCGATCCAACCTGCAAGGAAAACTACCGCTGCACCGGCGACCGCAGGCAGCAACCGCACATCGAACATCGAATTTCCGAAGACATGCCGCGCGAACCACGAGATCAGCGCAATAAGCGGAGGTTGGTCAACGTAACCCCAGGCGAGATGCTCGCCGCAGGCCATGTAATAGAGCTCGTCGCGAAACCAGCCATAATGACTGATCCCCGCAAACTGAATCAGCACCCGAAGGAGAGAAAGAGAAGAAAGAAGTAAAGCGCTCGCACGCACAGACTCACGCGGCGTCGCCCAATCGATTCCAGAGCGTTGGCCGTGCGATGAGGTCATTTGTCCGTGCGAGACGTGTTCAGCGATTATTTTGCAGGAGTCGAAATAGTCGCAGACTTGATGCTATCGAGCTTCGGGAAATTCTTGTCCAGATAAGCTTTCCCCTGATTGGTTATCTGTCCCTGATCCGGGGACTCACCGTATTCGCTGTGGATTTTCTGCACCACGTCCATGCCGCTCGTCACTTGGCCGAAGGGAGAGAAGCCCATGGAATCGAGCTGCGCGTTATTCCCGAGATTGATGAACAGCTGGGTAGTGCGCGTATTTTTCCCCGCGGTGGCAAACGTAAGAAATCCTGGGCGGTTACTTTGCGAAACAGGATCGTCCTTGATCTTCGCATCACGCCACGCTTTGTTCACCGTCGGATCCGCGCCCAGCCCGAACTGCACCACGAACCCGGGGATCACTCGAAAGAAACTCGCATCATCGTAATAACCGGCTTTCACCAGATTGTAAAAACGATCGGCCCCGATCGGCGCCCATTCTCGATTCACGCGCACGACAAAGTCACCCTTGGCCGTTGAAAATTTCGCGTCGAACACGTCCGGCGCTTTTTCCGTCAGATTTTCGGGATGCAACAAATTGGGATCCGTAGTCATGGTTTTCCTATTGTTTCGGCGTGGGTGCAGCGGACTTGTGGGTCGCGCTGCCGGGCGGCGCAAGAGCGGGCGAGGTGATTTTCGCCGACTTGATGCTATCGAGTTTCGGAAAATTCTTATGGAGATACGCGTTGCCCTGATTCGTAATTTCGTCTTGATGATTGGTTGGCTGATCCGCGTAGCCGCCGTATAGGCCCTGGACCACGTCCATGCCCGAGATTACCTTGCCGAATGGAACGAAGCCTTGCCCACTGTGATCGAGCGCGGCGTTGTCGCCCAGGTTGATGAAAACCTGCGTGGAGCGCGAATTCGGGCTGCCCGTTTGCGCGAACGTGATGGTTCCCGCAGCGTTGGACTGCGTCACGGGATCGTCCTTAATTGTGGCGTCCTCCCATGCTTTGTTGATCGCCGGGCTGCCGGTCAGTCCAAACTGTACGACGAATCCCGGGACCACACGGAAGAATTCTACGCCGGTAAAATAACCGTGTTTGACGAGATTATAAAAGCGGTCAGCTTCATTCGGCGCCCAAGCTCGCGTAACCTGCACCACAAAATCGCCCTTGGTCGTCGTAAATGTCGCTTCGTAAACATCCGGCGCTTTGGCCTTCAGCATGGCTGGATGCAACAGACCCGCATCGCCATGTGCTCCGCTCGCTGTCGATTTTTGCGAAGGGGCGGCCGCCTTCATCGCCGGCCCCGTCTGATCTTGTGCGCGGAGCGAACACGGCAAAACGAAAATGATGGCGCAAAGTAAAAATGGTCTAAATCGAGCTACAAAATTCTTCACGGCTTTCCTCCCATTTTTTTCGAGGTGGCTTCCACTTCCTGCATCACACGAAGCGTGTTGCCGCCCAGGATTTTTTGAATGTCGCTTTCGGAATAACCCTTTTCCAATAATGCATTCGTAATTTGCGGCAGGTGCGTAGCGTCTTCCATGCCGTACGGCATATCTGCGCCGTCAAAGTCGGAGCCTAGGCCCACGTGATCGGCGCCCACGAGTTTAACAGCATGGTCGATGTGATCGATTATTTTCGTCCAATAAACGCGCGGCAGCTTTCCCTGTACTACATACTCGCGAAGAATCTTGTCCGCTTCAATCAACTGGCACGCTTCCTGATCGCCGCAGCGCTTCGTCGTTTCGGCTTCGATTGCTTTGCCAATCTCGGGTGCCGCTCTGTCGGCGTCGCGAAATTCCTGGCTCAGAAATCCAACGTGGTAATTAATCTGAATCACGCCGCCTTTTGCCGCCAACGCCTTGATCATATCGTCGGTCATATTGCGTGGCGCGTCATCCAGCGCTCGGCAGGATGAGTGCGAAGCAATCACCGGCGCCTGACTTGTGGCGATCACGTCGTAAAATGTTTTGTCCGCGATGTGCGAAACGTCCACCATCATCCCCACGCGATTCATTTCCACCACAACTTGCTTGCCAAAATCCGTGAGCCCGTTGTGCGCAGGCTTATCCGTTGAAGAGTCGGCCCAATCCGTATTCAGCATATGCGTCAGCGTCATATAACGAACACCGAGCGACGCGAATTTATCCACATTCTTCAGGTCGTCGTTGATCATGTGTCCGCCTTCGACGCCCATCAGCACGGCAATTTTGTGCGCGGCGAATGCACCGCGAACTTCAGCCGCTGTAGTGGCCAGCGCTAGATCCTTCGGATGCAGAGTTACCTGTCGGCGCACAGCCTCAATCTGTTCCAGAGCGAGTTGAACGGCCCTGGGCCCGGTAATCGATCCTGGAATGTAAATCGAGAAAAATATGGCGTCCAAGCCGCCTTCGCGCATGCGCGGGATGTCGATGCTGCCGTCGGTGTGGCGCACACCGAGGTCAAATTTTGGATCGAGCAAACGCTGGGTGGTGTCGTCGTGTGTGTCAATAACGATTGAGCTGAAATGCAGCTCCCTCGCTTTTTGCGAAATGGGTTGCGACTGTGACGATACGGCGAGAAGCGGCAGAATTCCTCCGAGCACACAACAAATTGTGAAAAAGAAGAACCGGTACATTTGTCTCCGTGGATCAGTTGGAAATTCTACGATACGTTTCTTGCAAACGGAATCAAGATTTGACGTCACTTCGTTGCAGCCAATTATTCCCCGCGCAACCACGATTTCACCGCGTGCACAAGCACTTGTCCATTGACCGCGGCCAACGACTCCGTCAGCGGAATGCCCTTCGGACAAGCTTTCACGCAGTTTTGCGCGTTGTCGCATTCGGCGACGCCACCCGGCTCCATCAGAGCGTCCAGCCTTGCCGCGGCGTGCATCGCCCCGGTGGGATGCATATTAAACAAGCGCACCTGGCTCACGATTGCAGCGCCCACAAAACTGTCGTTCGAATTGACTTTGGGACAAACTTCCAGGCAATTTCCGCACGTAATGCAGCGCGAAAGCGGATAGCCTTTTTCCTGTACCGAAGGAGCCATGCGCGGGCCTTCGCCGATATTGTACGTACCGTCGATCGGAATCCAGCAATGCGTCCGCTTTAAATCCTCAAACATTTTCGAACGGTCAACCACCAAGTCACGAATCAGCGGAAATTTTGTCAGGGGCTCCAACCGGATCGGTTTTTCAAGATCGTCCACCAGCGCGGTACAAGCTTGCCGGGCAGTCCCATTAATCAGCATGGCGCAAGCGCCGCACACTTCCTCCAAACAATTCGCGTCATAGCTCACGGGAGTGGATTCCACACCGCCGCGAGTGAACGGCCTCTCCGCAATATCGCGCAAGCATATGATCACGTTCATGTGCGGACGATAGAGGAGCTCGTATTCTTCCCAACGCACGGATTCGTCCTGCCGTTGCTGCCGCTTGATGCGAACGATGATTGTTTTTTCTGCCATGGTGCCTCTTAAAGCTATCTCACTTCCTCACGATTTCGCTGTGTACTTGCGCTCGCGTAACGGCAACAGCGAGGTATCCACCGGCTCGTAGTCGAGAATGATTTTTCCGCCGTCGTACCTGGCCTTGGTGGTCTTCAGCCAATTCGCATCATCGCGCTCCGGAAATTCCGGTTTGTAATGCGCGCCGCGAGTCTCGTTACGTGCAAGCGCGCCCAGAGTGATCACGCGGGCAAGAATCAGCATATTTCCGAGTTCGCGCACGAAGTTTAACGTTTGATTCGCCCACTGCGTACGATCCTGCAAATTGATGCGCGTGAACCGCTCGCTCAATTCGTCGAGCTTCACCAGCGTTTTTTCCAGGTTAGCGTTGTAGCGGATCACCGTGACGTTTTCCGTCATAATGTCGCCCATTTCACGCCATATCGTGATGGGATTTTCCGTTCCCTTGTGTTGATTCAGCAAGGCGTCGGTGATGTCTTGCTGCCGCACGCGTTCGCGCTCGAAAATGGCGGCCGGAACACTCTCGCACCCAGTTTCAAGTCCGCGCGAATATTTTACGGCAGCCGGGCCAGCGAGCATCCCGCCGTAAATACACGAAACCAGCGAGTTCGCGCCCAGCCGGTTCGCGCCGTGATATTGGTAGTCGCATTCACCCGCCGCGTAAATTCCCGGGACGTTCGTCGCTTGATGCTCGTTGTCAACCCACAGACCGCCCATGGTGTAGTGCATAGCCGGGAAAACTTTCATGGGCTCAACGTGCGGGTCCACGCCCACAAATTTTTCGTAGATTTCCAGAATGCCTTCGAGCTTGCGGTCGAGCACTTCGCGCGGAATATGCGTAACGTCAAGATAAACCGCAGGCTCTCCAACCAGCCCCATCTTCAGCTCAAAGACAATCTTGTGAATCGCGCGGGTAGCCACATCGCGCGGTACCAGATTCCCGTACTTTGGATACCATTCTTCCAGGAAATAAAAACGCTCGCTTTCCGGAATGTCTTTTCCGCGGCGGCTATCGCCCGCCTGTTTCGGAACCCAAACGCGGCCACCTTCACCGCGCGCCGATTCGCTCATCAACCGGCATTTGTCTTCGCCGGGAATCGCAGTCGGGTGGACCTGAATGAATTCACCATTCGCGTAATACACACCTTGTTGAAATAGCGCGGATTGCGCGGAGCCGGTGCAGACGACGGAATTAGTCGAGCGTCCGAACACCGCGCCGATCCCTCCCGTGCAGAAAATCGCCGCATCGCACGGAAAGGTACGGATCTCCATGGTCTTCAAATTCATCACGCAGATGCCGCGGCAAACACCGCCGTCGTCAAGAACTACCGACAGAAATGTCCAACCCTCGAATTTCTTAACTTTATCTTCCGACTCAAAACGCCGGACCTGCTCGTCTAGCGCGTACAGCAGTTGCTGGCCGGTAGTAGCGCCCGCAAAAGCTGTGCGATGGAAAAGCGTTCCGCCAAACCGCCGAAAATCCAGCAAGCCTTCCGGCGTGCGATTGAACATCACGCCCATGCGATCCAGCAAATCGATAATCGCGGGAGCCGCATCGCACATTCCCTTTACCAGCGGTTGATTGGCAAGAAAATCGCCGCCGTAAATGGTGTCGTCGAAATGTTTCCACGTGGAATCGCCTTCGCCCTTCAGATTTTTCGCGGCGTTGATGCCGCCCTGGGCGCACACCGAATGCGAGCGTTTCACCGGAACGATCGAAAACAAATCCACCGGAACGCCGGACTCCGCCACGCGTATTGTCGCCATCAAGCCGGCTAAACCGCCGCCCACCACAATAATTTTAGGTACCGTCATTGAACGTAGCCACCGAGCGGAAACCAGGCGTAGTGAAATCCGACTACGATAACGATCCCCACAAGCGTGCACGACACGCCAACCAGCGCGCCAAACCATCCAGCCGCACGTTGTGCTTTAGGAGTGATCGCAATTCCCCACTTGCAGGCAAAATTCCAAAGCCCGTTGCCCAGGTGGAACGAACACGCGACCACTCCGATAATGTAGGCAGCCACGTACCACGGATTCGCCATGTCTTGCGCTACTCCAGCGTAACGTGTAACGCCATGCCCAGCGAATCGCTCGGTGTAAAGGTGCCAGCCGATAAAAATAAAAGCGATCAATCCCGTCCAGCGCTGCAGCACGTACATCCAATTCGACATCCAGGGATGGCTCAGCGCGTTGGATTTTCCCTTCGACCATATATAAAAGCCGTAAAGGCTGTGGAAGAGTATCGGAATCCAAAGCACCGCCGCCTCTACAACGACGCGCCACGGCACGGTTTGCAAATCGCCCGAAACTTGATTGTATTTGTCGATGCTGACCAGAGCGTAGCTGTTAGACCAAAGATGATCTAGCAGATAAGCTCCAATGGGAATTACGCCGCTGAGGGACTGCAGTTTATCCAGAATATAACTTGTTTTAGACTCAGCCGTTGCGGCCGACATGCACGCTCCGAAATAGTTTTCGTAGACAACTAAAGTATAAGCAGCCATGGAGAAGTTTGCAAGAACGCCCGAGGGATAAATGGATGTTAGAGTGCATTCCGTTGCGCGAATGAGTGATAAAGCATTGTTGGGGTCTGGTTATGAATGCAACACACGCCCGATTCACGGCGATTGCCCGCGAAACGCTCATGTTAGACTCGCCCAAGGCGCGAAAGAATGGCTAACGAATTCATCAACGAATTGAAGAAATGGGCGAACGAAATCGTACGCAGCAGCGCAGCCGGCAACTTTGTCGGGATGCATCGCGCTGTGGAGATGATCGCCAAACATTTCGTGGTGCAGCCTCACGAAGTGGCCATTCTTGTAGCCATGCCCGACGAACGATTTCTCCGATTCGTCATGCCGGAAAACCTACAGGGCATGGGCCAGATCCCTTTGACCAGTTCGAATTCGCTGGCCGTCCGCACTGTCCGCGAACGGCGCCCGGAGATGACCAACCATTTCTCCGCCGTGCCGCACTCCTCCGTTTTTGAGGCCGTCCCAATATCCGAAGAAAAGCGCGGAGTTCCAATTCAAAAAATTATGAGTGCGCCGATTCTGCTCGACAAGAAAGTCGTCGGCGTAATTCAAATCTCGCGCAAGGGCGCTTCTCCGTCCGAGGCTGGCCCAGACTTCGTGCCGCAACAACTTCGCGAGCTTAAGACCATTTCCGATACGCTTGCCCCCTGCATCCCTCTTTGCGCCAAGGAAACCGAACTTCAAGGCTCGTAAATCCGGGTTCGAAATGTGGTCCGTAAGGCGAAACTTTCTAGAAGCAACCGTGTTATATCCAGTGTGGTGCAACTCATGGCCGTACTTCGCCATCTTTGGTTAAAGGCGAAGGCGTGATTAGAGGAACTTTTAAAGCAATTCTGATGAATTAGCTAGGAGCTACGGGAGACCAACAATGGCTATCGACTTTGCGAATCGCATGAGTCGCAACTTAACAACCAAGCTGGCGATCAGCGCACTGACCCTCGGGTTTTGTTTGAGCGCGGTGCCGGCGTCGGCGCAACAAGATCAACAAAATCCGCCGCAACAACAGCAAGATCAACAGCCACCACAGGCGCAGCCGCAAGACCAGCAACCGCAGAACCAACCGCAGGCTCAGCCGGACCAGCAGCAACAGGGTCAGCAACCGCCGGATCAACAACAGGATCAAATGAATCAGCAGCAGGATCAGGGAGCTCCGCCCCCGGACGAGGCTCCGCCCCCTCCAGATGATCGCGGGCCCATGCCGCCACCCGATCGGCGTCGCGATGTTCCACCGCCTCCGCCCCCTGACAATAATTACGTGGTACCAGACACTCTCATTTTGCCATCAGCCGCAGTCATCCGGGTTCGCAATACAGGATGGCTATCAAGTGATCGCAACAAACCCGGCGATCAAGTCATCCTGACTTTGGCGCAGCCTCTCGTCGTGAACGGCTTGGTGGTCGCTCGTCGCGGTCAGACGGTGATTGGAACTGTCGAGTACGCAGAGAAGGCGGGCCGTGTGAAAGGAGTTTCGAAGCTCGGGTTGCAGTTGGGTCAGTTGACCCTGGTTGATGGACAACTCATCGCTGTCAAGACCACGTTGATCAACGCAACGGGCGGCACTACGCGAGGTCGTGATGCGGCGGCGATTGTAGGGACTACTGGAATCGGTGCAGGAATTGGCGCCGCAGCAGCCGGAGGTCCCGGGGCCGCGATTGGCGCTGGAGCGGGATTTGTCGCCAGCGTCGCGGGCGTGCTACTGACGCGCGGTCGGCCAACAATCATTCCTCCGGAATCTTTGCTGACCTTTAGACTCGAAACTCCCATCACGGTATCTACGGCGTATGGACAGACGGCCTTCAGGCCAGTCACTTCTGCGGATTACGCTCCAAAGCCGCGGCCCAGACAGATGGTTCGGCCTTATTATCCATACCCGTATCCACCGCCGTACGCCTACTATCCTTATCCATATCCATACCGCTACTACCCGTGAGCTGTTAACAATCAGTTCAGATCAGGCCTAGGATCCAAGGGGGCTCGTTAAAAATGAGTCCCCTTTTTTATTGCCCGCCATGTGTGTTTGAAAAAGCCGGCGCGCCTCTTTATTATCTTCAGGCATCAGCAAATTAGCTTTCGTTGCGCCTGCCTGCCGGCAGGCCGGGCTTCAACCCGGCACCTTGCTTTTAAGCATTGTGAAATTGGTGCATGGAAATGAAAACGGCTCGTGTAAATTCACTCATATTTCTGTCCGTTGTTTTGCTATGCGCGTCGGCTTTCCTCAATGCTCGTACGGACGACCATGGATTTCCACGCTTCACGGCGCGAGCAGTTCAGAAAGAACAAGCGCCGCAGACGAAAACCATCACCCTGCTCGACACCACCGATTCCCACGGCCATATCCTTCCGTGGGATTACTACGAAAATCATCCTGCTGACCTCGGCTTGGCCAAGATCGCCACACTTGTGAAGCAGGCGCGAGCCGACGCACCCGACGCTTTGCTGCTCGATTGCGGTGACACAACCGAAGGCACGCCGTTTGCCCACTATTTCGCCCGAAAAGACACCGCCAAGCCAAATCCTGAAATCCTTGCCTTCAACGCGATGCACTACGATGCCATGGCCGTCGGCAATCATGAATTTAATTTCGGCCTCGACGAAATGTGGAAGGCCAAACGTGAATCAAACTTCCCCTGGCTGGCCGCAAATATCAAGCAGACGTACAAAAATGGGGTGCCGTTTTTCCGTCCGTACTACATCAAGAACCTTGCGGGAATCCGCGTCGGAATCGTCGGTTTTGTGACCCCCGGAATCCCGCGTTGGGAAATCCCCGAAAACTATAAAGGTTATGAATTCGAGCCAATTGTAGAAGCCGCAAGAACGGTCATTCCGGAAGTCCGCAAGCAGGTGGATTTGCTGGTGGTTATCATGCACTCGGGAATCGACCGGAATACCGAAACGGGAATTGCTCCCGCGTTCACCCCTGCGGACGCCGAAAATGCCGCCTGGGAGCTCGCCGACCAGGAACCTGGGATCGACGTGATTTTTTTTGGCCACACGCATCGAGAGCTACCCGAAAAAGTGGTAAACGGCGTTCTGATGTCGGAGCCGAAGAACTGGGGCATTTCCCTCTCGCGTGCGGAAGTGAAAATGTCGCGAAACGCCGGCGGCGCGTGGCACGTGGAATCCAAGCATTCGCAAACTATTCCGGTGACTTCTCAAGTTCAGCCTGATCCGGAAATCATCAAGCTCATGGAACCGTATCAGGTCGAAGTAGAGAAATACGTGGACGCTCCAATCGCAAATTCAGAGAACACTTTGAGCGGCGAATACGGCCGCTATCAGGATGGGCCACTACTTGATCTGATTCACAAAGTTCAATTGGAAGCCGGGCCATGCGGACGTTTCCATGGCTACGATTTTTTATCCCGGAATAGAATTCCCGGCCGGACCGGTAACAGTCCGCGAAGCCTCGGCTCTTTATATCTACGAGAACAAGCTTTACACCGTAGAAATGACGGGCGCGCAACTAAAGGATGCGCTCGAGCACGCGGCGAGCTTCTTCCCCGCATGGCCCGTGGCGCAGGGACAAAATCTTCGCCTCCCGGGATACAACGCGGATTCCGCAGAAGGCGTTTCCTATGTGATCGATCTTACTCAACCCGTTGGCCAACGCGTTCGCCATCTCACGTTTCACGGCGCACCACTCTCCTCGGACCACAAACTGCGCGTCGCCATCAATAATTACCGCTATTCCGGAGGCGGAGGTTACTCGGTCTATCAAGGATTGCCGATTGTGTATCGGTCGAGCGAAGAAATTTCAGAACTGCTCGTCGATTATTTAAAGCGCACCAAGACCGTTCCCCCTGTCGCAGACAATAATTGGAAAATCGAGCCGCCCGAGGCTCTCTCGGCAATCGAAAAAGCCGCCGACGAAGAGCGCAAGCACGACGCAACCAGATAAATTGTAACCTCAGTGAAATATTTCGGCCTGCTTTAGGTTTACCATTCCGCGAAAACTCAATTAGTGATTGACTTAGCTGCGTACGCTTGTTAATTTCCGAACGCGTTAGATTTTTCCGACTCAATCGAGTGGAGGAACCGCAACCCGGCACATGGCGTTCGTAGCGAAGAAAATTTTCCTCACAAAAGGGGTTGGAAAACATCGCGAGAGGCTTTCCAGCTTCGAGCTCGCGTTACGCAACGCAGGAATTGCCGCGTGCAACATTGTCCGCGTCTCCTCGATTTTCCCTCCTTACTGCAAACTGATCTCCCGCAGTGAAGGGTTGAAGCACATAAAACCCGGCCAGGTCGCTTTCACCGTAATCAGCGAAAACCAAACGCGCGAACCGCATCGTTTAATCGCCGCGGGCGTCGGTCTCGCCTTGCCCGCGGACAAATCCATGTTCGGATATTTGTCGGAGCATCATTCCTTCGGTGAGAGTGAAGAAATCGCCGGGGAATACACCGAAGAGCTCGCCGCGGAAATGCTGGCCACCACTCTAAACGTGGAATTCGACCCGGATCTTTCCTGGGATGAGAAAAAAGAAGTCTATCGAATATCCAACAAAATCGTCCGCACCATGAACATCACGCAATCCGCCGTTGGCGATAAACGCGGACTGTGGACTACAGTTTTAGCTGCGGCCATCCTGATCGGTGAAGACGACTAATCCACCGTTTGCCCGCGCTTTGCACTTCCGTTAGCCACTTCCGATCGCGTTAAACCCACTGAAGTCGAAAACTTCCTACCGCAAACCCCTACTTTTTTCCGGCTCACTTTCGCTTGGATACAATCCGCTTTGATTCGACGATGCTCGATTTTCGATCGGGCTTGAGATAGCCAATGCGTTCGAGCACCGCGCCCACAATCAGCGGAAGAGCGACGGTAGCATCATCCAGCACTTCGGCAAACCTGCCGCCCTCTTCCAGCGGAACAAATTTCCCCCACGAAACAGCTTCCGTGTAAGTGCTCCCCGACAGCCCACCCCAATTCACCGGCTCAGGGCAGATGCGCAATCCATAGTTGTAACGCTTCAGCGGAATTTTTTCGTAGCCGCGCCGAGCAAGTAGCTCGGCATAAACTCCAAACTGCTGCGCCCAGTTGCGCGGGACACCGCCGCCGATGGTGAAAATTCCCATGCGCTTTGTTGCCAGCATGGTCGAAGCGTAGTGTTCGAAATCCAAATACGGATCGAAACGCAGCGGCGGCTTCCCTTCTCGCTTGCGTTGCCGTTGATACAACGCGAAATCAATGCCAAGTTCCGAATCGGTGAAAGCCGGAACAAAAACCGGCACGTTATGCTCCACGCACGATTTCAAAATGCCGCGGCCTTTTGCGTGCTTCTGTAAATATTCGCCTATGCGCCGGTTCAGTTTCCAACTACACACCGTTTCTTCGGCATCCCAGCGCTGCAGAACGTGATCGACAACCACTTCCACTGCGTCCAGATTCACTTCCGGCTCCAGCGAATCGTAAACGCGGTTGTAACCGGCCAGGAAAAGCTCGTTGTCGTCCATTTTCGCGTCGTAACGAAAATGCGAGCGTCCGGTCGCCTCCACCAGTCCGTGAGCCATCAGCGCGCCCGTGGACACTATCGCTTTCACAATGCCGGACTCGACCAGATCGCAAAAAACCAGACCCATTTTGCCAACAGTCAGCGCGCCCGATAGAGTCATCACGATAAAACAATCCTTATCGCGCGCCATGGCTTCCAGAACGTCGGCGGCGTCGCCAATTTGCCGCGCGGTGTAGGCGGTCTGCCCCATGGCGCGAACCATGTCGTCTATCGTGCGAATTCGAGCGAGATCCAAGGGAAAAATAGGAGTGAGGCGGTCTTCAATCGGGTCGTGCAATGTGCGCCCGGTGGCGCCCTTTTTCTTTGCCATTCATCGCCCTCGCAGGTAATGTATGCTTCCCGAAAGAATCCGGGAGCACAAAATTATTCGTTGCGGCTTTGATATTACAAATAGGGCCGGTGCAAAAGAAAAATTTCCTTCGTTCAAGGGGAGCCCGCATTATGTCACGATACACTCCGATGCCGCCGGACAATTTTGGCGGCTTGCCGGAAGAACATTCCACTTACGAGACTTCTCGCGCTGTAATTTTTCCGGTTCCGCTCGAACGCACAACAACCTACGAACGTGGCACTCGTAACGGCCCGGCGGCGATTATCGCGGCGAGCCGCCACATGGAACTTTACGACGAAGAATTCCAGCTCGAGCCCTACAAAAAAATCGGCATCGCCACGCAGCCTCCCATCGACACCCAAGACGGAACCTTGAACGAAGTGATGGCCGAACTTTTTACCGCGCAACTCGCGCTGCTCGATGACGGCAAATTCCCGGTCGCGCTGGGCGGCGAACATGGATTGACGCCTCCGCTCGTCTCCGCCACTGCCAGAAAATTCAAAGATCTCTGCGTGTTGCACATAGGGGCGCACGCCGAGTTGCGCGACGAATACCAAGGCAATCCCGCCAGCCACGCCTGCGCCATGCGACGCGTGGTGGAAACTTGCCCCGCTGTTCAGGTAGGCATACGCGCCCTCTCCGACTCGGAAGCAAAAGCGATTCCGCACTTACGCACAAAAATCTTTTGGGCCAAAGACATCGTGCGCGCTCCGGTGAAAACCTGGATTGCCAAAGTTTTGGAAGACCTCGGCCCTCACGTGTACCTGACTATCAATCTTGATGGCTTCGATTCCTCCGTGGTTCCCTCTACGGTTGCGCCGGAGCCTGGCGGTTTGGACTGGCACGAAGTAACATCCCTCGCGCGCGCGGTGGCAGATCACAAGAAAATTGTCGCCATGGACGTTACAGAACTCGCCCCTCGTCCCGGCTATCACGCGGCTGACTTCCTCGCGGCGAAGCTCGTTTACAAATCCCTGGGCTATATTTTTTGCCAGTCTTAATGAAAGGAGATTCGATCATGACGAATATGGCATCGTGGATTTTCCTAACTCAGCACCCGGTAACGCAGCGCGACGTAGTCGTGTACGTGGAGACTCATTCAATTGTGTGGTGGCTCTTAATCGGATTAATCGCCGGTTGGCTGGCCGGCACCGTCGCTCGCGGACGCGGATTCGGCTGCGTCGTTGACGTTATCCTCGGCCTCATCGGGGCCGTGATCGGCGGATGGATTTTTCAACGGCTCGGAATCGGGGTGTTTGGATTCTGGGGTGGCCTGGCGGCCGCCACGGTGGGCGCGATCGTTCTCGTCGCCATCGCGAGATTGTTTGCCGGCGGCCGCGAGGATTAACGTCGCCTCGTCGCATTCACGCGCGAACATCTTCGTAGATATGGTGTCCTTCACCGCTTCAAGCCCTCGTGTGATAGGATTGCTTGTGAGCTAAAGAAAAAAGAGATTTCCTGCCGCGAACGCTGAGCGAGAAAGCCGGAAAGATTTGAGCCAAACATCATTGTGGGCCATTCCGCTGGGCGGTCTGGGCGAGTTCGGCATGAATATGCTCGCCCTGCGCTTCGGCGATGAAATAATTGTCATCGACGCGGGCTTGATGTTCCCCGAACAAGAGTTGCTCGGCGTTGACATCGTTATCCCCGACATCACTTACCTGAAGCAAAACAAGCGCATGGTGAAGGCCATCGTGCTCACGCACGCGCACGAAGACCACATCGGTTCGATTCCTTACATTCTTCCAGAGCTGAACGTTCCCATATACGGGACGCAATTCACCCTCGCTATCGTGAAGAAAAAACTGGAAGAGCATGGCCTGCTGGAATCCGCAAAGTTAACCGAAATCGCGGCCGGCGATACCACCACCATCGGCCCGTTCTCAATCGAATATCTTCACGTAACGCACAGCACCGTTGATTGCGTTGCGCTCGCCGTGCGCACTCCCGTCGGCGTGATCATACACACGGGCGATTTCAAGATTGATCCCACGCCGGTGGACGGCAAACCGTTCGACCTGCACGCCTTCGCGCGTTACGGGCAAGAAGGCGTTCTTGCGCTTTTCAGCGACAGCACAAATGTGGAGCGCCCCGGATTTACGCCCTCCGAGCGCGCCGTGATTGTGCGCCTGGAAGAATTATTCCGCGCCGCGCCGAAAAAAGTGGTGGTCTCCTGCTTCTCCAGCTCCGTGCATCGCATTCAGCAAGTGATTGACATCGCCAGAATGGTCGGGCGAAAAGTGGGATTCGTCGGCCGCAGCATGGTAGACAACGTTGAAATCGCGCACAATCTCGGAAAACTGCGCATCCCGGACGGCAGCGTCGTTCGCCCGCAGGACATCAAGACCTACGATCCGCACCGACTGGTGGTGCTAGCCAGTGGAACGCAGGCCGAACCCCTTTCCGCGCTTTCTCGCATCGCCGTGGACAATCACCGGCTGATGAACATCACGGAGAACGATACCGTTATTTTGTCCGCGCGAATCATTCCTGGCAACGAGAAAAATATTTTCCGCATGATCGATCATCTCTTCCGGCGCCGCGTGCTGGTTTATTACGAGAGCGGCAGGTCTGCGCCGATTCACGTGTCGGGTCACGCCAGCCAGGAAGAAATGAAAATCCTGCTTCAGCTCGTGAAGCCGAAATATTTCATTCCCGTGCACGGCGAATACCGGCAACTTTTCCGTCACGCGGCATTGGCCGAACAACTGGGAGCCGTCGGCGCGGAAATTTTCTTGATCGAAAGCGGCCAACCAATCGAGTTCACCGCCGATGGCAACGCGCGCAAGCGCGAACCCGTTACGGCCGGCCGCGTGTGCGTGGATTCCGGCTCGCTGGAAGAAATTGAAGATGTGGTGATTCGAGATCGCCGCCACTTATCGGAAGACGGCGTTGTAGTCCCTATCATCGCTATCAACAAGCACACCGGCAAAATGGAGATCGCGCCCGAAATCGTCACGCGCGGCTTCCTGCCTTCCGAAGACGGCGCGGAAATCCTTTCGCAGGCGCGCGATGTGATTCTGCGAACCGTGGAGCAATCCAGTCAGGAAGAAAAGACGGATTGGAGCGTGATCAAGGAAAAAATTCGCGCCGACTTAAAGCGCTTCCTCAACAAGCAAACATCCAAGCGCCCGTTAATCCTGCCCGTGATTTTAGAAGTGTAGTCCGCCGTGAAAAGCTCCGCGAGGAAAACTCCCGTGAAGGTTCATCTGCGCGACTATAGGCCCGACGATTTCGACACATTGATCGAAATCGATCGGCGTTGTTACGAACCCGGCATCGCTTATTCAAAACGTGACATGCGTGCCTATCTTCAATTCCCAGGCGCTGAATGCATCCTGGCTGGAACGCCGCGCGAAATTGCCGGCTTCTGCATCAGCGCGCGCCAACGAACTCGCGGCTACATCATCACCATCGATGTTCTCGAAAAATATCGAAAATCCGGTGTCGGTTCCGCATTGTTGCGCGAAGTAGAACGGAGACTCGCCGCCAATGGCGTGCGCGAAGTACGTCTCGAAACAGCAACCGATAATGAATCCGCAATTGCCTTCTGGAACAAGCACGGCTATCGTACCCTCGGTGTCGAAAAAGGATATTACCCCGGCGGGCGCGACGCATTCGCAATGACGAAAATCCTGGTTCCCCTCGAGCGTGTGTCGAAAGAAGGCAGGTAAAAAATGTTATTGTGGCAAGCCATCATTTTGGCAATCGTGCAGGGCTTGACTGAATTTTTGCCGGTCAGCAGCAGCGCTCACTTGATTTTGCTTCCCTGGCTGTCCCACGGCCACATCCCCGATCCTGGTTTGGCATTCGACGTAGCCCTGCACCTCGGCACTTTAATCGCGGTCGTTTTGTATTTCTTGCGTGAATGGGTACAGCTGATCCTCTGCGGCCTCGGCTTTCACTATCCTCCGCGCGCGCCTGAACATCAGGTGATGCAGAATCGCCGCCTCTTCTGGTATCTAGTGGCCGGTACGATTCCCGGCGCGTTGGTGGGATTCTTGTTCGAGCATCGCATTGAAGAATCTTTGCGCGACCCGGTTCCAATCGCAATTGCCATGATCGCAATCGCTTTATTGATGTGGTACGCGGAGTATGCCGGGCGCAAAGACCGTCACATCGAGCAGACCTCGCTCGGCGACTCTCTTATAATCGGGACGGGGCAGGCACTGGCCCTCTTTCCCGGTGTGTCACGCTCTGGAATCACGATTTCCGCGGGTTTATTTCGCGGGATGACCCGCGAAGCCGCCGCACGCTTCTCGTTCTTGCTCGCCACGCCCCTAATCGCAGGTGCTGCCGCGGTAGAAGTCCCGAAACTCATCAAGGCCCATCATGCCGGCGCGCTTGATTTGCCCATGTCTACCCTTGCTATCAGTATTGCTGTTTCAGCAATTGTTGGCTATATCGTCATCGCCTTTTTCTTGCAGTATTTGCAAACACGCACATTGAAGATCTTTATTTACTACCGGATCTTGTTTGGTATAGTCGTTTTGTTGCTCGCGTTCCTCCCATTGGGCTTCGCGCGATAGCGCCCGCGCCGCCCGGTTGTTACGCGTGAGCCTTCCCCATTGTTTGCGCTCTGCCTGAAAAGGGTTCGAGCTAATCCGCTCCGTAAGCGCGATCCAGCATTCAGCGTTAGGATCGCTCACGGCGCAGATGTTCAATGCGAAATTTCAAAGGGGAGCTTGTGCGCATCCTGTCGCCAACCGAAAATAAACGCTTTAATGAACTAATTGGATTTGTCGGCCTCAGCCTCGCCATTCTAATCGCGCTGAGTCTGCTTTCGTATTCTCCGCACGACGTTTCTTTCAACGTCTCGGCTCCGCCGCCCGGCTCAGGCCCCGCCAGAAACTGGATCGGCCCGGTGGGCGCCCACATGTCCGACCTTTTTTTCCAATTCTGCGGCTTCAGCGCTTTTCTATTTCCAATCGGCATGTTTATCGTGGCCATGCGCTGGTTTCGCAGCCGGATATTTGAAGCGCCCGTCGCTAAACTTGTAGGCGCCACCACCCTTTTGCTTTCTCTTTCCGCCGAGTTAACCCTGATACACATGCCGGACGTTCGCGGCGTTCTGCCTCCAGGTGGCCTTTTAGGAAGCGTTCTCGCGCAAGGTCTGCAAGCGGCGCTGAATCCGATCGGCGCACATTTAGTTTCGATCGTACTGATCCTCACATCGCTCTTCCTCACTACCAGTTTTTCTTTGCGAGCGGCCGCTCATTGGATGAAGAAACCCATGACCGCCAATGGCATCGTCGGCAAATGGATGGCCAGGCTCGCCGAATGGCGGGAAGAACGAGAATCGTCGCAATTGCGAAAGCGTGTGGAGGAAATCAAGATTGCGGGCCGCCCAGCAGTTGCGCAGCAACGCGTGTCGGCCAAAGAACTGTCGGCGGTCGAAGATATTCACGATGAAGACGACGATACAGACGACGAAACCAAGGAATCGCGCCGCGCGCCCGCGGTAATCAAGTTCCACGAGCTCGAAAAAGCCGCTCCCCCAAAGAAAACCGGCAGCGATCCCAAAATTTCTCGCGGCAAAACCATCTACAAACTTCCTCCCAGTTCACTACTGCAAATCGCCGAACGCGGCCAAAAGATGGACGAAAGCCAGTTGAAAGAATGCGCGCGCGCTATCGAACAGAAATGCGCTGAATTCGACGTAGCCGGTCACATTACGCAAATCAATCCCGGCCCGGTAGTCACTACGTTCGAACTGAAGCCCGAAGCCGGCATCAAATACAGCCGCATCACAGGCCTGGGCGACGACCTATGCCTGGCGCTGAAAGCCGAATCTATCTTGATCGAGCGCATCCCCGGAAAATCGACAGTCGGCATTGAAGTCCCCAACGTGCATCGCGAAACGATCGCCTTGCGCGACGTGGTGGAGTCTCCAGAATTCAGTCACTCGCCTTCTAAACTTACGCTCCCGTTCGGAAAAGATTTAATTGGCCGCATACGCGCCGGCGATCTAACGCAAATGCCTCACCTGCTCATCGCGGGTTCCACGGGAACGGGCAAAAGCGTCTTCATCAATTCTCTGCTGATGGGCATGCTCTTTAAGGCCACGCCCGACGAACTAAAACTCGTCCTGATCGACCCAAAACAGCTCGAGCTTGGCTTGTACGCCGATATCCCGCACTTGTTCACGCCGGTGGTCACCGATCCAAAGGTTGCGGCTAACGTGATGCGCAACGCCACGCGCGAAATGGAGCGCCGCCTGAAACTTCTGGCCCAACGCGGCGTGCGCAACATCGAACAGTACAATCGCACCTTCGAAAAGGGTCAGTCGCTTTCGCTCTTCGACAATGTGGAAGAGGAAGAGCACAAACCGCTTCCTTATCTCGTCATCGTCATCGACGAATTAGCCGACCTCATGATGGTGGATACCAACGGTGTGGAAGAATCAATCACGCGGCTGGCGCAAATGGCCCGTGCTGTCGGCATTCACTTGATCTTGGCCACCCAGCGCCCGTCGGTGGACGTAATCACCGGTCTCATCAAAGCGAATTTCCCCGCGCGCATTTCTTTCCGCGTCGCCAGCAAAGTGGATTCCCGCACGATTCTCGACACCAACGGTTCCGAGTCGCTCCTTGGTAAAGGCGACATGCTTTATCTCCCAGCCGGCTCGTCAAGGCTTCACCGCATTCATGGGCCGTACGTGCACGAATCCGAAGTCGGCGCGGTCTGCGATTTCTGGCGCGAACAAGCGAAAGCTATCTACAACGAAGAATTGCTCAAGCCGCCCAAGGATGATTCATTCGCAGTAGGCGGTGCCGGAGCCGATGGCGGCGAAGAAGTTGACGACGACCTATACCAAGAAGCCGTGCGCGTGGTCTGCGAAATGGGCCGCGCGTCCACTTCCACCTTGCAGCGTCGCCTCCGCGTCGGCTACGGACGCGCCGCTCGCCTGATCGATTTGATGGAGAAGGACGGAATCGTCGGCCCTCCCGACGGCGCAAAAGCCCGCGAAGTACTAAAGAAAAAGGATTGGGTGAAAGAATTTGACCAGTCGATGAAGTGAGTCGGCGTTACCGTCGACAGGCGTTATCGCGCAAGAAATTCAGCTTCTTATTATGGCTGCAGGACCAGCATTTCGTTGGGACCGACGGTAACTGCGATCACATTGCCAATCTGGTTGAAGCTGTGAGTGACGCCGTTACTGTCGATGTTTAACTGCCCGGAGTTATCGACGCTCTTCACTCCTCGCCATTTGAGCCCATTTTGCATGATGCCGACATAGTTGCTCCCGCTTGTCCAATTGGCAGCCAGTATCCCTCGGGTCGTTGCCGCCTCCGCGATCGTCGCCATGGTCATCGGCGATGTGAAGCAAACGGCACATTGCGCAAATTGCGCAGTCAGAACATTCGCCCCGAAATCGGTTTTGATCTGCGCAAAGACATTGTCCACCGGAGACTCGGAGTATCTCAGGTAGTTCCAAGATTGGTGTCCGGTCACCCAGGCGGCCGGCAGAGTAATCTGAAGCTGGACCGGCGGATCAAACTGCATCTTGGTTAAGTCCGAACTGCGATTCGGAATGTCAGAATTCGAAACAAAAATCCAAAAATTGTCTCCGTTGACCATGGCCACGGCCATCACTTCATTGTTCGCGGGGAAAGCGCCGTTCGACATAACCGGCAACATGTAAAGTTCCGATCCTTGCAGGTTGTCGAGTAGCATTCTTATCCAGCCGTTGCCGTTCAGAAAATTCAGCCCCGCGGCGGACTCCACTCCGCCCCAATTAAATACGCGTCCAATGTTTGGAAGACCTCGCTTCAGGGGCATGAGCACCTGAAAATCCCAATTTGCGCTCAGCGCCGACGTATCGTCTCCGACCGGTCCAAAGGGCATATCCAGAAATCCAAACTGATGTATTTCCGCGTTAACCGTTCCATTGACCGTCTTCACGTACGCATAGGAGTTTATGACGTCGCTCACAGTGGCGCTGGGCGTAGGATCCTGATTAATATCCCAGAAATTGTTCGCGCTTCTTGGAATATACGTCGGGACCATACCTTGTGCGATTTCATGGTGGAGAAAAGCTTGTGTGTCATAGGTACAGCCGGGGATGATAGGTCCGGTGAAGTACGGGAACCGGCAACTTCCTTCTCCCGAAAAATCGCCTGGCACAACGGAGGCTTTCGGAAAAGCCGTGCGCACAGCCTGAAACGCGAATTGGTAGAGGTTATAGAAATCGTCTGGCCGGCCGTTGTAGGTCGAGCTGACATCAAACTCGTCGCCTACAGCGTAATTGAATTGGGATGCCTTCGCGCCATATTCTGCGGTCAAATCCCCGGTTAGATGGGTTACGAGGTCGCGCCAGACGGGGAATTCCGCCGGCGGATTGCACTCGCCCCACACTCCCAGCGTTCCCAAAAGATTAGGCTCTTGCACACAGCTAGATGTGTCTTGCGGCGGTGCTTTCGACGCAATCGCCCACGGCACGTTGTCTAAGCCGATCGTGATATCGCTCGGCTGATACCCGGCATTCAAATACGGATTCAACCGGTCGTAAACCAAGGCGCTTTGATACGTCAGCTTCTTATTCTTGGATACCAGATAATCCAGGCTCCCCGGCTCAGCCGGATCGCAATACGATTGATAAGCTGAAGAGCTAACACAAATCGCAGATACCCCGCCTGTCGTATTCCCACCCAGGAAATGGGTGATTACGAAACTGTCCGCGAAAGGAATCTCCGTGCTGTTAGCGCCGAACTTCGGCAAATAAGGGACATCCACCCCGGGAGCAAACAGGTAGAAAAGTGAGCTCTGCACATTTATCAGACCTTGACCCAACAGCGTCCAGGTATCTTGAAGTTGCGTGGCGCGATAAAAATTATCGAGCATGCCGAAATCCCAGCTTTGCGCATAATATTCACCGTTCAACGGCAGGCCTTCAGAGTTCGTGATTTGCAGGAAAACGCCTTCAGAATTGTAGGCATTCGCCACCGCCGGCAAGCTGCTCAAGTCGATGGAAAGCAGAGCAGGGTTGCTCGGACTGACATTCGCGGCGACGCCTATATTTTTCTGGCTTGGAGCGTCCAGGAAATTAACCGTGTAAGAAGAACTTCGAAAGGAAGGTTTGCCGTTGAGATGAATTAATAATTCGAGATGATTGGGTTGGTTGACACTAGAAGTCCCTGTGACGGTCTTAATCGCGGCGAACTCGAGTATTGGGGTCGAGTTTCCTTGCGATGAAATCGATATAACAAGCCCTGCATCACTGCTCAACAGTTTTAGTTCGGCAACCGAGCTCGGACGAAACGTAATGGTGTTCCCGGCGCTGGTCGCTGCATAGCGACCCAAGACGCCCCCGTCTGCCGGAAGCGTGGAAACGGTGAAGCTCTCTTTGGAACCCAGACTAGGATCCGTTATCCACACGCAATTGTTATCGTAACAACCAATCCCCCACTTCTGCGGCGCCGGCACGCTAGCCCATACCGGATGACTTAGAAAAGACGCGAAAGCCAGCCCTGCGATGCACGAGAATAAGAGAAATTTGGCGTTCTTAGTCATTATCAATACCAATGCGCTGTTGATTCGGAGGATCGGATTTCGCAGGCGTCCACTAAACGCGGCCATCAATACTCTCAAGTTTATTTTATCCTCTTTCGGACAACAATAGGACTCCGGGACTAGAGCTAGCCTGGGCCATGCGGAGATGTCACACTAAATTTGCGCGAGGGCGGCTCGTTTTCCGCGGATTTGATGCAGCAATGTCCGCTATTCGTCGATTTTTAGCTACGGACTCAGGCACCCGACGACGCTGTGACCACCTCGCGCCGTTATGAGAGACCGTTTTCCCTTTTCAGCGCTGCAACTTTTCCGTAGAATCTTAAGCTGCTCCCGTGCCGAGGTAGCTCATTGGTAGAGCGCGGCCCTGAAAAGGCCGGCGTAGCCAGTCCGATTCTGGCCCTCGGCACACTCCCTGTAGACGCCGCCCTAGAACTGCCCAAGTTCCTTTGTAGCGAATCTCTCGACCTTTGCCTTCAGGAAAGAGTGTGATCGACTCGATGTGCTTTGCTAGCTCCTGCCGCACGACTATCGGGTTGCCATGTTTTCCCGAGATTAGTCTGCGAATGTGGCGGAGGTTGTGCTCGACGAATTTGCGCAGTCCTGACACCTGCGTATGAACCGAGTCCTTGTTTCGGCCTAGTGTCTTCTGCGTAATGCTCGAAAGCTCTGACTCGCGCTCTGTAATCGCTGCTCGAATCGAAACCGAGTCCAATCCATCTGCAATCGTGCGCGACAGATTCTTTAGCTCAGATTCGAGTTTCGCCTTACGACGCTTCATGCTATCCATCTCGCCATCGAGCGCCGCGAATCTCTTGCTGATTTCGTGCCCGACCCTGTCCAGCACGTAGTCTATAGCCGCATCCGACAGCACCTCGCGTTGCAGCTTCGCCAGCAATTCCCTTTCGAGAGTATTTCGCGCAACCGTGCGCGTATTCGTACAGGTGCCACGAGTCGAATGAAACGGGCAGCCGTAAGTCGCGCTTCTGTGTCCGCGACTCACGCCGCTAATCAAAACAAAATTGCCGCCGCACACTCCACACTTCAACAGGCCGCTGAAAATGTACGGGCTGGAGGCGGCACGCGAATTCATCATTCCACCCTTGCGACCTTGCACTCCCCACTTTCGATTGACGAACGCAAGGCGTTCTCGCACGGCGAGCCACAACTTTTCGGAAACAATTCTTTGTTCCGGCATTTCTACGCGAACCCACTCCGACTTCGACCGGTCACGCTGAACCTTTTTGCCAGTCTGAGGGTTGCGAATCTTTTTCGTCTTCGCCCACACGACTATTCCCCGATACCTTTGATTTGCGAGGATGCCCCGAATGCTAGATGGTGCCCAAGAATGTTGTCTTCCCGCTCGTGGTGTTGGGGAGGCTATTTTGTCTGCGTTCATCCGTATGGCCGTGGCTTTGATTGATAGACCGGAAGCGTAAAGCTCGAAAATCCTGCGAATCGCTTTCGCCTGCTCAGGGTTGACTTGAAGGCGAGCGCCAGCAATCAACGGACGCCCATACTGATCGCGCTTTGTCGAGTCTTCGATTGGCACGCTGCGATAACCGAAGCATCTGCCGCCAGAATGCTGATGCTCTAGAACTTTGCCCTCGACGCCTCGGAAGGTCTTCTTGGACAATTCGCGGATGTATAGGCTGTCTGTGATGCCATGCATTGCCGTCAAAACTTCAGCCTGTTCGTTGTCGCTGTCAATTCCCTGCGAAACGAAAACAATCCTCACACCAGCGAATACCAGACGGTCAGAGAGGTTGATTGAATCCGCTAACTTTCGAGACAGGCGCGACGTGTCATCTATCAGAACGATGTCGAAGGCTTTGGACGTTGCCGCCGCCAGCAATCGCTTTAAGCCAGCCCGTTCTGCCGTAGCGCCGCTAATGGCTTCATCTGAGAAGATTTGGCTGTCGAGAATTTCCCACCCATGAGCGTGAGCGTACTCGCGGCATTTTCTGATTTGGTCGGTAATCGAGGATGCGGATTGTTTGTCGGAGCTATATCTTGCGTAAACTGCACATCGCAATTTAGTCATCGCGGTGTACCCGCCATTCGCACAGTTTGGAGATAGCGCGGGTCTGTTTTGAGAGACCAACTATAGATAGATCGTATTGTGCTCGCGGCGACCTCGGCATCCGATTTCCACGCGCGTTCAAGGCCCATCGCAGTTAGCACAATAGCGTTCTGCACCGTGGGAATTGATACTAAGCGTTCAGCTTCCGCCAGCAAGCGCGGCAGCTCGCTCTTCGGAATTTTGCCTTTCTTTCGGAACGACTCAATATAAGACCGGTCTCCAGAGTACCGCACACTCTTCCATCGCGCGGGGCTATACAACTTGTCCGCAGCGAAGCCCGCGAACGCCATAATGATATTTTTCTCGAAAAATTGCCGCTTCTTGGCCTCCACGTCAACGATTGCGTAGCCATCGCCCTTGCGTCTAAACATACGAATTTTCGTGCTGGGTTCAGTCTCGACATACCCGTCAGTACGCCCTTTAGCCTTTATCGTGGCCTTTCTCAATTTCAGCCTCAGATAAATTGCGGAGATGGCATGGGCCGCCTCATGTAGAGAAACAACGTTTTTGTCTTTATTCATTTCCCACACTCCTTCCGCTTGGCGCAATATTTCTCCACCAATGACGGAATGATGCAGCGGTCGAGAAATTCGCGCAGTGCGTCAGGTAGTTTCGACGCACGCGGCATCCTAACGGAATTCTTGTTATTTTTACTAGCCATGATTGCCGTACTCCTACTTAATAGAACCCTTTTTCTTCGAGCCCATAAAAAATAGTTGCCAGATCGCGTTTTGAACCCTCTCGGAACAGTTCAGAACACTGGCCCTGATAGCTATCCTTGCGGTTGGGAAGCTCGTAGGCAAACGCTGTGAATCAGAACGAGGAAATACGCAATGTTGATGAATTTTTATGGATTCAGATACTTAGTCTCTATAGAGACATGGCGCGGGCAGACATTTTCATTTTCCAAACAATTCGTAATATCGCCTGCGCATTGGAGTGTCTCTATAGAGATTCTAGGTTTTTTTAAAAATCACAGCTTCTGTCTCTATTACGGAAGAGAATCTAGTCTCTATACTAGAGTCTCTTAAGTTAGTCTCTATACTAACTTGAGTACTTAATAGAGTAGTAGAGACAGAAATTGGACTCTAGTAGAGACGCACACTCTCCCAAATGAGAGGTCTCTATAGAGACGCCACATCTTCAGTTGCAGGTCTCTATAGAGATCATTCTTCCTGGATGATGCTTGATGGCAGCATTTTGTTCCGCCAGAATAACTTTTCCTGAAACTTGGCAGCGAAATCAGGCTTTGGGGTTTAATCATAGTGACAAAGCTGCGCTCGGTTCACTTACCCCATGAAAGTCGGGATGAAAAGTAACTTAAGGTAGCTTTGGTTTTTGCGAGTGCATGTGGCTCGTCGCAGAGTCCTTTGGCAGCCCACTCCTTGCTGCCCTCTGCGGTGAGCCACCTCGCCTCGCAATAAACCGCCCCAAAGGAGAAGCACAAAATGACTGAGGTACGTAAACCGAGAGTTGCACTGAAGCTGCGCCGCGAAAAAGACAAGCATGGTAAGAAACATTGGGTTGTGAAATATGGACGCCAGAAGAAAGACGGAACCGTTGGGTGGGCCACGACGCATTGGAACATTGGTCCGACTAGTTTGCAACCGATGCCTGTTTTCCACGCCATCATTCATAGCATTTATTTCCGTACGAACAAGATTCCTCGCGCGGACAAATGTTTTGGCACGATGAGCCCGAAAATCCTAGTTGCTCTAAGCGATGCTGCTCCGCTGTGCGGCTGTAAGTTTGAGAAAAATAAATTCAACGGGCGGACCTGGATTCTTCGTGGAAAGCCCTATATGGATTTCGCCGTCGTGGATTTTGAGAGGCATCGGGAAAGAAATTACAAAGGCAAAAGATTACTGGTCATCGCAGAGAAGCTCCGTGAGCGACGTCCTGATTTCGAGCGCATGGAAAGAAAAAGCTCTGCGATGTTTCGGGTGGCAATCGTCGTTTTCAAAAATGGAGTGTGGAAGTTCGTGCCCGGCGAAACGCTACCGGAGGACAAACGACATGGATGAATACGGCAAGGCAAAAGTGAAGTTGCATAACGCGCAGAAGCATTTTGAGGCAATCGAAAAGAAGCACCGCAAGCGACTTGGCCGCATCGAGTCACTGCACATGGAACTGGCCCAACTGGAATCAGGTCTCCCGTCTCTGGATGAAAAGCTGAGGCGAGCGAAGGACGATGTAAAGACAGCGAAAGAAATTTACCGTCCACTGCGGCATGAACATAAGGAATCTCGTAATTCTGGGCATTAGAAAACCCCCAGAAATTCGACATGCAATAGCCACGGGTTCCGAGGGCTAATTCAGTCCATTATTTAGTTCCAGTTTTAGAATGCCGCTGGCAAAGTCTGAATGCCGTCCAGATACTCGTCTTGTGAACCTGTGCCAATTGTGAGAATGGCATTCCCCTTCTGCGATCACGCCTCAACTGGCGGATATCTTTCGCAGTAAATGTTCGCAACGCAGGACGTCCCAGTTGGATGCCTCGTGCTCGTGCGTTGCGTAATCCAGCACGGACTCGTTCGCGGATTGTGTCTTTCTCGAATTCTGCAAATGCGCCAAGCAGCGTGTAGAAGAGTTTGCCTGCCGTAGTCGTGAAGTCCAATCCCTCGCCGAACGATACGAGTTGCACGTTCCACATCTTGAAATCTTCCAGCAGGCTAATTAAGTGACTCGTGCTTCGTCCAAGTCTGTCTAACTTCCACACGAGCAGAACTTTGAACCGTCCACGTTGTGCATCTGCCAGCATCGCATCCAATGATGGACGCGAAGTCTTGCCACCACTTTGCCCCTCGTCTACGTATTCCTTCCACAGTTCAAATCCACGCTGCTTCGCCAATCTTCGTAGGTCGCGCAACTGCATGCTCACGTTCTGATCGAATGTTGAAACTCTGGCATATATCGCTGCCTTCATCGTTGTGCTCCTTCGGCTTGCCTCTCGTGTTGAGAGTGCGGCTGGAAGGTATTCCTTTGACTACAACGGACCAAACGAAAAATAGCGTCTGGGACTCGAAAAGAGTCGATTAGGCATGCAATCCTTCGCATTGGCGGTCGTTCCTACGTGTTTTCGTCTCGAATGCGAGGAAATACGCATTCAGCGCGATTTCACTAGTGGCCTGCGTTAGCAATCTAAACGTTGCTAACGACTTCCAGCCGACTCATGGACCAACAGAAAGCCAGTGTTTTTCGCAAGGCAATCCAGATGGAATTCGATGGGTTTACTAATGCCACGTTTTCCGCGTACCACACAATTTCCCAGCCTGCGAAGTAACTACTACCAGAGGCGTAAAGAACTTTTACGGGAGGTAGTCGTGGCATGAAGAACAGGACCGAGAATCGCAGCCTAGCAAAACTCCGCAGACGTACGGGAATGACGCAGCACCAGTTGAGCGATGAAACTGGAATTGCCGTTGGACGAATTGTGTTCTTTGAAACGGAGCGGTCTGAGCTACTTCCGCAAGAGATCGACAAAGTTCGCAGCGTCCTACGAAAACGCGCAAGGCAGACGGCTATGGACGCGGTGGCCCGATGACCGTCACCTGCTCGTACCACAGAGGCGTGGAAATGAAGCAAGTGCCTGCTCGTTGTTCAAATCACGATTTATGAAACCAACAACCAAATTATATTTTCGTTGTCCGATTCCGAAGTGCCCACGTGTGGAAACGATTGTGAGAGAAAATGCCTAAACTTTCAAAGCGTGTGAGGAAGCACTCCCACAAGAAATCTAGCCCAGTTCTCAGCGCTCTCGGCGTCAAGGTCAAGGGACGTCCAAGGGGAAAAAGTTTTGAGCCTGGCCACGGTTACGGGGCAGAGCATCGCTTTAAGCCAGGCCAGTCAGGCAATCCCGGTGGCCGCCCAAAGTCCGCAGAATTAAGCACAGCGTTGAAAGCCAAGTTGAAGTCAGACACAACCAGAAAGTTGAAGTCCCGCACCTACGCAGAAAAGTTGTGTGATGAATTAGTGGAGCAAGGATTACTCGGCAACGTATCCGCCATCACAGCGATTGGTGATCGCACCGAGGGCAAACCCGCCGTAACGATTCTCGATGATGGACGGCCGAACCAACTCACTTTACTGATTGACTCCATGACAGAGCGCAGCCGTGAGATTGGACATCCGGAAGGTTGGATGCCACCGCTGCTTGAATCTGGCGAAGAAGAGGGAGTCACGGAAGATGAGTAGCAGGCGGGAACGATTGAAAGTGGTAGAAGAAATGCGCCGGACTCTTAGGAAACTGAAAATCACACGTAATCCCAAATATCTCTTCGATTTGCTAGAGGCAACAATTGTTTTGCAGGAAATAAGGCTTCAAAAATCTGTAAAGGAGAAACTATGAAAAACGTAAACGACAACGCGGACCCGAAGATGAGTCAGCGTGACCCGAGCAAGGAATATAACCAGCTGCATCCACGCAGCCTTGCCTCTAGCGGGATGGAATTGGATGAAGGCTGTGGCGATATTGAAACCTCCCCGGTAAATGCGGTGATGGGCGTGGACGAAGTGTTTACGCCGCTCGGCACCAAAAAGGAGAAAAGCTAATGGCAAAACAAACAGGAACCGTTTTTACGAACGCCAAGCAGACCACGCACGTCAATAAGCCTGGCGCTTTGACGATTCATGATTTGAGTTCCATCGAACAGATTTCGCCAAAGGGCCAACGGTTGATCGACAACACGCCGCCTCGCCCCGCCTACGATGTTGGAGAGGTTAACAAAGCTCCATCACCTCCCGTTCACATGGGCAGTCGCGGCAGCAAAGGAATTGGAACAACATTCACAGAAGAAACAACGAACCACAATCCACCGCTGGTTCTGCCACTCATGACTGAAAAGAGCGCTGCGGCAGCGAAGCGGGCAGCGCCGAGAAGCGCCTACAAAACTAATCTGGAGGACAAGTAATGGCCCGACTATCGGATTTTCAGCAGAAACCAGCCACGGCAATCGCGCAGAAAACTCTGGATGTTCTTGAGAAAAATGCCAAGGCCGCAGGCTTTTCCGGTGATTGGAAGGCTACCAAAATCACAATCCCCAAGGTGCGTGGCGGCAAATTGTTTTTTCACCAAGATCCGTTTAAAGACGCTGAAACTGTGGTGAAGCGATCTATTGCAATGGATGTGGAGCAGGCAGTGCGCACTGCAAGGCGCATGGCTGCGCACATTTCTCTGGAAGAAGCGTTGGATTCAGCCGAGCCCGAAGAGGACGACGAGGATGCTGAGCCTGCCGAGGAGAGCGAGCAGCGATCTCATGGCGGCGGTTGTGGAAAATCTTTTACCTGCGATTCCGGCCACCTCATCGCTGGAAGAAAATCAGCTGCCGAAATCCGTCGTCTCGGCTTGAACTATGCAGTGTTTTAGAAAAATAAAAAGGAGGCAACAATGGGAGTTTTTAAGTCACCGCTTCAAGCGTTACACGAACGTGCAGCCCGAGGCGGATTTTCTGGAGGCGTGTCGGAACTTGGCTTGCCAATGCCGGAGATTCCGCGCAGTCGTTCGGGCCGCGTGGTTGAGCGAGTGGTTGAGGCGGGGGCCGGAAATGACCCGACCAAATCGCCCAGCATCGTTGCCCGCTTGTTGCATCTCTCGCCCATCAGCCCGGCATTACAGAAGAGGCGGGACAAATTGGTAGCGAGCTTGTTTCCCTTGCTTGATGAGGCTGAACAGCTGGAGCGGGAACTCATCGAATATCGGCAGCGGACTCTCGCAGCACAATTGTTGGACCTCCGCTCGAAATGCCGAAAGCAAAAATCCGTGGTCGACTCTCTCCGGGGAAAACTCGATGCAGCCGAATTCACGCTTCTGAACCGAATGGCCGAATCCCAAAACGAAGTAAAACTCTTGGAGGGTTTAAGGGACCTGAAAACCGAGGGGAGGCATCTTCCACAGTGGCCCACACAATCCGAAATTGAGGCGTTTGAGATCGTGTATGCGGAACGACAGGCAAAAGTCGTGACTGCACAGCAACATGTGGCAATGGCGCTGACATCCCGCAATTCGTGGCTATATCAAGTTGAACCAGAAGAAAGAAATATGGGAATGCTGATCGCCGAAGAAACCAGGCTGAATTCGGAAGTGAACAACGAGCCATTTATCGACCTGGAAACCGGCCTTTCGAGTGGGCCATCCGCCAGCTAGGAGACTGCTATGCCGATGAATCTTTGTAAAATTTCAGGCCGGATAGCAAGCGAGCCGAAATGGCGAGTGGGCCAGATCACGCTTCTAATGGCATTCAACGAAGCTTCGAAACGCACCGACCAATTTTTATCAGTTACGGCGAACGAAACGATTTCCCTCGAACTGGCAAAATTTAAGGTCGGCGATCACGTTCTGATAACCGGATATCTGGTCGTGAGCAATCGGCGAGGAGTTCAAGTAAAAGTGAATTCAATAGAACAAAATTATCATTCGGAACGTCTCTCGCACCACATGGAAATTCCCAGAGAGGTTGCTCAATAAAATGCCACTACGAGACTGGGGCAATGGGGAGTTTCAGGCTTACGGGCAGGGCGATCACGCTGTTCCAATCAAGGGGAAACTCCTAAGACGTGGCGATTCCGTCACGATCAGCCGCCCAGGCTGGGAAGGACGAATCGGCAAATATTTGTCATTCGACCGAAAAAAGAACCTTTTGAAAATTCAATTCGCGGAAAATGGCGGTGCACTTTTGTTGTGCAGAAAAGAAGAAATCCTTCTAATGGACTTTCGGTATTAAAAGTTTGCCGCCGTCCTTGATCGGCGCGGCGGCAATAAACGCTGCCGTCGGGTTTTCTCCGCCTCGTTTTGAAGCGACGAGGTGGCCTCCTTGAGCCTGACGGCGCGAAAGGGCTGAGCGCAGCTAGGGAATGGCTTCTCCGGCTGCGCTCGCTCCCTAATTCCTTCCCGAAGAAACTTTCTCGGTTGGCCCGCCCCATGGTAGGATTTTAAGGTATGAAAAAGAAAACCGCTTTGGCGCTTGTACTTGTCGGCGCATTAATCTCCGAGGGTGTTGCGGAGGACGACAAGAAACACATCGAACCACGGGAAGCCCGCGATGCAACTGCAAAGCATTTGTGGAGGGATAAAATGGGTGTGAGGCTGAAACCTGTGATGCGTCCAATTCTGTGGACAACCCACAATGGTGTACAAGGCGAGCCGTTCGCGTGGGAGGGGAGCTACTCAGCTAATGAGCATTTCCAAATCATCCGCCACACAAACCGTGGAACCGAGTACGTAGAGCGCTATCAGTTTAGGCGAATCACGGGTGGCGTTTGTGCTGAATGGACAGGCAGTTTCGATTCGTCCGAGGAAGCCTATCAACAAGCGGCATAAAAAAAGGGGAGCTAAATTTCTAGCTCCCCACAGGTTGAAGGTTTAGTTTTATTGTTTGCGACTACGTTGCACCCACCTCGCACCAACGACGTCCACGATCAGCGCTGCAACGAACAGAAGGAACACGACCAGCACGGGAATCGTTAGACCATCCATGGCGTGCCCCCGTAGCGTTCGTAAGCGATCCGCAATCCACTGAACCAAAGTTGCTCGACCACTGCCAACACGTCACGATTGGCAACGGGCAGCAGCGGTTCAGAGTCGAAGGTTTCCCAGAGATATGTTTTTGCCGGGGCTGTGTGTGCGGTTACGAGAAAGCCCGATTGGAACGGGCGGATGGTGATGTCCGGTTCTGGCGTTGGCTCAAGTACGTTCGGCATCAGCGCGTCCCCCATTGCAAGCCTTCTGAGTGTCGGTTTTTGTGTTTGTAAACGATGGGTGCGGTTTTCGCCTGTAGCTCCCAGAGAAGATTTTCGCGGGAGCCAGCGATCACCATGATTGAGCGTTCCGGTAGAATTTCTCCTTCTGTGTTGCGCACGATGATGCGAAGCGGATTGTACGGACAAGCCTCGTAGCGAAAGTCCGGCAGCGCTTCGGATTCAACGTGGGCTAGAACGTGTGGTGCTTTTTGGTTTCGTTTCCTCACAGTTGCACCACCTTTGCCAGATGCAAAGCGTGGACATGGTGAGATGTGCGTTGCGGTTTCAGGGCATAGGCTGCAAGCCCCGCGCCTGTCGCTACGATGAGAATCCACAACAGGCAAAGTACGAACGGCAGGATTTCTGATGGACGGCGACTGTAACGGTGTGGTACCTCGGTTCTAGACATGTGACCTCCTTGGGGTCGTGTGTTCAGGGACGGTTTCGGTGTTTCCAGCACCGAGCCGTCCCGTTCTTTTGTTTGTTAGGCTGCTGCGCTGGCAGATGCGGATGCGACTGCTTTCTTGATGCGACCTAAACGTCTCCGCATCGACTTGCCGTCCGAAGCTGATTCCATTCCAGAGGCGATCTTCATTGCGTCCTTGGGATAGTTCTTAACGAGGAAGTCAGCAACTTTGGCTGCTGCTGAAGTTGGCCGCTTTTCTTCGACCTGCTTCTTGCGCTGCTTTGCTTTTGACATTTCGAGACTCCTTGGCCTTGCCCCTATGCGGGTGCAGGCCTGGAGCCTTATATAGGGATTCGTGGCGTTACCAAAGGATAATCCGGGCGGTAATTCGTGCGGGGTAAATGAGGACGGAACTTTAGGGCTTAAATCTCAGCTTGATATCATACGGCAGATTGTCAGCCATCATAATCGCCGTGTGCATACAATTTAGGAGCTTTCTTATGAAGTCGAGTTGTTCGAGATGTTCGGTTTCTACTTTCGGCCAATACTTGGCCTTTTCCTCAGCGGTAGTGCAGATCGCGCAGAAAGGCGGAACCTCGCTCCATTTCCCTACTTCGCTGTGACATCGTTTACAGGTCGGCAGGATTTCCAAAACTTCGCTTAGTAGCTTTTCCATAACGGCCCTCCATCGGGAACGCTACCATAGCGGCTTGAGAACGTGTCAAGCTGCTTTTCCAAGTACGCCCTCAAATTTAACCAATATTTCATTGGCGTCGATAGGGAGCAATTCGTGCCCTCGGCACCACCCTTCCCTGCTGACTCCGCGATTCGTAATTCTTCGCTGCTAAAAGAGAATTGTCTGCGACCATAACTGCATGCTTACCCCGTCGCGAGTGTCGTTCCACGCAGCATGCACCACGCCATCCGGCCCGGAAGCCAATTGCGTGTAATCGCCGAAATATCCGCATCCCGGAAAGCCGGTGCATGGGTTGAACGGCACATCGTTGACCGCTTTCTGAATTGGAAAAGTACGTCCTCCGTCGCATGATTTGCCGACGAAGTATTGCACATTAGTGTTCGACGGATCGTTGCGATCATCGTACCAACCCACGTAGACCTCGCCGTTCGGCGTCGCGGTGGCCCACGCGAAGAAATGGTCTTTCATGTCGTTCATTCGGTCATCGTTCACGCGCGCGATTCGAGAATTCCCGTTCTTAAGATCAACGCTAGCAAGGTAAACGCTCGGCGTTGCGACAAAACCTCCTCCGCCCGCCTGATTGGCCGAGAATGCGCAGTATGCCGTGTAATCGTGGATCCCGCATCCAGGCGCAGCAGCTCCACTGTCGCTAAATCCCCAATTTGGATTCCCCAGCCCGTTATACACAAACCGGGCCACCGGATTTTTCGACACCGTCCATACGCCGCCGACCAGCGTTGATTCCCACATCTGGATCTGCGGAGTATTGGTGAATTCGTCAAAGAAAATGTGCGGCGTTCCTGAAGGGTCGATCACCATGTTGGAAAACTGCGCGTTGGCGTGCGAACCACTCACCAACGCCGGAGCGGTATAGCCGGCCTCCGGCGAGGAGGCATGCGACTCCAGAATTACCGACCCGAACGGCGGAATTGTCGCCGTGCCATCGGTGCAACTCGTTGAGGGAAGATTGCAGAAAAACGTGTAGTAAACGTAATTGGTCCCGGCATTCGGGCTGCCGTTATTTGCATCCGTCGAATTTCCGGGCTGGCTTAGCGTTCCGTCGCAAACGAAGGCAGCGCCGAAAGTGCCGCTACAAGATTGCGCATCAATAAGTGTCGGATAAATATCGCTGTACGTACCGTGAGCAAACCCCTGCACCTCGTCAACCTCTGAGTCCAGGTTCAAGTAATTGTTATTGAAATCCTCGATTTCGTTGCCACTCAGGACGGAAAGGTAGCTGTTCCCAGCATCGTCGAACGAAAACCCCGGATTAACCTGAAATGTGAGCGGAATGTAGCCAATGTTCGGATCCGCTCCGCCAACCAAAGCATCATCGGTCCATGTTTTTCCGCGGTCCGTCGACACGTGATAGAAGAGGTGGTTTAAGTTCTCACGAAAATCATTCGACATTACCACCCAGTTTTTCGCGTTCGATGGATCTACCGCCGAAGCTGTACCGGCCTTAGCCCAGGGATTGCGATCCTGATTCACTTTTACGTTCTGGAACGCCTTCGCCGCGGCCGCATCATTTCCGTCGTCGAACGCATGCGTCCTGCTTTGAACACTTTGTAATGTCTTAGCCTCCGTTCGCGGCACTACTGCGCCATTGAATGGTGCCTTATGATTCTTCTGCATCCACTTTACGAAACTCGGATAATCTTTAAACGGCCCCGGCTGCGCCGTCTGCGCGCGCAATGGCGCGGCAGTCGACAGCAAGATTGCCACAGCAAATAACTTCCAATAAAGACTCCTTTGGTATTCAGCCAGTCGCATGTATCCCTCACCAAAGTGGACGTGTATGCCCCAAAGCGCATGAGCTGGCCCTAGGGCGTGCGGATTATTCTTGCCCCTGCCGGCATTGTCAATATAGGGCCTAGTACCCACTGCAGGAACATTGTCTAGCCACTACTTAAACTCGTTTTCAGGCACACCCCAACGTGAGCTCATGGCGAACCTCAACCGAGCAAGGTAACTGACCCCGACGCGAGGACAAGCAGAGACAGCCCAACTATCCCGGACTTATTTTCGGTTCCTAGTCCCCGGGGATACCCGAACCTACCTTAATTGTGCCCCTGACCGTGTCTTTCAGATTAAGCGGATCTGGGGGGCTGGAGTTCACAGCGAGGGGGACGATGGTAATTGTTTCGTCCTCATCTGTGGGTGTGAAGCCTCCGTTACTCCCCGCGGCGCAAGGCACGTAGTCATTCGTCTCGCCTTCAAATGCATTCGTTAGAGCGTTGTCCACGATGGTCCAAATCCAGCAGGCTTGGCTGCAAATGAAAGATACCTCGCCGTCATTGGAAACACTCGAGCTTACGGGATTAGGGGAATAACCGCTGCCGCTGGAGGTTATCGTGATATTAATTTTTTCTGGTGTTCCGAGTTTTGCTTTTCCTGGTTCCGGCATTTTCCTCTCTCCTTTCGTATCTAGCTTACCTTCTTAGCCCGAAATCCGGTACCCATTCGATCAGCCGCTTTATCGCGTTAGCCCGAACCTACCTTGATGGTGCCATGTACGGTGAAAATCTCCAGAAAGGTGATGGAATCTTTGACGGTGATAGTTTTTCCGATCGCTCCAGTGCCCTCAGTAGCTTTAACAGAAATCGATTCCTCAGTCTTCACGATTTCGACCACCAAAAGCGGAGGATTTGAGTTAACTTTCAACGGCACGAATGTGATCGTTGTATCTTGAATCGCGGGTGCAAAGGGTCCGTTATTCCCCGCGATGCACGGCACATACTGATTCGACTCCCCGCCAAATACATTCGTCGGAGTTTGATTTACAAAGGTCCAAATCCAGCAGGCGCCGCCGCAAATAAAAGATACTTCGCCATCGTTGGCGACGCTTGAATTCACTGGATTCGGAGAATAACGACTGCCCGGTGGCGATATCGTAATTGGATCTGTTGCTGGTGGTTGGCCGAATCTTGCTTTTGCTGGTTGCGACATTTTACCCTCCTCTTAGCTGTCAGTTACTTACTGATTGGCCTAAAATCTGGGTCGGACAAAAGGTTTTGCATATCGGGGCTGGACTTCAGTGATTCAAGCGAATAGCCGTTTTTCAGGGCCTTCTCGATGTACTCCAGGGCTTTCCGCCTGTCGCCGAGATTCTCGTAGGTTTCGCCCGCAAGTTCAAGGACATTAGGATCTTCAGGAGCCCGCGCGAGCGCTGCCTGTACCCGGGGGATCGCTTTCTCTCGAAGTCCTTTTTCGGCGTAAAAGGCCGCGAGCGATACTTGCGTCATCGCGTCCTCAGGTTTCAGCCTCACGGTCTGCTCCAATATAGCGATCCCATGTTCTCGCGCGGCTGCCGCTTCAGGTTTCCGGTTCAGTGACTGATAAGCGCTCATCAGATTTGCCCACACTAGGTAGTCCTTGTCATTCAGCTGAAGCGCTTTTTGCGTCACCGCTACGGATTCGGAATAGCGTTTTTCGTTTAAGTATAAAATGCCGAGATTGGCATAGGCCTGGTAACTAGGTCCAACAGCGATCGACTTTTTCAACGCCGCTTCCGCAGCCGGTGCGTCTTTCGGGTCTCCGCGATCGAGATACGCAGCTGCTAGATTGATATAAACTACCGCATTGTCCGGAGTCAGTTCCGCCGCATGCTCAAGCTGCGCGATAGCTTCCGGATATTTCCCCTGGCGCTCATAAAAGTTACCAAGCGAGTTATATCCATCCCAGTAGTCCGGCCGCAGGGCTGCAGCCTTCTTGTAGGCTTCCTCTGCATCTGCAATCCGGCCCATCTTTTCGTACGTCCCTGCCGTGCCCGTTAGAGCGTCGGCACTGTGAGGCTCCAATTGAAGCGCATGCTCGTATTCCTGCAAAGCCAGATCGAACTTATCTTGGTCCGCGTGAAGCAGCCCCAGCGTCACATATGGCCCTGGCAAACGGTCATTCAGTTTTAGAGCTTGGTTGCAATTACCTGTCGCTTCCGCAATCCACTTTGGATTTGGATCCACGCTATTCTTCAGCCGGTAAGCTTCGCCTAACTCGGCATATCCCAGCGCGAATTGCGGATCCGTTTGCACCGCTTGCTTAAGTGCAGCGATCGCCAGATCGAGATTGCCTGGCGTGTCGTAACGCTGCACGTACCCGAGCGCCTTTAGATAAGACTCGTAAGCGGCCGGATTGCCGGATGCATTGCCACCCGCAGCCGTTTCCGCAGGTGCGCTGACGTGCATCAGCTTGGCAAGTCGCGCGACCACCTGGTCCTGCAGCGCCGCTAGATTGCCCGAGCTATCATCCACATCCGCCGTCCCAATCTGTCGAAGGTTCTTCGTATCGATCAAGTTCACATTTAAGTGAACGTCGGTGCCATGCCGCGCGACGCTCCCTTTTACTGCCAATGTTGCTCCTAATTCGCGTAAGGCCGCAGTAGGATCCGAAATATTTCGGTGGCGTACCTCGCTGGACGGAACCACCCACAGCGATTTGCCGCCTACGTCGAGGTCTGACAATTTTCCCGCGAGGCTATCCATTAATCCTTCCGCCAACGGCGCATTCGCGGGATCGTTGCCAACATTGTCGAACGGGAGCACCGCGATGTGCTGCTCGCCCGGCCCGGAGAGCGTTCGCGCCAACTGCTCTCGCAGCGATGGAAACGCAAGCAACGCAATCCCCGCCAGCGCCAGGATCGCGACGGTCACTCCAGCCAACCGTTTCCACGCCCGCGTCCTGCTTCGAATGCCAGGGCTCAACGCAGATTCCGATGCACGGCTGATGTACTTCTGAAATTGTCCCGATTTCATTGACATAGTCAGCGCGGACGGATCGATCGCAACATCCGGCGCCAAAACATTGCGCGCATTCTCCAGACCTGCCCGAAACTCAGCACAACTCTGATACCGGTGAGCGGGGTCCTTGGAAAGCGCGCGATAAACGATCTGCTGCAGCTCGATGGGGATTCCTTCCATCGTCTTTGGCGGATCGTTGAGGATAGCGACCACAATGCCAGGCACGCTCTCCCGCCAAAACGGGTTTTGGCCCGTGAGCATTTCAGCGAGAATTACGCCCAGAGCCCATATGTCAGTTCGCCGGTCAATCGGCTTCCCCAACGACTGCTCCGGGGACATATACCCCATCGTGCCGGAAGTCCCGCCAGTCTGCGTAATGCTGGCGGAAGTCACCACGCGGGCCAGACCGAAATCCACAATCTTCGCCAAGCCGTCCGGCGTGATCAGCACGTTCCCGGGCTTCACGTCGCGATGCACGATGCTGCGCCCGTGCGCCGCCTCCAAGCCTTTCGCCATCTGTATCGCGATGTCCACTGCCTCGCGGAATGGAATCAGCCCCTTGCGAATCTTCTGCGAGAGTGATTGGCCTTCGTAAAACGCCATTACAATGAACCAGCGGCCCTCGCTGGTCTCTTCCACTCCGTGAATTACGCCAATATTGGGATGATCGAGGGACGAAGCAGTGCGGGCTTCCTTCAGGAAACGTTCTTTTTCTTTTTCGTTGGAACTTAATTCCAGCGGAAGGAATTTTAGCGCTACCGTGCGCTCGAGTTTCAGGTCGAGCGCTTTATAAACCACGCCCATGCCGCCGGCTCCGGCCATGGTTATGATTTGATAGTTACCGGCGCGATCCCCGGCTCTTAGGGTGGTGTTGGTATCGAGCATGCCCTTGCCCCGCGCAAACGCAGCTGCACGCAAGCCGCCCCAGGAGAGCGGCTACAGTCTTCTGGTCGACATGATATGTGCGCGCTCCCGCCATTGCAACAAATCCAAGCAGCGGACGCAGTAAGCTTCACGTTTCTCTGTGTTTTCTAGAACCTTTTAATCTGAATTACGCGCCCGCAATCACTTCATACGGCCGCATCATTTCGTTATCTTCGTGTTCCAGTATGTGGCAGTGCCAAACGTAGCGTCCCGCATAGCCTTCGAAATGGACACTGTGTCCTTCCATCCCGCTTCGGAAGCGTCCGGAGCGACGGGATCTCCGGTGAACCTCAACTCCCGTTTACTCATGTAGGAAGCAATGTCGAACTGCCGCCTATCCAATATCTGAAATCGCACCAGATAAAGATGAATCGGATGCGAATCGTCGGTTGGGTTGACCAGCGTCCAAATTTCGGTCGTGTTCAGCACAGGCTTTTCGGTAACAGGCTGGCGCCAATGAGTTCCGTTCAAGAGCATAAGAACCGGGGGCCGTTTCCTGGGTGTGAACTTCTGTAACATTTCGGTCCGCTGGAAAGTAATAGAGAACAGATAGTGGCAGTCAACAGGAGGTAGTTAACAGGATAAAACAGGCAACACACTGTAG